>Ga0074045_10000033_pt1 | contig 108162 bp, 102 predicted proteins | sample BogForMeECP23OM2_FD_94442 | JGI IMG/M metagenome (GOLD analysis project Ga0074045, IMG submission 94442) | Bog forest soil microbial communities from Calvert Island, British Columbia, Canada - Bog Forest MetaG ECP23OM2 | ecosystem: Environmental > Terrestrial > Soil > Wetlands ... | reverse complement strand
TTTGTGCTGCCGGTGGATGATTCCATGGAATCCATATTCGATGCTGTAAAATATGCCGCTATCATTCATAAATCAGGGGGGGGCACCGGCTTCAGCTTTTCTAAACTAAGGCCCAAGGGAGATGTAGTCGGCTCGACCAAGGGTATATCCTCAGGACCCATATCGTTCATGACAGTATTCGACAACGCCACGGAAGCGGTAAAGCAGGGTGGTACCAGAAGGGGCGCTAATATGGGCATTCTGCGTATTGACCATCCCGATATTCTCGAATTCGTCACCTGCAAAGACTCCAATAAGCGGCTTAACAATTTCAACATCTCTGTGGGACTTACAGAGTCATTTATGAAAGCGGTTGTAGAAGATGAGGAGTATGGACTCCTGAATCCGAGGAGCGGAAAGACTATCGCCAGCCTTAGGGCCAGGTCGGTATTTGAGACCATCGTCAAACAGGCCTGGAAAAACGGTGAGCCCGGAATCGTCTTCCTGGACAGGATCAACTCATCAAATCCGACCCCTGCGCTGGGAGAAATCGAGTCAACCAATCCCTGCGGCGAGCAGCCTTTGATGCCTTATGAATCCTGCAATCTTGGCTCAATAAACCTTTCCAGGATGGTGAAAATTAATGATGAAGGACGGTATGTTGCCGACTGGGCCCGGTTAAAAGATGTTACCTGGAAGGCGGTGCACTTCCTCGATAATGTCATCGACGTCAACAAATACCCGCTCCAGATGATTGCGGAAATGACAAAAGCCAATAGAAAAATCGGCCTCGGTATCATGGGATGGGCTGATATGCTTATCCAGATGAGAATCCCCTACAATTCTGAAAGGGCCATAGGTCTGGCAGAAGAGGTAATGGGCTTCATCCAGACTGAGGGGAGGCTGGCTTCCTGTGCCCTTGCTGAAGAGCGCGGGGTATTTACCAACCACGAGCACAGTGTTTACCGGGATGAGATGCCTGTAAGGAATGCAACAGTTACCACGATTGCGCCCACGGGCAGCCTTTCGATTCTTGCGTGCTGCACCTCCGGCATAGAGCCCCTGTTTGCGGTATCGTTCGTAAGAAATGTAATGGAAGGCACTAAACTGATAGAGGTGAACCCTTACTTTGAGAAAGAAGCCAGGGAGAAAGGCTTATGGAGCAGGGAACTCATGGAAAAGATTGCCGCGACAGGCTCCATTGCAAATTTCAAAGAATTTCCCCAGGAGATGCGGGAGGTGTTTGTAACGGCGCACGACATAACTCCTATGGACCATATAAAGATGCAGGCCGCGTTCCAGAAATATGTGGACAATGCCGTATCAAAAACGGTGAACTTCCCCCATTCGGCCACGTCAAAAGACGTGGAAGATGTTTATATGCTGGCATATAGGAAGGGATGCAAAGGAGTGACGGTATATCGTGACGGTTCCAGGGAAGAGCAGGTGCTCTCTACCGGAAAAGGCGAAGATAAGCCGGAGCAAAAGCAGCAGATCCCGGCAAAAATCACTCCCAAAAAACGGCCCCATGTCATCAAAGGCTGCACCCGGCTGCTTAAGACGGGGTGCGGCAACCTTTATGTAACGATTAACGAGGATGAGAACGGCAAACCTTTTGAGATTTTCACCAATATCGGCAAGGCAGGCGGCTGCGCCTCAAGCCAGGCAGAAGCAATCGGAAGGCTTATCTCCCTTGCCCTGAGATCGAATATCGCGCCTGAAGAGATTGTGCAGCAGTTAAAAGGCATCTCGTGCCACCAGCCGTCATGGAACGAGGGGGGCAAAGTGCTTTCATGTTCCGACGCCATTGCCAAGGCCCTCGAGAAGTACTATCATCCCGCAACCGGCGGCGATAAGGGCAACGGCAAGTCTACGGAACATGATATCATGCTTATCGGAGCATGCCCTGAATGCGGCGGCGCTGTTGAACATGAAGGCGGCTGCGCAATATGCCGCAACTGCGGATTTACGAAATGTTAATTGGACCGCTGCGCCATGACTAAACTGACTAAAGACCAATACTATATAAACATTGCTAAAACGGTCGCTGAAAAAAGCACGTGTCTCAATGTTGAGATAGGCTGCGTTATAGAAAAGGCGGACCAAATAATTGCAACCGGATATGTTGGGGCGCCCCGTAAAACGAAGGACTGCGTAGACCTGGGTTTCTGCATAAGACGCAAGAACAACATTGAGTCCGGGCGCGGTTACGAGATGTGCCGCAGTGTACACGCAGAAATGAACGCTCTGATTAACGCGGCAAGGGCCGGGGTTTCATTATTGGACGGGAATATGTATGTGTATGCCGGCAAACGGACCGGCAGCGGGCTCGAGTCTGTCAAGGCCTATCCATGCCTGCTATGCAAGAAGATGATTATCAATGCCGGCATCTATAGGTTTGTAGGCAACAATCCTGATGATAGTTTAACTGACTATTCTGTATCAGATTGGGTGAAAGACTGGCAGGAACTTGACGATCTGACGCAGGACAAGGAAATGTATAAAGTTCTGTACGGCAAATCCAAATAAGGGGATTCCCTGAATAATACAAGTGCAGCGGAATGGATGTCATTGCGCCACCAAAAGTCTGCAACTTTTCGGGGACCCGTCATTGCATCGAGAGTAGCGTCGTGATCTGTCACTCCGGCACCAAAGATTGTCACTCCGGCTTGTCCGGAGTCTATCAGTCTCGGCAAAGATTCCAGACAAGCTGGAATGACAAGAAGTAAGACTTTGGTTTTTAGATACCCCTGGTATTCACCATCTCGACTGAACGTGAGGGTAATCGAGAATCCGCCGGTCCCTGGTAATAAGCGTTGCCCTCAGGGACAAAGCAGTGGCTATGATGATACGATCGGCGGGATCAGGCCAGGCAAAATCCGGAAGGCTGACCGATTTCAGGGCAATCCTGTTATTTACCGGAATAAAATAGACGAAAGGCAAAGATTCAGCAGCAGCCACCCAATCAGCCACGTCAATTGTCAGTTCGAGTCTGCCCCTGGCAGAAAGCATGGCGATCTCCCATGAGCTAATCGAAGAGACATATATTGCTCTATCATTCATAGCTGTTTCAATAGCTTCAGCGGCTTTTAATGATAGCTTTTCAGGATTACTGAGCCACCACAGCAAGACATGTGTATCCAGAACGATCACAGAAGCGCTTCCCAATCCTTATCTCCAACAGGCTTTGCAGGCTCGACAAACTTTTTTACCGAGTTTAGTAACATAGGCAAGACCTCTGCGGGCTTAGCCTCATATGGTACCACTTTCAGCACAGGACGTCCGTGGTCGGTTATAATAATCTCCTCCCCGCCTTCTTCAATTTGACGGAAATATTCCAAAGAGCGCGGTTTAAATTTAGATTTGGAAACCATACGTTCCATAATATACCTCCAAATGGGATCTTTGACATAACAGCAATGCAATAATTCCTATGGTCATAATACCATGGTCATTTCCCTATGTCAATATCACAAATTGCCCGGAATCCACCACCTGAAACAGCGAACCACAGAGAGCACAGAGGTGTAGACCGGATTTATTGTTTTATCCTTTACAATAGATCAGTTTCTCTGTGTCCTCGCTTAAGCGCCTGCCTAGAGGCACCTACTTCTGGTACCGTTGGCTGTGGTTCACCGTTTCAGGTGGTGGATTCCGGTAACGGTCAGCGATTGATTGTTTACATACTTATACGGTATATTATTACTTCGGCTTACTCATTGAACGTATCCTCGCTAAAATGCAACTCACTGACAGGCATGGACTTTTGATGTTCCTGTGTGGCGGTAGCCTGTCCTCAAAAGCTAAGAGTCCAGGGCTCGGAGCCTAAAACAAAAAACCGCTAAATGGTTTTCGACGTTTAACTTTTCAGTTAAAAAGGAAAGGACTTTATAACTCTGTGTCTCAGTGCCTCTGTGGTTAATTTTTTTTTGCAGGAGGAAGTTGGTCCATGAAAGTAGTGCTTTTGGCCGGGGGATTTGGGACGCGCTTAAGTGAAGAGACTGATATCAAGCCTAAACCTATGGTCGAAATCGGCGGCCGTCCTATTTTATGGCATATTATGAAATTATATTCGCACCATGGGTTTAATGATTTCATTATCTGTTTGGGTTACAAGGGTTATGTGATAAAAGAGTATTTTGCCAATTATTTCCTCCATCAGTCCGACGTGACAATTGATCTGCGAAACAACGGCATGGAGATCCACCAGTCGAAGGCTGAAGCGTGGAGGATCACATTAGTGGATACCGGGCTGAGTACAATGACAGGCGGGAGGATAAAAAGGGTCCAAAAATATATCGGCGATGAGACCTTTATGCTTACATACGGCGACGGCGTCGGGAATGTGGATCTTATGAAATTATTGGAGTTCCACAAAAAAAATGACAAATATGCCACAGTCACCGCAGTTCAGCCGTCCGGCCGGTTCGGTGCAATGACTCTGAACGATAATGATAATGTACTGTCCTTTCAGGAGAAACCGAAAGGAGACGGGGCATGGATTAATGCGGGCTTCTTTGTTTTAGGGCCCGAAATATTTAAATATATTGAAAATGACGGGATAGCTTGGGAACAAGAGTCATTGGTGGATATTGCAAAAGACGGGGAACTATCAGCCTATAAACACGATGGATTTTGGAAGCCGATGGATACAATGAGGGACAAGAATGAACTCGAAAAACTCTGGGCCGCAGAGAATCCTCCCTGGAAGGTATGGGAGGACAAGTCGTGATCTTTTTCAATAATATCTACCATGGCAATAGAAATGGAGTGAGGAGAAAATGACAGATTATCTTTACACGCAGCGAGATCGAGGATTCTCCGCTGCGCAGCTCTTTCATTGTCAGCAATATTCGTGATGAAGGTGTAACGGTATGAACGATATGGACAGTCTTTTTTCTTATCGTCTCCAGCAGGCGGAAGATACACTTTCAGAAGCTGAAAGGATGATTGGGGCCCGGGCAAACGCACTGCAATATTGCCATAAAGTAAAAAATAACTGCTTCAAAATCGTCATTCCCGTGCTTAAGGGCACCTACTGTTGGCAGTCTGTAAGCGGGAATCCAGTTATTTTGTTTCTGGATGCCCGATTAAAACCTTCGGGCATGACGTGAAACATGCTCTATTGCCATATAGTGCGTTCACCCTGACCGGACACCGGAGAAGTGATGAACGATGATCTGCTAGCCAAAATCAAAAAACTTATTGACGATGGGTGTTATCGTGTAAAAATTCACGCTGTTAAGCATATGGTAGAGGAAGGTTTTTCAGAAAAAGATGTTATTGCCTCAATAACTGGAGAGAGCAAGATAATAGAAATATATGACGAGGATAAAAGATGCTTGATATTAGGTCATTTTTTATGGAACGATAAAATAAAGTCTCCGATTCATATGGTTTGTGATTATTCAAGTAGAAAGCTTATAGACATTGTGACAGCGTATATTCCACAAAGGCCATGGTGGATATCACCTGTAAAAAGGGGAGGGAAAAGGCTATGAAAAAAATAAACATATCTAAAGAACCGTGTTCTGAATGCGGAGGCAGACTTGAAAGGAACTATATCGCTCAGGAGTTTGAGCGTGAGGGGGTGAAAGTTAAACTATCAGGCATTGCAGCGTTGGTTTGCCATGAATGTGGGGAAATATACTTTCAGCCCGGAGGAGCCGATAAGGTTGCGGAAGCAGCAAACTCTCTTCTTAGCCTTGCTGTTACAGAAAAACAGCATAAACGCTCGGTAACTGCACAGATATGTCGTGTATAAAGCATACTGGACCGATCTACTTTCAGGAGAAACCGAAAGGAGACGGGGCGTGGATTAATGCGGGCTTCTTTGTTTTAGAGCCGGGAATATTTAAATATATTGAAAATGACGGGATAGCATGGGGGAAAGAGCCGCTGGTGAATCTTGCAAAAGACGGGGAACTCGCAGCCTGTAAACACGAGGGATTCTGGAAGCCGATAGATACGCTGAGGGACAAGACCGAACTCGAAAAACTCTGGGCCGCAGAGAATCCTCCCTGGAAGGTATGGGAAGACAAGTAGTGGTCCCTTTCAATAATATTTACCAGGGCAAGAGAGTGCTGATCACCGGACATACCGGGTTTAAGGGCTCCTGGCTGTCTCTGTGGCTGAAGGAATTGGGCGCGTCCGTCATCGGATATGCGCTGGAGCCCAATACAACTCCGAACTTATTCGAGGACCTGAGACTGGCCGATAACATTATTCATGTTACAGGGGATGTAAGGGACGGGGTAAAGCTTAAGAGAGTTTTCAAAGAATATAAACCCCATATCGTTTTTCATCTTGCGGCACAGTCGTTGGTAAGATTGTCATACAAAGATCCGGTAATGACTTATGAGACCAATCTTATGGGGACCGTTAATGTGCTGGAAGCGGTCAGAGAAACGGAAGGCATAAGAGTCGTCGTAAATGTAACAAGTGACAAATGTTACGAAAATAAAGAATGGGTATACGGATACAGGGAAACAGATTCGATGGGAGGCTATGATCCATATTCAAGTAGCAAAGCCTGCTCAGAGCTTGTAACATCTGCATACCGTAGTTCCTATTTTAACCCGGCAGATTACGCCGCTCACGGTGTGGGCGTGGCATCGGCACGCGCAGGTAATGTCATCGGGGGAGGTGACTGGGCAGCGGACAGGTTGATTCCTGACTGCGTGAGAGCTATTCTGAAAGGTGAAAAGGTTGTCATCAGGAATCCCCGGTCAATCAGGCCCTGGCAGCATGTGCTTGAGCCTCTCTGCGGATATCTTGGTCTTGCACAGAAAGTCTATGAGGATGGGCCCCGATATGCGGAAGCATGGAATTTTGGGCCGGACGACGATGATGCAAAACCAGTGGAGTGGCTGGTGAAAAGGCTCTGCACAAAGATGGGCCGCGCTGCCTCTTATGAAATCGACAAAGGAGAACATCCTCACGAGGCGCATTATTTGAAATTGGATTGCTCCAAAGCTAAATTGCGGCTTGGATGGCGGCCCCGGTGGAATCTCGAAAAGGCCATAGACAGCATTGGAGAATGGATCAGTGCCTATAAAGAGAAGAGGGATGTCAGAGCTGTCTGTCTTGAACAGATTAATGAATATTCTAAAACTATTGATATTCAGAAGGTCACAAGTTAGGGTAGTGTTTCCAACGCTTCTTTACATATGTTCGAGTGTCTTTAGCCGTCATTCCCGCGCAGGCGGGAATCCATTCTTTGTTTTTAAAGACAATGGATTCCCGATTACTGCCTCGGGAATGACGATAATAGACTTTTTCAGGAATACACATGAAATTTAGTGAGCTTGTACGCTTATTGGAAGAGAATGGGTTCAGGATTGTGAAAGAAAAAGGCTCTATCAGGTATTATGCAAGGTCGGGATGGAACAATTTAATTCGAGTCGATTATCACGGATCGAAGGAAGTTCCCAAAGGCACATGTCATGTGATATTGAAGGATGCAGGAATCAAGAAATAAAACGGAGGTGATTTGATATGATAGATTTAGAATACTCCTTGATTATCGAGGCAACAAAAGAACCAGATTTTTTTGGGTTCTTTTCGTCTGATTTGCCCGGCTTTTCGGGAGTCGGTCATTCCGTGGAAGATTGTATTTACAAAGCAAAATGGGGGATGCTCGAACACGTCAGTCTATTGAAAGAACAGGGTTTGCCGATTCCTCCCAAAAATCAGAATCCCACGATCATTATTCAAAACGAGGATGCATTAATAGCTGTTTAAGGAGCTTAGTTTTGCAGAGCCTTTAGGGGTGAGGGGGGTATTTTCGAGGCAATGAAACGAGATATTTGAAACTGGACTGTTCAAAAGCCAGGTCTGAGTTGGGATGGCAATTAATAGTATTATTGAATGGACAATAGCTTACAGAGATAATGAGAATATACGGGAAGTGACTTTGAGACACATACTGGAATATTCAAAATGTCGCTACGATGGAGGTTTAATATGCAAGCCATACGAATAATTCAGGATGTTGCAAAGGATGGTTATTTGCATATCAGGGCTCCTCAGGGGATGGGGAATCGGTTTGAAGTGATCGTCATGCCCATAGAAGGAGAAACAAAAGACGAAACGCTTCATTATATGAGCCTTCAAGAGGAAAGCGGCTTTTCCCAAAAAGTCCTGGGGTCTGCCGATGAAGACGTTTGGAATGAAGTATAGAGGTAAAGTCTTCAAACTGCCGTTTCCGTTTACCGGCCTGTCCGGCCAAAAGGCACGACCAGCTTTAGCTGTCAGCGAGCCTGATGAGTTTGGAGACATCGAATTCTTATTCATTACTACAAAGCAGTCCGGAACTTTCGGGAAGACAATCGAATTGACGGATGATGTGTTTGCTTCCCAAAATCTTCCCTTTAATTCCATCCTGCACCTGGATAAAAGCTATCTTCTTTCAAAAGGTATCATATTGAAAGAGCTTGCGTCTGTTACAGAATCATTTGTTGAGATGATATTTCGAGAGAGAACAATTACTGCCTCCATAAAACATTATGAAGTGAAACATAAAAAGGGTGAATCTTTTAAGCAGGGTGACCGTATCCCTTATGGGGGGCGGGTTTTTGATGAAAAAGAGATCGCCAATCTTATCGATGCTTCCCTTGATTTTTGGCTTACTACAGGCAGATATGCAGACAAATTTGAAAAGGACTTTGCAGCATTTTTAGGAGTAAAGCATTGCTCTCTTACCAACTCCGGATCATCAGCAAATCTTTTGGCATTTATGGCCTTGACGTCACCAGAGCTTGGAGACAGGAGAATTAAAAAAGGGGATGAGGTAATTACGGCAGCTGCCGCTTTTCCGACGACTGTTGCACCCATTATCCAGTATGGCGCAGTGCCGGTTTTTGCAGATGTTACTATTCCCGCGTATAACATAGACTGCTCGCAGCTCGACGCTGCCTTATCGGATAAAACAAAGGCCGTAATGCTTGCCCACACGCTCGGCAACCCCTTTGATCTGGCTTCGGTCAGGGATTTTTGCGACTGTCATGGATTATGGCTGATCGAGGACAACTGTGATGCGCTCGGCTCAAAGTATTACTATAAGGGCGAATGGAGATATACAGGCACTATAGGCCATATCGGGACTTCCAGCTTTTATCCCCCGCACCATATGACCATGGGAGAGGGAGGAGCAGTTTATACAAACGATAGCAGTCTTAAGCGTCTTGTTGAATCGTTCCGGGACTGGGGTCGGGACTGCCGGTGTTCTTCCGGCCGCGACAATACCTGCAAACAGCGTTTCTCGCAGCAGTTTGGAGAGCTTCCCGGGGGCTACGACCACAAATATGTGTATTCTAATTTTGGATATAACCTCAAGGCAACGGATCTGCAGGCGGCTATCGGATGCGCCCAGCTCGAAAAGTTGCCGGGTTTTATTGAAGCGAGAAAGAAAAACTGGAAAATGCTGCGGGATGGAGTTGCGGATTTGGCGGACAAGTTAATCCTGCCGGAACCTGCAAAAAACTCTGAGCCAAGCTGGTTTGGTTTCCTGCTGACGGTGAAAGAAAAAGCGGGCGCGGCCCGTAATGATCTGGTGGACCATCTTGAGAAGAACGGTATACAGACGCGGATGCTGTTTGCAGGCAACCTCATCAAGCATCCCTGTTTTGATGAAATGAGAAAAAGTGGAGAAGGGTACAGGGTTGCGGGTGACTTGAAGTATACTGACAAAATAATGGACTCTTCTTTCTGGATCGGTGTGTACCCTGGGATGACGGAAGGGATGTTGCAGTTTATGATCAACGAGATAAGGAAATTTTTCCGAAAAACATAATGAAAATCCTGCTGACCGGCGGCAGCGGTTTTATCGGCAGAAATATTCTCGAATCCTTCCTGGCTCACAGGTATGATATCGTTGCGCCAGGCCGCACCGAACTGGATTTAATTGATGAAGTAAGTGTCAGAGAATACTTTGCAGACAATAAAATAGACGTTGTTATCCATGCTGCGGCAAAACCGGGTCACAGGAATTCGAGGGAGCCGGGAAAAGTTCTTTACGACAATACCAGAATGTTCTTTAATCTGGCCCGGAATGCCGGCTATTTCCGGAAAATGCTTGTCATCGGCTCTGGTGCAATCTATGACGCCCGCCATTATCAGCACAGGATGAAAGAGGAATACTTCGAGGAGCACTTGCCGGCAGATGAACACGGTCTCTGCAGATATGTATGTGCAAAATACATACATAATGTTGATAAAATAACAGACTTGAGGGTTTTTGGAATTTTCGGGAAGTATGAGGATTACGCCATACGGTTTATATCCAATATGATCTGCAAGGCCCTTTTCGAGCTGCCGCTGACAATGAAACAAAACAGAAGATTCGATTACCTGTACATAGATGACCTCATGCCTATACTCGATTATTTTATTCAGAACGATAGCGGGTATAAAGAATATAATGCGACCCCGGACGAGTCTGCAGAGCTTTACGCCCTCGCCCAAAAAATAAGAGATTTGTCGGGCAGGGACCTGCCGATAATTATTGAGAAAGAGGGGATGGGTCCCGAATATAGCGGAGACAATGCCCGCCTGAAAGGCGAAGTTCCGGGACTGTCCTTTACGCCTATTGACAGCGCGATAGGGCAACTTTATGGCTGGTACGCTGAGAACAAGTCATTGCTGAACAGAGAAGCGCTTCTTGTTGATAAATAAAATAATGATAAAGGCGTCAGATTATATAGCGCAGAGACTTGTGGACCACGGGATCCGCCATGTCTTTATGGTAACCGGGGGCGGCGCAATGCATTTGAACGATTCTTTCGGAAAAAATCCGGGCCTCGAATATATTTGTTTTCATCACGAGCAGGCCTGCGCCATGGCGGCGGAGAGCTATGCTCGCCTGACGGGGAAGATAGCTGTTGTTAATGTGACCTCGGGTCCGGGAGGAATTAACGCCATGAATGGAATTTATGGCGCATGGACTGATTCCATCCCCATGCTCGTTATCTCGGGCCAGGTCCGTTACGATACAACTATTCACAGCTCCGGTCTGCCTCTGCGCCAGTTAGGGGACCAGGAAGTGGATATTGTGCATTGCGTCGAACCGATAACCAAGTCCGCCGTAATGATTACCGACGCCAAAGATATACGATACCATCTGGAAAGAAGCCTTTTCTTTGCTGAAAAGGGACGCCCCGGCCCGAGCTGGATCGATATTCCCATGAATATCCAGGGCGCATTGATCGATCCGGAGGCCCTTCGATCTTATGACTCCCGGGAAAATTCAGAGCAAGATCCTCCGAAGGTAACCAGGGAATTAATCGTTAAGGTGATCGAATGCATTAAAGCCGCAAAAAGGCCGGTTTTGATGGCCGGCTCCGGGATCCGGATATCGAAGGCGCACGACGACTTTCTCAGGGCCGTTGAGCTGCTGGGAATTCCGGTGGTGACGGGATTTAATGCCCACGATTTAATTGCGGATGATCATCCCCTCAATTGCGGCAGGCCTGGGAGTATAGGAAACCGTTTTGGCAATTTCACGGTCCAGAATTCGGACCTGCTTCTTGTCATCGGCTGCCGGCTGAATATACGGCAGATCAGTTACAACTGGAAGAGTTTTGCAAGGGAGGCTTATAAAATTATTGTGGACGCAGACCCATGGGAACTGAAAAAACCTACGATCAATCCCGATATGCCGGTCTATGCGGATGCAGCCGACTTTTTGAAAAGGCTTGTCGAGGTTCTTTCCCCCGGTGGATTGACGCCTAAAAAGGAGTGGGTCGAATGGTGCAGGGCCAGAAAAGAACGATACCCTGTTGTGCTCCCTGAATACCGGGACCGCACCGAAATGGTGAATCCCTATTGCTTCATCGAGGCCCTAAACCGGCGTTTGGCCGGAGGGGAGGTCATCGTTACCGCCAATGCGACAGCTTGCATCTGTGCGTTTCAGGCGTTAGAGATCAAAGCCGGACAGCGGTTCTATTCAAACTCGGGGTCTGCTTCCATGGGTTATGACCTCCCTGCGGCGATCGGCGCCGCAATTGCCGTAGAAAGCGGCAAAATCATCTGCCTGGCGGGTGACGGAAGCATACAAATGAACATCCAGGAGCTCCAGACCATAGTACATCATAATTTCCCGATAAAGATCTTTGTCTTAAACAATAACGGTTACCACTCCATCCGTCAGACGCAAACGAATTTCTTCCCCGGGCGTCTTGTTGGTTGCGATCCTCAAAGCGGAGTGAGCTTTCCGGATATGGAGCGTATCGCCTACGCTTACGAAATACCCTTTGTCCGGTGTCACAATCATAAGGAACTCGACGAATCCATCGCGCAGACATTGAAGGAAGCTGGTCCCGCCATCTGCGAAATAATGGTGACTCCCGAACAGCCTTTTGCCCCGCGCATTTCCTCCAGGCGCCTTCCTGATGGAAGGATAGTTTCATCACCTCTCGAAGACATGTATCCATTCCTTGAGAGAGCAGAACTGAAGGAGAATTTATTAATCGGGGCTTTTGAGGAATAAAGGGGAGTTGGAAATACCCTTGTGTCGCATCATCATGAACAGGAGAGCATACTATATTAAGTCAATTCAAAGAATTATTTGAACCGGAAGTTCCCGAGCCGGCTTTTTTGAAGGACAATAAACCGGTTGTTCTTTATGGGGCCGGCAATATAGGACGGGATATACTCCGGGTGCTCTCTCTCAGGGGGATAACCGTTGTTTGTTTCCTCGACAGAAAAGCAAACCATGGAGATACGGTTGCCGGAGTGCCGGTATATGTTCCGGACGATGCAGCGATTGATAAGACCGGATATCCGGTGCTTATCAGCATTTTTAACAGGGAGACCAATATCGTCGAATTGGCGGGACAGTTGCGGGATTGGGGATATCCATCAATTTACACGATTATGAATGTTTATGATTCCCTGAGTGAAGATCTGGGACACAGATTCTGGTTGGCGCCGAGGGCGTATTACCGCAGTTGCAAAGATGACCTGGTAAAGGTGTATGACATCTGGGATGATGAAACGAGTCGTCACTTATATAAATCAATCATAGAATTCCGCATGAAGGGTGACTACAGCGTGTTGCCGGACCCTCACCCGAAACCGTATTTCCCGGGTGACCTGCCGGCATGGAAACAGCCAATGCGCGTTATTGACGCCGGGGCTTACGACGGAGACACTATCAGGGACATGATGCAGACAACATATCCCATAGAAGCAATTGCGGCCTTTGAGCCCGAACCCGGCAACTTCGCCAAATTGTCCAAATTTGTCGCGAGCAACCCCTCAAAGCTGGGACCTAATGTGAGCTTGTACCCCTGTGCAGTATGGTCTGCGGGCAAAAGTTTGAGTTTTGTCTCGGGTCAGGGAGAAGCCTCCATGATTTCCGGCAAAGGGGAAGCAACAATTCAGTGTGTCGCGCTGGATGAAGTATTGCCCTTATTTTCGCCGACGCTGATCAAAATGGACGTCGAGGGCGCCGAGTATGAAGCACTGACAGGAGCGCAGCATCTGATCAAAAAGTATAAACCGGGGCTTGCCATCTGCTTATACCACCATCCCGATCATATATGGAACATTCCGCTCCTGATTAAAAACTGGTCGCTCGGTTATAAATTTTATCTCAGATGTCATTGTTACAGCACCTTTGAGTTAGTGCTTTACGCGGTGCAGGAGTAAACATGGACGTACAGGAATATAGAGATAACGGAGTTATTTTCGATCTCGACGGAACGGTAATAAATTCCGCCGCGGACATCGTGGACGCTTTGCGCCTTGCCTATCTTGAAAATGGGATAAGGGTCGGCGACGCCCTGGATTCAACGTGTATCGGACCGCCGCTGAAAGACATGATATCGATGCTCACACCCGGACTGGCGCAGACAGAGGAAGCGCATATAATACAATCTTTTCGAAGAATATATGACACGATTCCTTATGAGAAAACTGAGCTCTATGACGGCATACTTGAGGTGGTCCGGCAGTTGAAGCTCCGGGACATTCCCCTGTTTATGGCGACGAATAAACCCAGGCACGCTGCGTTGTCTCTTCTCGATAAGTTCGAACTGAGCGGTTATCTGCTTGAAGTGATGACGCCGGACAGAGGTGACGGGATCACATTTTCAAAGTCAAAGATGTTAAATTATCTTAAGTCTAAATGGAATTTGCGCGCATCGTATTTTGCAGGAGACAGTTCCGAAGACATCCGGGCGGCACATGAAAATAATTTGTGGAGCATAGCCGTGTTATATGGTTACGGGAGAAAAGATAGTTTGGCCGCGGAAAAGCCGCATTACATAGTGGAAAAAGCTGCCGATATCCTGTTGGTAATACTAAACACTTTAAAAACGGGTGAACATTGTGAATTATAATATTTTTGAAGATCTTTTCGTACTGGAGCTCGCAAATAATCATTGGGGCAGCCTGGAGAGAGGCCTCGAAATTATAAGCAGCTATGCCCGTATTGTTCGTTTTAACGGCGTGCGGGCCGCCATAAAACTTCAGTTTAGGGATGTGGATAATTTTATTCACAAGGACTTCCTCCAGAATGAAACTATCCGGTATATAAAAAAAACTATCGATACCAAACTGTCAAATGAAGATATCACTATCATGGTTAAAGCGGTCCGCGACAATGGGTGTATCCCTATGGCTACCCCCTTTGACGAGGCCTCGGTGGATTTGTGCGTCGAACTCGGCGTGCCGATCATAAAAATTGCGAGTTCCGACATCAACGACTGGTTCCTTATCGAAAAAATTGCAAAGACCCGGAAACCTGTTATTGTCTCAACCGGCGGGGCCTCACTGAAAGACACCGATGACCTGGTCACCTTCTTCGAGAACCGCAATATCCCCCTTGCGATTAATCACTGTGTGTCCCTTTACCCTTCCGAGGATGGCGATTTAGAGATGAACCAGATCGATTTCCTTAAGAACCGTTATCCCAACCACGTTATCGGCTTCTCGACCCACGAGTACCATGACTGGAAGTCCTCTATCATGATGGCCTATGCGAAGGGGGCCAGGACCTTTGAGCGGCATGTCGACATCGATACGAACGGCACTCAGGTCTCGAAATATTGCAGCCTGCCCGAACAAATAGATATATGGTTTAAGGCCTGGGGAAAAGCGAAGGAGATGTGCGGTTCCCCAGAAACACAGAAACGTATCCCCCAGCAAAGGGAGATCGAATATCTGGATATGTTGATCAGGGGCGTCTATGCAAAACGTGATTTGCCTGCGGGGCATGTTTTGCGCCACGAAAATCTGACAGATGAAGTATATCTTGCGATACCGCTGCAAAAGGGACAAATTTCCTGTCGTGAACTGATGTCGGGCGAGAAGTTGCTGAAAGGTGTTGAAAAGGACAAACCCATAATGATTGATGATATCGACAGCCCCTATGCATACAGCGAAGAGCTCAAGAAACTTATTTATGAACGCGGGCTATGAAAGCCGGCAAGAACTTTTGACAATCCTGAATAATAGATTTGTCAGATTTCTGGCTGTCGGAGGTTTGAATTCAGCTTTTGGCTATGGAGTTTTTGCTCTCCTGATATTTCTGAAATTTCACTATGCCGCAGCCGCATTGCTTGCTACAATTCTGGGCGTCCTGTTCAACTTTAAGACAACGGGCCGGCTGGTTTTCGGAAGTAAAGGCAACAGTCTTATTTTTAAATTCATAGGTGTGTATGCAGTAATATATGCAATTAATACCGCCTCTTTAGGGGTATTTAATTTTTTTAAAGTCGATTTGTACCTGGCAGGGGCGGCGATGCTGCTACCCATGGCTATGGTAGCATTTGTGCTCAACAAAAGCCTTGTCTTTAAGGGGTAGATGATGAAACTTATCAGCGTTGTGACGGGATGTTATAACGAAGAAGAGAATGTCGAAGAGCTTTACAGACAGGTAAAAGAGGTCTTTGCCGGATTGCCCGGCTACCGGTACGAGCACATATTCATAGACAATGCTTCAAGGGATAAAACGGCAGCCATACTAAAAGAGCTCGCAAAAAAAGACAGAAATGTGAAAATAATTGTGAATGCAAGGAACTTTGGGCATATACGCTCGCCATATCACGCATTGCTCCAGGCGCAGGGTGATGCCGTTATAGCGGTAGTCGCCGACCTGCAGGACCCGCCTTCGATTATCGGGGATTTCATAAGGAAATGGGAAGAGGGATACAAGATCGTCATAGGGATCAGGAAGAGGAGCAGGGGAAATCCTTTAATGTTTACGATCAGAAAACTATATTATAATCTGATTGACAGGATCGCGGAAACAGAGCATATCAAGAGTTTCACCGGTTTCGGGCTTTACGATAAATCGTTTATGGATATTTTAAGGAAGCTTGACGAGCCATACCCATATTTCCGGGGACTTGTTGCCGAACTGGGACAGGAGAGATTTGAAATCGAATACGAGCAGCCCGAAAGGAAAAGGGGCAAAACCAATAATAATTTTTATACCTTATACGATATGGCTATGCTCGGATTTGTGAATCACTCGATGGTACCACTTCGTCTGGCGAGTTTCACAGGGTTTGTCTGCGCCTTTTTGAGTCTGCTTGTTGCTATAGGTTATTTTATATACAAACTCATTTTCTGGTACCAGTTTCAGCTCGGCATAGCTCCCTTGGTGGTAGGTTTTTTCTTTTTTATGTCAGTCCAACTCTTTTTTATCGGCATGGTCGGCGAATACATCGGCGCCATTTACACACAATCCAAAAAGAGGCCGCTGGTAATAGAAAAAGAAAGGGTGAACTTCGATTAGAAGAGAAAGAATGAGACCACAAAGATACCACAGCCAACAGTAGGCGCTTAGGAGCGCCTGCCTGGAGGCGCCTACTTTTGGTACTTTTGGCTGCGGTAAGGTTGTCTCTGTGTTCTCTGTGGTTAATTTTTACAGCTTATGAATAAACAGAAAAGTACATGTGGCAGTAATGATGCGGGCCTTACTATTCCTGAATCGATGTTGTTGCGGAACTGGAAAATCGACCTTATAAGTTCGATAGTATTGTCCGGTTTTGTTATTTCGGTATTTTATCATTATATCCTTGCCGGATATTTTGGGCTCCCTTATCCGTATAATACCTTCCTCGCCAATCCTAAAATACGCTTTGGAGATTATATAAATGATTATAGAATCTCAGTAGGTTTAAACCCTTATTTCTCATCATTCTGGCTGCATAGCAATTATTATCCGTTTATGAATGTCTTCATGTATTTCTTCACGTTAATTCCGATCAAACTCTCTATACTTCTTTTTTTGATCATCTTCGGTTCTTTTTTCACCTGGTTCAATTATGCTCATCTTAAGAGCGATAATAGATTGGCAACTTTTAAAAATGTTTTCATATTCTCGTTTATGACTTATCCATTTCTGATTTTGGTAGACAGGTTGAACCTGGAGGGATGGGTTTTTATTTTTCTTGGGACGTTTATTTTTTTGTATCAGAAGAAACAGTATACAGAGAGTGCTGTATTTCTTGCGCTGGCTACCTGCATGAAACTTTCTCCCCTTGTTTTTATTCTTATGTTTCTGGCGGACAAACGCTACAGGGAAATCATAATTATCATTGCGGTCGTATTTTCTGTTTCGCTTATTTCGCTGCTGCTTCTTCACGGGAATTTTTTTGATAATCTTTCTTTTATTTTAAATGGGTTCCATCTTGACAAGGAGCCTACTATCCAACCTTTTTTTGATTATTCCAATAACCTTATCCAGCGAGGTGTGAGTCTGTTTACGTTTCTTAAAGTGATTTTCAATACGACCTGGCTCCTTGACTTTTTGAGAGTTAAGTCGCTGCTAAGCATGTATGTAAAAACTATGCTGATTTTGAGCTGCTTGATGGCTTTTTTTGTTATTTTCATCGAAAAAACGCAATGGAAAAGGGCCGCAATAATAGTTCTGATGCTGGTTTTGTTCCCCCATATCTCCGCTGATTATAAATTGATACACCTTTTTTTACCTCTGGCCCTTTATATTAACCATAACGAAAAGTCTCCTCGTGATAAACTTTATTGTGTCCTCTTCGGATTTATGATGGTCCCAAAGTGCTACATGTTTATATCAAGCATGGTATCCGACGTAGGGCATGATGTCAGCATATCCGTCCCCATAAATATTGCAACCTTGCTCTTCCTTATGGGACTTCTTATTTATGACGGCCTGTTTTCAGAAGCCTCGAAACTGGAACGTCCGTCCATTAAAGAACAGTTCAGGGAGCATCTGGCCGCTTTTAAGTCCCAAATCGGAGCAATGCTGCCGGGTTTTATGCGCTGAGGCCCCCTACTTCGCGTGGCGAATCTAAGAGCATATAACAAAATGAATTTGTCATTCCGGCTTGTCTGGAATTTTTGCCGAGACTGATAGACTCCGGCCAAGCCAACAGTAGGTGCGCTTAGGCACCGGAGTGACAGATCACGTAGCTACTTTCGAGACAATGACAGCGCTTGAAAGCACTACGGTTATTTTTATGAGAGGCTCTAAATAAATATGAAAGATAAAAAAATCTTTATAGGGCTATTTGTAAGCCTGGGTTTTTTGTGGCTCTCCCTCAAAGGCGTAAACTGGAACGAGGTAAGACATGCTCTCACAAAAATGAATTACTTATACCTTGTTCCGATCATTTTATCGAGTATATTTGCTCAGATATTAAGGGCTATCCGCTGGCGGTCCCTGCTTATACGTATTAAAAATATCCGGTTATACGACTTGTTTTCCATTCTAATGGTAGCCAATTTATTGAGCATACTCCCGGCAAGAATAGGGGAGGTTATCAGGGCCTATCTACTCGGTAAGAAGCATGACATCAGCAAAACGGCATGTTTTTCTACGATTGTGCTCGAAAGGGCTTTTGACGGATTATTTACAATTAGTGCTTTCGTTATTGCTTTATGGCTATATCCGGGGGACATCAACGTTTCCATAACCGGGCATGCCTTCTCGGTCAAAAAGGCAATTTACAGTTTGTCTGTTATTTATGTCGCCACTTTTACCGGTTTGATATTGATAAAAGCATTCCCGGAACACTTTAGCAGGCTTATTCGCTTTGTGCTTCACTATTTTTCTGAACCGACAAAGATTAAAGTGGATGCCCTTTTGATGAGGTTTATATCAGGCCTGAGTGTTTTGCAGGATTTCAGGCACTTGATTTTCTCTCTGATACTAACCGGGATTGTCTGGACTGCAATAACCTGCACTTACTATCTTGGACTGTTAGGTTTTGGGATTGAAAGTCAATTTTATTTGAGCTTCATTCTTATGGGCTTCATCATTATTGCTGTAATGATACCCGCGGCTCCGGGATCTGTTGGAGTTTTTCATTTTGCTGTTCAACTTACACTTATGAAATTTTTTAACGTTTCACCCTCAACGGCGCTTAGCTATGCATGGGTGATGTGGACTTGTGGACTGGTAACAAATATAGTGCCCGGCTTGTGGTATTACAATAAACTTAATCTCAATATTGATCGAATACAGGGAATTAAGGCTGGTTAAGATGGAAATTGTGTTTAAATTAAATACTATCTGCTCCAAAGGCCGGAGACGATTATCTTGTAGCTGCATTTTTAAAAACTGTTGGACGATATCAAATCCGTATGTTAAATAGTCAAAAGTTTATTGCTTCACAAACGGAAGCAAAACTTTCTAGGATGATCATTCCTGTTGTTATTTTTCTTATAATTGATATCCTCTCTGTTTATCTGAGGCTCTATTTTTTTAACCTCGATTACGGGTGGTCCCAGCGCCATTGGTCGGGCCAGTATAACTACTTTATTTCAAATTATTTAGCTGGACACCTGCCTTTATGGAATCCATTTATCCTGGGAGGAACACCACTTTATATAGAGAACTATGTTTATCATTATACAGACGTCTGCTTTTATTATGTATTTCTCGCGGCAAAATATATTCATATAAATGATCCGTATCTTGTTTATACGATAGGACGGGTATTCTCACATTTTATATTTATTACAAATGCCTGGTTTTTATTTTACTATTATGGTGGGAGTTACAGATCCAGTCTGCTTGTTACCAGTATTCTTTTCCTGTTTTCATTTTATGGCGTTTATTATCAAAATGTATTTATTTCGATGATAGTTTTCGCCCCATTAATTTTTCTCTTCCTGTTGTTTTCCATAGACAGGGTAAATGAAAGTCCAAAATGGTTCAGCCTCATGCTGATGACGTTGGCTATTCAGGGGTCTTCCAGGTCAGGGGAGTATTCATTAGTTGGCCTGGCGATTTTCATTCTGGTTTTGAGAGCGGTTGGACTTATTAATTTCAGGGACTACTTTGCAGGCCTTTTCCGCAACAAAGCATATATATTGACGGTGCCGTCAATATTATTTTTTTTTTGGCATACTCGGCGCCTGTCTTTTTACTCCTGGACACTGATTCATCCATATTAAGTTTTTATCGCTATGCATATCACGGCCAAAAAGGTTTCATCAACCCCTTTAACCTGTCATTGAGCGTTGTATTCCCCCGTCAAGACCTACGTCTGAGCCTGGTGGATTTTTATAAGGTGCGTGATTTTTATAATGGGGTTACCTTTCAGGAAAGGTATATTCCGGTTGGTTTGTTATTTGGGCTCCTCCCGTTCTTATGCTTTTTTACGGATGCAAATAAATACAACAGGCGGATACAGACCGGGTTTTTTATAACGGGGCTGCTTTTTTTAGGCATAATTTCAGATCTTAAAATTATTTCGAGGATTGTTGTTTTTGCCACGCTTGGCACTATTACCTCTCTTGAATTTTTTGTGCTCTATTTCCTGCTTTTCTGGGGGCTCGTATTATCTTATGTGCTGTCTGACTGGCGAAATATAATCATTTTCTTGAATAGAAAAATCCACTTGCCGAAATGGCTAATTTATTTTACGGTGATTTTTATTTTGTGTATGGGTGTTAACAGGAATATCCAACTTTTATCTGACTGCTGGCGGAGCTCAATGACCTTAAAAAATCCGCTTGACCTTGCTCCTCAGGGCGACAGAACGCGGAGAACAGTTATACCTGACGAGTTTCAGTGGTGGCGAGTCCCTGGCTGGATCGAAAAAGAGCACGATGGGCCGGTCATTCCATATCATGGCGTTTTTGCCCCAGCTCTCAAATATGGCATTAACGGTTTCTTTACCAGCCTGCAGTTGACCATGATGCATCGGGTTTATGATTTGATGAGGTGGGCCCATCCTGACAGTCTCAGTTCAGTTTCAGGCATTACTTTGCCGATGTTGCGTTTAACTGATGACTTTGTCATTGCAGAGGATGAAGAGGCGAAGCGATTACTGGGGAGCGGACAGCCTAATCAGAAGAATGATTTTTTAATTATCAGCAAAACTAAAGATATTGAGAGTTATCTATCGGGATATGGTCTCATCCCAAACAATCATACAGTCGCCGGCCTGAATACCACAGTGCCCGAAAATGCTTTAAGTAAAGCCTCAAAAGTTTATACTAACATGGAAATAGCTTCAATCTTTCATGAGCAGTTAACTGATGTCCCTATAAAAGTTAGGCCTGACTGGTGGATCCTTGCAGCTAATAAATTATTAGGAAAATCACCGCTACGAGGTGAGAGAAGACTTAAATTATTGGAGATTAGATTAGTACCAATTGGAAATGGTTCCTATCGTCTCTTCGCGGGACGCAATCATCCTGTTGAGTTCAGGAGCCCTGTTTATGGGTTGGGCTCTTTTGAGATTTTCCTCGGCAGTGATCCCTTGTTTTTCAGAGGCCTACCCTCTCTGAACAAGCCGGGAGCGCTGCGGGAACTTGGCGTCTCAGGTGAGAAGAGATTATTTTTTTATTCGACTGCACTAAATTCTGAGCGCCAATATTTATTTGATGATGAACCGGATAAGTTGAATGATATGCCGGTGAGCTATCTGCTACCGCTTGAGGAATCTTTTCAGTGGCAATTATCTCCTTTTCTGCATGTTCATACGAATATAAAGAACCAGTTAACTTTATTAACCTACAATAGAGATCAGAAAAAGATGGACGTGGTTAAAAAGGCGGTATCAGTGGCAGGCTTCAGTCCCAATCATCTTATGGTTGAGGTTAACGCTGAAAGAAACGAGTTTCTTTACTATGCTGATGCCTACCATGAGCGATGGTATTGCGAGGTTGACGGGAAACCGGTCCCGGTTCTGCGCGCCAACTTTGCTTATAAGGCTGTTGTAATTCCGGTCGGCAAACATTCAGTAAAATTTTACTATGACCCCCAATATGCTGAATTTGCGCTGAAATTGTTTTATATCATATTAGTTATTGTCCCGATATGGACATGTTCGCTCGTATGGTTTTCAAGGAAGAAGTGAATAGGTATATATTAAAAAAAATAATATTAGCACTCGCTATTATTGCTTTCATTATTTTTACTCACTGGGGTATGCTGCCGGGCTACCTTATGCAGCCATCTGATGGTGCAAGATCGGTTTATACTGATTATCACTGGATTGCGAAAGAATTGGCCTCCGGCAAATTCCCGACGTGGATGCCGTACTATTATGGCGGGATTCCGTTTCCATGCTATGGAGGTGGTGTACTTGATATAAATCTGGTCCCATTTTTCTTCTTTGCCCCTGATACTGCTGCTACAATTATGATGTTGGCCCAGATGTTTGGATTGTTTATTGTTTTATTCTGGTGGTTCAGGATATTAAGCTTTTCAGAGGCAACATCATTTTGGATTTCGGGATTGGTTATATGGTCCGGACCACTTCTGTTTTGGTATGGCTACGGCTATCCATACAACTCCTATATTTATGCGGTGCTCTCCATGATTTTTCTTGAGATGTATTACCGCCGCAGGAATGGTTGGTATCTTTTTTTACTGGCGCTCGTGGTAGCCATGTCTTCATTGAGCATGTCAATACAGCACCAATTGAATGTCCCCTTGGCAATTTTGCTTGTATCGGTTGTGCGTATTTTTATTGACAGAAAGTTAAAGCCTCTTTTACTTACAATACTTTTCATTGCAATCGGGTATTCCATGGCCTCGATCCATATACTGCCTCTTTTTTTTAGCTTACGTGAAATAGGTCGGGAGGGATTTAATTATGGCGAGACTTTTCATTTCCCCCCTCTTTCTCTTATGCTGGGAATATTGTGCGGCGATAATAAGGAAATACAGTATCCGGCATTTTATTTTTTCATCCCATCTTTACTGATAATTGGATTTATAATGTTTTTCATCAGAAAAGGCCACGATAAATATACGAGGAACTTTGTGTTTGCCGGATCATCAATATTTATTTTCCTGATTGCACCGCTGTACTTATTCCCGTTGATATTCCCCGCATTTCGGATAGCAGATCCTTATAGACAATGGTTTATTCTGGTTCTTACATTAGCGGTTGCGAGCGCTAGTGTGCTTGAGATTGTCTGGAAAGATATTAAAAAGGAACAAGCAGGAGGGATACATTACTGGATTGCCAGTACAGTGGCGGTCTTAATTCTGCTGTTGTTTAAGTGGCTGGAGGGCTACTGGAAACAGGATCTGCTATCGTTTGGGGAGAGCGTAAGCCTTTTTCTATTGCCCGTGGCCGCGTTGCCATTTTTGTTTTTTATAAGACGGATATGGATTAGGTGCTTCATTATTGTCGCACTTTTTATGTGCAACTATTTGTCTGTTGGCTATCATGTACAGGACGTTTATATGGGAAACCTCTCAAAAAATCCTGATGGTTACAAAAAATTAGTAGGCAGGTATTCTCAAATAGCCAAAGGTATGGACCCTTCGGCGGTTTTATCTGAATACATGACCAGATATTGGGGACCATTCGACAAAGTAGGTCCGCTTGAGCCTTCAGTGTCTTCCCTGATTGGGATGAGATCAGATGCCGGGCCGACGGGGTTCCTTTTTCTTCCCGGGGAGATCAGAAAATCTTATTATGATGACGGCATTATAGCTCCGGCCAATGCTGATTTTTGGAGGATAGTTTATCCGGAGATGATATCTGCTGATGCAAGGGTACTCGCCGGATATGGTATTCAGGCATTGCTCGTTAATAAAGATGATCTCCCCGAATTCGCTGCTCAGACGCACGGACTCAAACTTGCCGCTCTCAGCAATTCAACCAGGGAGCAGATGGCAGGCAACAATATTACATGGGATGTGGATAGTGCAGGTGGGCACAGATTCTACATTTTGAGTATTAATAGAGGATGTGCTAATACTCCTTTTCTCTCGCTTGCGGAGTTGGTTTTTTATAATGATCACGGCGTGATCCCCTCTTCCGGCATAAAAGTATTCGCCGACTCTTCGCTAGATAATCACGTGGCCAATAACCTGATAGATGGCGACCTTACTACGTTTTGGCATGTTTCACTTGATCGGGCAGGTAAAAAACATATGCTCCTTTTTGATTTTAAACATAAGACCAAAATCAGGCGCATCACGGCGTGGAAGAGGCAATCATATAACGATCAATTCTGGGGTGAAGCCTATTTCTATCCAATCCCTGATAAATATGTCATGAGAATGGATAATGGCAGGCTTTCCTTTAACCTCGGCGATAAGGTGCTTCCAGGTGACTGGTCACCATTCTCAAGCTATATTGATGATAAGGTTTCTTTTATTGTTTTTCACAATAAAATGTATAGGGGTCGGGCCTATAGTCTGGGGAGTGATAATCAGATTTATGGGTTGCCCATTATTATTGATATGCCAAACCATGTTATTATCAATACGAGAGGATTACCGAAGGGTACCCGCGTGATATTGGCGGACAATTATTTCGACGGTTGGAATGTGAAGATAAATGGGGCTTGGGTCCAGCCGGACAAACCGGCACATTTTCGAAGAGTTGTTCTTCCTGCAGAGTCATCGGCTGTTGAATGGGTCTACTCATCCGGATATGTTCGCGTTGGAAGCGTAATGTCTTTTGTGTCTCTATTGACAGGTATATGCTGTGCCGTTATTCTAAATAGAAACAGGAAATATCAGGCTTCGAAACTGAACCGTCCTGAAGGTTCCTGAGTTGTATTAAGACCGGTTAACGTGGGAATTGTGTTTAAATGAAATACTATCTGCTCCAAAGGAACTAAATGAGAGTGACTCAGATTAATAAATATTTCATATTTTTGTTGGGACTGGTGTCCATTATATATTTCTCAGGTACGTTACAGATAGATCAAAGCATAGCGAATAAAAGCCAGGGATACTTTGTCCTTAAAAATATCGAGCAGGCAAATGAGGCTGGCCGGCTGGGATATATTAAATTTGAAGTGAATGATTATGCCGAAGTTTTTGGAGTTCCGTGGAGCTGGAAGCCCGGCATGTGGCGGATGCGGATAATACGCTCAGGGCCTGACGATTTTGATGATATAGGGTATATATCATTATTAGAGCTTATAGCAATTGCAGGTAAGAAAATAACCATCGGTTTTGTCGAAAAAATGCATAATTATTCCTTTATAATGTCACTCTCAATTTTCTCCTTTATTATAATGAAGTTTTTTAAGAATATCCTTGCCGGTTGGATGTTTCTGGTAGCGGCCTTGATATTGAAATCAAAGATACTGTCTCTTGTATATGGTTCGCCTGACAACCGTACCTTTGTGCTTTTTTTCCCATTTATTGTGTTCAGCATTATATTTGTACTGAATTGGCTGAGTCCTCATATGAACAAAATCCGGGGATTGGTGGTAGTTTTGTTGTTCGGCATTCTACTTGGAGTAATAGCCTCTGTAAGAAGCTCGGAAGGAATGGCAGCTCTTTGTGCAATACTGTTCTCCCTTGTTATTATGAAGATTGGGGCCAGGCAAAAGGCCATTTCTGCAGTTGCCCTAATAACAGGGTGCTTATTGATTACCGTTGTAATGCCGATTATCTTTGCCCTGCATAGAGATATCAAAACAGGGGAATATAACGGCGATGCCTCGCTCTATTTGCAAATGATAAGTTACCATCAGGCGACGCATTCTCTTGTAATGGGCTTGGGAAAATATCCCAATAGCATCGGCATGCGGTTTGACGATATATCACTTTATGATATTCTCAGAGCGAGATATCCGGATGCTATGGATCCTGTGCACAATTTTCATGGGAAAGGATATTATCCCGGAATGCGTAGAATCTATTTTAATTATGTTGCCGACTATCCGATCGAGTATTTAAAAAATATCACCAAATCATATGCGGAGTTATTTTATTTTATCCCTTATGCTACAAGCGCGGGCAATCTGACATGGCGTTATGGATATCTGCCTCTAAAACAGGGTGTTATAGCGGATGATTGGGATATGCCTTTTCGCTTAAGTCCTCGCGATAATTTGATTGTTCTGAAAGCTGAATATCTAAAACTAAACATTATGGAGTGTGGAGTATTTATACTGGCCATAATTGCTGTGGTACTTGCAGTCAGGCAAGCTGTCTTTACAAAGATTGAAAGAGATAATAAGGCAATATTTCTGTCAATCAGCGTTTATATATTATTACTTGCAACGGAAAGGGCGCTTGTTCCATATCACGGTCTTGCCTTTATAGTCGCCTTTTGGATATTTTCCATAACATCACTACTGTATGTATTTTTTTATAATAATATAATAAGAGGTTTTTTAAATTGGAGAGTTTAATTGTTTTGCTGCTAAAGCATTGCACAGTATTTTAAAGATGAGACCATAATGACCTGTAGTAATATTGCAGTAGTAATCCCGTGTTATAATGAGGCAAATCGTCTTTCTCTGGATGTTTTCCTGAATGAGCTGACAAGAAATCCCAATCTTACATTTTTATTTGTGAATGACGGCAGCAGAGATGATACATTAAAAGTAATTCAAAATATTTGCTCGATTAATCCTGAGAGGGTTTTATGTCTATCTTTGAAAAAAAATGGCGGCAAGGGAGAAGCTGTACGAAAAGGAATGCTTTATCTGGTCGAAAAAGGGACCTATGACTTGATAGGCTTTTGGGATGCTGATTTGGCAGTTCCCCTTTCAGCGGTGTGGGAATTTGTCGAAATTTTCAGCCGAAGACCTAATGTTCAGGGGGTTATCGGCAGCAGGGCCCATTTGGCGGGTCACTTGATTGAGCGGGTAAACTTTCGCCATTATATCGGAAGGATATTCGCTACTGTGATGTGTTTTACGTTTGATTTCGATATATACGATACGCAGTGCGGAGCCAAACTATTTAACAGCAAAATACTTGCTCCCGTCGTCCAGGAGCCGTTTTGTTCCAGATGGATCTTTGATGTTGAACTGATCATTCGCATATCCCGTTTATCCTGTTTTGAGAATAAGCATGTTTGGCTCGACGAAAACTGCTGGTTATATGAGTTCCCTCTTGGAGAATGGAAAAATATCTCCGGGACTAAACGCACACTATCAGCTTATATTATTGCAATCTCCGATTATTTGCGGCTGCTCAGGAGATATCGATCTTGAAAGCAATCAGAAAACTTAACTTGCCATTTATTTTACTATTGGTTTTCCCGGTCTATTTTGCTTATGATTTATATACCGGCAAGGTTTTTTTTTCTACTAATGATTTCTCCGGGATGTATTATCCTTTCCGTCAGTGGTTTCTCAGCCGTCTGATTAATTTTGAATTCCCTATCTGGAATCCCTATTGGGGGGCCGGACATGAAGCTGTGATATGGGCCACAGTTCCTGTAGACCCATATACGATTCTGGAGTTGCTTATAGGGCCTCGCTATGCTTATTTCCATTTGGTGCAGTGCATGGCACTCGTATTAGCCGGTTATTACGTGTTCAGAAAATTAAACTTCGGGTCATGGGGCGCTCTTTTGGGATCATTGTTTTTCTTCTTGTCGCCCTTGGTAACCTGCTGGTATTTTGAGTTTATAAATACAAATACCTTCATTGCGCACATGCTTACGTTTCTCTTCATGGTTAAGTGGTTTGAAACAGGAAAATGGCGATATGCCGCCCTGATAGGATGGGCTGTTTTTATTGGAATGTTTGGAACAAAGCTGGAGTTCTGGTTTTTTGAAATTGTCTTTTTTATACTCTTATCAGTAATTGGATATTTTGTCATGAAACCTGAAAAGCCCTCTATAGTATTAATATTTGCGCCATTGCTCTCAATGTTGATAGCTGTCCTTGCCCAGTCATGGCAGCTGAATCTTTTAATTAATGCCCTAAATAATGCAGGACGCTTAGCAGGTTCCCACGGCTTGCATAATATGTTGTCCCCGGAACTTTACAGGAATCTATATCTGAGCATAGGCGATGCGGATTTATTTTCTATTGCATTTATATGCCTTTTAATCTTTACGGGACTGCACAGCAAAATCATCAGTCACCGAAGGTTTTTATTTGCAACGGGTATAGTTGCATCTTTATTGCTTGAGATTTGGAAATTCGCTTTTCTGAGGTCCTTCGTTCATAGCCCTGTTCTGATTGGAGCCATGGTTGCATCAATACTGGTGGTTCGTTTTTACCCGGCCAAATATCTGTTGTCTGCGTGGCTATTGTTTATGCTCCCGGCTTATTATTGGTGCGCTCCCTTGGTGAATTATGACGAATTATATTTACTGAAAATAGCTCCGGCTTTCTTTAAAGGAATTTGGGGGTTTCTAATATGGATGGGATGCTTGCAGGTGCATCGCTCAGTGATCCCCAGGCTTGCTTATGTATCTGTTCTTATGGTTTTGCTATTGCAGGCTCAAGGCCAGATTATATTATCATACCTCTTTGGCTATTTATGGATACCGGGAAGGGACAATTATCTTATGGATTTTTCTTTTGCAGTAATGGCAGTTTTTGGTACACTTACATATTTCAGGCTCAAACCTGCGGTGATAAGCCTGGCTCCGTTTATCATGGTTTTTTCGTTGTATCCGAATTTGTATTATACCGCTCCACTTGAACCGGTGCCCAATTATGCGAACCCATTACTTAACTTTAAGCTTCCGTATGATCCTTTTACGGGAGTGCCGGATTTACGGGAGGCTATAAAAAAAAAGGATTTTCTGCCGTATAGAAGATTCCTGGATCCTGACATTGAAAAGAGGCTTCCGCAAAATCAGGGTACATTTTTATTGGCGCATAATGGTAATGCAACTTTTTACGGCAGCATGGGGCCATCAAGATATAGAGACCTCATTAATTTTTATAGATACGGTATAACCCCAAGGGATAATATAGCAGGGTATCCCTCAACCTATTCTGATAAGACAATATCAAGATTGCCAAAGCTAAATACTAAGGGATTCAGCAATAACCTGATATATTACTTTACAGTTTGGACAATTCCTCCTTATGATTTAGACTTGCTTCGTTTGCTGGGTGTAAGCAGCATTATTACCCGGGATGATGGTATTATGCCGTCATTAGTTCATAAATTAAAACTGAGCGATGTTGCTAAATATGGTGAATTCAATTCAGCAGATTTATCGGATACATTGCCGCGTTCATTTTTGGTATTAAATGTAGGGCAGGAGAATTTCAGGGATTTTATGGAAAATATGCGGCCTGGTATTGAGATGTCGGAGAATAAAACTAATTTGTCATCAAATAGTTATGTGGTGGAACCTGCAACTATTATAAAATATAAGCCCGAATATGTTCAGATACGGGTTAAATCGTCTTCCGGAGGATATCTTGTTTTGACGGATGTTTTCCATCCCTACTGGTCGGCTGTTGTTGACGGAATTAAAGAGGACATAATACCTGCATTTCATGCATTCCGTGCTGTCAAAATAACTCCCGGCGCTCACAAGGTCGAGTTTTATTGTAATGTCCCCTATTTTAAATTGGCTTTTTTGATTTCATTTATTTTTATAGCACTATTATTGATCTTTACTTTTTATTCCTGGAATAGAAATAATGCCGAGCAATATGCAAAATGCCGACTTTAAATAAAAATTTAAGAGCCGCCATTTATTTGGTAGTGCCGGTGGCTATTGCCTATTACTTGTTTTTCCCCTTGCTGTCGGGCAAATATCTATACCCGGCTGCGGAATATGAGCTGTATAAATCATTCATGATTAATTTTATTGAGGCTTTAAAAGTGGGGAATCTGCCTGTCTGGAATGAATATGTCGGCGGTGGGCAACCCGCCATGTGTTTTGGTCATTATCCAATAAGTCAGAATACTATTCTTTACATGTTGTTTGGATATAATGATTACACATATTATTTTACCAGATTTTTAGGAACTGTAACTCTGCTTTACACCTTCGTCTATGCCTGCAGATATCTAAAATTCAACTATTTCGTAGCGCTGATAGGCGCGATAATTTATTTTAGTATCAATTTTGTAATCAGATTTTTAATGCTTGAGACTATAGGCAATACCATTTTGCTGTATCCAATTTTAGTGATTCTTATGATAAAAATTATAGATGAAAATAAAACTAAAGATATTCTGATATTTAACATCTGCCACATTCTTTGGCTGCTCGGAGGGCATATAATTTGGGTTTATATGCATCTAATGATGCTTACTTTTATCTATTGCATCGCTGTATTGGTCCTCCATGATCGCAGCGCATTTAAAGCGGGCAGCCTGAGAAAATATTTATTGTTGTATTTTATTATGTTTGTTATTCCCATTCTGGCTGCCCTATATCAATACTATTTTGTTTATGATGTGATAACCACATCGAATAGGCTCAAAGAGGGCTTGATAGTCAGCCCTCTTGATTTGACTGCCTGGAAACAATTTATGGGCTCCCTGAAGTCATCAGCATATTTTTGGATAGGGACAGCCGTAATCCTGCTATATGGTATTGTAAAACTGTTTTTTTTAAAAGGTGGATTAAAGCAGTTAAAAATCAGAATTACTCCTCCAACTTTGATATTTCTGTGCCTAACGCTGATTTATGTCACGGCAAAAAATATACAGTTTCATTCCAACTCTAATTTTATAGCGGATGTTATCCCCATCCTGAATTCCGGGGTTTTCCGGTATTCATTAATATTGTTTATTGCTGTTTATCTAAGCTCCCGATATATTTTTTTTGTCAGTCCCGAAGATATTTTTGTATTTATAATTTTTGTATTGTTACTCTCATATTATTTCTATTCGCCTGATAATATAATCGGCGATGTGCACGGATATGATTTCGACCTTTTTCGGGAGTTAAGCGTTATCACGCAGACAATGTTTACTTTTGTTGTCTTGTTTTCTGCAAAGGATTACAAAAAAAATAAAATAATAAAGATTATTTTGATATCATTGGTGACGCTATATTTTCTACGATCGCATCTTACAATCCTGTTGCTGAGATTTACAGGTGTAGTCTGGTATGCCACAAGGGACGGTTCGATATTCAGCCTTTTGTTTTCGATACTTTTTATGTATGGCGTTAAAAGTTTAATCCTTCAATTCCCGAAGGTCTTCAACGATAAGGGGAATTTATTTGCGAAAAATGCACAATACGCATTGCTTGTTTTAGTCCTGGCAATATTGGTGCATGATTCCTACGATAAGTTTTATAAAGGTACCTCCCATAGATATATTTATCCAAATCAGATGAGTCTTGCCGGGATCCCGATGGAGAAAATTGTCATAGAAGGCAGGGAAGATATAGCTTCTTTAAAAAACAGGTTGTTATCATTAAAAAGCGAGACGAAACATTTCTACAGAAATTATACTCCGGAAAACAGTTATTTATATCTGGCCGGCAGCCTTCAAAATTTTAAAATTTATGATGCAGCCATATACGATTCGAGCATTTCAAGAGATTACCAGGATTTTTATGATTACACTATATTGGGGAAAAGTCCCCAAAGAAGCCTGGAACTTAAAGATGTTATGCCGTATTTCCTGTTTACAAGGCATGTCCATGCGGGATTAAATTTAACCCATGATCAAATTGTGTACAATGATTTCTTTATATTTTCACCGAAAAGAGATGAGCAGTATCTCAAAAATCAGAATATTGAATTCCTATGGGATTTGATGCAGGTGAAATATATCATTGTAGGGCCGGAATTTTCAAAGATATTAGAAGGCTTTACTACTGAAAAAGACTATAAGTTGATCGACAAGTATCCAAAACTTAATTTGAATCTGTATGAGATTCTCAAAGATAAAAATTATTCGAGGCTGGCAGTGCTGCCTTTAATAAATGATACAGACTACGCGGAGATGTTAAGACAACTTAACTCAAACGACATCAGCAGGCTGAAGGAATTATACTCAAAACTTATTTTCATGGACCAGAACAATGCGAATTTCCAGATGATAAAGAGTCAAAATTATAACGCTAAAAAATATTATGAAATTAACTCAAGGCAGAGCGGCATTCTGATTGACTTTGATAGCTGGAATCATAATTGGAGTCTGAAAGTTAATGATAAAGCTGAAAAACTGCAAAAGGCCTTCCAACTTTTCAAGGGGATAAAAATAGAGCCGGGAATAAACAAGATTGAACTTGTTTATAACCTTAAATATTTCAAGAAGCTTTTTCTGCTATCGTGTCTAATAATTTTTGCGCATGTCATTTTATTGATACGGTATTCTTATAAAGAGGCATTAGTGAAGAGGAACCCGTAAGTTCTTATGCGTACAATACTTAGTTTAATTCGCTCCTTATGGGAAAAAAGTGAGGCGACCCATTACTATGTTATCCCGTTAGCAGCGATAATTTTACTTTCTTTTATGACAGGTTTTTTTCATGTAAACAAAAAAGTAATAAACAAGGATTGCTTGTGGGATCTCGCCGGAAGGCCGTACCAAACATTTTTATACGAACTAAATTTGCCGAATACTGTCAGAGCTGTCTTTGTGGGAGGAACGCCGAACCATACGGTCAAAATCGACGAAACGTATCATAATATTGATATGGGAGATATTTTTACCTCTCAACTTCGTTCCTTTTTGTTCGGGACTAAAATAAATGAATATTCAATAGCTTCCTATATCAATCTTATGTTCGGTATTTCCTCCATATTATTTTCTATTCTTGCCGGATATCTCATACTCAAAAATGGCTATGCATCAATAGCCATTTTTGCCGCGATCGTAATATTTAGAAAATTATGTCAGGGATTGATTTATGGCCTTCCATTAAACCATGAGTATGCTGTCTTTAACCCTCTGCTGGCATTCTGTCTGCTGATTCTCATAATAGAGTTTTTTAATAAAAAAAACAATAAAAAATACTGGCCCCTTTTTGTTCTGTCAGGTTTTACCATAGCTTATGTAACTCATATAAGACCGTCGGAGGGGGAAATTGCTATTTTCTCCTTGTTTATATTTACTTCTATTATTTTATTAGAACATTTCCGGAGTAGAAAGGAAAATGTTATCAAACTCCTGACCAGCATTATAATTATGTCTGTAGCCATATATGCCGGTTATTTTGGATATCAAAAAATGGTTGATACCTTTGAACATCATAGAGATATTAAACTGAATCTCCCGGCATCTGAAAAAACATTAATTTCAAAATATCCTCCCTTTCATATTCTTTATGTAAGTTTATTTCGCTACGATGTGCCTAACAAATTTGGTGATAAAATTGGATATGATGCTTTTTATGAAAGGTATCCTGAACTAAAAAAGAGCCACCTGGGTGATTTAAATTATGTCAAATTGAGTCATTCAGGTGAATATCAGATGGCTATGAGGGAGCTTTATTTCGAATTTATCATTAACAATCCGAGGCGAGTTTTAGTTTATCTGGGCAAAAGCTTATGCGATTATATTTTATTTTTGCCGTACTATAGCTCGACTGGAGACAGGTCGGCGCATGCATATATGCCCAGAATTAATGACAATGTAATAATAGAGGAAAATGATTTGGCGCCCGATTTTAAGGGCCCCCCCCGTACTAATTGGATAATTAATCTAAAACTCAAGTATATGCCTGAGAGCCCGTTATTCTGGATTTATTTTATATCAGCATACGCCCTTTTGTTGAATGCCGTATATGCGGCAATCCCTTTTCCGAAAAAAAATAATGCGTCCGTTTCAGCAGATGGCGCAGTAGAGAGCAATTCGCCGATATTCCTTCTCAGGGGGATGTTGATATATTTCTTTTTTGCTTCTGTTGTTCGAGTTCTTATACCTATTCACGGGCAGGGTGCAGTTGTTGCATTCAATGTGATTATAATCTATAACATGGTGCGGTTAGTAGTAACAATGAGAAATTCGGCGGCAAAGACAAAAATCATACAGGTATCGACATTGTTACTCTTTGGATTATTATTGTTTTCTGCAACGAAGCCCGCGGTATTAAATTTAATAAACAAAATGTCCAATGCTACAAGCCCTAATTTAGTATTGAACGGAGGATTTCGTAAAGACACAAATGGGTGGATGGCATATCAAGCATCCTTGTCAGTTTCTCCGGGAGGGCAGTCCGGTAATTGTCTTCAGATTGCAACCGTTGAAAATAGGATAGGTTACGCTTATATTGTCTTGCCGACAAAAGTTGGAAGGATGTACAAGATCGAGGGGTATTTTAAAAAGGGAAGCGCTTCTGCTGGTCAAATTAAGGTAGGGAATGCAGTTGATGATTTGAGTTTATATTATTCAGATGTCCTCTTCGATATTAAATGGAGAAAGTTTGAAGGAGTATTTAAGGCAGCTTCTCAGACTACTTATATAACATTAGTTGACCTTACCTCTGTGAAAGGACAAACTTCCTTTTTTGACAACATTTCTTTAACGGAGCCTGATATCATCAGCGGCCAAAAAAGTTGATAGCTGTTGACTTGATTCCCTGAAATGTAGTTTCAACAAATGACAAGCTATTGCAATTACGGTATGGAGTCGTCTGAATTTTATTAATGAAAAAGTTGCATGACTGCAAGTAGTTGCGTTGTCAAATATTTTAAAGTAGTGCTATCATATAAATAATAACAAAGGAGAAAGCTACATGAATTATGTAAAACAGACAGATATCCAGAATCCTGCTGAGATGAAATCAATCAGTGCCCAAATAAAACAGTTTTTAGAGATGGCGGGCATTTATATTTTTATCACGTCTTCTTTTATTTTTGAGCAGCTGAGATTGGTAAAAAAATATAATAATTACAGCAAGCTCGAACTCAGGCTGGCCCTTGGATTGTTTGCCGGGGTGCTTTTATCTTATATAATTGTTAAATTGATCCGGAAAATAATGATCAGGTATAACAAAGATGATGAATCTTTTATAAGAGAACTCTCTTTTGCATTATCTCCGGGAATACTTTTTATCCTGGGATCGATCACCCATAAGTTTCTCCTTCTCGGAGTCATTTTGTGTGCGCTGACTGCATTATATGTGTGGGTCAAGTCTTTTAGGGATTTTATAGACTCTATTATATATATCGCAAAATTTAAGACTGCTCTGATTATTAAGGATGGTAAAGCAGTAATGAGTATGCAGGGCACATACGAAAACGATAATCCTAAGGCTATGCAGTCATTTTTGATCGATTTGTCAATTAACTTTTATGAGTGTGCTGAGATGAAAGTGGATGAAATTAAAATTGATTTCTCCGGGCTAAAAGAACAAAATGAGGATGAGTTGAAGCCTATTATGGAATCTGTCGCCAGATATTTTCATTTAAAAGTGTCATATTAGATATTCGTGTATAGATTTTAAATCGATCGGTACCCCATGAGAATTTCCCTGCTCAATATTCAAAAGACTGGAGATAATAAGGACTATAATGGAGGGTTTGGCACTACATTCCGGGTTGGCGCCTCTTTTTTTGCAAAGCTGCTTGAAAAAAAGAGGGCCAGCGATGAATTCTTTCCATTAATGTCTTACGGGTATTTAGCGGGTATTTTTAAGAAAAATGGCCATACTGTTGAGGTAGTGACAAATGAAATACCCAAAGACTCCGACCTGATAATCATGCAATGTTCATTAGTGCGGCATAATCTTGAAATGGATTTTATAAAAAGAATCAAGGAGACAACTAAGTCCAGGATAGGACTGATAGGCCCCTTTGCATCTGTTAGACCTGATATTTTTTCGGACTATGCAGACTTTATTATTCAAGGCGAACCCGAAGATGTTGCGTTCAAAATAAGTGATGATTATATGCCTGAAGGAGTAGTTAAGAGTAATCCCATTGGCGATCTGGACACAATTCCATTCCCGGATTGGGATGTTTTTCCAATTGAACATTTTTCTTATCTTACTCTTTTTCCGTCAAAGCCATTCATATTCATTCAGGGCAGCAGGGGGTGCGCGTATGGCTGTAACTATTGTCCTTATAAGGTTTTCGGCTTGCATAGAGAAAGAAGCGTTGATAACATACTCGCTGAGGTTAAACTCCTCATTGAAAAATACGGTATTAGGAGTCTTATGTTTAGGGACCCATGTTTTTCTTTTAATAAGAAAAGAGCAGGTCTGATTGCTGATGAAATTATAAAAAGAGGTTTTAAAATTGAATGGGGATGCGAAACAAGGCTGGATAATCTTGATATCGAACTTTTGGATTTGTTGTATAGTTCAGGCTTAAGGGCCATTAAGGTCGGGATTGAATCTGTAGATTCAAATATTTTAAAACTGCAGAAAAGGAAGTGCATTGAAAAGGAACATCAGGAAATAATAATAAAATATTGTGACAGGAAAGGCATTAAGGTGGTTGCTTTTTATATAATAGGTCTCGAGAACGATACAAGGGAATCCATTGAGAGCACTATAAGATATGCCAAAAAATTAAATACCGATTTTGCAAATTTTACTATCTGTACTCCTATACCGGGAACCGAATACTACGAACAAATAAAAGACAGGATATATGAAACAAACTGGGAATATTTTGATAACTTCCATTCGGTCTTTCAGCACAGTAATCTTGCCGCAGATGAGATGCGCAAATTACAGGAGCATGCAATAGTTTCGTATTATATAAGGCCAAAATTTATTCTTAAACATTTGTTAAGAAAGTTAAGATGATACTTATAACAGGCGCATCAGGTTTTGTTGGTAGAAATCTGTTGAGGCATATAGACGCTAAAAAAATGAGGATAAGATGTCTTGTCCGGAATAAAAATAAGTTGGGCGGGGATGAAGAAGCAGAAATTATAGAGGGCGATATTTCAGACCGGAATGTTTTAAATGAAGCTACAAAGAATGTGGATACTGTCGTGCATCTTGCAGCAGTCATAAAATCTTCTGTACCTAGGGAGTTTGTGGATGTGAACGTTACAGGCACTAAAAATCTGGTTGAGGCATGTTTAAGGAATGAAATTAAAAAAATAATATATGTTAGTTCCCTGGATGCTGCCTTGAATAAGCATGATCTTTATGGTGAAACCAAGGCAGGGGGGGAGGATGAGATAATAAGGTCAGGTATTGATTACATTATATTGAGGCCGGCTTTAATATATGGCACGGATTTAAATGGTATTAATGTCCTTGCAAAGATAGTTAAAACATTTCCCATTATCCCCGTGATAGGGGGTGGAACGCATAAACTTCAACCTGTTTACATTAATGATGTGTGTGAGATTATAGCCAAGCTGATAAATAGCGATATAAGAAATAAGATATATTATATCGCGGGAGAACAGGACATAAGCATGAATGCACTGATTGACAAGATAGCCGATATATATGGGAAAAAGGTTTTCAAGATTCACATCCCTTTATGGTCATTATGGTTGCCTCTTAAAATATACAACCTTGTTTTTAGTAACTATGCAATAAGTTATCAAGCTTTGAAACTGCTCGATCAGGACAAGATATGCAAGCTTGGTGAGATTAAAAAAGATTTTAATTTTAAGCCTGTTGATATAGATGACGGCTTAAGGCTTGTTTTACAGGATAGATGTGCATAGGAGATAATTTGTTTATGTATGAATGCTCATGATATACTAACCAATCGGGACATTTGTTTTTTAATAAATTTATTGTGGCTGGAGGTAAAATATAAGTGGAAGGTATAACAGACCGATGCCTGATATAATATTTATAAATCCGAAAGTAGATAAGGTTCTTGGCTCATTTGATTTTCTTGTGGCAAAAAGTATTCCTTTAGGTCTCGGCTATCTTGCAGCATACTTATTGGAAAGAAATTACTCTGTTAAGATAATTGACGAGGAAGTCGAGAAACTGACAATAGAAAAAATCAGAAATATTACCGATACCGATGAACAGCTTTTTGGCATTAGTTGCATGACGCCCAATGTCAGTCGGGGCTATAAGCTTGCTGACCTGATAAAATCTGTATTTCCTAAAGCTATAGTGATGTTTGGAGGCATTCATCCTACTGTTGTGCCGGAAGAAGTACTGGGCAAACCCTCTGTTGATCTTGTAGTCAGAGGAGAGGCAGAATCAGTAATTGAGGAAATAGTCGGCAACCATAAGAAGGGATTGGGTTTTAAAAATATTCTTTCATGTTCCTATAGAGATAACGGCAAAATGGTTCACAACGACAAGGCCCCTCTGATAGATATTAATCTTTTGCCCGATATCCCATATCATCTATTTGATTCAAAGGTGTATGACATGGGGTTTGTCATATCATCGCGCGGATGTCCATATAATTGTGTTTTTTGCAGCCAGCGTGCAATTAACGGCAATGTTTATCGTTACAGGTCAACGGAAAAGGTAATTAATGAACTCCAGAGGCTGATTACTAATTATGCACCTTCCAATATTGTATTCTTTGATGATATCTTTACGGTCAATAAGAAAAGGATATTCGAACTTTGCGATAGCATTATTGAAAAAGGCCTAAATACCAAGGCCGAGTTTACTATGGTGACCCGCGGGGATTGTGTAGATGATATGTTATTGCAGAAACTGAAAGAGGCTAATTTTACTGGATTGGCTTTTGGTGTAGAAACGGCGAGTGAAGAATTAATGAGAATGATTAACAAGAAGGAAACGGTGCAGGATGTTGTTAACGGGATTAATCTTGCCAAAAAATATGGGTTTGGTATAGATACCGTTTTTATATTCGGACTTCCCGGCGAAAGCAGAGCCGACAGGGTTGCGGCATTTAATCTTGCAAGTGCCTTGAAAGTTTCAAAGGCGAGGTTCAATTGTGCTACTCCTTACCCTGGGACAAGATTATATAAGATTGCGGAAGAGGAAAATAACTTAACTAAAGTTGGTGACTGGGAGAATTTTCATCCAACAGGGGTTTTGACGGCAAAAGATGCATTTAAGTTCCCCCTGCCATATTATCCTAAGGGTGCTACAAAAGAAGAAATAATAATGGATGTTATACAGGCCAACTTTTTGTATTTTCTTCGACCGGAACGTTTGTGGCCTCTAATTAAAAACTCTTTTGATAGAAAAGGCACAAAATGGCTTGTTCTGCCTCCAAAATGGTGGTTAAATCCGCATTATGTTCGTTCGGTTTTTCAAGTTATTGCCCATAACTTAAGATGGCTTACCTGGATGGTAAAATGGAAGATTCAAGGGAAATTGCTGACTCAATACAAAAAAGCAAATTAGGATACACTTAATTGCAATAGTTTTAATTAGTCGGTTTGTTAGTGCAAGAATTATTTTGAGCAAATCAAGGTTGTCTCATGTCCGGTAATACGAGATATAAATCGCTACTTTTTTTTTATAATGATTATGAATCCCTTGGGTTGGAATATATCTCAGCCACAGTTAAGTCGGCCAATATTAAAACATCGTTGATCTATAAGAATTTTACGGACTTCTACGCTTTTGATTCTTCCGACAACCCCTGTCAGGAGTTCTATGAAAAAGCAGCATCGGAAATTGTTGAACGCCAGCCGGATGTGCTGGCCTTATCCCTATTGACTGATACCTTTCAGATTAACATGTCGATTGCGCAAAAAGTAAAACAAATCGCCCCTGAAGTCAAAGTTCTCGCGGGTGGAGTGCATGCCACGTTACTTCCCGAGCTTACGTTGAATTATCCTCAGATTGACGCCTTGTGCCTGGGGGAAGGTGAATTTCCAACATTGGCATACATGCAGAACCTTGACGCAATATTAGAGGGTGAATCTCCGGTAATAAGGGGGTTGGTGTATAAGCAGCGAGGCAGTTTAGTAGGGGATTTGAAGGATTATTACTTTAATGAAAATTTGGATAGCCTGCCGATACCGGATAAAGAGCTTTTTTACAGGGAAGACCCTTCAATGAAATCGCACTATTTTGTTCAATGTTCGCGGGGTTGTCCATTTATCTGTTCTTATTGCATTAATGATTACCTGAGCTCTAAAATTGGCGAAAAACGTTTCCGCTATCGTTCTCCCGAGAATATAATAGAGGAATTGATGTTGGCGAAAGAAAAATACTCTCCTTCATTTGTTGTTTTTGTCGATGAATGTTTTGGCGGCAATCGCGGATGGATCAACAAGTTTCTTGCTTTATACAGGGATAAAATAAATATTCCTTTCCTGGCCTCGCTACACCCTAATATAGTGAATAGTCAATTGCTTGACTCGATGAGGGATGCTAATTGCTGGTATGTTGCTATGGGCGTACAATCTTTAAATGAACAGTCCTCGAGGGAAATCCTGAAAAGGAATATACGGAGGGAAAAAATTGCTGAGGCTATAGAGACAATCCGCTCGAGAGGAATAATTCTTCAATGCGACCATATTTTCGGCATTCCGGGGGAAACTAATAATGATATGGTGGAGGCATTATCTTTTTATAATAAGAATCGTCCGAGTCTTGTAAGCGTTTACTGGCTTACTTATTACCCCAAGGCATATATTACAAAATATGCCAGAGAATCACAAATAATTTCAGATGAGGATATTGATAATATTGAGCATGGTAAAATGCCGTTGGGTATAAAAAAGGTTTTCGGATTTCATGAAATAAATTTCTGGATGAATTATCTTATTTTTTTTCCAAAGTGGGTTGTAAGCGCGGTACTATATACGGGTCTTTATCGCTTATTCAAAATAAAAAACTTTTATCTTACAAGCGCATTTCCAAGAACGCTCCATGCCGTACTTCATAAAAAGGATTGGAATAGATATTACCTGAAGCGTATCATAATAAAAAAGATGAACAATTTCAGGTTTTGGGGGCATTCAAATGAAAGGGCATAGTAGGGTAATTTATAACTGTTGTTTATACGTGTTTCAATTTCAACTAATACAAAAGGAAGATAAAACATGAAAAAGATTAATTGGGATAATTTTAAGGATGATCGTGAGATTTTAGATTATTTAAAAGCATTACCTAGATATAAGAATAATACTTTTAAATCTTTATACAGGAGAACATTATTTTTTCTAAACTTAATAATTTACAGAGTCTTCAAGCTTTCCAAACCGTTATTCATAGTATTAGTAACTAATAATGGCTGCAACTTAAGATGTACATATTGCTACGGCAATTATGGCGAGAGAAATACGCCTGACTATTCTACTAAAGAATTTATAAAAATAGTTGATGAATTAAAAGAATTAGGCACAAAACTTCTCACAGTGCATGGCGGCGAGTCACTGCTTCGCAGCGATATAGGAGAAATATTAAACTATATAAAGTTAAAAGGCTTTTATACAAGCCTGAATACTAATGGCTATCTTGTCCCAAATAAAATTGACCAGATTAAAATCATTGATGCTGTTAGTATAAGTCTGGATGGGTCAAGAGAAAGTAATGACAAAAATCGTGGCAAGGGATGTTTTGATAAGGTAGAAAAAGCAATTGAGGTTTTCCAGAAGAATAATATACCTGTAAATATTTCTGTGACTTTAACGAAAGATAACATGAATGATATGGATTTTCTTGCCGAGTATGGTTTAAAAAAGAAATGCAGAATTCAATATAGCATTCTTTATAATTCTGATGAAATCAAAAATAAATCCAACAATCTGGTTATGAATGATTCTGAAATCCGGCAAATTGTGAAAAAAATTCTTGATTTGAAAAAGCAGGGATATCCAATCTATTATGCAGAAAATGTATTTAAAACTGCTATTGAATGGCCTTTTTCCTATGCAGACAGGCCATTTGTAAGATCGAAAAAAGAATTGCCGAGAAATTTCAAACCAATTCCTTGTTATCACGGAATATTAAAATATTATATTGATGCAAATGGCAGAGTACTCTTATGCTGGGACAATAATTTTGAAGACGCTCCAAACATAAAAAAAATGGGAGTAGCAAAGGCAATAAAAGAATGCCACGAAAGATATAAAGATACTTGCAAATATTGCTCCTTTTTGGCTAATAATGAACAAAATAGTTTAATGGATTTAAATCCTCGTAATATTATTCATACGATTGGAATTCAGCTAAGAGATGCGTTGAAGTTAAAAAGTTAATACTTGCCGACTAATAGAAATATAAATAACTTTGTCATTATTGGCTCTTCTCGCGGATTAGGAGCTGCCTTGGCCAATGAATTGCTTAAAAATCCCAATAACAAAGTTTTTGGAACAGCCAGAAGTTCTATTGAAAACTCTAAAGTAAAAAGAAATGATAATTATGTACATATCCAACTTGATATAATTAATGTCGCCAGCATTAAGCCTTTATCTGAGATTTGCCTGGAATTGTCAGATCAGCCTGTTTGTGTAATTTTTAATGCTGTAAGCATGGTCCCCGATGTTAATTCTGATTTATCAATAAACTTTGACAGCCTCAGAGAAATAAACAATATTGGGATAATAGGATTAAGCAATGTTTTAAATGCTTTTGAGACATATCTTGTTGCTAAAGGTGGTATTTTTGTTGGAATATCTTCATTCAGTGCCTTTGCCCCAACAATATATATTCCAAGAATTGCATATCCTGCATCAAAAGCATATTTAAATATGGCATTAAGGTCACTTCGATTTATTTGGAAGGATAAGGTAGCCGTTACAACAGTTAATTTGGGTCATATGAAAGAACCTGATGATAAAACATTTGGGAAATCTGTTCCCTGCTACTCAGATGTGGCACAAGTAATAGTAAATAACTTAACTAATAAAAGGATAAAAGTGGAAATAAACTATCCATTAATATATAGCATAGTTTACAAGAAAATCATTAATTTTATTCCGGATTCTTTGTATTTTTCAATATTTAAAGTTTTTTTGAAATTGTCAAAAGTAAAATCAAAAAGAGTGGTTGATGGCTTTTGATCAAGAAACCAATGAAAATTCTATTATCTGATATACCGTTGTCATCTGAGAACAAATTCGGGCCGTTTAAGCGAGTGGGAAGCACTTTCCCCCCGGTGAACCTTCTTTACCTTGGGACACAATTGAAGCGATATAATTACGAGGTAAGAATAACAACAGATGGCTGCTCCTTCGATGAGGTGAAAGAATTAATCCTGGATTTTAAGCCTCATATCATAGGTCTAACATTTATGACAATAGGAGTCGCCAATTTAAAGAGATTTATTGAAATGATACTGGAAGTATCTCCTAAGTCAATACTGGTAGCAGGCGGATACCACAGCTCATTATTTCCTGAAGAGATCCTGACGCAATATCCGAAGATTTCTGTAGTTTTTAAAGGCGAAGCAGAATTAACCATTATTAAATTTGCTGAGCTATGCAGGGATGGATTTCCAACCAGTTCTGAGTTAAAGGAAATTCCGGGTATTGTTTTTAGAGATCATGGCGGGGAGATAGTTCCTACTGGAGACGCGCCCATGATAAAAAATCTCGATGACTTGCCCTTTCCGGATCTTAGTCTTATACCCGATTTTTTCAAGAAGTTTCACCCTGCAATTAATCGCCATTATCTGGCGGCGCCGCAGGCCTTGCTGCTATCCGGACGCGGTTGTCCGTTTGACTGCTACTTTTGCGGTCGTAAAATACTTGGGAGAACTATCCGAAAGCATTCAGTGGAATATTTAATAGAATTAATTAAATATTATAAGCATCAATACAACGTTAGAAGCATTGTCTATGGTGATGAGTTTTTAACATTTAACAGAAAACACACTTATCATTTCTGTGAGGAACTTCACAAAAATGATTTAACCGATATACATTGGTGTTGTTCAGGACGCGCAGATAATATGGATTATGAATTTGCCAAGAATCTCAGAAAGGCTGGATGCAAACAAATCGGATATGGTTGCGAATCAGGCTCGCAGATGATTCTTGATAATATAAACAAGAAAGTTACTGTTGACAGGATGAGTCATGCTGTAAGGGAAGCGAGCAAAGCCGGTTTACAGGTATTCGGGAATTTCATGCTTGGCTGTCCTGGAGAAACCCTTGATACAATTGAGGAAACCTATTCGTTCATTATGAGCAATCCCATAGGATTTATTGTAATATGTTTTTTTACTCCGCTCCCAGGTAGTCACTTCTGGGAAAATAGGGAATATCTCAAGTACGGCAGCATCGTCAGTGATGATCCATTATCTTTTAACCTTTTTTCAGGGATTCCATTTGTCCCACATGGTCTATCGGAAAAAGTCTTGCGGGAAAGCCGCAACAGGATTTATAAGGATTTTTATTTAAACCCTGCTCGAATATTGAAAGAGCTGAAATATATCACTAACAAGAATAGCTGGAGATTCCTGGCCAGGGTCTTGGGAGTGTCCCATTGAGTACCATTTTAAGTCAAAAACCTGCTTTTTATGGTTGGTGAAACTAATTGAAGCTGTCATTGATGCGATTTCTCGATAGATACGTAGGAAAAATTATAATAATAGCTTTATTTTGTTTCCAATCTGTCGATTTCTTATTACCTGGGAGGCGTAAAAATACACTCAGCAAAGGGAAAATAAACAATATACTTATTCAAAAATATTTTGGAATAGGAAGTATTATTAATGCAATTCCCCTGATAAACGAATTGAAAAGGGGGTTCCCTGGTGCCAAAATCATATTCATGACATTTTCCGGCCACAAGGAACTATTTGATATTACCAAGATAGCGGATGAAGCAATCTACATTAATCCTTCAAGTCTGGCTACTTTTACTAATGATACGCTAAAGGCACTGGGTAAGCTCTTTCGCACGAAAATAGATGTGAGCATCGATTTAGAGTTCTTCTCTAAATTCTCAATGATCATGTCTTTTTTATCAGGATCACCTATACGCGTCGGCCTTTTTGCCCACTTTCATGCGCGTAGTCTCCTTCTGACCCATCCCGTTGGGTTCAATCATTATAAACATATTTCACGGATATATCTCGCTATGACTAAGCCTTTAGGCCTCGAAATCTCTGAGGAATCCTACGACTTAACTTTGCCTTCGCTCTATAAAGAGCATTGCCGGGACTTGGAAACACTTATAGAGGGACTATGCAGGCACAAAATTATTGTAATAAATGTCAATGCTTCGACATTATGCAACTCACGGAAATGGCCAATGGATAATTTCATAGAACTTATCGACTGGATGGTCGGCAAGTATAATAATTTTACATACGTATTCATCGGCTCAGAGAATGAGGCAGGTTATGTCAATCAAGTTATCAGCAAATGTGGGAATGGAAATAACTGCTTGATTAACGCGGCAGGAAAGACAGGCTTGGGCTCCCTAATGGTTTTATTAGAAAAAGCCTTTCTGCTGATATCAAATGATAGCGGGCCGATACACATCGCAGCGGGCTACAAGACAAACACTGCTGTCTTCTTTGGACCTGAAACCCCGATTTTATACAAACCTTTGAATCCCAACTCCTTGGTCTTTTATAAAAACCTCTATTGCAGCCCCTGCCTTAATGTCCTGGATAATAAGGAATACGAAGAATGTCATGAAGTGCAGTGTATGGAGAGGATAACAGTTGCAGAAGTGATAGACTCTATAGAGAAAAAGTTTTTTGATTGAAAAAAGAGTATGCCTGACCTGGAAAACTATTTTCTTTATGACAGGATTGTCTGTCCCGAGACCCCGAGGGTGTTTGCGAGAGAGTGGTAATATAATATAAGGAGATTTTATCAGGATGAAGAGAATGCTAAGACTTGGGAAGAGTTTGCTGAAACTATATGTTCTCAGGCAGAGAGTCCCTTTGTTTGTCCAGATACTGCTTACAAGCAGATGTAATGCAAGATGTAAATATTGCGACATTCCATCGAGAGATAAGAAAGAGATGTCTACTGAAAGGCTACTTAGACTGCTCGATGAATTGGCAAAGGCTGGAACCTACAGGGTCGGGCTGTATGGCGGGGAGCCCTTGCTTAGGAACGATATTCATGAGATAGTTGTTTACGCCAAGCAACTGGGATTAATGGTCCAGTTGTATACAAACGGCATATTAGCAAAAAAGCATATAGAAACTATAAAACTATTAGATGGGATTTTTATATCTATTGATGGGCCTGAAGAGGTACATGATAATATCAGAGGGAAAGGAAATTTCAAGAAGGTAATCGAGGCTATAGAATTCTGTAAGCAGTATGTGCCTGTATATCTGATGTCAGTTATAACAAAGCAAAATAAGGAGTATATTTCATACCTTTCGGAACTATCCAAAGAATATAACTGTTTCATCAATTATCAATTAGTATTTGAGACACCTTCCATGTCAGCTGATGTTTCTTCTTTTCAATTAAGCGATCAGGAAAAGAAGGAGTGTTATGAAACAATAATACGGTTAAAAAGAAGCAATTCAAACATAGCTTTGTCAAACTCCAATTTAATGAAGATGGCCAATCGGACGGCCACTACTCAGAAAAAAGGGTATCAATGCGGAGTAATAAAGTGCTGGAATGGAAGGGGGGCATGTGTTATAGATTCTGATGGATCTGTATATTCTTGCTACCAACTGATCAGCAAAGAGAATGTCTTGAATTTAAACAATAGCAATTTTCAGGATGCATTCAATTATATAAATAGCTGTACCTGCGTTACTTGCAATGCTGGTTGCGGTGCTGAGTATAACCTTTGGTTGTCCTTGGACCTTGACGCGATATTTAATTTGGTTAAAGTGCTGCAAAAAACTTCGAAGAAAGCTATTTTTTAAAAATAAGTTGAGATGTATGTTTACTCAAAGTACGGTAGTCCAAAGCTAAATAAGCATGAGGAAAGGGATAAAATGGACGATTTATTTGAAGGACTCGTTAGCCCTGAAACTGGCTGTCCATTAAAACAGGTAAATAATTATCTTGTTACTATCGATAAGACAGAAATGTTCGAGATTCAAAATGGTATTGCCTGTCTTCTAAAGAACAATGATTTGGATATGATGAAATTGCATGAACTGGATGTTTTTAATTCTCTCCCTATCAAGAATACTTCATACTTTAGAGAAAGCTTATTTGAGGATATAAATGCGAAGGTCCTCAGACTTTGCGGGCAAGACTGCAGAGGTGAACAAAATGCTTTTTCAATCGTGGAAATGGGGGGAGGGGAGGGCTACTGGGCGCGACATATAAAGACGAAGCTCCCTCAGGCTACTGTATTTGTTTGTGATTTGAGCATGAAGATGCTGGAAAGGGCAGCAAGGACACTGAAAAGAGTTTGTGCCGATGTCACACGTCCTGTTTTTGAAAGGAAGTCAATCCGGATGGCCTCTTTCTGGGTCAGCCTGCATCATTTGAATGCAACAGATAGGGAGAGAGCTCTTAGGGAATCTGTAGGCTCACTGGAGGACGGTGGTCTTTTGCTGATATTTGAACCTAACATAATGTTCTTTCTCCGAAGTATTTTATATAAGAGTATTCTAAGAAAGGATGTATACTTTGATGAGCAGGAACAAGCAATCAATTTCTCTGAGATTTCGCGTGTGTTAAGAAATCTTGACTTGGTAGAAGTTGGAACTTATTTCATGAACCCGCCATATAATCCTGATTTCGTAAAAAAGCTTAAAAGATGGTTTATTTACCTGCCTGCTGTAGAACTATTGCACCAGATTGATAGATGGATACTGAGTCCCATCCTTGGGAGTATGCTATCCATGCGACAGTCAGCGCTGAAAGAGTATCTATCGTTGTATGGACTGGCCATTTACAGAAAAGGATCTGTATAGGAGGAATGGTGCGTTCCTGTTTTATATGCGGCAATAATGAGTTTATGCCGATAGGTCCGCTTGGATCGCGCACTTTGAGAAAATGCAACATGTGTGGACTGCAATTCCTTGATCCGGCCCCTGATGAGGAGGCTCTAAGGGAAATTTATGCAGATTATTATAAAGCCTGGGGAATTGAGTATTTGGAAGAAGAGGTGTCAAGAATGAAAAGAAACACCTTTACGAGTTACATGAATAAAATAAAAAAGTTTATGCCCGGCGGTAAAATGCTCGATATCGGATGCGCTACTGGTGAGTTTATGTCTGTCGCTCAGGCCTCTGGTTTTGAAGTCTATGGCGTAGAGGTTGCTCCGCCTGGTATATATAGGTGCAGAGAATTGTTTGGAGCAGGGCGAGTAATTGGAGGGACTCTGAGGGAAGGGGATTTCCCTCAGAATTATTTTGATGTAATTACTCTCTCCGATGTCATCGAACATATTGCTGAACCGCATCTTTTTTTAGACATACTTGCTAATATTTTGAAACCCGAAGGGGTGCTGATGATTGTTACACCAGATACTTCCTCACGTTTAAGCAGGCTTATGGGGCACAGATGGCCCCATTATAAAGAGGAGCATGTCTTTTATTATAACCGTTCAAATATTAGTCGCTTTTTATCTTCTATGTTTGATACCATATCAATTACTCCTGCTTACAAAACGCTTACGATCAACTATTGTTTGAATATTATTAAAGCATATTCCTATGCCGGGCTACTGAATAAAATATCACAAATATTGGCATGTCTGCCGAGGAGCATAAGAGAATATCAATTTAATGCAAATATAGGAGAAATGTTTATTTTGTTTAGGAAAAAGATCAATTCTCCTGCTTCAAAAGGCCAGTAAAGTGTCAAGACGGCATAGCCTATCATTGGATCTCATTCATAAGACCCGGCTATATTTAGGTTTGGTGAAAGCACAGTTGCATAAGAAACCGGTACCGCTCATTGCCAATCTTTTTATTACCGGAAGGTGTAATGCGACTTGTTCTTATTGCTATGTTGAAATCAATAAGAATCCTGAACGGGAATTTTCTCTTGACGAATGGAAGAGCCTTATAGACGTGCTTTATAAAAGAGGGGCCAGAATGTTTGCTCTGGTTGGCGGAGAGCCTTTTTTGCATCCGGATATAGACTGCCTAGTAGAATATATAATGGAAAAAAAAGTTTTTCTAAACCTTACGACTAATGGATTTCTTATGCATAAACATCTGGAAGCCGCGAAGCGGGCCACTGAAGTTTCGATTAGCCTTGATGGAGATATGATTTCTCATGATAGCAATAGGGGAAAGTCCTGCTATGAAAGGGCTGTCAAGGGTATAGATCTGGCTGTGACAAACGGGGTAAAGGTGCGACTCTGTACCGTTATAACACAACATAATTACAATCAAATTGATTTCTTGCTTGATTTTGCTGAACAGCGCAATTTATTCATATCGTTTACGCCTTTAATAGACCCCCCTGAGTCCAGAAAAAGCGCGGCAACAAGTATAATGCTTCCTGATGATATGATGCGTGAATTTTTTTCTCGGCTTAAGGAGGCAAAAAAGAAATCGTCGCGGATTATTAATTCACTGGCAAACATTGAATATATAATAAATTATCCTGCACGATACGGAGATGTAATATGGAAGGGAAGCAAGAATGCTGATTACTATACACTTCCCTGCCCGTATGGGCGCTTTCAATACTTGATTACCAACCTTGGAGAGATATATCCCTGTGCTATAATGTGGAATAATAATTATTTTCAGGCAAAAAGCATATTGGATGTAGGATTTGATCGGGCATTTGCCCATGCATCGAACGGTACTGGCTGCCAGTGCTGCTCTTTCGCTAACGCAGTTGACTGGAACAGTGTGGTGTCCTTGCCATGGCTTTGGTATGGAGTGAAAATGACCATGAAACAATTTATATCGAAAAATGCACAAAGGTAATATCTTTAATAGAGCTAAACTGGCTGCAAGTTATATTACCAAGGCCCCCGATCTCAGGTTATTTCCCCAGGAGGCAGCGATTGAGATTACAAATCATTGCAATCTGTCCTGTCGCATGTGTCCTCATAATAAAATGACACGCCCGAGAGGTGTTATGGACTATGAACTTTACTGTAAGATCATTGATGACCTCAAGGGGAAAACAGAATTTATATATCTCTATGGAACAGGAGAATCATTACTCGTAAAAGATTTTTTTAAGTATGCATCATATGCTGTCAAAAGTGGAATGACGACATGCCTGTCAACGAATGTAACAATGATAAATCGAGAAATAGCCGAAAAGCTTATTGATACCGGGATTGACTTTATTGTTTTAGCTATAGATGGATCAACTCGGGACACATATAATAATATCCGAATTGGGGCCGATTTCGATTCTACAATTAATAAATGCAAGATTCTATTGCAGGAGAAGCTGAAAAAGGGTGTAAAAACTGATATTACCATACAATTTATCGTTATGGGAGAAAATTTGAGAGAAAGTGATGGACTCAGGGACCTTTTTTCAAATGAGGAAAAGAAGCGGGCAATAAATCAATTTAGATTAAAACCATTATACGAGACTTACGCTGGGGGAACTGCTAATGTTGCACATACCTGTCCCTGTTATTTTTTATGGAATTTTATCTCAATTACGTGGGAAGGAAAGGTCCAAATTTGTTGTATGGATTATGATGCGTCGCATATTATAGGGGATCTGAATCACAAAGGGGTGAGCGAAGTATGGAATGGGAAAGAGGTCCAACGCCTTCGAAAATTGCACTTGGATTTAAAGCACGACGCAATTCCGCTCTGCAGCACATGCACCTTACCTGAAAAGAAGTATTTTTCAAGACTTACTGTATTAAGCAGTGTGTTCATGAATTCCTGGCTTCTCAGGAAAATTACCCCGTTTTTTGAGAAATATTATGTCCTCAAAGTTAACAGCAGATAATATTTTAGAAAGATATGGGCATGCACGGGCACTTATGCCTTTTCTGATAAGAAAACCCTTAGGGCATTTCTTTTATATAACGAGCAAATGCAACCTCAATTGTGATTATTGCTGGCAGAGGGAACTCCCGGGCAAAGATTCCGAAAACTCAAGAGCGGATCGAAAAGAGCTTTCAGGAAAGGAATGGATTAATATTATCAAGTCTGTTCCGAAGCTTTCTTTTATAGGCATAACCGGAGGAGAACCTCTATTGCATCCCGATTTCAAAGAGATAATAAAACAGTTGAGTGGACGTGTCTCTTACACTCTGAATACTAATGGCATCTTGCTCAGTGATGATATTATTGAGAGTCTGATTAAATCTAAGGCATCAAATATATCAATATCACTGGATGGCTTTTCCAATGTCCATGATGTGTCCCGTAAGAGATCCGGCTTGTTTGATCTTATTGTAGAGAGGATTGAGCGGTTAAATTTTCATAAGAAGAAGAACGGTTCTAGAAAACCCACACTTACAGTTAAAACTGTTTTGTTGGATCCTCTTGTCGATCAAATAGGCGAATTTTATCAATTTTGTGATAAGGTATTGGGGGCAGATTGTCTGAATATATCGTTGATGAAAACTACTGAACATGCTCAATATGATTTTCGAGTTTATGAAAACATGAGCGACATTAAAAACATTGGAGCACCTGAGTGTTATGCATACGAGAAATCTAATAAAATTCCCGGGGCACTTGAATATTTGTTAGGTCTCTCAAAAAGAGGAAAATGCAAGGTGCTCCTGTACCCGAAAATGGGCGGCAAGACTGCCGCTGATTTATTGCTTAAGTCGAAGGGCAAGGAAGTGTTTGACTCGTGTCATATTCCTTGGGCGCTCGTTGTCATTTTATCGGATGGGAGTGTCATCCCATGCCTCTCACTGAGAGTAGCGAATATCCGAGATCTAAATTACGATGTGAAGCAAATCAGCAAATCATTAAGATATTATAATTTCCTTAAATGGAGAGATGGGATGAACAAAGGCGGAAAATCTCCGGCGGAATGCAACATGTGCTGTTTTTCGAGGGTAAAAGTTGTATGAACTATTATGCAGGTGTGACGCGATTCCCTATCAGATTTATTCCCCCTGTGCTTATGCGAGTAACTTTATGAGTAGCAGATCTGATTTACTTATATGATCATCGAAAAACTAAAACATTTTGCATATCATTCAAAAGTAATTAAAAGAAGATATAAACTTATCCCCAAAATATTGTCTGGTTATGCGAAAACGCTTGTCCTGAAGAGGAATGTACTCCGTACTATCGAATTTGCTTTGCTGGCAGACTGCAATTCCAAGTGTGTAATGTGCTACGCGTCAAGGATGAAAAAATCCGATGATACTTATTTAACAGTTGAAGAATATAAAAGTATATGGCAACAGGCCTCAAGGCTTGGCGCTTTCTCAGTTATTTTATCCGGAGGAGAACCTACATTAAGAAAAGATCTTTTCGATATCATTTCGGTGCTGGATCCTGAAAACACAATTTTTGCATTGGTCACCAATTCATTAAATCTCAATCGATCTTTTTTAGCTGATTTAAAGAGATCGGGAGTTGAAACAATACACTTCAGCCTTGATAGTACGGATGAAAGTACGAATGATACTATCCGTGGGGCTAAGGGACATTTCAGAAAGGTACTGGAATCCATTGAGGAAGCAAAAAAACTGGGCTTTTCAGTTTATCTAAGCACGGTAATAATGCATGCCGGCCTGGAAAAGATGCAGGAAATGGTAAGGTTTGCAAAAGAAAATCAGATTGGGATTGTTTTTTCTCTTGCATGTGTTTCAGGCAATTGGGCAGATGAAAAAGATGTTTTATTATCTGCTGAGGAATGGGAATATGTTCAGAAATATATGAAGCAAAATCCTTACGTGCGATCTGACTGGACTATTAACTTCTCAATGCGGCAAGAATGCCCTGGTGGTAGAGAGAAACTTAGCGTATCATGTTATGGAGATGTAATGGGGTGTGGTATGAACTATATTTCCTTTGGAAATGTTCGGGAGGAACCTCTCGAGAGGGTCTGGAAACGAATGGGTAGATTTCCTGATTTTAAAAAAAGAAGTAAGGATTGTTTGATAGGTGCAGACCGTGAGTACATAAGAAAATACATTATGCCGCTGTCAGGTTTAACTGTGCCCGTAAGAATTGAAGAGCATCCTGCAAATCCAATGCAATTGAAAGATTTGGACTAATAAACATGGTGCCTGAAATTATCATGGTTCAACCGAAAACATCTTTGACCGGCTCCTTTATCCGCATGTTACCCATCGGGCTTCTTTATGCTTCCAGTAAGGTTGTAAAAAAAGGATTGCCTGTACGTATCCTTGATACCCGACTCAACCCATCCAAATGGGAGAAAGATTTGGACTGTTTGGTTAAGGATAATACCCTGGTTATAGGTATAACAGTGACAAGCGGCATCTCTATTTTAGAAAGCATAAAAATCTCACGCTATATCAAGCTCCATTATCCACGTATATATGTTGTATGGGGCGGCCCCCATCCAACATTCAGTCCGGAGGATGTTTTGCAGGAAAAATCTGTTGATTTTTCGATAAGAGGCTATGGATCAGAACCTTTTTATGAGTTGGTACTGAAGCTTAACAACGATAAAGATGCATTGCATCTTGGAGAAATTAAAGGTTTGTCATATCGTGACGGTAATGGAAATATTTATCATAACGATATGTTGGCTGCCTTCGAATTTATCAATTGTAACGATATCCCTTATCAACTTATTGGAAGTATTTCAGATTATAAACATATTGACGGTAATGAAATCGTATTCCCAATATACAGCGTTATGGGATGTCCATACAAATGTGCCTTCTGTAGTTCACCTGCACTATATGCAAAATTCAAAAAGAAATGGCATCCTTATCCAGTGGTGGATGTAGTCGAACACATTAGAATGCTAAAGGATCGATATGGTGCAACTTTCATTTATTTTATTGATGATGATTCTTTCGTTGATTTGCAACACGTCGAAAATATTATAGATGAAATAAAACGCTGCGATATTAAAATGAAGCTGGGGTTTAGAGGCGCCAGAATAAATGAAATTTCAGCAATGAGCGACGAATTTCTTGTTAAACTGGTAAATGCCGGAACAAACACTATGCATGTAGGTGTTGAATCAGGGTCGGACCGTCTACTAAAGCTTATGAATAAGAACATTACTGTTGATCAGATCGTTAAGGCAAATAGAAAGTTATCTCGACATCCGCAAATCAAGATATTTTATAATTTTATTGTGGGGTTTCCTACCGAGTCTTTAGAGGAAACAAAAATGACCAGGGATTTAATACTGCGACTTATAGATGATAATCCTTCATGCTGTATAATTCCGCTCAATAAGCCGAGGCCGTTGCCGGGAACTGATTTATATGACCTTGCTCTTAGACATGGATATATTGCTCCTAAAACCCTTAAGGAATGGGGCAAGTATGATGTTGAATCAGCTGCATACAATCCTGAATGGTTATCAGAAAAACACAACAAATTTATAAGAATGATGTTTATTTGCATGTATTTTATAGATGATAAAATATTTAAACTTTCTTCGGGAGAAAGTTATAAGTATAAGTTATTGCGAATATTGGCAATGATATACAAACCTTTTGCCTTATTCCGTTTCAAGCGGGGATTATATCAATTTCTCGTTGAGGATAAAATTTATAGTGTATTTAAAAGATTTATTTAGGGCTATGCTGAAGGTTGAATCGATGACAATGCAAGCGAAGCAGACCTGGATGGAATAGTTGTTTTATTTCATAAAATAAGATTTTCCAGAGAGTTGTGATTTTGAATTGGGATAAATTTGAAGATGACAAACAAGTATTAGAGTACTTATCAAAATTGCCACGGTACAGAAATACGCCTTTTAAATCAACGCTAAGGAGGATTTGGTTTTTTTTAAGCCTTCTCTATTGCCGGTTTTTTAATATTGATAAGCCACTCTTTATTGTTTTAGTGACGAACAATTCATGTAATTTCAGGTGCGTATACTGTTATGGTGATTACGGTTATCGAAAGATCCTGGATTTTACGACGAGAGAGCTTTTGAAGATTATCGACGAACTGAAACAAATGGGAACCACTATTCTGACCCTGCATGGCGGGGAGTCACTGCTGCGCACGGATTTTGGCGAAATACTGAATTATGCTAAGCTTAAGGGGTTTTATGTAAGCTTGAATAGCAATGGAACACTTGTTCCAAAAAGAATAAATGAATTGAAGTGTCTGGACAATTTATGTATCAGCATTGACGGGAATGAAGAGAGCAATGATAAGAACAGGGGGAAAGGCAGCTTCAGGAAGGCTATATACGCGCTGGACATAGCTAAGCAAAATAACATACCAATAGTGGTTTCAGCCACTCTTACAAAGGACAATGTTAATGATATGGAGTTCCTTGCCAAACTCGGCAAGGGGATGAATTTCAGGATTCAGTACAGCATCCTATATAACTCTGGTGATTTGAACAAGGATTTAGTTATGAACGACAGAGAAATCAGGCAAGTCGTGAGCAGGATACTTAATCTCAAGAAGCAAGGCTATCCTATTTATTATGCAGACAATGTCTTGGTGAGTGCGATTCAGTGGCCTGAATCATATGACGAGGTCAAATTTTTTACAAGCAAAGACAGAGATTTTACGAAACATTTAAGATTAGTTCCATGTTATCATGGAAAACTAAAATATCAAATTGATGCTGACGGCAGAGTGGTTACTTGTTGGGCCCATAATGAAAAGGATGCTCCAAATATAAGGACCCTTGGGTTAAGAGAGGCTTTGAACGAGTGTAAGAAGAATAAGGATTGCAATTTTTGCTTTTTTTTGGCAAATAATGAGCATAATTCTGTTATGCACATGAGTCCCAGAAATATAATAGGAATGATAGGCATACATGTTATTGATGCATTAAAAATCAGGCGATAGATTTCTGCAAAGTAAATTTCACAGGTGTGAATGGTATTAGTCACGTACTTGAGTTATTTGGAGATTATTTAATATCCTATGGTATTATATACATTAGATTTTTTCTATTAGCGCATTGTTTCCCCCTATGGGAGGTAATAACATAGCGTATCCTTCTTCGAAGACGTATCTCGATATGGCGCTGCGTTCTCTGCGGCTACTTTGGGATTTCCAATATCGCCAGGGTTATTGAAAGGATCTTGCAGCGCATGAAGAGGAACAAAACATTGTCATGAAAGTAGTATTAATTCAACAGTATTCATCGCCAAATTTCGGGGTCCTTGCTCTCATGTCATATTTGAGACATCATAAGATCGACTGCGACGTGGTCATATGGTCTCTCGAAAAAAGTCCGGTCGAGACTCTCCGCGGTCTCTTGCCTGACCTGATAGGTGTTTCATTGATGACGACAGAGCATTACTGGATGGTAGACGCTGTAAGGGATATCAGGACAAATATTCCTGATGTTAAAATAATCATAGGCGGAATCCACGCCATAATATATCCGGACGAGATTCTGTCTGTGGGTGGAGTTGATTTTGTATGCAACAGTGATGGTGAAAAAGTTTTACTGGAACTGTGCTCTGCTTTGGCAGAAGGCAGGACTGACTGGTCCACAATCAAGGGACTTGTATGTAGGGATTCAAACGGAGTAATAAGTTCCAGCGGCAGGGCAAATTTTGTTGAATATTCACCTGAAATTATTGAAGACAGGACCCCTTATTTTTCGAGGTACCCTCTCATGGCGAGAGATACTGTTCCCCGCTTTATTGCGAGCAGGGGATGTCCATATGACTGCAGTTTCTGCTACAACGGACAAATAAAAAATATTTTTAAGGGAAGCTACGGAAAGTATCTGCGCTATAAAGACCCTGATAATCTTATCAGAGAGATATCAACCTTATGCAGGGGGCGTCAGGTTGACTCAATATTTTTTGTTGATGATCTTTTTTCTGCAAATAAAAAATGGCTCTCTCAATTTTTAGGCATTTATAAAAAGGAGATAGGATACCCCTTTATGTGTACTACGCGGGCCAATTTGATGGACGATGACCTTGCAAGAATGCTTTCCGAAGCAGGCTGCCAGACTATAAGCTACGGGATTGAGACAGGGAACGCTTCGTTACGGGGAAAGATATTAAATAAAAAAATTTCTGATGAACAAATGGTCCAATGCGGGCAGATTGCGAGGAAGTATGGGATGCAGGTCCAGACTGCTAATATGTTTTGTCTGCCCGACGAGACCCTGGAGGATTCATTTAAGACTATCGAATTAAACCATCGGGCAGGAACGAACTTGGCCTTCAGCTCACTATTCCTTCCGTTTCCTGATACCGCTTTAGCCAATTACTGCATTGAGAAAAAATATTTAAAGCCTGATTTCTCCTTCAGGGACTTGCCGACATCATTTCTTACGGAAAGCATGCTTTCTCTTGAAAATAAAGAATCTATTATTAATGTTCAGAAACTTTCTTATCTGTTTATACGTTATCCATGGATTTACAGGAGATTCAGAGGGGTTGTCCAGATACAGGCACTGAAACCTGTATTCTCATTGCTTTATATGCTGAGTAATTTTTTAAGACATAAGGCAGAGAGAAAACGGTCATTTTTCTCAGCATTTCTTTATGCGTGGCAGTTTAGGAAGACGTTATAAATGTCCACTAAACAGGCTAATCAACGTTCTTTCTGGGAGCAGGCCGGCCAGGATGGCTATGGCAAAGCCATGTTCAGCAATGTTCCGGTTGAGCAGCATATTCGCTCCACGATTTGGAATTCCTCTATTGAAGTTTCCAGAATGCTTGGATTGACCCGGGAATCCAAAATATTAGAACTAGGTAGCGGTGACGGAACATTCACCGGGACTGTCCTCGCTAATAATTTCACATACATTGATGGGTATGACTATTCTGTTTCTGCAATTGACAAGGCTAATGCTTTGTTTGGATCGGAATCAATACGGTTTCATGTCAAAAATGTTGCCGAACTGGTTTATTCACCGGATCAGCGCTGGGATGGGGCTTTTTTGATGGGTTTTCTTCACCATGTCAAGAAAGATGCTTCTGTAATTGTTTCTCGCCTCTCAAAAGTCGTTCCCAATGTAGTGGTTGCCGATCCTAACGGCAACAATCTTATCCGGAAAACTTTGGAACTTCTCCCGTCGTATCGAAGTGCAGGAGAGGACAGTTTCAGGTTAACCCAGCTGGAGGATTTTTTTGGAGCGGCCGGTTACGAGTTAGTCAGTCAGAATATTATTTCATTTGTGCCTCCATTTACGCCGAGCTTTCTTCTGCCAACAATGATTCGTCTGGAGAAGATAGTTAGTTCCAACCCATTGCTTAGAAGGCTTAACTCAACATATGTGTTAGGCTTTAAATTGCGAAAGGGAAAAAATAAAGATTAGATGTGTTTGGTAGAACATAAAACAGTGAGAAAATGATATTTAAAAGTACACAACTGAAAATAAAAAGCTTAAAAGAAAGAATGCATGATCTTGATAAAAATACTATTAAGCCCCTCAGAAAAGTTCACTCGCACAACGAATCGCTTATTGGCGTTGCTCAGCGTATTGTATCGGCAAAAGGTAATGGCAGGAAGGTAGTCTTGATGATTGGCGGTCATGTGGTCCGTGCAGGTGTGCAAAACTATTTGATTGATTTAATGGAGAGAGGCTACTTATCGTGCATTGCAATGAACGGCTCTGTCATGATCCATGATTTTGAATTCGCTTTGATTGGTGCAACAACAGAGAGCGTCGCAAGGTACATAAAAGATGGACAGTTTGGTTTATGGAAGGAAACTGGGAAGATAAATGATATTATAAATAAAGGCTATAAAGCTGAATTGGGTATGGGGGAGGCTGTCGGCAAGGCTATCTATAAAGGTAAATTTCCATTTAAAAATATTAGTTTAATGGCTGCTGGGTACAGGCTTAAGATTCCAGTTACGGTACATGTCGGAATAGGGTATGATATTATCCATGAGCATCCTAATTGTAACGGGGCTGCAACAGGGGAGACGTCATATCGCGACTTTCTGAAGTTTGCAAAAATTTTAGAGGGACTTGATGGCGGCGTTGTGATGAATTTTGGGAGTGCGGTAATGGCTCCTGAAGTTTTTTTGAAGGCTCTTAGTATGGCAAGGAATATTGCACATCAGCAGGGGAAATCAATCAATCACTTCACAACTTTGGTATGCGACCTCCATGATTTGCCTGACAATTTCAGCATTGAGCCCGAAAAGAGTAATCCCGCCTACTATTTCAGACCATGGAAAACCATGCTTGTGAGGACTGTGGCAGATGGGGGGCAAAGTTATTACGTCAAAGGGAAACATTCTGAAACAATACCCGCTCTCTGGTCTGCGATTAATGAAGCTGAGGTAAGGTCAAAAGTTTCATGAAAAAAGATAAGAAAAAAATGACAGATAAAGACAGAGAGGTAGCTGTCGAATTGAAGCGTAGACTATCCGTTGCTATGGATCTTGTCGATTTCAGGGTTTTCGGATCTCGTGCCAGAGGAGATGCCGCCGAGTTTTCGGATATGGATGTTTTCATAGAAGTCGAACATTTGTCCAGGCAGATCAAAACAGAGATTCGGGACATTGTATGGGAAGTGGGTATGGAGTACTCTCTTTACATTTCTCCGGTTATCTTCACACGAAGCGAGATCGAGGATTCTCCTCTGCGCAGCTCTTTCATTGTCAGCAATATTCGTGATGAAGGTGTGCCTGTATGAATGATGTAGTTGCTGTTCGTGAGGATGCTGTGGAAGCGGTAAGAGACGCGCACGAATTTGTAGCGGAAATTAAGAAGTCTCTCGAAAACAAAAGGTAGCCTGTTCGGTGCTGTAATTTTCAGGAAACTGAAACTCGAATTTCCCGAGGTCTTATAATAGTATGGATATACCTGTCAGATTTGATAGACACGCTAAAAGAAGAATGAAATGGAGAAAGATATCTGAGGAAGAGGTTCGTATAACGCTGGAAAGTCCGGACAGGATTGAAGCATCGACCAGGGGCAGGGTAAATGCATATAAAATTCATGGGAAGCGACATATTAAAGTGACATATAAGAAGTTTTCCGCTGAAATTCTTATAATAAGTGTTGTAGATAAGGCGTAAAGGAGGGCAAAATGAAAATTGAATATAGCAAGGAAGCGGATGCGTTGTATGTCTATTTTAAAGAGGACTTTGTGGCAAAATCCACAGAAATAGAGGATGGCATAGTAATAGATTTTGACGAAAGAGGACAGTTGATAGGAATTGAAGTATTGGACGTTAGCCAAAGATTTAGCCTGTCCGATATAGTCAACATTAATATTGAAAACCTTCCGGTTGGCGCTGTTTAGCTTTGTTTGAAGCTGAGGAAGCCAAGAATGAAACCACAGCCTAACCACAGAGAACACAGAGGAATCCTTATGGATAAAAGGTGCTATAGAGTCTTTCTGAGGACACAGAGCTACTCGCTTGGAAGCGCATACTGTTGGCTGTGGTTAGGTTGTCTCTGTGAACTCCGTGGTTAATTCTTGATGATATGAAGATGAAAATTACAGATATAGAGCAACTATCTGATATAATAAATGACTTGAAAGCCGGGGGGAAAAGAATAGTATTGTGCCACGGTTGTTTTGATCTTATGCACCCCGGGCATATCAAATATTTCCAGGCTGCCAAAAAGATGGGTGATACCCTTATTGTGACACTTACGCCGGACGCCTATGTCGATAAGGGGCCGGGGAGGCCTGTATTTGACGAGAAACTGCGGGCTGAATCTATAGCGGCTTTGGAGTGCGTCGATTACGTTTCCATTAACAAGTGGCCTACTGCGGAAGAAACGTTGCGCTTGCTGAGACCTGATATTTATGTCAAAGGCCAGGAGTTTGAGAAGCTGGAGGACAAGACCGGAAAGATCCAGAAAGAGTATGCCGTGCTTCAGGAAATCGGGGCCGAAATGAGATTTACACATGAAATAGTCTTTTCATCTACCTCTTTACTGAATAAATATTTTTTGAAAAAAGATGATAAAAATGAAACCACAAATTAACCACAGAGGCCACAGAGACAACCTAACCACAGAGTACACAGAGAAATACTCTGTACACTCGTGAAGGACTTTATGGCAGTTTTTGTATATAAGGCTTCCTCTGTGTACTCTGTGGTTAATTTTTGAGAGCTTATGAACGATAAGAAAATATTTGTGCTGGATGAGCTTGTTGCTGCAATCGAAAACCTGAGACTGCAAGGAAAGTCGATTGTCCAGAGCCATGGCGTTTATGACCTTATTCATCCTGGCATGATACAGCATCTGAATTCTGCTAAACAACAGGGGGATGTTCTTGTCGTTACGGTCATTAAAGACAAAGATGTCCGGCGCGGGCCCGGGAGGCCTATTTTCCCGGAACAAATGAGAGCTGAAAATGTTGCCTCTCTTTCCCAGGTTGATTATGTTTGCATCGTAGATGATGAAGTCCCGTTCGATTGTGTGAAACTGATAAAACCGGACGTGTTCGCAAAAGGGCAGTCACAGAATGAAAGGGACAAGAAAATTCATGCAAAGATCTTCAGGGAAGAGAAAGAGCTTTATTTCGGTAAAAGCAGGATTATTGAAACAGAAGGGTTCTCACTGAGCTCATCCGAGATACTAAATAAATTTTTCGATGTTTATCCGGAAGAAACAAAAAGATATCTCCAATCTTTTTCTGCCAAATATAGTTTCAATGATATTCTCGAGGGCTTGAATGGGATAAAAGATTTAAAGATCTTAATCGTCGGCGACGGCATCATTGATGAATATAACTATTGCCGCGCCTTGGGAAAATCGGCGAAATCTCATCTTGTCGTGAGTAAATATATGACCCATGAAGTTTTTGCCGGAGGCGCTTTTGCCATCGCGAACCATGTTGCGGGGATCTGTGACAGGGTGGAGCTTGTCACCCTGCTTGGAAAACACGACTCGCGGGAAGAGTTCATCCTGAAGAATCTCAAGCATAATATCAGGGCAAAGTTTTTTTACAGGGAAGATGGCCCGACTATCGTTAAGAAAAGATATATTGAACAGTATTTGAACCAGAAGATCTTCGAGGTCAACTATTTAAACGACAATTATATAAAAGATGATTGCGAAGAAGAAGTAATCAGCTATTTGAAAAATGAAATGAATAATTACGATCTTGTCCTTGTATCCGATTTCGGACATGGCTTTATCACAAGCAGGATAAAAGAGACCATCCAGGCCTCTTCCAGGAAATACGCGGTGAATACACAGACAAATGCTGCTAATGCAGGCTATAATATGATCACAAAATACAGGAATCCATATTTTGTATGTCTGGACGAGCCCGAGGTCAGGTTTGCAGCCCAGGACAGATATTCAAATATTGAAGATATCGCAAAAAACATTAAGAATGAGCTGAATGCCGATTATTTAATAGTGACCATGGGGAAAAAGGGGTCTATAGGGATCAACAGAGGGAATGAGATCAATAGAACGCCTGTATTTTCCACTAAAGTTGTTGATACCATAGGCGCGGGTGATGCTTTTTTCGCTTTTACAGCGCCATGCTTCGCGAGGGAGCTTCCGTTGGATATGGTTTCTTTTATAGGAAATGCGGTAGGCGCGCTTTCAGTGCAAATCGTCGGAAACAAAAAGTCGGTCGAAAAACATGAACTCCTTGAGTTCATTCATGCCATTTTGAAGTGAGGATGAGTGAATGCTTAAGTTTGCAGAAGGCTACTATAACGATCTTTTTAACTTTGCAAATTCAATAAGAGTCACCGGGCCGGACGGCGCATTGTTGACATTCCCCCGGGGGATTGAGGCTATTGTCACACTTGTGAAACAGCAGGCGAGGCTTAACAGGAAGGTGATGTTTATCGGGAATGGGGGGAGCGCCGCCGTGTCGAGTCATATGGCTATCGATATATGGAAAAATGGCGGAGTAAGGGCCATAGCTTTTAATGACGGGGCCATGTTGACCTGTCTTGGCAATGATTATGGATATAAGCATACATTCGGGAAACCGATAGAAATGTTTGCCGACCCCGGAGACGTCCTTATTGCAATAAGCAGTTCGGGAAGATCTGAAAACATATTGAATGGTGTTCAGGCGGCCAGATCAAAGGAATGCAGAATAGCAACGCTTTCGGGTTTTGACGCGGACAACCCCCTTTCCTCTTCAGGAGAGATAAACTTTTATGTGCCCTCTAATTCATACGGATATGTCGAGGTTATACACCATTCAATCTGCCACTGTATGATTGATATCCTGGTGAAAATGAAAAATGGACAAATATAGGATTGACGGCCATAAACTGATGTACCATGTCCCGAGGGTAAACGGATGGCTGGAGGGAAAGATCATTTATCCGGTCTATATGGAAATAAGCCCTTCCGGACAATGCAATCATCGATGCACTTTTTGCGCGCTCGATTTTATGGAGTATCAGAAAAGATTTCTTTCGACCGCGCCTTTGCTCGAAAGATTGGCGGAAATGGGACGCTGCGGACTGAAAAGCATCATGTATGGCGGCGAAGGCGAACCCTTGCTGCACCCGGATATTGTTGAAATAATCAATCACACCGGGAAAAGCGGGATAGATGTTGCGCTTACGACAAATGCAGTGCTTTTGAAAGAGGAGCTCGCAGTACAAATACTGGAAGATATGGAATGGATTAAGGTCAGCATCGGCGGGGCGACTCCCGGCACTTACTCACGGGTACACCGTACAAAACCGTCGGACTTTGATGACGTAATTAAGAATCTGGCTGGTGCGGTAAGAATAAAAAGGACCAACGGCTACAGATGCACTATGGGAATGCAGATGCTGCTTCTGCCGGAAAACGAGCACGAAATGCTGCTCTTGGCCGAAACAGCAAGAGATATAGGGATGGATTATCTTGTTATAAAACCGTATTCCCAGCACCCTTTGAGTAAAACGAAGCGGTACGAGAATATAAAGTACTCTGAATACACGAAAGTTTCTGAAAAACTGGAGGCCTTGAACACTGAGGACTTTAACGTAATTTTCAGGATGCATGCCATGGAAAAATGGGACCAGGGCGGCAGGAGGTATAACCGGTGCCTTGCATTGCCTTTCTGGTCGTATATAGATTCGGGCGGGAATGTATGGGGATGCAGCGCTTATCTCGGAGATGAAAGGTTTCTCTATGGCAATATATATGAAGAAACCTTCCGGGAAATATGGGAGGGTCCAAAGAGGCAGAAGTCTCTCGCCTGGGTCCAAAATGAGCTTAATGCCGACCAGTGCAGAGTAAATTGCCGGATGGATGAAATAAACCGGTACCTGTGGGATTTAAAAAACCCGCCGGTGCATGTGAATTTCATATAAATTTATGATTGAAAACACTAAAGACATTTCGGATGAAGTACTCCTCGGCCTGTTTCGCACAATGCTGCTGATCCGGCGTTTCGAGGAAAAAATAGTTGAAGTCTATCCTTTACAGGATATGAAAACCCCCGTTCATCTCTGTATCGGGGAGGAGGCGATAGCAGCCGGCGTCTGCGCTCACCTGCGGAAAGAGGATTATGTTTTTACAACACACAGAGGTCACGGCCATTGCCTTGCCAAAGGAATGGAGCCGGGAATATTGTATTCGGAATTCTATGGAAGGAAGTCGGGCTGCTGCAAAGGGAAGGGCGGATCCATGCATCCCGCGTCCCGTGAGCATAATGTGCTCGGCACGAGTGCCATCGTCGGCGGCGGAATTCCCCTGGCTGTCGGAGCGGCCCTTGCATCCAGGATCAGGGGTGATAAGAGGGTTGCTGTTTCCTTTTTTGGAGATGGGGCATCGGAGGAAGGGACTTTCCATGAGAGCCTGAATTTTGCTTCTCTCAAGAAACTGCCAGTCATCTTTGTTTGTGAAAATAATCATTATGCGACTAATTCCCCCATTTCCGCACGGCAGCCCCATAGCAATATTGTTATGAAGGCGTATGGCTACGGAATTTCGGGTATACAGGTAAATGGTAACGACGTTGTCGAAATATATAAAGCCGCGCAGGAGGCAATTCAAATCGCGCGCAGCGGTGGAGGGCCTGCACTTATTGAATGCAAAACATACCGCTGGAAAGGGCATGTGGGACCGGACTGCGATTACGAGAAAGGCTGCCGTCCCCGGCAAGAATTGGAAGATTGGATGGACAAGTGTCCTGTGGCCGCTTTCAGGGAGTATTTGATAAATAGAAATATTATCGACGAAAAAGGTTTTATGGCAATTGAAAGAGGCATTGATGCTGATCTGGAAGTCGCCTTGCAGTCTGCCCGGGAGAGTCTGCTGCCTGAGAGGGATGATCTCTTCCGGGATGTCTATCACGAGGAGAAATAGGTATGCCATGGACTAAAGTTTACATAGATAAAGCTGACTTCGAAGATACCCTTGCAAAGAAAGGCATGAGAGGGCTCTCATATAAAGACGCCCTTAGAGAGGCGCAATCGCAATTGCTTGAAAGCGATGAAAGGGTATTCCTGATGGGTGAGGGGATCGATGACCCTGGAGGAGTATTCGGTACAACTCAGGGTCTGGCTGACAGGTTCGGCAAGGAACGGGTGATGGATATCCCTATTGCCGAGAATGGATTAACCGGCGTAGCAATCGGCGCTGCTGTCGCAGGCATGAGACCTGTATTTATTCATATGAGAATGGATTTCCTGCCTATGTGCATGGACCAGATAATCAATCATGCCGCAAAATGGAATTACATGACGGGCGGCGCAGTGAATGTCCCGCTCGTTATAAGGAGCATTATCGGAAGAGGATGGGGGTCCGCAGCACAGCACTCTCAGGCCCTCCATGCCCTCTTTGTCCACATCCCCGGTCTTAAAGTTGTGGCGCCGAGTACCCCATACGATGCAAAGGGCCTCCTCATCTCCTCTGTTGAAGACGGAAATCCAATTATGTTTGTGGAGCACCGCTGGATTTATGATTATATCGGCTATGTACCGGAAGAAATGTATAGAGTGCCCCTCGGCACAGGAGTTATACGGAGAGAAGGCAAAGACGTTACGGTTGTGGCGATCTCCCAGATGGTTTACGAGGCCATGAAAGCGGCAAAGGCCCTGGCCGGGGAGGGAATAGAGCTCGAGATAATTGATCCAAGATGCCTGAAACCATTGGATGAGGCCTTGATCTTTGATTCCGTCAAAAAGACCGGAAGACTTATTATTGCGGATGTGGCCTGTAAAACTGGCGGCGCCGGAGCAGAAATTGCGTGCAGGGTCAGCGAGTCGGTTTTTGGGTTTTTAAAGGCCCCTGTAAGGCGGGTCAATTTCCCTGACGTGCCGACCCCCAACAGCCCTGTTTTAGAGGAGGCCTATTATCCCGACTACAGTGCAATTATCCGCAGTGCAAAGGAACTTCTCATTGAAGGCTGAAAAAGAAAATATATTCCTGACGATCGTAATGCCTGCGTTGAACGAAGAGAAAAATATCGCTGCCGCGGTAAATACCACCCTTGAAGCCTTCGAGGGTTTTTCTATAGATGGTGAGATTATTGTGATCAATGATGGAAGCACGGACGGCACAGAAAACCTTGTAAGAGAGCTTATCGAAAAGAATGAGCGTCTCAGAATGATAAAACACGACGTGCCGCGCGGAATAGGCGCGTCGTTCTGGGACGGCGTTGATAACGCCTCCGGAAATTTCGTGGTTATGATGCCGGGTGACAATGAAAATGATCCCCTGGAGATCTTCCGCTACTGCAGGCTGCTTGAGCATGTGGACCTTGTTATCCCCTTTACGTTTAACCGTGAAGTGCGCTCGGTTTTCAGAAACTTTTTGTCTTTTGTTTATCGCTTCATCATAAATACGACATTCATGGTGAATTTTAATTACACTAACGGTACGGTGCTCTACAGGAAATCCGTCCTGGATGAGCTCGATTACAGAAGCGACGGTTTCTTTTTTCAGACAGACATCCTTGTCAGAACGGTGAAAAAAGGATATCTTTTTGCTGAAGTTCCGTATAAGTTGAAGATGAGAGGTGATGGGGCGTCAAAGGCTGTCTCTTTCCCCTCGCTTATTCAGGTTGTACGGGGGTACCTTCGCCTGGTAAGCAATTATTATTTCATGAAAGACAATCAGGTTTTGAATGGGTACGCAAAAGACTCACTGACATTGACGAGAAAGAAAGTACCCGACGAATTAAAGAGATAATTCCCTGATGTTTATACAGGGTTACAGGACGCCTGTCATTGTATAGAAAGTAGCGCTGTGATCTGTCACTCCGGCTTGTCCGGAGTCTATCAGTCTCGGTAAAGATTCCCGACAAGCGGGAATGACAAGAAGTAAGGATTTAGCTTTTAGATACCACGTGGTCTTTCCACGTGGGAGATTCATTAAATGATGGGGATGGCTATGGGTGAGATAATTCTTGATGGACACAAGCTTTTATGGCACAGAGAAAGAGTGGAAGCCTGGCTGGCGGGCGAACGGATCGCTCCTGTCACAATCGATTGTGCGCTGACGCGAAAGTGCACCTATCGTTGTGTGTACTGTTACGGGCAACTGCAGGCCAATGATGAAAAAAAGATGACCCGCGACGTTATTTTCAGATTTCTTGACGACGCTGCAGAGATCGGCGTCAAGGCTATCAGCTTTGTGAGCGATGGCGAAAGTACGTGTTCCCCTCATTTATATGATGCGATCAAGAGAGGGAAAGAGAACGGTCTGGATATGGCCCTTGGGACCAATGGATACCTCCTCAAAGATGAGCGGCTGGAGGAAATATTGCCGGACTTAACATATCTGAGATTCAATATCTCTGCTGCTGACGCGAAAAGATATGCTGAAATTCATGGTTGTGATATAGACTGTTTTCAAAAGATCATTGCGACGATAAAAGAGAGCGTCAGGACCAAAAGAGAGAGACATCTCGATGTGACTATAGGCTTGCAAATGGTATTGCTGCCGGAATTTACGGACCAGATCATTCCTTTGTCAAAACTGGGAAAAGAGCTTGGCGTCGATTATCTGGTCATAAAGCATTGCAGCGACGACGAAGCTGGCAGTCTAGGCGTTGACTATTCACGATATAACGACATGGTTGACGTCCTGAAGGAAGCGGAAACATATTCCGGTAATGGGTATCTGGTGAGGGCTAAATGGTCCAAAATCCTGAGCGCCGGAAAGCGCTGCTACAGCAGGTGTTACGGCCCCCCCCTTATCATGCAGTTTTCGGGCTCCGGGCTTATGGCGCCATGCGGCATGCTCTTCAACAATAAATACAAGAAATATCATATAGGCAATATAGCTGAAAAATCATTCAAAGAGATCTGGAAGAGCGAGCGCTATTGGGAGGTCATTAATTTGATTGCTTCCGAAAAATTTGATGCGCGGACCATGTGCGGATCTCTCTGTCTTCAGCATAAAGTAAATGAGTTTTTGTGGGATTTGAAGAATCAGCAGACCCAAATGAAAAAACCGGACGGGCCGGAACCGATGCATGTCAATTTCATTTGAAAGGGATAATTCCCTGTATCTTGCCACAGGGTTACCGGCCGCCTGTCATTCCGGCTTGTCCGGAATCGTTGCCTGTATTGATAGACTCCGGACAAGCCGGAGTGACAGATCACGGCGCTACTTTCGTGACAATGACAGTTTTTGAGGCATAGTGTTTCTCCGTGTCCTCGCTTAGAAGCGCCTACTTTTGGCTGTGGTTAATTTTTTAGAATACGCAAGTTCATATCTTAAGAAGGTGACATTTATATGATTCTTATTAATTCTTCTCCAAAGGACGCCTTAAAAATATTTCAACCTTTTCTGCCCATCTTTGTACCTGTTGGGATCGGCTGCCTGGCTGCTGCGGCTGAAAAGGAAAGGACCAACGTAAAGCTTATAGATGAACAGATTGAAGAAGACGTCATAGGCAGGGTTGCTGACTATGTGCGGGATATGGAGCCGCCATATATTTTTGCTTTTAGTGTCCTCACTGCTGCTTTTAAGAATGCAATTGAAATATCGCAAGAAATAAAAAAGCGCTATCCGGACTCCGTAATTCTATTTGGAGGGATACACCCTACGGCTATGCCGGATGAAGTCTTAGCATACGGCCATATAGACTTTGTCTTGAGAGGAGAGGGTGAAAAAGCACTATTGGAATTTTACAGGAGCATTAAAGAAGGCAGTTCCTTTACACACATAGACAGTATTTCATACAGAAAAGACGGCAGCATTGTCCATAACCCGAGGGCTTCCATCCTCGATGACCTGGACCATTATCCATCTTTCCCTTACCACTTGTTCGATCCCAAAAGGTACGATTTGGGGTTTGTTTTGAGTTCAAGGGGGTGTCCCTATAGCTGTATATTTTGCAGCAATAGAGTCACTACCGGAAAGAAATACAGATTCAGGTCTGCTGAGGTGATCGTTGATGAACTGGATATGCTCAATCGCAAATATAATAAGAACTATGTCCTTTTTCTGGATGATAATCTCCTTGTGAGCAAGGACAGGATCTATAAACTGATGGAGGAAATCAAAAGGCGGGATTTTCATAAAAAAATGACATTTAATTTTCAGGCCAGGGGAGATAACGTAGACCGTAAGCTTTTGGGGGATTTATACGACTCCGGTTTCAGGAGCGTATTCTTTGGGCTCGAAACGTCGTCTGAAACTGTTATGAAGACGGTAAAAAAAGGAGAAACGGTAGCGCAATGCGTTAATGCTGTGAAGCTCGCAAAAGAGGCCGGATTTCATGTGAGCGCGACTTTCATCTACAGCCTCCCGGGGGAAACGCATCAGGACAGAATGGATGCGGTAAGGTTGAGCAGGGACCTGAAAATGGATATGGTCCGCTACAACAATGCAACCCCTTACCCCGGGACAGAACTGTATGAAATCGCACAAAAAGAAAACAGGTTGAATATTCAGGGTATATATCAGAATTTTAACTCGGTGTCCACTTTTATCGAGAATCCTTTCAAGCGAATTCCTTTTTCGTATGTTCCTGCCGGCAATACGGAGAATGAAATAAGAAGAGATTTATTGTTCAGCTATTTCAGTTTTTATCTTGATATCGGAAGATTAAAAAGCATTCTTTCGAGCCCTGATAAAGGCGTCGGGTGGTTTAACGCCGGGGAGCATCTATGGGAGAATATAAAGAAACTGCCGGCCTTTGTATCTCTATTTTTTATGTTATTTATTAAATTCGGACAATTGTTTAACTACAGTGTCATTAAAAAGGAAACAGCGATTTCGATGAAATACTTTTTAAAGGTATTCGACGGCTTAAGACGCAAAAAGAAACGAGAGGATATCTCGTAGAGACATATACTTCACGCTTTATTTTCGAAGCCCCGGCAGAATTTTAGATGACCATTCCGAAAATCAAATTTTCTTTTGACGACGTGTTTTGCGCAAACGCCGTCATTTTATTAATATTTATCTCACTTGCAGGTTTTTTTATACTCACAGGATACGGCCCTATACATGATGCCATATCCTGGCATGGTGTGTTCCACTACTTTTATAACTGTATAGAGAAGGGAATAATCCCCTTTTGGAACCCCTATAGTCAGACCGGCACGCCGTTCTATGTCTATTACCAACCCTTCGGATTACTTGAGCCTTCCAACTTTCTTTTCATACTCATCCAGAAGATAACAGGCTGTACTACCTTCACGACGTATATAATGAGTTACTTATTCTCCTTCTACCTCTTTATTCTGGGCGCCTACTATATGATGCGTGAAATAATAAAAAGCAATAAAATATGTTTATTATTTTCATCGGTGCTTTTTTGCGGCTGTTTCCCTATGTTCATGAGACAAAATGGAGCTTTATATTCTTTTTTTCTGCTCCCTTTTATTCTCTTTTTTCTACTTCTTTTCTTTAAGGAACCAAATAAAAGGAGAAAAAGCCTTTACTGCTTTATCGTTGCGTATCTGCTGGCCCTGTCATTTAACATAAATATTCCATCCGGAATTATGTTTGCCGTATTGCTCTTTTTGTTGTTTTCCTTTCTTTTCAAGTCGGGACTATTCCGGGAGACTATTGATTTTATCAGGACTAGGCAGGGAACCGCGTCAATGATGCTGTCGCTGCTGTTGATAGTGCTGATCTCTCTTCCTGTTATTGCCTTATATTATGATTTCCACATTAATAATGAAGAGTTTCCATCGGTAAGAATACTGCAGAAAAACGGAAATAATATTGTAAAGGTTTTTGTCACTGATATAGATCAAAATCTTTTCTCGGAAAAGTTTACAAATAATTTGAAGGTGTCTAACAATTTATGGAATATGATAGGAATAATTTATGAGCCGGTTTTGCATTTTATTTCGGAAGACAAACTGTCGTCTGAAAACTTTATGTACATAAGTATATTACCAATATTGTGTGGGATTGTAGCCTTTAAGAGAAAGGACAGACACGTATTTATTTTTGGATTAATGGCCTTATTGACATTACTGTTGATGGAGAATTGGAAGAAACAGGTTGTTGCGAAGCCCGGTATTTTTCAGGGCATTATCACTTTTATTATTCCCTTTCTAAGACCTTTAGAGGTATTGCAAAACTTTGCTCCATTATTTCTGCTTTGTGCTGTTGTGTTGGGGGCCATAGGATTTGAAAATATAAAAGAAGATAAAAGGGTGAAATTGATTTTAAATGCCTCTAATGCGGTTATCTTGTTTAAACTCCTTATCCTTGTGGTTTCGATTTCCTTGTTTCTAAATAATATGTCGTTTGGTCTAATATGGAACAATATTTATGGAGTTGGGAATACGCTCAAGCTTGCAATAAAATCTCTATTTCCGACATCTGACATTAACATAAGTCATACGCATATTTTAATGTTCATAAGGCAGACGCATATTATAACGTTTATTCTGATTACAACTTCGATTGCTGTATTTATAATGAATAAGTTTACGAATAATATTTCGAAAGATAAACTTTTGAAAATATCTCTGCTATTATTGTTTTTGGATTTGGCGGTCTTCGTCACTTTTCATGCCACCCATTTTGGAATAGACGACATCATAAGCTATGAAAGAGTAATAAATAACAAGTATTATTCTGTATTAAAACACGACGCAGTGCTCAAGTCAAAACAGGAAGGTGAGTTTATTAATTACAGGGAACCGTTCTCGGACTCAACAATATTTTCAAAATACCCTGACTTATTCAGGACCTTTTGGGGGCATGAGGTTTATAGTGCAACAAAAACTGCGTTTCCGGCCGTAGTGGGCTTGCGTTTATTTAAAGAAAAAGCTTTCTATTGGGATGACTTTTATATGACCAAATATTATTATGACTGTTTAAGGAACGTTGATCTCGAAAAGCAGCTTATGACTTCCAGCATTATATCTCCAATTTTAAATTACTATCCGGCCGTAGTGGGCTTGCGTTTATTTAAAGACAAAGGTCTATATTGGGACCACTTTTACATGACCAAATATTATTATGACTATTTAAGCAACATCGATCTCGAAAAGCAACTGATGACTTCCGGCATTGTATCGCCAATTTTAAATTACTATCCCAGCCCGGATGTGATCTTTGCCAAAGATAAATATGAGGTTGTAAGGAAAATTAATGAAGCGAGCCTGGAATATCTTGGGAAGCACATCTTTATTGAGAAAAACGAAATTGCGCGTTTCACTTCTTCCGAGGTATTATCCTTTTTTGAATCAAAATATTTTCTCAGGCCTGATGATGCTGAAATGGCAAAGTTCAGAGAAAACCTGGACCACAAAACGCCCCAAAATTCCGGAATGACTTATGCCATTCGGAAATACGATGTCAATGGGCTCACTCTATCCGTAGAGGTCTTGAAAGACGGGTATTTTTATTTTGGGGATGGTTACAGTAAATACTGGAACGCTTTTATAGATGGTACAAAAACAAAAATATATAAAACGAACATTAACTTTAAATCCGTATATGTTCCAAAAGGCAATCACACTATTGAAATGCTTTATGATCCCGTGTTTTTCAGATACTCTCTCTATGGGTATCTTATGGGAAATATAATGGCCCTTTGCTGTATAGCGGTTTTATATTATCAATGCAGGAATGGAAACCACAGCCAACAGTACCGACAGTAGGTGCCTTAAGCAGGGGCTTTAAGCCAGGACACAAAGACAACCTAACCACAGCCAAAAGTAGGCGCTTCTAAGCGAGGTCACAGAGAAATGCTCTGTGCACTCTGAAAGACTTGATGGGGCTTTTTGTATATGAGGATTCCTCTGTGATCTCTGTGGTTTGATGGTGTATCAGGGTTGATGTGACCACATTGACTAATATGACCATCTTTGATAATATGTATACATACGGCAAGAATAACGGAGGTATTATGAAGGCTTTAAATATTGCAGATGCGAAGGCGAAGCTGTCGGAAGTAATTACGGATGCAGAGTATAAAGGAGGCCGGACAATCATAGCGAGGCGTAATAAACCAGCTGCCGTGGTTATAGGGTACGATGATTTCCGGAAGCTCGAAGCGCTGGAGGATATCTATGAGTCAAAGTTGCTTGAGGAATCGCTCAAAAAGGGAAGGATCGTTTCTATAGAAGATGCAGCAAAGAGGCTGAAGATTGAACTATAAGATTGATTTTTCGGAGGATGCGCTGTCGAAATTAGAAGCGCTCGGGACTGATAATGCAAAAATAATGAAACAAGTGTTTATGAAATGTTTGGCGCTCAGGCGAAATCCAAATCCGCAGGACTGTGAAGATCTCCGGAATTTTATTTACAAGGGTTTTAAAGGCCACCGCGTTGACCAGGGCGAGTACCGTATAATTTTTGCGGTGGACGAAGATCATAAAAAAGTAGTTATAGGCCCGATACTCAATAGAAATGAAGATTATAAAGAAATCAAGAAGATGCGCTAATCCGCAGTGTTAATCGGCGGAGTGGAAAGTGGTGGCGCCGGGAGCAGGCAGGACATGAGGAGCCGATGAGGAGAACCCTCGAACCACTTATGAGGCACCTTAACTGGATGACCCTCGCGTTTAGACCGAGGCAGCTCCGCGATGAAGATAAGTCATTAGGTTGCAAAGCATAAATTGGCAAATTCCTCAAAATGTAACCATAACCTGGCATTTTGTAGAAATAAAAGTGATAAAATAAATTTTCGTGCACTTGCTAATGTGACCAGTTTTAGCGTATATTGTAACCATAATATGCACCTTGGAGGTTATTATGATTTCTGTTGGAATAAAAGAGTTGAAGACAAAACTCAGCAGTTATGTTGACAAAGTACGCCATGGAGAAGAAGTTGTTATAACTGAGCACGGGAAAGAGGTAGCCTTGGTCATTCCAATTTCCAGGGAAAGGAAAGTATTGAAGTCACTTATTGACTCAGGAAAGGCTAAGTGGTCAGGAGGAAAACCTGAGGGGCTCGATAACGTCAAAATTAAAGGCAAGGCTCTTGCTAAAACTGTCCTTGAGGCACGGCGATGATTATCTATCTTGATACCAGCAGTCTCGTGAAGTTGTATGTTCAAGAAACCTATACGGCGTTAGTTAAGAAATGGGTTGAAGAAGCTGAAATAGTTGCCACCTGCCGTATAGCGTATCCTGAAACAATTTCGGCAATAAGTAGACGCTTCAGACAGGGGGATTTAACTGAAAAACAATATGATTTTCTGATCTCTAAATTTTCCAACGAATGGGGACAGTTCGCTGTAGTAGACTTTGATGAACTGGAAGCCGGGTGCCTGGTAAACTTATATGGTCTGCGAGGTTTCGATGCTGTTCATCTTTCTTCTGCATCGCTGCTGAAGGCAAATCAGAAGAATATTTCGCTTTCATTCTCATCTTTTGATGAGAAGCTGAATCATGCTGCATCTACTGAAGGGTTTACAGTTCTCTCTCCGGAATAATCTGTGGCCAGCCATTATCAAAGCCCAAAGTAAAAATATAAGCATAAATTGGCCAAGATAATATGTAAGCATAAATTGACCAAATGGCCATTTTATGCTCGAATTAACAGTCACCTTCTAACTAACAACTGCACGGGCCAATAAGAATTATGATAAAATTAAGGTGAATCTACCTGGAGGCAGAACATCAAAGGAGAATAAGATCATGTGGAAAGACCCGATAGTTCAGGAAGTCCGCAAAGCCGGCGAAGAACTCGCAAAGAAATCCAACTATAGCCTGCAGGGTCTGTTTCAGAGCCTGCGAAATATTGAAAAAAAGAGCAAAGTGAAAATTCAGACTAGACTAAAGGAAAATCTTAGACGGGCATGTTAATTGTCGGGCCTGCTCCCTTACCACACATAGCAACCTCTCACCGGAATGGGTGGGAGGAACAAATCAGAACAGGCGGCAGATTGACCGGAACAGGTGGCAGGATTCGTCGGAATCTCCAAAAATGGAAAGAGGACTAATAGTATGAGTGTATTATGCTGGGGAGGGACATTGTTTCTTGTTGCGCTGTTGCTGCAGCTTATTGTATGGAGAATATCTCTGCCCAGGAGACAAACTAAAATGCTTTTATCCATTTTTTTCTCCACGTTGGCTATCGGACTTTTCGTGGCCCACGCGCTTTCCAGTCCGGGCAATGTCTTGGCAATAAACTCATTTTCAGGGTATATTCACATCAGTATATTTTTTGTGTCACTGACTCTCGCCTATATGATTACTTATTCAGCTATAGAGGCTGACAGCCCTTCTCTGTCGATGGTGAATAGCATCGCGAAGGCTGGGCCCGGGGGATTGGACGAGCAATTGTTCATACAGATGATGTCCGACGATCTTTTAGTCAACCCCAGGATAGAGGATTTGCTGAGAGATAAAATGGCTTATCAGGCCGGCAATAAATTGAGACTGACAACAAAGGGTTTGCTGTTTGCCCGCCTTTTCATACTGCAAAGAAAGCTGCTTGACCTTCCCAAAGGCGGATAACGGATGGATCTGCAAAACTGGATACAGGTCCTGATTCCGCTTGTCGGATTTACAGCCAACGTAATCATACAGATAACCGCTTTAAGACTGGTCCCGAAAATGGGGCTTTTAAAATCGGTTTATTTGGGTTTTATCGCAGGGTTTCCCGCTATTTTTCTCCTTGAATTTTTGACGCAGCCGCTCGATTTCCTTCCCCTTCTCATGGCCAACGTAATAATCTATTCTGCACTCGGCTATTGTTATTTCCATTTTATAAATCTCGGCGAGACCGCGCGAAGAATAAGGCTTGTCAGAGAGCTGTATGATTCAGGGGGGGGGCTTACCCGGCAGGAAATCCTGGAACGTTATAACAGCCGGAATATAGTTCAGGTCCGGATTGGCCGTCTGCTGAGGAGCGGTCAGATAGAATGCAGGGCAGGACGCTATTACATCGGCACGCCGGTAATATTAATGATGACAAAAATTATCATAGCCATGAAACTGCTGTTTCTCGGAAAGCCAAGCGAGTTTGACTGATATGAGGATTGATAAATCTTGTAAATTAATTGACTATAATATAGACTATATTTAGATCGCATTGCTGGAGGAGCAATTATGAAACTTAGCGAAGCTGTTAAGCCAATCAGCTACATCAAATCACACGCCTCGGAAGTTATTCGAGGCATAACTGAAGGCCATGGCTCTGTTGTTATTACGATTAATGGAGAGGCAAAGGCAATACTATTGGACATCCGTGAATACGAGAAAACTCAAGAAAGCCTGGCGTTACTAAGAATTCTTGCCCAAAGCAAAAAAAGCCATGAGGCCGGCAAGGTAAAATCCTTCAAAGAGGCATTCAGTGACATCAAGGCAAAAGCCAAGGGGATATCGTAACAAATGAAATATTCCGTTCACGTTGTCATTGATGCTGAGAATGATCTCCGGGATATTTATCGTTATGTTGCTCAAAATGATTCTGTCGAAAAAGCCGACCGGCTGCTTGATAATCTTGCTGGTACGATGAAGTCACTCGAAGACTTTCCACTTCGAGGACACTGTCCTCCGGAATTGGAGCGTATCGGGATACTGGAATTCAGAGAGATATTTTTTAAGCCTTACAGAATCATTTACCAGACAATAGTATCTGACGTTTTTCTCTATTGTGTTCTGAATGGGAGACGGCAACTGGCAGATATTCTTCAAGAAAGGCTATTAAGGTCTGAGTAAAAATATCGATGACAAGATCATCTTCAATTACTTTTCTCGCAGTGTCCGAACCTGCCCGGATTTTTCACTTCAGTTCATACATTTGACAATTATAAAGTTGTATCTTATAATTGTCAAATGTATGCGCCACGTCTTTTGTCCGATAAATTTAGTCACGCAGTGCGCAACTTTCCAGCCGTCCTTGTGACAGGGCCGCGGCAATCGGGTAAAACCACATTTCTTCTCCACGAAACCGGTAAGGAAACGGCATATGTCAGTTTCGACGATCCGATAGAGCGCCGGATCGCTATTAAAGATCCCAACGGATTCCTGGACCGTTTTGAGAAGCAACAAGTGATTCTTGATGAAATCCAGTATGTGCCGGAAATCCTGCCCTATATAAAAATTAGAATAGACAGGGAGAGAGAGCTGAATGGGAGATGGCTCCTTACCGGATCGCAGCAGTTTCAACTCATGAAGAATGTGACCGAATCCCTGGCAGGACGAATCGCCATCCTTGAGCTTTTCCCCTTCAGTCTTCTTGAAACTAAGCAGTCCAAAAAGAACTCTCTTGAGACTGTTATCTGGAATGGCGGCTATCCTGACCCTTGTTTGCATCCTGAAAAAAGAGATCTATGGGTCCCTTCATACATACAGACTTATCTGGAGCGTGATGTCAGACAGATCGAGAATATAAAAGATTTACGGATTTTCGAACTCTTTCTCAGTCAGTCCTCCGCTCACCACAGCCAGGAATTTAATACCGCTGCATTGTCGCGGGCCATCGGCTTATCTCTTCCTACCATAAAAGCCTGGGCCGGCGTTCTCGATGCCTCGTTTCTTTGCTTTTTTTTGCCGCCTTATTTCAGGAATTACGGCAAGCGTCTGATTAAAACACCTAAATTGTATTATCTTGATCCTGCTCTGGTCTGTTCCTTGACCCGTCAGCCTGACGGGAATTCCGCACTTGCCGGACCTATGGGAGGTCCGCTTTTTGAGGGCCTGATTACAGGTGAGGCGGTGAAGGTCTTTGCGCTGAAGGGGAGACGTCCTGATATTTTTTTCTGGCGCTCGCATGACGGGCTGGAGGTCGATCTGGTCATCCAAATTAAAAACAGGCTCTATCCTGTTGAAATCAAACTGACGGCTACGCCTACGCTCAGGCATCTCGAACCTCTGACCAGGTTTAAGGCCCTCGCGGGAAATGACGCGTCTGAAGACGGTCTTCTGGTCTGCCGCGTAAAAAAAATTACCCCTATGCCTGAGAATAATACGGCGATACCCTGGGACTATTTCCCTGAATGGCTGCATGCTAAACTTGCTTGATCATTACACAATTTAAAAGTTGTAGCCTGATTGTGTTATATTGAATCAAAAAGGGGAAGAGATATGGCAAAACAGCAGTAATAAGGGCGAGAACAGAACCAGCGCTTAAAACAGGTGCAGAAAGGATTTTTAAACGACTTGGGATATCGAGTGCAGAGGCAATCAACCTATTTTATAGTCAGGTGCTGTTGCGTAAGGGATTACCGTTTGAAGTAAAAATACCGACAAAATGAATTTGTCATTCCGGCTTGTCCGGAATCTTTCCCTGCTGTAAGAAGGATTCCGGACAAGCCGGAATGACAGCGCTTGAAAGCATTACGGTAATTTTGATAGAGGCTTTTAGAATAGACGATCAAAATATCTTTTTTGAGCGTACCGGCACACATTCAGACCTTTTCCGGTAGAGTTATCAAGGAGAGAACTCGTAAAAGAATGAAGAAGAAAAAATGGATTGATGTGATTACTTTCTCCCCCCTCCTGCTTTTGGTCCTTCTGCCGATCATAAACCGACTCGCCGGCTATTTGGGCCAGGCAGCCGACCATCCTGAGATTGCAATTCAGAAATACGTCAGCATACCCCTCATTGGTTTTTCCTTCGGATGGGCGATATTTCTCGGCGTATTGCGTAACGGCTGGGAACTGCCGTCACAATGGTGTTTATTTATGGAAAGGCGCAGCAGCAAAATTATAGTTGGCGCCGGTTCCATTTTCCTTGTCTGCTTTTTGACCCTGTCTGTTCTCAGGTATGCTTCACTCCATTCATCCAGTTTTGACCTTGGTGTATACGACCAAAAAACCTGGCTGATGGCAGGGGCGCCTCTGTCAGGCCTGCTGTTTGAATCGGCGCGGCTCCATTTCCAGCCTATAATGATATTATTGGGGTTAATTTACAAGTTATCGGCTGACCCCGTGATTTTGGAAGTCTTTCAGACCACGGCTGTATTATCCGGCGTTATTCCGCTATATTTTATTGCAAGGCGGCTTTTACCGTGGCACTTGTTGCTTGTAACCTGCATGATTTACTTTTTGTATCCTTCGGTGACCTTTAATGCGTCCAACGAATTTCATCCGGACGCCCTTTATATCCCATTTATGTTGTGGGCTTTTTATTTTGCGGAAGACGGGCGTTATGCAAAGGCGATTATCTTTGCCGGAATAGGCGCCATGGCCAAAGAGCCGTATATACTCGGGGCCGCCTTTTTCGGATTATACCTGTGCTCTGAAAAGAAACAATATAGAACAGGCCTGATGACTTTTGCTTTTTATAGTTTGATGTTTCTGGCGGTTGTTTTTCTGGTACTGCCCCACGTAAATCCAACATCGCCTTTTTATCGGGAATTCCCCGTGATGGAAAGCGGGAATAGAGGTCTGGCGACTGTATTCAGCATGCTTTTAACATATAAGATAAAAAAAATAATGTTTTTGTATTTCCTGCTTTTCCCTCTGCTATTCCTTCCTTTGTTCGAGTGGAAGCGTTTCCTGCCTGCGGTCCCAATCATTGCAATCTCTGTTTTATCGACGAATGACGTCCGTTCCAATGTTGACAGCCAGTATGCAATTGGAGTGTTTGTACCGGCCTTTGTGGCCCTGGTTTTTGCGCTTAAAAAAATCGAAACCCGGTATGGCTTGAAATATGCCAACGCCTTTGCAATATTTGCATTGCTCATGACTTTTACCTTTCATATCGCGCATAGCGCCAGTCCATTGTCACTAAGTTTCTGGAAACCGGGATGGTCCGGGTCATGGCACATGTCAAATTATATAGAAACGGCACATGAGAAGGTAATAAAAGAGGCGATTCTGAAAATACCGGCGGACCCGAATGTGGAAGTTGTGTCCCAGGGTAATATAAACAGTGCAAGGCTTGCGCACCGTTATAAATATTGGACCTTTCCCGCTTACCGGGAAAGCGCGGATTATATTTTACTTTCGCTGAAGGGGCCCTTCCTGGTGGGAGACCGGATAAACGAAACAGCATATTTCAATGAATTGAATAAAATAAAAAGCAATCCCGGGTTTAAACTGGAACTTGAAAGAGACGGAGTGTTGCTCTTTAAAAAGATGAGCTGAATTAGTTAATTAATTCTGCGATTAGTTAATTGGTTCAATATTGACTGCGAGTGACATTTGTGTACATAATAAAGTCACAGATGGAGGATAAAGATATGAAATTTTTAAGTGTTCGGGATTTGAGAAGCAAGTCGGCCCAAATCTGGAAAGAACTTCCCGGGGAAAGGGAGATGATTGTCACCAGCAACGGACGTCCCATAGCCATCCTTGCAGCAATAACGGAGGAAAATCTTGAAGAATCGCTTGTGGCCTTCCGTCAGGCTCGTGCGGTTGAAGCAGTGGCTTCTCTTCAACGCCGGTCTACCGAACAGAGGACAGACGGAATTTTAATGGAAGAGATCAATGCAGAGATAAAAGCCGTCCGTAAAAAACGCAGACGATGAACATTGTGATTGATACTAATGTTATTGTCGCGGGTCTTCTATCTCCGTTCGGGGCTTGCGGTGAAGTCGTTCGCATGATATCATCCGGAGAATTGATGCTTTGCTTTGATGCGCGAATCCTGTCTGAATATAATGAAGTCCTGCTCCGTCCGAAGTTTAAGTTTGAAGAAGCAAAGATAGCTGCGCTTCTTGATTATATTGTCCATAGTGGACGGACAATAGCGTCTTCACCACTGACAAATTCACTGCCCGACGCTGACGACGAACCGTTTCTCGAAATTGCGATTGCAGGGAATGCCGTATGTCTCGTTACTGGTAATCAAAACCATTTCCCGCCGAAACTATGTCAGGGGATCAACGTATTTTCTCCGGGAGAGTTTGTCGCTTTTTATAAAAAACAAAAAAGGCGCACTCCAGGGGACAGAGACGCCGGACAATCATAGCCAGGCGTAATAAAACGGCTGCAGTGGTTATAGGGTACGATGATTTACGGAAGCTCGAAGCGCTGGAGGATATCTATGACCTCAGTAAATGCCATGAACTATCCCAACAGTTTCTCCCAAAGGCAAAACAATACGCTAATAAATTTGCTTTCAGGCAAAATTATTGTATAATAGTTGCATGCTGAAAAATCGGTATCTCACCCGGTATATTGTGGAAGACCTGAAGGACAAGATGGTCTTTGTCGGCGGGCCGAGACAGGTAGGAAAGACGACCCTGTGCCGGAACTTTGTTGCGGCCTCTTTCAAGGAGCCTGCTTACTTCAATTGGGACAACAGGACTGACAGAAAGGCGATTATGGCAGCCTCGTGGCCGGGAGATGCAGAACTCCTCATCTTTGACGAGATTCACAAATACCGGCAGTGGAAGGGGCTCATCAAGGGCGAATACGACAATCTTAAGGACAGATTTAAATTCCTTGTTACCGGCAGTGCGCGGCTTGACCTCTACAGGAGGGGCGGCGATTCCCTGCAGGGAAGATATCATTACTACAGGCTTCATCCCTTTTCCCTGGCCGAGATAGAAGGTATCCCTTACAAGGCCCCGGTGTTTGGCGAAATACCTGTGGGGCAGGAATTTTATCAGGATGCCCTGGTGGCGCTGGACGGTTTCGGAGGCTTTCCCGAGCCTGTCACCGGGCAGAGCAAACGGCAGCTCAGGCGCTGGCACAATGAGAAGATCGAAAGGATGTTCCGGGAAGACATACTGGATGTCCAGGCAATCCGGGATATCGGCAATATGAAACTACTGAGCGACCTCCTGCCCTCAAAGGTCGGTTCCCTCTTGTCGCTCAACGCCATACGCGAGGACCTTGAGGTCAGCCATCGCGCGGTGACGCACTGGATGGATATCCTTGAAGCTTTCTACTACCACTTTCGTATCTATCCATACTCGACAAAGAATATACGATCTCTCAAAAAAGAGCCTAAGTTATACTTATGGGACTGGTCCGAGATTGAGGACGAGGCTGCACGTTTCGAGAATCTTATCGCATCCCATCTTCTCAAATTCGTACATTTCATAGTTGAGCATGAAGGTCACAAGGCGGAACTTTACTACCTGAGAGATGTGGACAAACGGGAGGTGGACTTCCTTGTGACTATCAACAGGAAACCCTGGTTCGCTGTCGAGGTGAAGCTCTATGATACTTCCCTCTCTCCGGGTCTGCTTTATTTCAGGGAAAGGCTGGCTATCCCTTATGTGTATCAAGTGGTGAAAAAGGAAAGGACAGACAGACTTGAAAAAGGGGCAAGGACCATTTCAGCCGGGAAATTCCTTGCAGGGCTTTTATGAAGACGACTTTGACACGTACAGTGCAAACATTAACCTGATTTTTTGGAGAAACGTGCGGACCGATAATCGATATAAAGAAATTGCCGGGATAGGGGCGCTTGCCTTGCTGGACCTCGCATCTTTTTATCTGTCCCTGCTTATCGCTTATTACTCGCGCAAGTTTATGGATACTGTTTTTGCGGGTATTGTACCTCTGGAATTCGACCTGCGCTACCTTGTCTTTTTCTGGTGGATGCCGGTACTCTTCATCCTGGTCATAGCTTACGAAGGGCTTTACACGAAGAGGATGTCTTTCTGGGACGAGGTACGGGAACTGACAAAGGCGGTCACCGCAGCCGTCATTGTAATCTTTGCGGTCACAAGCCTTGGCAAATTCACTTACGAGGTCTCCCGTCTTACTTTGGTCCTGTTATACGTGTCCGGCATAGCGGTCTTCCCTTTTATGCGGCTTATGGGTAAGAAGATGCTGTTCCGGCTGAATATCTGGAAGGAAAACCTTATTATCATCGGCGCGGGCAGGGCTGGAAAGGAAATTGCGAGGGGCCTGGGCAGCGAAGGGCATCTGGGGTACAATATCATAGGGTTCCTAGACGACGATCCGGACAAGATCGGCCGGACCCTCGAGATCAACAACAAGGAACTCAAAGTCTTTGGCAAGGTAAAGAATTTCACGAAATTCCTCTCGTTGATGGACATTTCATCGGTGATTATTGCAATTCCCTCATACTCTGTGGAGGACCTTGCCAGGCTGACTGAAAATGTTCAGAAATATACCAGGCGCGTCCTGATTGTGCCTGACCTGAAAGGCATTGCCCTGGCAAATACCGAACTCCAGCACCTGTCTGCTCCGCAGATGTTTATGCTTAAGATCAACAACAACCTGAAGTCGGACTACAATCAATTTGTGAAGAAGAGCTTCGACCTTGTTTTCTCCATTCTCTTCCTGCCCTTCCTTTTTGTTCTGGTGGCTATCCTGGGGATTTTGATACTCGCCGATTCCAGGGGGACTGTTTTTCTCAGGCAGGACAGGATCGGCAAGGATGGAAAGGTTTTCAAATGCCTGAAGTTCAGGACCATGTTTGGGAACGCAGATGAAATATTGGACCATTATCTCGAGAAGAACGAAGGGGCCAGGGCAGAGTGGCTCCGGTTCAAAAAGCTTCGCGATTATGACCCGCGTGTTACCCGGATCGGCAAGTTTCTGAGAAGGACTTCCCTGGACGAACTGCCCCAGATATTCAATGTGCTTGCCGGCGATATGAGCTTATTCGGCCCCCGGCCTTATCTGCCTGAGGAGAAGGAGGAGATACGGGGATATTCGGATCTGATCTTCCTCACCAGCCCCGGCATTACCGGGCTTTGGCAGGTCTCGGGCCGGAACATGCTCGATTTCGAAGAGAGGATGAAGCTTGACACCTGGTATGTCCTGAACTGGTCCCTCTGGCTCGACATCGTTATCCTCTTCAAGACTATCAGGGTAGTTCTCAATAAGGAGGGGGCGTATTAACGGCAGGTTGAGGCTAAGGTTAAGGTTAAGACCAAGAAAAGAAACACATGTATAAAACGTTTAAAGAGATGCCAGTCTGGCAAAAGGCAATTGAAGCTGCTGAAATAGTGTATGAACTTACGACAAAATTGCCTCGAAAAGAGGATTACGGATTTACTTCACAAATAAGAAGGTCTGCTCTTAGTATATCGGCGAATATAGCAGAAGCCTTTGGAAGAAATCATACTATGGACAAAATAAATTTCTATTATATGGCGAGAGGGTCTTTAACCGAGACTCAAAGCCATTTGGAATACGGTAAAAGAGTTGGCTATATTAATTCCCAAAAAGCTGATGAATTGGAAAAAGTTTTATGTGATATTCATAACGCTCTAAATAAAGTAATTTTAACCTTACGCGGATCAAACAAATGACTGATGGGCTTCCTGCCTCAACCTCAACCTCAACCTCAACCTCAACCTCAACCTCAACCTCAACCTCAACCTTAACCTCAACCTTAACCTCAACCTTAACCTCAACCTTAACCTCAACCTTAACCTTAACCTATTCTCTATGGGTGTCTAAATGACAGTTCTCTTTTATATTTTACTCTTAACCTTAACCTTAGCCTTAACCTATGTGTTGGCGAAACTCGCCAAGCTGGAAGGAAGGGCGAAGAGCGCAGAGGCAATTGTGGGTGAGCTCCGGCAGCAGATCCGGCAGAAGGAACAGGATGCAGGTCAATTAAGGGCCGGGCTTGATGCCGAGCGGCATCAGAGGATAGAGACTGTGACGCGCCTTGAGGAAGCACAGAAGCGATTGGAAGATTCTTACAGGAACCTTGAGCAGAAGAAAGAGCTTATCGAGGTGATGAAAAAAGAGATAACCGATACCTTCAGCGTGCTTTCGAGTGCTGCCCTGAAAAGCAGCAGTGAGGATTTTCTCAGACTCGCCTCGGAGAACCTGGGGAAGGTCGTTGCCGATACAAAAGGAAAGCTCGGCGAGCACCAGGCTGCCATGGACGGTACGATCAAACCCCTTCATGAAATGCTGAAAAGGTACGAGCAGCAACTCCGGGACATAGAGGAGAACAGACACAAAAGCTTCGGCAGTCTTACCGAGCAGCTCAGATCACTTGCCGGAATGCATGAGCAGTTACAGCGTGAGACAAACAGCCTTGTTACCGCGCTGAGCAGGCCCAGGGTCAGCGGCTCATGGGGCGAGCTGGGACTCAGGAGAGTGGTGGAACTTGCCGGCATGACGGCTTATTGTGATTTCTATGAGCAGGAATCGGTTTCGACTGATTCGGGGCGTCTCAGGCCGGACATGGTTGTGCGGCTTCCAAACGGGAGGGAGATAGTAATTGACGCCAAGGCCCCTGTCGAGGCTTTTATGGGCATGGTCTCCGCGGCTTCGGAAGACGAGAGGAAGAAGGCCATAGCGAATTACATCGGGAGTGTCAGGAACCATATGAATATGCTCAGTTCGAAGGCATACTGGGACCAGTTTGAGCGGTCCCCTGAGATAGTGGTCATGTACCTGCCGGGCGAGTCCTTTTTCAGCGCTGCTATAGAGTATGATCACAAGCTGATCGAGGACGGCAGTGTCAAGAAGGTCATTCTTGCCACCCCCACCACCTGCATAGCATTGCTGAAAGCCATTGCTTACGGCTGGCAGCAGGAACAGGCCGCCAAGAGCGCTCAGGAGATCGGCAAGCTGGGCAAGGAATTGTACGAGCGCTTTTCCGTCATGCTTGAGCATTACGCTAAGACAGGCCTCGCCATCCGTAAGGCAGTGGAATCTTACAACGAGGGCGCCAGGTCGGTGGAATCGCGCCTCGTCCCTTCATTAAAAAAATTCAAAGAACTGGGTGTTTCAAGCCCCAGGGACATAGTCCCGCCCGCTGAAATAGGCCAGACGCCAAAAAACATAGAGCACCTTGGCTTTGAATTCGGGGAAGAAGCAAAAGAATAAAAACTAATCAGAACCACAGAGACACAGAGTCACAGAGAAAAACTTCGCACAGAGCATTTCAAAAATTTGACGGTTTCGCAAAAAGTCGCGCGTGTCGTCATTGCGAGGAGCGAAGCGACGTGGCAATCTTGATTTTTCAATTGATTTCAAACTGCGAGATTGCTCCGCGGAGTTTACCCTGAGCGTCAAAGGCTGAGATTGCTTCGCCGATGAGACCTGGCTCGCAATGACTGTACGTTTTCTTTTAGAAAGAATACCGGCTTCGGTATGGGGTGCTCGCAATGACAGGTTTTCAGACTTTTTTTGCGAGGCCGCCAAAAATTTCTTCTTTTAACTCTGTGTCTCTGTGGTTTGTTTTTTAAAGGGAATTTGTGACTTTTATGATCTCGTCGAGTTTTTTTGCGGCTTTTCCACTGCGTATGGATTCTTCGGCGATTTCCTTTGCAGTGCCAAAGTCATCGGTATTTCCCGATACAACTATGGCAGCAGCGGCGTTCAGTACTACAATATCGCGCTTGGGGCCGGCGACGTTTTTGAGTATGGAGTAAATGATGCCGGCATTTTCTTTTTTGTCACCGCCGGCCAGATCGGTGATGTCCGACAGTTTGAATCCGTAATCTTCGGGCATTATATAGAAATTCTCGACGGCTTTATTTCTATACCTCGACACCTTTGTAGCGCTGCAGGTAGTGATTTCATCCATGCCGTCTTCTCCGTGAACTACCATCGCATCCACGGCTCCCAAATTGCCGAGTACCGACGCCAGAAGTTCGGTCAGCCTGCTGCTGAACACTCCAACGACCTGGCGCTTTGCATTTGCAGGATTGGTAATGGGCCCTAATATATTGAATATGGTCCGTATGCTGATTTCCCGGCGAGGTCCTATAGCGAATTTCATGGCGGGGTGGAAAATAGGCGCAAAGAGAAAGCCGAAATTTGTCTCGAAGAGACATTTTTCGACCCGGTCCGGAGGGAGTTCAACCTTCACTCCCAAGGCCTCCAGAAGGTCGGCACTGCCTGATTGGCTCGACACGGAGCGGTTGCCGTGTTTTGCCACGGGAATGCCCGAGGCAGCTACCACGATTGCCGCTGTGGTGGAGATATTGAAGGTGTTGGACAAGTCCCCGCCAGTGCCGCAGGTATCGATAATGCCCTCCGGGGACAGTATTTTTGTCGCCTTCTCACGCATTATCCGGGCAGCGCCGGTAATCTCTTCGATGGTTTCACCCTTGATCCTGAGGGCGGTGAGAAATGCGCCGATCTGGGCGTCGGTGGCCCTGCCCTCCATTATTTCGGTCATGCATTCCGCCATCTCGGCCTCCGAGAGGCTGATATTCTGAATTACAAGGCTTATCGCTTCCTTTATCATCTTTTGCCTTTTCCTTATGGACAAGACCTAACCACAGAGGCACAGATAAAGATAATGCAAAGAAAACCACAGAGACACGGAGGCACAGAGGTATACTCCAGATACAAAAAGAAAAAGCCTTTTCCTTTTTTAGCTATCATCTGTTTTCTCTATGTCTCTGTGTCTCTGTGCCTCTGTGGTTGGGTTTGCAGTATCTGTGCCTCCGTGTCTGGCTTAAGGCCCGGCTTAAAAGCCCCTACTTCTGGCTACTGTTGGCTGTGGTATTATGTTTTACTTTCTTTTTTATTAAGTCGTATGAAATTCCTCAGGATGTCCTTGCCCGCTGTCGTAAGTATCGATTCGGGATGGAACTGTACCCCTTCGACAAGAAATTCCTTGTGTCTCACCCCCATAATTATTTCGTCTTTTGTCCATGCGGAGATTTCCAGGCAGTCGGGCAGTGTCTCTCTCTTTATGACAAGGGAATGATAACGGGTGGCTTCGAAGGGATTGGGAAGGCCTGAGAACAATGTTTTTCCGTCATGATAAATAATAGAGGTTTTCCCATGCATAAGCAGGGGCGCCCTTATGATGTCGCCGCCGTAAGCGGCGCCTATCGATTGATGGCCGAGACAGACGCCGAGAATCGGGACTTTCCCGGCAAAGTGCCTTATCACCTCAATCGATATCCCGGCCTCGTGGGGCGTACAGGGCCCGGGGGAAATGACAATTCTCTCCGGTTGTTTTTCCTCGATCTCGCCAATCGTTATCCGGTCATTTCTGAAGACCTCTATTATTTCACCCAGCTCACCCAGGTACTGAACGAGGTTGTACGTAAATGAATCGTAATTGTCGATCATTAAAAGCATATTCTAAAACCTCAAGAGAAAATTAGTTAATTGGTTGATTGGTTAATTCGATATTAGTCAAATGGTAATCGCCAAATTAACTAATTAACCAATATTTCCATTTTCTTTTTCAAAGAATTCTACTGTCTTCATCATCGCCATCGCTTTGTTGACTGTCTCGTAATATTCGTTCTCCGGAACGGAGTCGGCTACAAGGCCTGCTCCAGCCTGTACAAATATTCTATCATTTTTTATAATGAGTGTTCTTATGGTAATGCACATGTCCATATTGCCCGAATAGCTTATATACCCGACTGACCCGGCATAGGGGCCCCGTTTTGTGGGTTCGAGTTCTTCTATGATTTCCATCGCTCTGACCTTTGCAGCACCGCTGACGGTGCCGGCGGGAAAGCAGGCTTTAAAAACATCAAAGGCATCGAGTCCTTTTCTGAGAAGGCCCTCAACATTGGATACAAGGTGCATCACATGGCTGTAGCGTTCCACTTTCATCACTTCAGTTACTTTGACTGAGCCGATTTCTGCGACTCTGCCTACATCGTTCCTCCCCAGATCGACAAGCATGATATGCTCCGCTATTTCTTTGGGGTCTTTCTTCAGGTCTTCCTCAAGCGCCCTGTCGGTCTCTTCGGTTTCGCCCCTTTTCCGGGTGCCGGCAATGGGCCTGAGCGTTATTTTGTCGCCTTCCAGCCTGACTAGTATTTCAGGAGAAGAGCCGACAAGCTGCACATCGCCGGTGTCGAGGTAGTACATGTACGGCGAAGGGTTTATTACCCTTAGGGCGCGGTAGAGATTAAAGGGGTGAATGGGGGCCTGTGTCTCAAACCGCTGCGAAAGTACCACCTGTAGTATGTCGCCTGACATAATGTATTCTTTGGCTTTTACAACGGCGTCGATAAAGCCTTCTTTAGTGAAATTGGAAGAAAAATTATCCAAAGAGGCAAAAGGCGAATGGCTAAAGGCTAAAGGGGAAAATGCTATTACCTTTTGCCCTTTGCCTTTTGCCTTTTGCCCATTTTTTTTAGCCTTTAGCCTTGCGGCTATTTTGTCTATCCGTTTTCCGGCGTTCTCGTAAGTCTTTTCGATATTCCTGTTATCTACGTGTACGTTCGATACGATCTTTATAGTTTGCCTGAGGTTATCGAATATAAGGATGGTATCAGTCAGCATCAGGAAAATATCGGGAATGTCCAGCGCCGGTTTAGGGGAATCAGGGACCCGCTCAAAAAACTTGACCACATCATAACCTATATAGCCGACAAACCCGCCCGAGAAACGGGGAATCCCTGCTACTTCGACAGGGGTAAACCGCGACAATATATCTTTTATCACAGAAAGCGGATCAGCTGTTTCTATGAGGGAAGTTTTTCTGCGCTCCCGGACGGTCACCTTTCGGCCTGCACAGTTGAGGGTCAGGGCCGGATCAATGCCGAGGAAGGAGTAACGCGCCCACTTCTCGCCGCCGGTAACACTCTCCAAAAGAAAGGACGGCTTTTTACCGAGCTTGAGAAATGCGCTTACCGGCGTCTCGACGTCGCCCAGGATTTCCTTGTAGACAGGAATAAGGTTGCCCTGCCGGGTCAAGGATTTGAATTCGTCGAAGTCAGGGAATAACATTTTTTAGCATAGCATAATCTCCGCTAACAAAGCATGCCGATCTTCCTGTTTCTTTGTCCCCTGCCTCTTGTCCCTGACTATGTGATACAATAAAGAACAGGAATGTATGAGTTTTGATCAGATGAAGTGGTATGTGATTTATACTAAGCCCAAGCATGAGGATAGGGTTGAAGAAAGCCTTGCCCGCGCCTCGGTAGAAGTGTTTAATCCTAAACTGCGAAGGAAAAGGCTCATCCGCGGTAAGTATGAGCGCGTAAGCCGGCCTTTATTCCCTAACTATATATTTGCAAAATTCGATCCGTCACGGCAGTATCATATGATTAAATATACTCGCGGTGTAAGTGGCATTGTAGGGAATCCGGGGTCGCCGTGGCCTGTCAGTGAAGATATAATCGACATCATTAAATCACGAATAAATGAAGAAGGGCTTATTGTTATAAGCCCTGATATCAAAGTCGGCGACAAAGTGGAAATAACCGAGGGACCGTTCAGGGGGTTCATAGGCATATTTGAGCGTGAGATGAAAGACAGTGAGCGCATTATAGTGCTGCTTAATACAATTGAGTACCAGGCAAGTATAGATATTCAAAAAGAACTCCTCAGAAAAAAGTGACACGTGGTTAGGGGACCGGCAGCTGTGGTAACATATAACGCTATTGAGTTTACCTCCCGGTATGTGCTATTACCGGCATGCCGGTAATAGCACATGAATGGCGGTAGCCTGTTCTCGCTTGGACGCGCCTATTTTTGATGGTCTCTCAAAAAGTCGCACGTGTCGTCATCGCGAGAAGCGCAGCGGCGTGGCAATCTTGATTTTTCAATTGGCTGCAAACTGGGAGATTGCTTCGCGCAGCTCCTAAGAAAGTATGCACAACGTAGCAGTCTGTCATTGCGAGCGAAGCGCGGCAATCTCGAAGTCAAAGGCTGAGATTGCCACGCCGATGAGACCTGGCTCGCAATGACAAGCGAAGGGCCTCAATGACAGGTTCCCAGACTTTTTGCGAGGCCGTCACTTTTGGCCGTCGTTATTTTTTTGAAAATACGTAAATTATAGGGTGGACAACATAAATGGAAAAAATTCTGGTAACAGGGGCTGCAGGCTTTATTGGCTGGAGGACTTCTCAAAGATTGCTTGAAGAGGGCAGGCAGGTAATAGGCATCGATAATATGAACGACTATTACGACGTAAAGCTGAAAACCGACAGGCTGGAAGGACTGAAGAAGAATAAAAGCTTTACCTTTTACCGGCTTGACATTGAAAACCTGGCGGCAACGGACCCTATTTTCAGGGACCACAAAGTAGATGCGGTCATCAATCTAGCCGCCCGTGCCGGCGTCCGGTACAGCATAGAGAATCCTCACGTGTATATGAGCACCAACGCTCAGGGAGTTTTAAATCTCCTCGAGCTGATGCGCAAATATGGCGTAAAGAAATTGGTGCATGCCTCAACCTCTTCACTGTATGCCGGGCAAAAAATGCCCTTTACTGAAGACCTGCCGGTGAACACACCTATTTCGCCCTATGCTGCAACCAAAAAGGCCGCCGAAGCAATGGCATACTCCTATCATTATCTGTTCGGTCTCGACATATCCGTGCTGCGGTATTTTACTGTTTACGGACCCTCCGGAAGACCCGATATGAGCATATTCAGGTTTATTAAATGGATAGATGAAGGAAAGCCGCTTGAGCTTTTCGGCGACGGCACTCAGAGCAGGGATTTTACTTATATTGATGATATAGCGGCCGGCACAGTCAAAGCGCTCAAAGAGGTAGGGTATGAAATCATCAACCTGGGCGGCGGAAAAAGTCCGCATACGCTGAACTATGTTATCGCCTTGCTTGAAGAATTGTTAGGGAAAAAGGCTTCGATCGAGTACAGGTCCTTTCTGAAAACAGACATGACCGAAACCTGGGCTGATATTACAAAGGCCCTGAGACTTCTCGATTGGAAACCGGAAACTGATCTACCTGAAGGGCTGAAAAAGACGGTTGACTGGTATCTTGACAACCGAAGCTGGCTCAAAGACGTAAAGCTGTGATACCATCTGCAATCTTCAGGGAGTATGATATCAGGGGTGTGGCAGGCAGAGACCTTGCCGGAGATACTGCGGTGCTTATCGGGAAGGCGTTCGGCTCGCTGGTGAAGTCATTTATTCCCAAAGCAAGACAGGTGAGCGTAGGAAGAGATGTAAGGCTAAGCTCTGACGAGCTTGCTGCAGGGCTTATCAAAGGAATCGTGTCATCCGGCATAGATGTATATGACCTCGGGGTCTGCCCGACGCCGGTCCAGTATTTCTCACTCTATCATCTCGATCTGGATGGCGGGATAATGATCACCGGCAGCCATAATCCTCCGGAATATAACGGTTTCAAGATCAGTATAGGGAAGGACACCATTTATGGCGGAAACATTCAAAGGCTGGAAGAGATAATTAAAAGGCAGGAGTGGGCCATTGCGGCAAAAGACGGAGAAATTAAGCACTGCAATATAATGGATCCGTATAAAGAATATATGATGAAGCAGTTTGGATATCTTAATAATGCCCGGTTCAGGCGGGTCAAGGTAGTTATAGATGCCGGCAACGGCACTGCAGGCGCCGTTGTGCCTGGAATTCTGAACGGCATAGGCTGTGATGTGGTACCGCTTTACTGTGAGCCTGACGGAAGGTTCCCCAACCACCACCCTGATCCTACGGTAGTGGAATACATGCAGGACCTGATTGCGGAAACGAAGCAGTCCGGAGCGGATATCGGCGTCGGATATGATGGTGATGCCGACAGGATCGGACTTGTCGACAGTGAGGGCGCCGCTATATGGGGAGATCAGATCATGATTATCCTGAGCAGGGAAATGCTGAAAGAAAACCCCGGCGCCAGAGTGATCGGCGATGTAAAGTGCTCGCAGACAATGTTTGATGAGGTCAAAAAACACGGGGGCCTTCCCATTATGTGGAAGACCGGGCACTCTTTGATAAAACAGAAGATGAAGGAAGAAGGGGCTCTTATTGCAGGAGAATTCAGCGGGCATATTTTTATTGCCCATAACTATTTCGGCTACGATGACGCGCTCTACACCACCTTCAGGATTATAGAGATCATGAAGAAAACAGGAAAGGGCATAAAAGAGCTTCTTTCTGATGTAGCCAGGATGTCGAACACCCCTGAAATCAGACGGGAATGCCCGGAAGACAGGAAAAAAGAGGTTGTGGACAATGTGGTGTCCCGCCTTCTTGCCTATGGAAAAGACGGTAATGCGCCTTACAGAATTATAGACGTCAATACGCTTGACGGCATCAGGGTTTTATTTGAAAAAGGGTGGGGACTGATACGGACGAGCAACACACAGCCCGTAATAGTCATGAGGGCCGAGGCAGAGGATGAGGAACATTTAAACCAATACACAAATTTTTTGGAAAATGAATTCAATAATGCGATGATGGAAAACCAGGTTAAGGTTGAGGCTAAGAGATGTATAAGCGAATAATTATTATGTTATCTACCTTGACCTTAACCTTGACCTTAACCTTCGCCTTAACCTGCAGCTGGAGTGTTTTATGAAAGCTCTTATTCTTGCCGGAGGAGGCGGGACTCGGCTTTGGCCTTTGTCGCGAAGGAACTATCCGAAGCAATTTCTAAAAATAAGCAGTGATAAATCGCTTTTGCAACAGACCGCCGAAAGGCTGCTCAAGGTGATGACCCTGGATGACCTTGTTGTTGTGACCAACACTAAATATAAGTTTTATGTGAAAGCCGACCTCCCTGATATAAGACATTTGATATTTGAGCCTGCGGGCAGAAATACGGCCCCTGCAACTGCCCTCGGCGTTAAATACTTCCTGGAAAAGCTCGGCTGCAGCGAGGATGAAGTCATATTAATGTGTCCTTCGGACCATGTGATACGGCCCGATGAAAAATTTGCAGAATACATTGAACTTGCCGGTACAATAGCCGGGAAGGGCTATATTGTGACATTCGGCGTAAAGCCTGACAGGCCTGAGCCGGGATACGGGTATATAAAGGCAGGTAAAGGTTTAGGTTTAGGTAAAGATAAAAGCATAGACAAAGGCATAGACGCAACTTTTTATGAAGTGGAAAAATTTGTAGAGAAACCTGATATGGAAACAGCCGGGCGCTATGTGGATGACGGCTCCTATTATTGGAATTCGGGGATGTTTGCCTTCAGCATCAAAACGATGCTCGATGAAATGGGCAAACACTCGCCTGAAATGAAAGGATTGCACACTCAGGGATTCGATGATATGCTATCCGGTTTCGAGCATATGCCCGACATATCTATAGATTATGCGGTGATGGAGAAATCAGACAGGGTGGTTGTACTTCCCCTTGACCTGTACTGGAATGATATAGGTTCCTGGGATTCGCTTTACGATGTGCTCGATAAAGATGAAGAGAGGAATGTAACGCAGGGCGATGTCCTTTTAATAGATACAAAAGGAACGCTTGTCTTGGGGAATAAGCGGCAGATCACCACCATAGGGCTTAATGATTGTCTTATCGTTGAAACAGATGACGCAATACTGGTGGCGAAAAAAGGATCGGCCCAGAAAGTAAAAGAAGCGGTAAACAGGCTCCATAAGGCGGCGAGGACCGAAGTGGAAGACCACGTTACAACGTACAGGCCATGGGGGAGCTATACCATCCTGGAGGATGGCCTGCGATACAAGATAAAAAGGATAGTAGTGAATCCGAATGAAAAATTAAGCCTCCAGATGCACTACCACCGGTCTGAGCATTGGGTTGTGGTTAAAGGCACTGCCAAAGTATTGGTCGGAGATAAGGAAATGAATATACATGAAAATGAATCGGCGTATGTCCCGAAATCAACTTTGCACAGACTTGAAAATCCCGGCAAAGTCCCGCTCGAAATTATAGAGGTCCAGAACGGTGAATATGTGGGAGAAGATGATATTATAAGGATGGAGGATAAGTACGACAGGTAAAGGCAAGGTAAAGGTTGAGGTTAAGCAAGAATAAGGATGAACAGGTTGAATATTTTGCCTCAACCTTAACCTCAACCTGTCTTTTAAGGAGGGCGAATGAAACTTTCTATTATCGGCACCGGATATGTGGGATTAGTCACGGGCGCCTGTATGGCGCAAATGGGGAACAACGTAATCTGTGTTGACGTGAATGAGGAAAAAATAGACAACCTGAAAAAAGGCGTCATCCCCATATATGAGCCGGGACTGGCGTCAATGGTGCTGGAGAACTTCAGGCTGGGCACGCTGCATTTTACGACTTCCTTAAAAGAGGCGTTGGACAGCAGCGAGATATGCTGCATTGCAGTGGGCACCCCTATGGGAGAGGACGGACATGCCGATATGCAGTATGTATTGCAGGTTGCGCGGGATATAGGGAAAAACATGTCGCATTATATGGTTGTGGTGGACAAGTCCACCGTACCCGTAGGCACTGCTGATAAGGTCAGGGAGATTATTCAGGAAGAATTGGGGAGGAGGGACGCACAAATGACATTTGATGTTGTGTCTAATCCGGAATTTCTGAAAGAAGGCTCGGCAATTGAAGACTTCATGCGGCCTGACAGGGTCGTGGTGGGTACTGACAATCAACGCGCCCTTGAGAAGATAAAAGAACTTTACGGGCCGTTTACTAAAAACCATGAGCGGCTGATTGCAATGGACATCAGAAGCGCCGAGATGACTAAATATGCGGCCAATGCAATGCTGGCAACAAAGATATCCTTTATGAACGAGATGGCCAATATCTGCGAAAGAGTAGGCGCCGACGTCAATAAAGTACGGATCGGCTTAGGCAGTGACAGCAGGATCGGTTACAGCTTTATTTATCCTGGCTGCGGTTTTGGCGGGAGTTGTTTTCCCAAGGACGTAAGGGCCCTCGAAAAACTGGCACTCGAAAACGGCCATGTCCCGGAAATACTCAAGGCCGTGCAGACGGTAAATGAAAACCAGAAAAAGGTGCTGCCGGGCAAGGTCATAAAGAGGTTCGGCAAAGACTTAAGCGCTTATACCTTTGCGGTATGGGGTCTTTCATTCAAACCCGAAACGGATGATACAAGAGAAGCCTCAAGCATAACAATCATAAATGAACTTACGAAACAGGGGGCCTTAATAAAAGCCTATGACCCAAAGGCAATAGAAGTTACAAGCAATTATTATCTTAAAGATAACAAGAATATTGAATATGTGGGCTCAAAATATGATGCACTCTCCGGTGCGGACGCCTTGGTGCTTATAACGGAATGGAAAGAGTTCAGAAGCCCTGATTTCGACGAAATGGCAAAACGCCTCAAGAACAGAATTATTTTTGACGGCAGGAACCAGTACAACAAGGAGAAGATGCGTGAACTGGGATTTGAATACCACCAGATAGGAGTGGCAAGTTAATGAAATCGAATTACTAGGGTCTTCATTTAACAGGAACATGAAGATAATACCTGCAGACAGATTTGGCAGTAATTTCCTTAAGGTTATTAAGAACACAAGCGCTACTATATTTATAAGAGGCTGTTTCGGGCTTGCAAGGATACTCTTGCTGCTGCTTATAGCAAGAAAATTTGGCCCAAATGACTTTGGCGCACTCTCACTTGCCCTTTCTTTTGTAGAGATTTTCAAGGTCGTGGCTGACTTTGGCGTCGATACAGTTATTCTAAGGCGCTTTGTTATCAACAGGTTGCTTTCCAGGAGGCTTCTGGGGAATGCGTTGACTCTTAAAATATTAAGCGCTACTATTGCTTACATTATCGCAAATGCTTTATTCTTGCTGATTTATAAAAATGCCGCGGCTTCTCAACTTCTTTTAATTATAGCTGCATCGCTTTATACCACCCTCCTGGTTAATGCCTTTGTAAGCTATTTCCAGGCAAACCTCAACACTGTTAATATTATTGCACCGAATGTAATAAGTATGCTGATCTATGCTGCCCTGACTCTTTTCGGGTTTTATGCTGATTGGTCCCTCGCGGCCCTTGTGCTTATTATCCCCCTAAGTGAGCTGATAAATCTACTTGCTACGGCAAAAGTATACTCATCGTTGTCTGCCTTAAGACTATGTCTCGATAAGAAGATCATCCGGAGTATTGTCCGGCATAGTCTTCCGGTCGGTATAGCCGGTATTATCATTGTCCTTTATTCCAGGATGGATATTCTTATGATCGGATGGTTTATGGGACAGAAAAAATTGGGGGAGTATGCGTTTGCGTATCGCATGACAGAGCCCTTTTTGCTTTTATTCTCTTCCCTTTCCATATCAGTTTATGCTTTTTTTTCCGGCTTAAGCAAACCCGCTGATTTGTCAAAGGTAAGGCAAAAGATAATGCAGGTGATGGCGCCTGTTGTGATTGTCAGCGGCGTCTGCGCCTTATCCCTTTCACTTTCTGCAAATTGGGTGACAAAGCTGATCTCTAATCAATATGCAGAATCAGCCGGCGTTTTACCCGTATTAGCGTGGTCCATATTATTTAAGGCTATAAACGTACAGCTTACTGCATTTATAAGCTCCAGGGGGAAATATAGATTTATAACAGTTATTGCGCTGAATAATTTAATAATCAACGTTATTCTTAATTTGCTTCTTATCCCGCGATTCGGCCTGACGGGCGCGGCGCTCGCAGTAGTATTGACCGAGGCAATTAATACTGCTATACAGGGCGGATGCATTGCATATCTCTTTTCTTTTTCGTTGCGTGGGGCCGCGGAAAATGGATAAGGGACCATTTTCGAGTATGAGTCTTTTCTGTGAATTAAACAGCGAGGAGTTGACTGAAACTCATCAAAAACAGTATGTTTATCGCTTTAAGTGCGCCCCGGGCTCCGTTTTGGAGATAGGCTGCGGCAGGGGCGTTATGCTTCGTATGCTGCAAGAGGCCGGGATACAGGCGTATGGAATCGATTCCTCTGAAGAATCCGTTAAGTTATGCGAAGGGAAAGGCGTAAAGGTTTTGCAGAATGATGCTGCGCATCATTTGGCAGATCTCCCCGAGGCGTCTTTAGGCGGAATTTTCTGCGCCCATGTAATAGAGCACATGCAGCCCGAGTATTTCATTAAATTGATCATGGAGAGTTACAGAGTACTTAGGCCTGGAGCTCTGTTTATTATTATTACTCCGAATGCAAAAGACCTCAGGACAACAGAACGGTTCTGGATGGACATCTCACATGTCAGACTTTATCCTGAAAAGTTATTAACGACTATCCTGAAAAAGGCCGGGTTCAGCGAAATAAAGGTAACAGAGGCAAAAGAGCCCGCCAGGAATTTTTTAGTGACGCTTGCAAAAAAGATATTGAAAATATGGTTTATTGGGTTTATGTTCAGGGGAGACCTCGTTGTTACCGTGAAACGATGAGTGAATTTGATGAGTTCAAAGGAGCTTTGATGTCAAAGCAGGCTTTGGTATGAGTATCTGGGTTAATGCAAGATTTTTAACTCAAAGGATAACCGGCGTTCAGCGCTTTGCGATTGAGATCTCAAGGCAGTTGAAAAGGTTGTCCCCGGACATAAAGTTTGTAGCCCCCGGCAATATTATCCACGATGCTTTGGCAGCGGAATTAAATATTGTCGCACATGGTAAAATGTCGGGTCATTTGTGGGAGCAATGGGAGCTGCCGCTATTCTTAAAGAAAAGGGGCCGGCCTTTGCTGATAAATCTGGGGAATACGTCCCCTTTGCATTATAAAAATAAAATTGTCGTAATCTATGACGTGTCCTTTATAAGAAACCCGCGGTGGTTTTCAAAAAAGTTTTATTACTATTATAAATTTATAGTTGCGAGAGCTGCCAGGGAAGCCATAAAAATCATTACGGTTAGTGAGTTCTCAAAAAAGGAAATCCAGGAGCTGCTCAATATTTCTGCAGATAAGATAGAGATTGTTTACGCGGCCGCACCAAAGGAAGCAGGGGATGAAATTGGAAAAGACCTTTGCCGAAGCGGAAGATACATTCTCGCAGTATCGTCTATGGGACCGAATAAGAACCTTAATAACCTGGTAGCGGCTTTTATCGGGAGTGGAATAAAGCATGTGAAGCTTATTATCGTTGGGCCCGGGAACAGAAGTTTCAGTCATAAAAAATTAGTGGAAGCTATCGGCTCAAATCCTGACATAATCTTTACCGGGTATGTTTCTGATCATGACCTCTTCGGCCTTTACAGGCGAGCTGAGTTTTTTATTTATCCTTCCCTTTATGAGGGCTTTGGAATTCCTCCGCTGGAAGCTATGGCATGCGGTTGTCCGGTTATTGTTTCGAGGGCCTCAAGTCTTCCGGAGGTTTGCGGTGACGCAGCTTTATATGTCAACCCGCACGATATTGACGATATAAAGAGGGGAATGTCTGAAGTTTTGGACAACGGAGAACTGCGGCAGGAGTTGATATTAAAGGGGAAGGAAAGAGTAAAATTATTCAGCTGGAACGATTCGGCAAGAAGGCTTCTGAAAATAATTCAGGGGGTTGTGAACAATTGAAAATAACTGTGCTGTGTCCGGCGTGCAAGTGCCGGGTAACAACTAATTCTGTGCGGAACTTTAAGAGTGCCATAGCCGGCAGAGATTTTCAACTTTATAGCTGTAACCAGTGCGACCTGATGTTTTGGGAGCCGCGCGCACTTGAATCTATTTTTTACTCAGGCAATAAATTGAATACTCTATATGTCGATTTCCATTTCAATTTGAGAAAATCCCTGCCCTTTCAGTCGAAACCTTTCTTCAAGTTTTTTCCCATTAAAAAGGGGACCCTTCTCGATGTGGGCGGCGGAGATGGTTTATTTGCCGGAAGAGCGCAAGCAATGGGATTCGATGTCTCTATGATAGATTTTGACGAAAGAAGTGTGGAAACTGCCCGAAAGAAAGGCGTACTCAAGTCGTTTGCATATTCACTGGAGGATTTTGTATCTTTATGCAAGGCCCGAAACCTGCAATTTGATGTCATTTCTTTTTTCGAAGTTCTGGAACACCAGGAAGACCTGGAATCTTTCATCACTAATATTAAAAAATTATTAAAACCGGGCGGCTGGGTTGTCGGTAGTACGCCTAATCGGGATAGAATGTTTGCGCATCTCCAACAAAAATTCGATGGCCAGGATACACCGCCCAATCATTTTTTCTGGTGGAGCAAAGAAAGTTTATTGCATTTTTTCAACTTAAATGATTTCGATATGGAAATTTACCACCCAAAAGCGGACCTTGATACTACAATAGGTTATCTGACAAGTCTCATCGCCGGTGAAGCAATAAATAAGGTAAAAACGCGTATTCTTGGTACTGCTGCAGAGGAATCCCGTTCTGAAATAGGGAAGGGCCGCCAGGCTGTCCTGTCCGCCCTTAAATATGCGCGTTATATCTTTCTGCTTCCCCTGGGTGTGGTACTGAAACTCGCATTCAATCGAAGCGGTGGATTCTGCTGCTATTTCCAGGGTCATCTTCGCGATGCCGACAAATAAAGTATTTTGCGATAAATATGGAATTTGCGGCCCGCAAAAAATAATATGCACTATGACCTGACAATTGATGCGCGCATGATAGGCGCTTCCGGTGTGGGCAGGTATATCAGATCACTGCTTCCTCATCTAGCGGACCTCCAAGGTTTTTCGCTTACCTTGTTAGGGAATGAAGGTGAATTGAACGGATATGGAATGTTCAATTCTGACCGTATCCGTATTGTTGAATGCAATGCAAAAATATATTCTCTTAAAGAGCAGTTTGAGCTTGCAATGAAGATTTCCAGGGCATGTGATCTTTTTTGGTCCCCGCATTATAATACGCCTCTTTTCCCGGTAAGGGCAAAGAGGCGGGTGGTCACTATACACGACGTATTCCATCTGGCTTTTTTTAAAATGCTGACTCTGCCGCAAAAAGCTTATGCGCGACTGATGTTCAATGCTTCAGCGCGATTATCTGATAAAATAATTACTGACTCCGAATTCTCGAAATCGGAAATAATCCGGTATACGGGAATAGATACAGGCAAGTTAAGGGTCGTTCCGTGCGGGATAGATAGAAAAACATTCAAACTCATAGAAGATAAAGACGGCTTGCAGCATATAAAGCGCAGCTACAATTTGCCTGATCAATTCATTCTTTTTCTCGGAAATCTTAAGCCGCATAAAAACCTCACCACACTTTTAAAGGCCTTTGATATACTGATACATGAAAATGCGGTGGATTGCGGGCTGGTCCTCGCCGGCAAAAAAGAAGGCTTCATATCAGGTGATAGCGGCATTCATACAATGATTGAAAACAGCAGGAATCTGAGAGAAAGAGTTACCTTGACTGGTTATATAGAAGATAAGGACGTACCTGCAATTTATAATTTGGCGTCAGTTTTTGTATTGCCCTCACTGTACGAGGGGTTTGGTCTCCCTCCGCTTGAAGCGATGGCGTGCGGCTGTCCGGCCGTAGTGTCTGATATTGCCGTTATCAGAGAGGTCTGCGGAGATGCCGCATATTATGTGGACCCCCATGACGCCGGTAGTATGGCAGAATGTCTATACAGGGTTTTGAGTGATGAAACACTGAGACGACATCTTCGGCAAAAAGGCGCTGAAAGATCAAAATTGTTTAGTTGGGAAGATTCGGCAGGCAAGCTGTTAAATATATTTATGGAGGTAACGGGTGTATAAAAAAGCATTTATAGAGAAGGAACCAAAGTGAAAACCGCGATTGTCCATGACTGGCTGGTCAATTATGCCGGCGCGGAAAGGGTTTTGGAACAGATAATACAGCTTTATCCATCCGCCGATTTATTCAGCCTGATCGATTTTTTACCTGAAGCAGAAAGGACTTTTATTTTAGATAAAACTGTACGCACCTCGTTTATGCAGAAACTCCCTTTTGCAAAAAAAAAATACCGGAGTTATCTGCCTTTGATGCCCCTTGCTGTGGAGCAGTTTGATCTTTCCGGATATGATCTGATTATTTCTTCCTGTCATGCTGTGTCAAAAGGGGTATTGACAAAGAGCTGCCAGCTCCACATTTGCTATTGTTATACGCCGATACGCTATGCGTGGGACCTTTATCATCAATATTTAAAAGAGTCCGGCCTGAATGCCGGCCTAAAGGGTTTTTTCGCCAAACTGTCCCTTCACTATATAAGAATGTGGGATTATACGGCGGCCGGCAGGGTTAATTACTTTGTTGCCGATTCTGATTTTATAGCTGAAAGGATCAAAAGGATTTATGGAAGGGATGCCGTTGTTATTTATCCGCCGGTTGATATTGATGCTTTTCATCTGTCCCCGCTAAAAAAGGAGGACTTTTATTTTACTGCCTCAAGGATGGTCCCATACAAAAAGATCGACCTTATTGTCGAGGCCTTTTCAAAAATGCCGGGTAAAAAACTTATTGTGGCCGGCGACGGCCCTGATTTCAGGAAGATAAAATCGAAGGCTGCCCGGAATGTTGAATTCCTGGGTCATCAAACTGCTGATATGCTCCGGGTGTACCTGCAACGGGCCAAAGCCTTTGTTTTCGCGGCTGAAGAGGATTTCGGCATCATCCCTGTTGAAGCTCAGGCCTGCGGGACCCCTGTTATAGCATACGGGAGGGGAGGGGCGCGTGAAACCGTTATCGGGAACGAAACAGGAATTTTCTTCGGGGAGCAGAATGTTGAAAGCTTGATCAGCGCAGTAAATAACTTTGAGAAAAATCAGGATGCCTTTAGCATGGCTGTGGTAAGGAAGAATGCAGAGAGATTCGGCAAAGAACGGTTTAAAGCGGAATTCAAGGCGTTTGTAGAAGAAAAAATGATAGAATATAGGTCAGGAGCTAAATAAATGAAAGGTATCATTCTGGCGGGCGGAAACGGTACGAGGCTTTATCCGGTAACTTTATCGGTCTGCAAGCAACTGCTGCCTGTTTATGACAAGCCGTTGATTTACTACCCGCTTTCGGTGCTTATGCTCGCGGGCATAAGAGAAATTCTGATTATTTCAACACCCCAGGATCTGCCGAGATTCAGGGAAATCTTTAATACCGGCTCACAATTGGGATTGAGTTTTTCATATAAGGAGCAGCCCCGGCCGAAAGGCATTGCCGAGGCTTTTTTGCTGGGGAAAGAGTTTATAGGAAGCGATGACGTATGCCTTATATTAGGTGATAATATTTTTTACGGCCACGGTTTTACCGATATACTGAAGAAGGCAGTGAATGATATAACGGCCAGGAGGGGTGCGACTGTCTTTGGTTATTATGTAAACGACCCCGAGCGGTATGGAGTAATCGAATGTGACAAAAAAGGCGTTGTGCTTTCCATTGAGGAAAAGCCGAAAAAGCCCAAATCCAATTATGCTGTAACAGGGCTCTATTTTCATGATAATAATGTAGCCGGTATTTCCATGAAAATTAAGCCTTCCCGGCGGGGAGAACTGGAGATAACGGATGTTAACAGGGAGTATCTGAAACGGGGAAACCTGAGGGTCGAGTTTCTCGGAAGGGGCTACGCCTGGCTTGATACCGGCACCCACGAAAGCCTTCTTGAAGCAGGCGAGTTTGTCTCTACGATGGAAAAACGTCAGGGCCTGAAGATAGCCTGTATAGAGGAAATTGCTTACCACCTGGACTATATAGATGGTGATCAGCTTTTAAAGCTCGCGAAACCTCTTAAAAAGAACGGATACGGGCAGTATCTTTTGAAAATATTGAAAGAAGAGAGGCTATAGGCAATGGGCTATAGGCAATGGGCAAAAACTAAAAAAACTTCGTCCCTATTGCCTATCGTCTATTGCCCATAGCCTGTATTTATCATGCCATTTACTTTCAAAGCGCTGTCCCTTCCAGGAGTCGTCCTGATTACTACTCGGGGTTTTGGTGATGACCGCGGGGTTTTTACTGAGATATATAAGCGTTCTGAATTTTCCAAAGCAGGCATTCGGGAATATTTTGTTCAGGACAACTATTCCAGGTCTTCGCAACACGTCTTAAGGGGATTGCATTACCAAAAGGGACCTATGGCCCAGGGGAAACTGGTGCGGTGTATAAAGGGCATGTTTTTTGATGTGGCAGTCGATATACGAAAAGGGTCGCATACATTTGGCAAATGGGTCGGCAGTGTGTTGTCAGAAGAAAATAATCAGATGGTCTATATACCGCCCGCCTTTGCTCATGGTTTTATAGTGCTGAGCGAAGCTGCGGAAATTATCTATAAATGTACGGAGGAATATTCCCCTGATCACGAGAGGGGTATAATATGGAATGATCCTGTTATCCGTATTGACTGGCCGGTAAGAGATCCGGTGCTTTCTGAAAAAGACAAAAAGCTGCCTTTGCTGAAAGACGCGGATAATAATTTTGAATTTTGAGATGCTTGTAAAAATCTTAACCACAGCCAAAAGTACCAACAGTAGGTGCCTTAGGCAGGCGCTTCTAAGCGAGTTCACAGAGGAGAGAATGAGACCACCGGGAGAAATAAATATTATTATAAAAGCAATAAAATGCTCTGTGAACTCAGTGTTTCAAAACTCTGTGTTCTCTGTGGTTAGAGTAGTTTGGCAAGAGGCTGAATAGTTAAAAATTATGAATATATTGATTACAGGCGCTAACGGACAGCTTGCGGGGGAGTTCCGGCGATATTTTGAACGCGCCGGAACGTACCGGATAACTGCATTAGGCAAAAAAGAACTCGATATTTCTGATTTCGAATCAGTCTCCTCAGCCTTATCCGGCCATAACCCTTCAGTTGTCATAAACTGTGCTGCATACAACCTTGTGGACAGGGCCGAGGACGATAGGGCCGCCGCTTTTAGCGTGAATGCCGCAGGGGTAAAAAATCTTGCAGCTTTATGCAGGAAGAACAAGGCACTATTAATCCACTATAGCACCGATTATGTTTTTGACGGAACAAAGGAAAATTATTATACCGAGGCGGACGCCGCCTACCCACTGAATGTTTATGGAGAAAGCAAGTTGTCAGGAGAGAGGCTGCTGGCCGAGGAAAACGATAATTTTCTGCTTTTCAGGGTGAGTTGGGTGTTCGGCCAGGGGACCTCGAGCTTTTTTTATAAACTGTCCGAATGGGCAAAAGACAGAGATGTTTTGAAGATAGTCTGCAACCAGGTCTCTGTCCCGACCTATACAAATGATATTGTAAAGTATACAATCGCTGCCTGTGATAAGGGTCTGAGAGGTATTTATCATTTGACAAACGGCGGTTATGCCTCGCGATATGAGGTTGCGCGTTATTACATCGAAAGGCTTGGACTCAGGAGAACAGTATTGCCCACTGACTCGAATTTTTTTAACGAGCGTGCCAGGCGGCCGTATTTTTCCGCGATGTCGAATCGAAAACTGTCAGGAGCCCTGGGCCTGGAGATCCCTGAGTGGACTGATGCAGTCGACAGATTCATTAAAAGATGAGAATCGGTTAATTAGTTGATTCGTTAATTGGGTGATTGAGTGCAGTATAAGGATTTTAGAGATCTGGAAATATGGAAGTCTTCACGAGAATTAAGAAAAGCGTTATCTGAGACCATAAAAAAAGTATTTCCCGGTGATGAAAAGTATAAACTTGCAGACCAAATTATTAGAGCTTCAAGATCTGTTACTGCGAACATTGCTGAAGGATATGGAAGATATCATTATCAGGAAAACATTCAATTTTGCAGACAGGCACGAGGATCACTAATGGAATTGATTGATCACCTAACCGTTGCCCGGGATGAGGAATATATTGATAAAGATGTTTTTGAGCGATTGATAGTCGAGATAAAAGAAATTCTGAAAAACCTGAACGGCTATATAAAATATCTTAAATCGAGAAAAGATGATTTAATTAACCAATGATTTAATTAACTAATTAACTTTGGAGGTTTGATGCATAAACTTTTAATTACCGGCGGGGCGGGGTTTATCGGAAGCGAATTTGTAAGGCAGGCGGTAGAGCGGGGACATGCAGTCAGCGTTGTCGATGCCCTTAGCTATGCCGGTGATATGTCGCGAATAGAAAAAGTTGAAAAGAAGCTCACTTTTTATAAGGCCGACGTAGGGAACCTGGATTTTATGCGTTATATTTTTGAGTCCGAGAGGCCTGACGCTGTTATACACTGGGCCGCGGAAAGTCACGTTGACAGGAGCATCCTGGAGGCAACGCCATTCCTGGGAACGAATATAATGGGTACCCATAGTTTGCTCGAGGCGTCGCGGTATTGCAACGTTAAACGTTTTATAAATATATCGACGGATGAGGTATACGGAGAGCTTGGAGCAGAGGGCCATTTTCTTGAAACCTCTCCGCTGGACCCCCACTCGCCTTATTCCGTGAGCAAGGCGTCCGCCGATATGCTTGGGAGGCATATTTCAGGACATTTGGCCTGCCGGTAATAACAATCAGACCATCAAATAATTACGGGCCGTGGCAGTATCCCGAAAAGCTTATTCCCGTGGTCATACTGAAAGCGCTGCGCAATGAGAAAATCCCTGTTTATGGTAAGGGAGAGAATATAAGGGAATGGCTGTTTGTTTCTGATTGTGCCGGTGCAGTTTTTTCTGTTTTGGAGCATGGTAAGCCGGGCGATATTTATAATGTTGGAAGCGGTGAGGAAAAGAGGAATATAGAAGTGGTCAGGGAAATCCTGCATTTGATGGGGAGGCCGGAAAAACTGATCGAATTTGTAAAGGACAGGCCGGGCCATGATTACCGCTATTCTCTGGATTCGACGAAGATCGGGAAGCAGCCTGGACTGAAGAAGCGGGTCTCTTTTGAAAAGGGAATCAAGGCCACCGTGCAGTGGTATACAGACAACATATCCTGGGTAGAAAGTAAAAAATCAGGCGATAGGCAATAGGCGATAGGCAATGGGCAAAAACAAAGAGACAGGTGGCAAAAGATTATGAAGAGATTTTTTCTTTCCCTATTGCCTATAGCCCATTGCCTATCGCCTATCTTTTGACTTATGCGCTTAGGCAATAGAAATAAAGAATTAATATGTGTGGCTGCACTTATTCTGATTGATATTCTGGCGTTTTACGCGGCGCTTTCTTCAGCGTTTTTTACCAGAAAATTGCTGAATATATTCTTTACCGGATTAGTAACTTTTGATTTCTCACTGGGTTACTATTTGCGTTTCTGGTGGATGCCGTTAATATTTATTATTGCTATCGCTTATGAAAAACTGTATATAAAAAGGCTCGCTCTCTGGGATGAAACGAGAGAAATGATAAAGGCGGTTACCGCCTCGGTAATTGTAATTTTTGCGATTGTGTCGCTGGGAAAGTTGAGTAATGTCATTTCCCGTCTTGTCATAGCCTTTTTATGGTTTTATGGCCTGGTTCTGTTCCCTTCTTTAAGATTATTTGGCAAGAAAACACTCTCGGCGATCGGTCTATGGCTGGAAAACGTCATAATCATAGGCGCCGGCAATACAGGAATCGAAATTGCGAAAGGAATAATGCGGGAGGCCCATCTCGGCTATAAAATTATCGGGTTCCTGGATGATGCTGAAGAAAAGAAGGGCCTGGAGATACGCATTGATAATATGACATATAAAGTATTTGGGAAGTCCGGGCATTTCAGGAAATTTGTGAATTTATTGCATATATCGACCGTTATTATTGCAATTCCTTCGCTTTCCCTTCAGAAGATGACTGAGCTTACCAGTGCGGTACAAAGATACACAAAAAGCGTTCTTCTTGTCCCCGATCTTAAAGGCATAGCTCTTCTTAATACCGAGTTATATCATCTTTTTATGCAACAGCTCTTTCTGCTGAAGACAAATAACAACTTAAAGTCATTGTTCAACCGGTTTGTAAAGAGGGGGTTTGATCTTGCGGTGGCAATTCTTTTTTTTCCATTGTTTTTTCTGATAGTGGGGGTCATCGGAATCCTTGTTAAAATTGACTCGCGGGGCCCTGCATTCTATTCGAACCTCTGTATCGGTCAGAAAGGGAAGTCCATAAGGGTTTATAAAATAAGGACTATGTATCTGGACGCCAGAGAAAAGCTGAAGGAATTTCTGGAAAAGGACCAATCAGCCAGGGAGGAGTGGGGAACTTTTTATAAACTGAAGAATGATCCCAGGGTGACCAGGATCGGAAAGTGGCTGCTGGGGCTCTCTCTCGACGAACTGCCGCAGATCATAAATATAATAAAGGGTGACATGAGCCTGGTAGGACCGCGGCCCGTTCTGCAGGAGGAAATAGATTATTACTATAAGGAGTATGCCGACTATTATTTTATGGTCAGGCCAGGGATGACGGGTCTGTGGCAGACAAGCGGAAGGAATGTCATCAACTATGATCTCAGAGTCAAGCTTGATACGTGGTATGTGTTGAACTGGTCCTTATGGTATGATATTGTCATATTAGTTAAAACAATCAAGGTGGTACTCAACAAAGAGGGTGCTTATTAGTTGAGGCATAATTGACAGAAATGTTAAAATTATGATACCTTCTTGGATACATTTTTTGTCAATGCGTTGCGGGTGTAGCTCAGCTGGTAGAGCACAACCTTGCCAAGGTTGGGGTCGCGGGTCCGAATCCCGTCGCCCGCTCCAAAAAAAAACAGTCTTTCACCGACTTTTATCGGCGACGTACCCAAGTGGCAA
>Ga0074045_10000032_pt1 | contig 108869 bp, 93 predicted proteins | sample BogForMeECP23OM2_FD_94442 | JGI IMG/M metagenome (GOLD analysis project Ga0074045, IMG submission 94442) | Bog forest soil microbial communities from Calvert Island, British Columbia, Canada - Bog Forest MetaG ECP23OM2 | ecosystem: Environmental > Terrestrial > Soil > Wetlands ... | reverse complement strand
GATCAGCCTCGTGCTTATCCTGGGTTTGCTCTATGCGACGTTCAATTCGCTGCGTGACAGCCTGCTGGCGCTTGTCGGAATACCCTTCGCAGTTGCCGGCGGCGTGTTGGCCCTCTATATCTCCGGTCTCAATTTCAGCATCTCCGCCGCTGTCGGCTTTGTCTCCCTTTTTGGCGTATCCGTCATGAACGGCATCCTGATGATTACCTATTACAACCAGGCAAGGCTCCGGGGAAGCGCGCCGGTAGACTCTATGTACCACGCCGCGTCAACCCGCATGCGGCCCTTGCTTATGACAAGTCTCTCCGCCTGTATCGGCCTCTTCCCGGCAGCTATTTCTACCGGCATCGGAAGCCAGGTGCAACGCCCATTGGCAACGGTCATCGTCGGCGGCATGCTTATCGGCCCATTCATGCTGCTTGTGGTCGTGCCGGCGCTCAGTATGCTGTTCCTGGGTAAAAAGGATGGAATGAAGAGGGAAGCAATATGAAAGTAATATGTTTCCGGGTTTTCGCCGTACCATTAGCAACTCTGGCTCTGCTTTCAGGTTGCGCCGTGGGACCAGACTTTCATCGCCCTACCCCACCAGCTAATGGCGGCTATTCGGCCCAACCGCCGGCGGAGACATCATCTACGGCAAACGTGTCCGGCGGCGAGGAACAACGGTTTGTCATGGGTATGGACATTCCGCAGCAGTGGTGGACGTTGTTCAAGTCGCTTCCGCTAAATGAACTGATCGAAAAATCGATTAAGGCTAACCCAACGATCGATGCAGCAAAGGCGGCCTTGCGACAGGCCCGGGAGAACGTCTTTGCCCAGACCGGTTATTACTATCCCACTGTCCAGGCCGGTTATTCAGCCAGCCGCGCAAAGGACTCGGGCATAATTTCGCCGGTGTTGAGTTCAGGGGAAGAACCCTACAATCTCCATACCGCTCAGGTGAGTGTGGGCTACACGCCTGACGTGTTCGGCAGCAACCGGCGGCAGGTGGAATCCCTGACAGCCCAGGCCGATTTTCAACGCTTCCAGCTTGAGGCGACTTATCTCACGCTGACGTCAAACGTGGTGGCAGCAGCCATCCAGGAGGCTTCGTTGCGCTCTCAGATTTCCGCAACGATCAGCATTATCAAGATCGAGACGGAGATGCTCGACCAGCTGCGCAGACAGTTCGAGCTCGGTTATGTTGCCGGGCTGGACGTGGCTGCACAGGAAGCAGCCCTTGCCCAGGTGCAGCAAACCTTGCCGCCACTCCGGAATCAGCTGGCACAAACTCGCGATCTGCTCACGGCCCTTGCCGGACGTTTCCCGAACAAGGAACTGGAGGAGAAGTTCGAGTTTGCGGCGCTCAGCCTTCCGCAGGACCTGCCGGTCAGCCTCCCCTCCAAACTGGTGGAGCAACGCCCTGATGTGCGCGCCGCTGAAGAACAACTGCATTCCGCCGGCGCTCAGGTCGGCGTCGCAGTGGCCGCCATGCTGCCGAATCTTACCCTGAGCGCCAATTTGGGATCCACCGCTACCGGAATAAGTAATTTGTTCACACCCGGCACCGGCTTCTGGTCCCTTGCCGGTGATCTGACGCAGCCTATCTTCCAGGGAGGCGCTTTGCTGCACAGGAAGCGTGCAGCTGAAGCGGCCCTTGACCAGGCTGAGGCGCAATATCGCAGCACGGTGATCTCCGCCTTCCAAAACGTTGCAGACACCCTGCATGCGCTCCAATCCGACGCCGACACCATGAAAGCAGCAGCGGCTTTCGAACAGGCCTCCAAGCGGAGTCTCGACCTTACACGCCCGCAGTTCGAGCTCGGCTATGTTAATTATTTATCGTTGCTCTCAGCCGAACAGGCTTATCAGCAGGCGGTGATCAATCTCGTACAGGCCAAGGCCAACCGCTTTGCCGACACCGCAGCATTATTTATGGCGCTTGGCGGCGGCTGCTGGAACAGGGTGGACGTACCCGCCAATGTTGGACAGTAATCTCGGACGTTGTGGAATAGATCCTGCTGTCAATAACTCATGTGCAAACGCATTGAATACACGGCAGCCGGGCCGCGATCGCGGTTATCTCCGGGATTTATAATATACTGGAAATCGGGTGAAGCCTGAACATATTTGCCAATCTGAACACGATAATAGGTCTCAAGTATCTGCTCCAGGCCATAATTCAATCTGCCATCTCCCAGAAACAGACTTAATCCTCCTGCTGCCAGGTAATTCTTGTGGTGGGATGACAGGCCATCCAGCGCGTAACCACATCCAATCTGGTCTTCCGGCCTCCCCCAGTGCACTCCGTTCAACTGCAAACCGAGACTTGCATGCCGATCAACGTCGGTATAAGTAAAATTCTCATTATGTCCATCATTCCAGCCAAGCCTGCCGAAAATGCCGGTTTCTCCCTTGTCAGCCACCGGCTGTTCAAAATTCAGACCAAAACCATATTTAGTACGTCCCGGTTTCTCATCAGCTAAAACACTCGGCACGGCTGCCTTATCCCTTCCTGTCTGTAGCGCCTCTTCATAGTTGCCCATCCTTGCCTGGTTCAGATAGGAAAGCAGACGTATTACAGTCCCTTCAGGGTTCGGTTTCAGCGTGAGTTCAAGGTTGTTGCCCTGGGCCTGGAGCAGGTGTCCGTCGAATTTGTTGCCGTTAACCATTGTCGGCTCTTCAAAGATGCCATAGGCCAATCTCCAGGAAGGCTTTACCACTGAGATAACTACTCCGTAGCTATAGCCCCTGGTGTCCGCAACGTAATCCCATGCAGTGTTATTGATGAATACGAGGTTAAAAAACTGGGTGCGGGTGCTGTTGGCGTAGCGGTTCTGGTCAAAATCATCAGCCACCGACAGTTTGCCGGCTTTTATCTCAAACCTACCTGTCGGCTCCGCTCCGGGCAGTTGGTCCATGCCCCGTTCAACTTCCTCCGTATTCAATGATAATGGATAGTAATAGCGCAGATATGCACGTGCTATGTATGGCCCTGTTCCAAGATCCGCTGTCCCACTTTTGATAACATCGCCATCTACATATCCGCCGAGACCCAGGCCTTTGCTCACTCCCGATCCGCGGACCATTTCTATATCAACATATGCCTGAAGAGTTGACAGGATCTGTGAGCCCAAATAAGCTCCGTAGATATGGGTAAGATCATGCCCGCGTCCGCCATCAGTCCTGAAACTGTGAGCCCCTTCATAAGGACTGCGGAAACCGGGCACGTTCTGGTATATTCCGTTGAACTGTAATCCCAGCACTTTGGGCACCCATGCGGGTTGCGTGTCTGTTTTTTGTTCAGGCTGCTGTTCAGCAGCGGCCGTCTCCACAGCTTTTTCAGGGACCGCCGCAGGCGTATTTTTTTGCTGCTCCGACAGCTCATTCCTGATTTCGGGATGCCGTGTAATAATGCGTTGCATAATATCAAGCAGTTCCTGTTTCGACTTTTGACCGAGTTGGTTTTCATCCACGGGGGACTGGCTGCTGAGAGTGTCTGCGCAGGCAGGCTGTCCAGAAGAGAGCAAAAAGGATAACGATAAAATTACAAAATAAACCTTTACCCTGACGGGTACATTATGGATATAGAACATGACACTTCAAGTTCCTTAATTTAATCTTGATAATCCCCTGTAGCTTGATACAGGGTTACCGTACGCCTGTCATTCCGGCTTGTCCGGAATCTTTGTTAGAACGGAACAACTCGATTCCCGACAAGCCAACAGTACCGACAGTAGGTGCTCTTAAGCACGGGAATGACGAGAAGTAAGACTTTAGCTTTTAGATACCCTGCGGTCTTGCCACGGGGATATTCATTAAGCCTTCGTGACTCCGAATCAGGAAGGTATATTAACATATGACATAAATTATTACACATAAATTGGGTATTCAAATACGAATAATTTATTTTTGCATTTCATTGTGCTATTATGTGTTCGCAACATCGTAGAGATATACATTTCATGGGGTTTGCTGGCTTGAAGAAATATTCAATACGCATCGGGTCGGGCCTCATTGTGGTACTGGCCTTTATACTGCATGCAGCCCACATTGTCGATTATGGTTATTTGAACCGTATGGAAATGTTGAGCTATGATTTGCGCCTCAACCTCACACTGCCCCATTCTCACGAGTCCAGGGTAGTGATCGTTGACATCGATGAAAAAAGTCTTGCCGAAGAAGGCCGCTGGCCCTGGAGTCGCAACAAACTGGCGTTGCTGATTGATAATTTGTTCCGGAGGAAGGCAGCGGTTGTAGGCTTCGACGTAGTTTTTGCTGAAAAAGATGACAGTTCAGGATTAAAAATATTGGAAGGCCTGGGCAAAAGAGATCTGGCAGGCGATGTCTCGTACCGGACTGCCCTAATGAAAATGCGGGGGCAGCTTGATTATGATGGAATTTTTGCACGGGAGATAAAAGACAAACCTGTAGTATTGGGATATTATTTCAGTTCCAACGCCGAAAAGGGAAAGGAACGCATCAGCGGCAAATTGCCTGCCCCCGTTGTTCCTGCCGGTACATTCAAGGGAATCAACATCCCTTTTGTGGAAATGAACGGATATGGCGCCAATTTGGTTGAACTGCAGGAGAATGCCGGCAATGCGGGCTACTTCAATCAAATCCCCGATTCTGACGGCGTCACCCGGCGGATTCCCATGCTCATAGAATATGGCGGGGCTTATTATGAGCCCTTGTCTCTGGCTGTAGTGCGTGCCTTGTTCGGGTACCCCGAAGCAGTTCCGGGACTCGTGCAAACCGGCGACGGGGGTTCTGCCTACAAGAGACTGGAATGGCTGAAAATGAGCGACATCAATATACCTGTGGATGAGAATGTAATGTCGTTGGTACCCTATTTCGGAGGCCAGGGAACTTTCCCCTATCTGTCCGCCTGCGACGTATTGCACGACAGGGTAAACCCTGATGATCTCAACGGGGCTATTGTTCTGGTGGGTACTACTTCACCGGGTTTGATGGACCAGCGAGCAGCGCCTATGGCAGCTATCTATCCTGGCGTTGAGGTCCATGCCAACATGATCGCCGGCATTCTCGAACAGAAAATCAAAAAGAAACCGGCCTATGCTATGGGAGCCGAACTTTTGATTCTGATATCAACCGGCCTGCTGCTCTCTTTATTATTGCCTTTTCTCACTCCGTTAATATCTACCTTGGTCAGCCTGTTGACGCTTGCATGTGCAATCGGTATCAATATGATGGCCTGGAAAAACAACCTGGTTTTACCGCTTGCTGCGTCTGTAGTAATGATACTGCTCATCTATATCCTGAATATGTCCTATGGGTTCTTTATCGAAACAAAAGCAAAGCGCAAGATCACCGGTCTGTTCGGCCAATATGTCCCTCTGGACCTTGTTGTTCAAATGAGCAGGAACCCTGAGAAATTTAATATGGAGGGAGAAAGCCGGGAATTGACAGTGCTTTTTTCGGACGTGCGGAATTTTACGACTATTTCCGAATCGCTCGCGCCAAAGGAACTTTCAAAAATGATGAACGAATATATGTCATCTATGACTTCAATTATTCAGAAGCACACGGGCACGATAGACAAATACATAGGGGATGCGATAATGGCGTTCTGGGGAGCGCCGGTTCAAGATTTGTCTCACGCCCGCAACGGTGTTCTGGCAGGCTTGGAAATGCAGCAGGCTTTAGCGTCGCTGAGGCCGCAATTTGTCGAGCGCGGCTGGCCCGCGATACATATCGGGGTGGGACTGAACACAGGCATCATGAGGGTAGGCAACATGGGTTCGCAGTTTCGCATAGCTTATACCGTCATGGGCGATGCAGTAAACCTGGGCTCGCGCCTCGAAGGCATAACAAAAGAGTACGGAGTAGGAATAATCGTAGGGGAGGGGACACGCAATGCAGTGAGTGATATTGTTTTCCGCGAACTCGACCTGGTTCGCGTTAAGGGAAAAAATCAACCGGTGGCAATATACGAACCGCTGGGGCTGCAGGGAGAACTGGACAAATCCCTGCTGGATGATGCATCACTTTTTGAGCAGGCCCTGAAAAATTACCGGACCATGGAGTGGGACAGTGCTGAACAAATTTTATCCGGGCTTCAAAGGTTGTCTCCGGAGAGCCTTTTGTACAAACTCTATCTTGAACGCATTGCCCATTTCCGAGCCGATCCACCAGACCCAGGCTGGGACGGCGTGTTTCAGTTCAAAACAAAATAATCCACTCTGGGTATATGGGTAAAAAGTTACATCTTTCATACTCATACACTCATTTGTCTTGTGTTTTGCTTGTAAATGAGTATTATAATATACTTAATTTTCATCGTTAATTAACCCCATACTTCAGGAGTATACTTGAGGCGCATAGTTCAACTGTTGATAAGCTGGGTATTTATGTTGTGTGCATTAAGCTCTTTTGCGGCTGATGCTGTCACGCCTGAGATACCTCACTTTGATATCACGCGTTACCAGGTGGAAGGCAATACCCTTCTCACCGCCGACAAGATCAATTCCATACTTGCCCCTTTTACCGGCAAGGGAAAAGATTTCGGGACCGTTCAGGAAGCGCTTGAAGCACTCGAAAAAGCCTACCACGATCATGGGTACACCACAGTCCAGGTGGTGCTGCCGGAACAGGAACTGGCAAATGGGGTTGTTCGACTTAATGTTAATGAAACCCGTATAGGGCATATCAAAATAGAAGGGAATAAATTCTTTGACGAGTCTAACATACGCCGCAGCATACCTGCGCTGCATGAAGGGCAGGCGCCCGACATTAACGAGGTATCCAGAAGTCTCAAACTTGCAAATGAGAGCCCGGCTAAGAAGGTCAATCTGCAGTTGCGGAGCAGCGAGCAGGATAATGAAATTGATGCGAAGCTTGCTGTAACTGATGAGAAGCCCTGGAAGGTTGGCCTCAGCTTCGACAACACAGGAGACGAGCATACCGGGCGTTTTCGCGCTGGGGTTCTCTTTCAGGACGCCGATATCTTCAATCGTGACCAGCTTCTGACTCTTCAATACATCACTTCTTCTTCTCAGCCCGACCATGTCAGTATCTTCGGCATGGGATACAGGATACCGTTTTATGGAACAGGGTCATCCATAGACTTTACAGGGGCTTATTCGAATGTTAATTCCGGCACTCTGTCTGTGGCGTCGAGTGCTCTGCAGGTGAGTGGACAGGGCACCATTTTGGGCATGCATTACAACCAGAACCTCACCAGGATCGGCAACTATGAACATAAATTAACATTAGGTCTGGATTACCGGGCCTATATTAACAATGTCGCATTCGGGAGCATTCAATTAGGCAATAATGTTACGGTGCATCCTCTCTCGCTGACGTATGCAGGGACATGGACACTTGACAAGACCAATGCCGGATTTTATTTGGGCGTCTCGCGCAATCTGCCCGGCCTTGGTGAAGGTGACAGGGACACCGCAGAGTACTTTGAAAAAGTTCGTGACGGCGCCCCGGTTGGTTACAACATTGTCAAGACCGGAGCTAACTTCTTATACACCTTTGGGAGCGACTGGCAGACACGGGCAGTAGTTAATGGCCAGTACACTGCCAATCCGCTTGTTCCGGGCGAACAGTTCGGGCTTGGGGGAGCAACTTCTGTGCGGGGTTTTGACGAGAGAGTTATCGCTGACGACAGGGGAGTTTCAGGGAGCGTTGAATTATATACTCCTAACCTGGCGAGGCTGGTTTCAATGAATGCAGTGCAATGTCGCGCATTGGTCTTTTATGACATGGGGTATATCTCCGAGACAAATCCCTTGCCGGGAGAAACTCCGAACTACACAATAGCCGGCATAGGGCCGGGAGTGCGCATGACTGACGGCAAATACTTCACTCTTTCGACCGATTATGGATTTGTAGTGGAGCCTCTTGCCGGAACAAAAGAAAGAGGAAGCGGTCGCTGGCATATGCTGTTAAGCTTAATGTATTAAAAGACAAAGAACAGGCAAAGGACTAAAATGAAACCACAAACTGAGCACAGCCAACAGTAGCCAGAAGAAGGGGCTTTTAAGCCGGGCCTTAAGCCAGGGCACAGAGGAATCCTTATATATAAAATAATCCATAAAGTCTTTCAGAGTGCTCGGAGTATTTCTTTGTGGCCTCTGTGGTTAATTTTTGACAATATGGCAATAGGTTAGTGGAGGGATTGAGATGAAAGACAAAGGATTCAGGGAAAAGCGTATATTTCATAAAGTCTCTTTTCTCAACAAACTTTTTTCTATCCTCACCCTGCTCTTTTTCAATGTCAATTTTGTATTCGCCCTCCCCTCCGGTCAGCAGGTAGTAAACGGCAACGCCGCTTTCACCACGCAGGGCCATTCCCTAACGATAACCAACACTCCCAATACAATAATCAACTGGCAGAAATTTTCCATTTGGGGCAATGAGGCTGTTATCTTCAGCCAGCAGAGCAGCAGCAGTTCTGTATTGAACCGCATAACAGGACAGAACCCTTCAATCATCCTGGGCTTACTGCAATCCAACGGGAGGGTATTTCTCATCAATCCAAACGGCATATTCTTCGGACAAGGCGCACAGGTCAATGTGAACGGACTTATCGCATCCACGCTTGACATAAGCAATCAGGACTTTCTGACCGGGAATTACAATTTTACCGCAGGGCCGACAGCTGGTTCGATTCAAAACCGGGGGACCATCACAACGCCGGGTGGCGGGAGTGTGTATCTTATAGCGCCAAGCCTAGAGAACAGCGGAATAATAACATCACCTAACGGCAATATAATGCTTGCTGCAGGCCACAGTGTACAGCTTGTTGATTCCTCAAATCCTGACATAGCCGTAGTGGTGAGCGCTGCTGGAGACAGCGCGGTCAATCTTGGGCAGATAATAGCGCAGAGCGGGAAAATCGGCATTTACGGCGGACTGATAACGCAGAGCGGCACAGTCAGCGCCGACAGCGCAACAGTTGGCAGCAACGGCAAGATAATATTGAAGGCAACCAAGGATATAAGACTTAATGCCGGCAGCATCACCAGCGCAAAAGGAGGAGGAACTATCAGCGTTCTTGCCGACATGCAAAACGGGACAGTCAATGTAGCAGGCACGCTTGACGCCTCTGCACCAAATGGTGGGAATGGCGGGTTCATAGAGACCTCGGCGGCAAATGTGCAGATAGCGGATACAGCACACATTACCACGCTTGCGCCTTACGGCAAGATCGGCACATGGCTGATTGACCCCCCTGATTTTAGTATCGCCGCATCAGGAGGAGACATCACCGGTACGCAATTGGGCTCAGAACTCAACAGCACCAGTGTTGAAATTTTGAGCAGTCAGGGTACAGTGAACACCAATGGCAGCGGCAACATCAACGTTAATGATAATGTCACCTGGAGCGCCAATACAACACTAACGCTCTCAGCCTGCAACAATATCTATGTTAATTCCGGAATTACAGGAACTAATACAGGTTCCGGTCTTGTCCTTGGGGCTGGAAACAGTATCAGCGGCGCAGGCATTATAACCGCAGGCTCTCTTTATGCAACTGCAGAAACAGGAATCAGCCTGACCGGCCTTAACGTAGTGCCCTCTGTAGGTCTCTTTAACACAACCAGCGGCGACATTGTTTATAAAAGCAGCGTCGGGAGCGGCCTGTATATCAGTGGAATCAACAATGCAGCAACAGGAAATTTTTCAGTCACTGAAAACAGCGGCAATCTTAATGAAGAAGGTATTACCACCAATAACGGCGCAGTTGCATTGTTAACTGCTTCGGCTCCGTTACAAAATATTTTTATCAATAGCAACATTAATGCCGGCACAGGCGCGGTCACCCTGACTACCTCAACAGGAGCAATCAGTGGTTCGGGCGCTATAACTGCGGGCACTCTGACAGCGAGCGCTGAGGGCGGCATTGACCTGACCGGAAATAACGTAGTGCCTACAGTCAGCCTTACAAACATCGGAACCGGGGATATCGGCTACAACAGCAACATAGGAAACAGCGAAACACTTTCCGTGGGCGGTCTGAACAATGCCTCAGGCGGAGAGTTCACCGTAACTGAAAACTCCGGCAGTATCACTGTCGGCGCCGGAGACACTCCTAATATCACGACCAATGGCGGGCCGGTAACCCTCACCACCTTACAGACCGGCGGCGCAATCACCATTGCAGGCAATATAGACACTACCAACGGTGGAAACGCTCCTTCTGGAGCAGCTGTTGATCTCAATTCGGCAGACGCCATTACAGAAACCGGCTCGGGTGTTATAACCGCAGGAACCTCAGGCTCTCTTTCAGCAAGTGCAGTAACAGGCATCACTCTGAGCAACAATAACGTTGTGCCCACGATAAGCCTTACAAACACCGGCAGCGGCACTATCACCTATTACAGCAGCATGGGCTCAGGCGGCACACTTAACGTGAGCGCGTCCACAGATGACTATCAATGCGGCGACATTTATATCCACGAAATGACCGGCGGAATTACCGTTGACAATATCACCACCAATGATACCTTTTATACTACACTAACGGCTGCCAAAAATATCAATGTCAGCGGCAACATTACGGACACCAACATAAGCTCTGATAGCGCTTGGACTCTTATCAGCACAGCAGGAAATATAACCGGCTCAGGTGTTATAACGACAGGTAATCTTACAGCGACTGCCTTTACCGGCATTAATCTGGACGGCTATAACGCGGCGCCTACTGTAATCCTTAACAACACAAACACCGGAACCAGCGGGGACATTATTTACAGCAGCAGTATAGGGTATGGCAATACTCTTTTCATAAGCGGTCAAAACAGTGCTGCAGGCAAAGCATTTACTGTCAATGAATACAGCGGCAGCGTCACCGTGGTGGATGGAAATACTAGTACCACTAATATCACTACCAATGGAGGTCCGGTGAACCTAACCACCACTGCTTCCGGCGGAGCAATCAACGTTACAGGCAACATAGACACTACCAACGCCGGAAACGCTCCTTCTGGAGGACCAGTCACTATCACTTCAGCAGACGCCATCACCAGTTCGGGCGTTATAACTGCCGGCACTCTTACAGCGAGCGCGGCAACGGGCATCTACCTGACCGGCGATAGCAATACCCTTACCACTGGCGGGGCCGTTCACCTCACTACAACACCTGGAGGAGCCGTCACCATTGCAGGCAATATAGACACCACCGACTACGGCTCCTTTTCACCGGCGGCAGTAAATCTCACCTCAGCAGACTCGATCACCGGAAATGGCGTTATAACTGCAAGCAGCCTTGCAGCAACTGCAGCATATGGCATTAATCTGGGCAGCTATAACGTAGTGCCCACTGTTATCCTTAACAACACCGGAACCGGAGGGGAGATCAACTACACGAGCAGCATAGGTTCCGGTCTTTCCGTGAGTGGTCAAAACAGTGCATATGGCGGAGGTTTCTATATCACCGAGAACGCAGGCAGCATTAACGAGACCGGTATCACCACCAATAAAGGGCCTGTAACTCTCACCACGTCTCCCGGGGCAGGAGCGATCACCATTTCAGGCAATATAGACACTACCAACGGCATCGGCAACCCTGCTCTTAATGGAGCGCTACTTACTCTCAATTCAGCAGACTTAATCAATGGCTCGGGTATAATAACTACCAGCAGTCTTAAAGCAATTTCAGAAACCGGCATCAGCCTAACCGGCGTTAACGTTGTGCCCCAGCTTAATATTACAGCGTACGGTGGCGCAATTACTGTTAATGATACTGGTACTACACTTACAGACTTGAGCATTACGACAAATGGCAGCACTAACGGGCAGGAAAGTATAACTGCAGCGAATTTGAATAATTATTCTGTGACAGAAACCGGCGGGAATACCACAATTAATACGGTTGTTGACAGTAGCAGGATAATAAACTTCAGCTATGAGAACACCTCAGGGAATATTACAGTTAGTGGCCTGATAACTGCCGGCAACAATGTAACTTTGACCTCCGACAATGGCTACGTGGCTTCCGGATCCTTGTGTACCTCGTCAACTTGTTTAATAACTGCAACTGCCGCCACATTGAATGCGGCGGGCTACGTGGGCGCGGAAATAGGTCCTCCTTTATATCTGAATTCCCCCTATCTTACGATTGAAACACGCGGCAGTGCAATTAATGTTGATGACACTACTACGACGCTATATCGCTTAAGCGTTACTACAAGTGGCAACGCTTCTTCGCAAAATATATCTTCACCTAACCTCACTACTTATTCCGTAGCAGATGGGGGCGGTGCTAGCACGATTAACAATGTTATTGACACGAGTGAGCTTCTCAGCTTCAGCTATGAGAACACCGTTGGGAATATTACAATTGGAACAATAAATACTGGGACTTATGGTTCAGTAAGTTTGACGTCAGATTATGGCTCGGTCTCCGGCTCGGGTGTGATAACTGCAGGCTCTCTTAAAGCAAACGCAGCAACAGGCATCAGCCTAACTGGCTTAAACGTAGTGCCACAGCTTACCCTTACAATTAACGGGAACGGGGAGGGTCAAAGTGAAATTACTGTTAATGATACCAGTATACTGACAGACTTGAGTGTTATTACAGATGGCAGTACTAACGGGCCGCAAAATATAACTGCACCAGGTTTAACTTATAATGTATCGGAAACAGGAGTACCAGGAGGTACTACCACGATTGGGGCGGTTAATAATGGATCGAATTACTTGAACTTCAGCTATGAGAATACCGGTGGAAATATTGATGTTAATGGCCCGATAACTGTTAATGGTTCAGCAACTTCCGGCAATGTAACTCTAACATCCGACAGTGGCTTGGTGTCCGGCTCAGGTGTCATAACCACAGGAATTGATGGTTCTCTTTCAGTAAATGCACTAAACGGAATTAATCTGAGCGGTTTAAACGTAGTGCCTAATGTTAGTCTTACAAACAACGGAAACAGCGGTGACATCATCTACAGCAACGACATAGGAAATGGCAACACCCTTTACTTGGGCGGTCAAAACAGTGCGTCTGGAGGAGTGTTCTCTGTCACTGAAAAGTCAGGCAGTCTTGATGTTTGTTCCACAGGTGAAGAAAGCTGCATTGGCTCTAATATCATTACCAACGGAGGGCCTGTAACCCTGACCACCAAGGCTTCCGGAGGAGCAATCACAATTGAAGGCAATATAGACACTACCGACTCCGGCTATGCTCCTTATGGAGGACTCGTCACTCTCACTTCAGCAGACGCCATCACCAGTTATGGTGTCATAACTGCCGGCACTCTTACAGCAAGCGCGGCAACTGGCATCAACCTGACCAGCGATAGCTATACCCTTACTACTGGCGGGACCGTAAACCTAACCACCTCGCAGCCTGGCGGAGCAATCACCATTGATAGCTATATAGACACCACGGACAACGGCTACTTTTCACCGGCGACCGTCAATCTCACTTCAGCAGACGCAATCACAGGAACCGGCGTTATAATTGCCGGCACCCTTACAGCTACGGCAAATCTATCAGCCGGCAGCTATGCCATCAACCTGACTGGTGACAACGCTGCCTCTCAAGTAAGCCTTACGAACACCGGAAACGTCGGCCTTATCGCCTACAGCAGTGACATACTATCATCTTTCTTTAGCAACACCATTTCCGTGAGCGGTCAAAACAGTGCCTCTGGAGGAAGTTTCGCTGTCACTGAGCACTCCGGAAGTATTACCGAGACCGGCATCACCACCTCTGGAGGTATAGTAACCCTCACTACCTCTCCCGGGGCAGGAGCGGTCACCATCTCAGGCAATATGGACACTACCAACTCCGGCTCCTTTTCACCGGCGCCAGTCACTCTGACTTCAGCAGACGCAATCACCGGATATGGCGTAATAACTGCAAGCGCCCTTACAGCACATGCAGCAAATAGCATTTACCTGCGCGGCTATAACCTTGTGCCTAAAGTGAGCCTGACGAACACAGGCAGCGGTTACAACATCACCTATAACAGCAATGTTGGCGCTGGCAACACTCTTCAGGTGGGCGGCTCTGTTAATGACGGCTCTTTCACCGTCACCGAAAACTCGGGCAGTATCGATGTTCCCGAGGACTCTTCTCCTCCTAATTATATACACACCGTTGGCGGCGATGTGAACCTGACGGCTGCACAAAATGTCACTATAGATAGTGGTACTAATATTAATGCCGGCGCGGGCAGTGTGACTCTGACAGCTACCTCCGGCTCCATAAACGGAGGTGGTGTTATAACTGCAAGCTCTCTTACAGCAAATGCAGCGACGGGCATCAGCCTGACCGGAGCTAACGTTGTGCCTCAGCTTTACCTCGTTGCAACAGACGTTGGTACAATTGATGTTAACGATAATGATACGCTTTCTGTCTTGAGCGTTACGACAAATGGAGGGACTGGATTACAATCAATAACTGGAACGGGATTGTCTTATAATGTGTCCGACGGAGCAGCAGCAGGGGATACTACCACAATTGGGGCAGTTAATAATGGATTGAATTACTTGAACTTCACCTATGATAACACCGCTGGAAATATTGTTGTTAATGGACCAATAGCGGTTAACGGCTCAGGAACTTCGGGCAATGTTACGTTAACTGCAGCCGATAGCATCACAGGGAGCGGCAACATTACTGCGGGCGCAGCAGGCACTGTATCCCTGACAGGCGCCTCCGGCAACATCAGCGAAACGGGAGCTATAACTGCAAGCACTCTTACAGCAACTGCAGCTGCAGGAATTGACCTGACCGGCGCCAATGTAGTACCGCAGCTTTACCTTGAAGCGAACGGTGGTGCAATTAATGTTAATGATACCGGTGCTATTAATACCTTGCACGTTACGACACGCGGCGGGTCTACCGCAATAGCTGCACCTGGTTTGACTTATTCTGTGTCCGGGGCAATCAATACAACAATTTCGGCAGTTAATAATGGGGATAATCCGCTGAACTTCGCCTATGATAACACCGTCGGTAGTATTGTTGTTAATGGCCCAATAATAACGGACAATGGTTCTGTGACACTAACCGCTGCCCAAAATATCACCGGAAACGGCAGCATTAGCGCCGGCGCAGGCAGTGTGACTCTTACAGGCACTTCCGGAGCGATAACCGACTCTGGTACTATAACTGCAAACTTTCTTCAGGCAACTGCTGCTGACGGAATTGCCCTTACCGGCGCCAACGTTGTTTCCGAGGTCTCCCTTATTAACAGCAATAGCGGAAATATCAGCTACACCAATAACGGCGGGATAAATGTGAGTGGCGCTAACTATGCATCGGTCGGTACATTTGCGGTCTCGGCTACATCCGGCAGCATCAATGTAGACGGTATATCCGCATACAGTGATGTGACATTAACGGCTGCCAATAACATCAACGGTTACGGCAACATTTATTCCGCCGCAGGCAAGGTGATACTGACGGGCAGCTCCGGCAACATCAACGAAACTGGAGCTATAACTGCAAGCTCTCTTCAAGCAACCGCAGCGACCGGCATTACGCTGACCGGCAATAACGCGGCGCCGAAGCTTACGCTTACAACAACCGGCAGTGGTGCGATTGATGTTAACGATAACGGCGCCACACTTACAGAATTGAGCGTTACAACAAATGGCGAAACTACCGGGCAGACAATAACTACTGCAAACAATAATCTGACTTATAACGTGATGGAGTTAAACGGCAATACCACAATTTCGGAAGTTTATAATGGAGGTAATCCACTGAACTTCAGTTTTGAGAACACCTCCGGAAATATTTGGCTTTATGGCCCGATAACTGCTGCCGGCAATGTAACGTTAGTATCTTCCAAAAATATTGCGATCGGTGGAGCAATAACTGCCGGTACCGGCGCAATATCGTTAACATCCGGCAATGGCTCGGTGTTTGGCCGCGGAGTTATTACTGGAAGCAGCCTGACGGCAAGCGCAACTGCAGGCATCGGCATTAGCGCTGCCCAGCCGCTTAACACGCAGGTATCGGGCCTTATCGCCTCCAACTCAACATCAGGAGATATTGATATCGACAATACCGGGGTACTTACAGTAAACGGCCTTTCGGACAACGGCACTGGAAATGGCGATATTACTCTCGATAACGTTGGAGCCGTTACCACTGCAGCCGCCATTTCATCATCCTATGGAGCTGTAAACATAATTGCGGACAGTCCTCTTACAATAGGCGCCGGTGTTAGCGCTTATGGGGATATAACATTGACAGCCGCAGCTTCGGGCAACCTTCTGATTAACGGGAATGTCACTTCTTCTGCCGGCACAGTAACCCTGGCAGCAGCAGGCTCTGTAACTGAGGACAATACAAGCTCCATTACAGCAGGCAATCTGACTGTGTCAGCAGCCAACGGAATCAGTCTGACGGGTGGAAACGAGGTCAGTTCTATCAGTGCGCTTAATACAGCCGCGAACAATATCGCAATTGACAATACTGCGGTGCTCGCAGTAAACGGCCTTTCGAACAGCGGCACTGGAAATGGCGATATTACTCTCAACAATTATGGAACTGTTACGACTAATGCAGCCGCCGTTTCATCATCCTATGGAACTGTAAACATAACTGCGCACAGCCCTATCACTATAGGCTCTGGTGGTGTCAGCGCTTATGGTAATGTAGCATTGACAGCTTCATCTACTACTGACGGGAACCTTGCAATTGACGGAAATGTCAATTCCTCTAACGGGAATGTCATAATGATCGCCGGACGCAATTATAGCGTGGCTCCCGGTTTCGATGTATCAGCTCCAAAGGGAAGAGTTATTCTAAATGGAACGGTTATATTTCCGATCTCATCCCTTACCGCCGGGTCGCAGCCGGTTGTTGCAATAGTTCAGGATGATAACAACGATACCGTGGTTTCGATTGATTCGCTCTTTGCTGCAATAGATCAGCTCACTAATCCGTTGGGCGGAACCGGGCAAGATTCAGATAAAGATAAACAAGGCAAAGGAGGCAGTTCCAGTGGTAATACATCGTCGGGTAATGCTCCGGGCAAACCAAAATATTGCAATTAGTCTGCTGGTACTGGCCTGCGCCCTGATTTTTGCCGCTAATTCTTTTGCCGGCGAAAAGGTTGGGACAGTCACTCATATAAGCGGGCCGCTGTTCGCTAAAAAAGCTGACGGAACGAGCCGGGTCTTGGCAGTGAATTCCATAATTGAAGAAGGAGATACAATCATTACGGAAAAAGGCACGTATGGCCGGATCAAGTTCATCGACAACAGCGAAATGACGTTGCGTCCCAACACGCAAATCAGGATATCCAATTTTAAATTTAATCAGGCCAGTTCGAAGGAGGACAGCGCGGTTTTCGATCTGGCCAGGGGTGGGCTACGTGCCGTTACCGGACTGGTTGGGAAGCGCGGCGACCCGGACAGCTATAAAGTGAATGCGCCCACCGGCACAATCGGCATCAGAGGCACAGTATACGAAGCCATGCTCTGCGATAACAATTGCGGCAAGCTTCCGAACGGCTTATACCTCTTTGTAATTCAAGGAAACGTTGTGCTGAAAAATAATGTCGGAACACAGACCTTCAATGCCGGGCAGTATGCTTATGTAAAGAATCTCCAGACAAATCCAGTGTTATTGCCTGGAAAGCCTGAGTTGAACCTGACACTGCCGCCTTCCGTTACATCAGAAGGCGGACATGGCTCGAAGCAGGGAGGAGATAATAGTAGTTGTACCGTGCGGTAAGCACGCTCGAAGCGCTTTTTATTTCCCCTCTCTAAGGGAGTCAATGTCTATATCCAGCACGTATATGACTTCACCACCGTTTCCGTCCGAAATCTTTACCTTGACGCTGCGCTTGCCTGTATCTTCTTTTTTAATCTCCCATTTAATAACCCCGGAGGATTTGTCTATGATCATGTTTTCAGGCGCTTCCACGAGAGAATAAGAAAGCACATCCTGATCCGGATCATATGCCTTGACATGATAAGTCAACAGCTTTCCGTCGAATTTTATTTCTTTATTTTCAATAACCTTTGGAACACTATTTTTTATCTCAGTCGTAAGAATGACGGGCTGCCCGTATTCATTGCCGTTATACGGCGTTATTTTCACCGACAACCTGTCGCCCCGCTTGAAACCGCTGATGCTATCGCCGGTTCCTGAGGGCAGACCATTTTTTGTCCATTCATAGTTATATGCGACCTTTTCGGACCCTTCGACAACTACCTTAACCACGTCAGCGTCGCTGCGGCTTTCAAGTATGAGTCTGGCCCTTGTTGCCTGCGGCAGGATGGCCGGAGATAGTGATTTTTCAGGCATGTCTGGCGCTGAAGTGCCTTTTTCCGGCACGGCAATAGTCTCGTGTTGTTTGAACTCTACCGGATTTTCCGTTTTGATCCTGGACGGTTGCGGCGAAGAGCGTAAGAAATACCATGTGCAGAAAATAATGGTTAAACTCACCGCTAAATACAAAAAAAGTATTCTTGCATAGTGTTTCTTTGGAGCCTTTTCCTCTTTTGCAGACAAGTAAGCTTTGTATGGCTTTTTTTCAGTAGGCATAAACAACAGAGAGATTTGCTTTTTCATCAGGGTTTGTCTGACGCTGGCCCTGCACCTCCACTCTGTACATATATGGAAAATGCTGCGGAGTTATTATTCCCGATTGGGCATCGACGACCCCGCCGCCCAAAAGCGAGATTCCGCTTGTGTCAGTGTTGCCCGGCACCGTATCAACAATCTTGACGTATACCGTCAAATTCGGCTGGGGCGGCACGCCGTTAAGCGTCAAAGTTATATCCGGATTAGGGTAGGCATTCAGGGTGCTGCTGCATGAGGGGTTCCATAAATTCGTAGCCGTCGTTAATTTGGCAGTAAAACACGAATCATTCGCCGGGTTGGCATAGAGCATGTTGCTGTAATTGCCCAAAGAAGACAGAGCGGTTCCCCCGATTGTCTTCGGTATAATTTCGTTTGTAACAATCTCTACGCCTCCGTGCGACGCCTCAAGGGCCGTTGCATATTTTTTCTGGAATCCGGACATCTTTGTGCCCTGTATCACAAAATAGACAGCTGCAAGAATTATCGCGAGACCGATAAGCGTCAGGAGCAAGGCCGTTACAAGCGCTATCCCTTTTTCATTCTTATGACCCATGTCCCTTGCCCCTTGCCCCATGGCCTTGCTCCTATAACAAGTTTTCAGTCTTGACCACTATGGTGCTGACTTTCCACCGGTAATTCTTCCAGCCTGTGCCTATATTATCCACGCTTCCCAACCCAAACTCTCCAACCGTTACAGTAGCATTCGGGTAGGTATAGCTTGTATCCATCTTACCCTCGTGTGAAAGGATATACAGCCTTACCTCCACCACCTGATTTCTAATCTGATCGGCGGTGAAGCCAGAAATGTCGTCAGAATAAGAATTAATAACTCCGCCCCCGTTCGTATCCAACGCATAAACCACCTGCATGTCGGCAACGCAGTCGAGCAGCGGCAGCAAATTTGTCATAGTTCCGTCTTTGTGGCTGACGGTGGCCTTTACCAGCACTCCGGTATTGGGTGCGCAGGAGGACGGCACCAGGTTCGGGTATGTCGGAGTATTGGTTGAAATGTAGTAATCAGCCCTGTTGAAGGGCATTCCCCAAGTATCGGCAGGACCAATATCGTATATCAAATATGCTTCACCCGGATTAAAAGGCGCAAAGTTTGGCGAAAAAGCAGTGCAGGAATATGCAGTGGAACAAACGTTCGTGGTGGAACAACTGCCCGAACCGTTCATTACCAGTTGCTTGATATTTGTCGAGCTATGCTGAGGCTCAATGACTATTACATTGTCGTTGCCTGGAATATCAATGGAATCATTGCAAACACCCCAGGTCCTCGGTACAGTACTTCCGTAACTTATATAGCTCCAGTTCTGCGATGATGAATTCGCCCCTACCGCCGTCCCTTTAATAATAAGATAGTCGGAGCCGTTAATGCACGGGCCTGGAGTGCCGCCTACACCTATAATAGCCCTGGGCACACCGCTTGGAGTATCATTGTATTGGGATGGATCAAGGCCGCTGCTGCCGTTGCCGCCGCAGACAAGAGGTGCAGGCGTAACTGCCTCGTTGTAACTAATCGTGTTCCTGAAAGACCACGGCAGACCCAGTCCCGCGCTTCCTATATCCGTCCTCAGTATTTCAAGGCCGACAATCCTCTCCATCTGGGTTTCGGTTTGTTTGGTCTGCTGCGTCGACTGCTTTAAAATAAGCGTAAATGTCTTCGAAGTTAGTGCAAGCACAACGACAAACAATGCCATGACGACAAGAAGTTCGACAAGGCTGAAGCCGTCTTCTTTCCGGATCCGTATTTTAGATTGCATTATTGTCTGCCCCGCTATGAGTTGCTGATCACGGTACTAATACTGTGCTGATAAGGCACACCCTTATAGGTCCAACTTACTATAACCTGAACACTTGTTGTATTTTGGTCACTTCCGATGCCGGTGTTGACATTGCAAGTGACCGTATAATCCGTTTCCACACCCCGGAAGAATCTCTTGACGACCACGCCGGAGCCGGGCGGGCCGCAGATCGGCAGCACTGTTGGGGGGGGCGGTTGCGATGACAGATATTGCGTGGTTATGTCGTTAAACGGAGTATTTTTTATATCGCTCATTTTCGACTGAGCCACGTACGCCGCCTCATCCCTGAGTATATTGGCAAGATTTTTTTCGATGATCACTGCTAACGTATTGAGAAGAGCCAGCATCCCTACCAACAGAATAAACATCGCGATGATGACCTCTATAAGTGTAAAACCACGCGCCTGAATGTACAAGTTATTTATTCGCGAGCCCTGGCTATTTCGGGACACAGGTTCCTCCGTTCATAGCGCCCATGCCGGTTCTCGTGGTTTCAATAAGAATGCAATCGTAGGCGGCGCCCACGGTATCGGGGATCGAAATGGTCCCGGTGGTACCCGGCACAACAAGCCCCCTGTTATCAAATATAATTTCCGCGCCTGAGGGCGTATAAGGGCCATTCCCGCTATTCCAGAGAATAGCATTTGTCATCGTGGGTGAGTTATACGGGGTGGGGTTGTTTCCGGCAACATAAACACATTTAGGGGGGTTGGTCGTACAATTGCTGGGTACCGTATCTTCAGTAACACTGTACTGCTTTGCGTTAAGCGTTACAAAATGATAAGTGTTCCTGTCCATGGCCTCTATCCTCGCAGTCATCAGGTCGGAATGCATTTTCTTTATCTGGCCTTCGATGTTGGATTTTATCGTCATAGTCGTGAAATTCAGGGTCGCAAGGGACAGCAGGAGTCCGATAATAGCTATTACTACAATCAACTCGATAAGAGTGAATCCATGCTGTTTCACCTTAGTACCTTCCTCGTATTGTCAAAATAACCACAGAGAACACAGAGAAATACTCTGTGCACTCTGAAAGACTTTATAGCGCATTTATATAGAAGGATTACTCTGCGCCCTCTGTGGTTTTTTTGTGATTTCATTTCTTCTCCTCTTTTTCCTATCTTTCCTTGATATGCATGATTTTCTTAGTAGGCTGAGGGTTTGTCATAACAGAAAGTCCCTGTCCTTTGGGCGGCTGGCCGGTTATGGCGGAACTCGTCCGGCCCGATGCAAAAGTAGTTGCCAGGTTTTCCTGTACTATGCTTCCGGTAGACACCTGAATCATCGCCTTGCCCTGCATAAGTGAAGAAACCGCTTTTGTCTGAGTAGTGCTGCTGCCGGACGGCGTTACATCAATATCGCTCGTACCGGTATTATAGCCGACGGCCCAGAGGTAGGAGTTGCCTCCGAAAGAGCAAAGATCCGAATTCGGCGCAAACGTCGTAAAATACACGATGCCGTTTGGAGATGCAAGCGGATCCGTAATTACCCGTTCAGCCAATGAAGTCCCTGATGACAGAGACAGATTAATGTACCAGCCTGGAGCAGGCGCAGCTGCTGCCGTTGAACTATTCGTCGTCCGGTTATTATTAGCACTAAACGCTGAGGACGACACACTTGTAGTACAGTTAGGATCCATTGTATTTTTATAAGATGTCGTGTCGTTGTAACATGGCTCAACAATTCCGTAAATGGCCCGCTGGTTAGTCGGGTCGTCTATGCCTGAACCGGTCTTGAAAAAGAATCTCCCTGTCCCGAAATAAAGCCAGAGATTGCCATTGTTAGTGTCCTGCAGTTTGGTTACAGATGTCGTAACCGGTCCAATACCATCAATTACCGTACTGACAACCCAATTGGCGGGGTTCGGATCTTCTTTGGTCATCACCCGCAATACCCCTCCGTTAGTCCATGTCGTCGTGCCGGTGCATACATTGGGATTGTCCCCGCTCTTGCATAGTCTTACATAACCGATATAAAAAGCATTGTCCTGATAAAAGCCGGGAGAGCCGGGGTTCCACCTGTCCGTATCGATAGATGAGTTGGAGTCAGAAGCGGCAAACGCATTCGGAATGCCGGTATCTATAGTTCTTAACAAAGAGCCTGTCGGCAGGTCAACAATAAAAAGCTTGAGATCCTGGTCTGACCCGCCCATGAACTGGTTGCCTGCGGCATTAATCGGCCCTGTAGGGCCGGAAGCGAATACGGCAAACCAGTGGCCGTTTTTGGTATTGTCAGGGTAAGCGCTGGCGCCGGTGCCGGTGGTAGCGCTTACCCTGACAACAGCCGGGCTGGCCAAGCTGAAACCGAGCGCAGGATTTGAAAATTCCCACATGAGCGATGGAGTTAGCGGTTCTGTAACATTGAGAGCAAAGTATGAAGAAAGGCCGCCCGCCGATAAGGGCGATACTACGCACTGATCCGCGGTCAACCCGTTAACGGCGTTGCAGGCCCCCCCGCTGTATGTGGATGCGCCGCCCATGCCCATGCTGCCTATAACCACAGCTTGCCAGCTTGTCTCGTTTAATGTCAGATTGTTCTGCGAATTTACAGTTGTCTGCTTATTACAGCCATAATAGCCTGAGGCCGTGCAATCGTTCAGCATGTTAATGCTGGCGTCAAAAAGATAGAGAGGGCCATCCACATAAAAAAGATGGCAGTAATTCGGGTTTGTCAGATATGTCAGGTACGGAAGGGCATTGTTGGGAATAAAAGCCCAATTCTCCGTGCCGAGGTTGCTGGGGATGGACGCCGTAGTCCCTTCGCAGTTTCCATTGCCGCTTGTGTCGTCGCATAATATTGCCTTCTGAGCGGTGCTTGCAGCGGAAACATCCAATGTTCCAAGCTCGAAAGCATGCAGCATGCCGTCATTGGCGCTGACATAGATCATGTTACGGGTCAGGTAATCACGTGAACTTATATATGTTCCATATGATGTGTCGCCATAACCCTGGGGAACCTGCAGATTATATTGATTCAAAGGTGCCGCCGCCTCTACCTTCGGCGTGGCGTCCACGATGTCTCCAAGCTTCCATACTCCCGCACTGCTGCCTATCGTCACTGTACGGTTCCTGAATCCGGTCTGATCAATTCCCTGGACATAATTGATTATATTGCCGGCCTGGGCAGCACTGGAAGCCTGCAGCAATGACTGGACTGAGGAACTGGAGGTGGAGAGCCCTGTAAAACTGGTCAACGCGCTGGAATTAAGTGTGGTGTAAATAGTTCTGGGATTGCTTGTGAGATTTCTTGACCACAACATTGTTCCTGCCTGCCATAAAGCGTCTATGTTAGCTATATTGACCGTATTAACAAAAGAAGGCGCGGTATTGGAGCAATTGCCTGACCCGTCATTCAAGCATCTGTCTACCACTGTTTGGAGCTGAGTGGTATCAAACCGGAAATTAAGGACATAATCCCCAGGCGGGACCGTACTACTTATATTAAGTATATCCGCACTCGTTGTATTGTTATCATTTTCCATGATTACACTGCTCTGAAGGGACGGGTCGAGATAGTACCATAGAGTCTGCAGCTCGCTCGTCCATTCAATCACGGTCGACCCGAACTGTCTTTGGGGATAAAAAACAGCCTGAGACAGTATAGCGCCGCTGCCCTGGCTTGTTGTGAGCAGTGAGGCCGCTGTTCCTGAAGCCGCCCTCCTGAGCGCATCAAGAACAGCATTGTAAATGTCACTTTGAAGATCAGCTGCGCTGGATGTATCAAAAAATGTATCAGGCAAACCATTGCCGCTGGTGGACCAGTCAGTCGAAGGAGTCGGCAGCGGAGTGCACCCACTTCCCTGGGCAACCGGCGAGTTCGGGCAGCCTTGAGCACTGGTCTCTGCTGCGGTGCACTTTGTCGTGGGGTAACCGCTCGTGCCGGCAGGCCATGTATATCCCGTTTCATTGAACGAACCATACATAGCTATATTTTCAAGGGCCAGGACGCCGTCGTCGGCGTCGCTCTGGCCGGCCGCGCTCAGAAAAAGACCTATGGTGTAAACAGCGCTTACATTTGTCGAAACACCTGCCGGACCATTAGTGAAACCTTCGTGCATTTTATACGCAGGCACAGCAGGGTCTGATTCCGAATATTTCACCCCGCCGACGGTTACGGTAGGGGTATTACTGGAACAAGTCGGCGTGTTCCATAGCCCGTCAGTCATGAGTACAACAAAATTCTTTGCACAGGATGTCAATATGTATGTCGAGTTGGTGCTGTTGTATTCATACAGGGGATTTCTCCACTCGTCTGCGGTGTCTGTGCTTCCGGTCATGACCGTAAACCCTCCAAAAAGAGGGGAATTTTGCGCAAAATAGTTGAAAGCATCCCAAAATACAGGGCCTGTAGGCGTACCACCCTCAGGCGCCACTGTATTGATGGCAGCAATAAGGTTCATATAGGGATAGGAAGCTGAAATGGTAGTTGGTCCGGTGGTAAAATCGCCTATGTAAACCTTTCCATTCGGATTCACGCCGGTATCGTTTAAAAACATCACTCCCATTCTCGGCGGCGTGGGAAGCTGCTCGAATTGATAGGCAAGACTCTGGTTTATTCTGGTCCATGGGACGAGGACCTGAGTGCCGTCAGCGGCACCCATTATGCATCCGTTTGAGCTGCATACGCTGCCTACATATCCACTGGCGCTCATACCGGAATTCTGCCATAGCTCAACGTCGCAGGCACCTGGATTAAAATTGTTGCTGCCGGTACAGGTGATTGGAGTTCCGCCGGTAACAGCCCATTGCACCATGTCAATCTTGGCCATCAGGTAGAAGTTGAGACAGTTGCCGGAATAAACGGATGATGTATTCGGAAAACCAGAGGCATTATTATAGTTCGAGGGGCAAGTGGCTGGTGTGCCGCTTGTTGTTTGCTGCCAGTATTTGCCCGATGAATTATAAGAATAGTTTGCAGTTGGAGTGAAGAAGCCCTCATAAGTCGTGGCAGAAGAATACGTGGCAGTGAACGACGGCTGCATATTCTGCCCCGAATAGGGGAACCACACCATGCTGCCGCTTATGTCAATTACAAAAAGTATGTTCGGAGCCACAACCGTTGACAGAGACGAAGGGGTATTGCAATAACCACTGCCTGAAGTATTTATAGCAAACGTCGCGGTCACCGTGCAGTTTCCTGTTATCGCACCAGTAGTGTATGTGCTGCCGGATAAGGTGCCGCCGCATCCGGTCACCGATGAGATGCTATACCCGGAATTAGGTGTTACTGTGAACGATGTGGTGGAACCGCTATCGACTGTCTGCGCTGTTGAGGGGCTTATCCAGCCTCCTGTGGCCGCTGATGGCGTGACAGTATAGGCCTGAACAAATGTTGCCGTTACGGTGCAGGGTCCTGTTATCGTACCAGTAGTGTATTTGCTGCCGGACAAGGCGCCGCTGCATCCGGTCACCGATGAGATGCCGTACCCGGAATTAGGTGTTACCGTGAACGATATGGTGGACCCGCTGCTTGCACTCGATGATGTTGGGCTTATGCTGCCTCCTGCCGATGGCGTGGCGGTAGTCGTGACAGTATAATTACTTGTACAATAATAACAGGCGCCGCCGGACGTACTGCAGTCCGTCACACAAGTGTGACCTGAGGGACAGCCGGCAGTGTAGCAAGACCCTGAACTACCGGAGTGAAGAGAACCAGTTTCGCAGGTGGAACATTCTGAAAAAGCAGTTCCGCTGTATGCTGCGAGAAAACAAAATATCAGTGCGCACAAGCAGAAACATGATATGAATTTGCTCTTCATCAATACCCCCTGCTTTATCATATTATCAAAAATATAATTACCTGGTGATTTTCAAAATTTTAGGCGTTACATCTTTGCCGCATCTTGATGCGTCTATTATGAAAGTAACACGCTTGCCGATCATGCTATAGTCCAACCCTGCAGAGCTGTCAAATCTGAATTTCTGTGCTCCAGGGCAACTTTTGGACTGTACGTCAATAATTACCACGTTTGATTCGAATTTGATAACGCGCACTATCCCCTTTAACGCAAGCTCATCCATTGCATAGGAAGCAGATATGCTCAAAAGAAAAAATATTATCACCATTGCCGCCATCTTTGCACAACAAGCCCCTTTTTCAATCATAGCCACCTCACATTAAAATATAAACATTTACTAGAGACTCTTGCAAAAGTCCGGGTTTGTCATTCCCGAGGTTTTTATCGGGAATCCAGACAAGAATAATTTTGCAAGAGCCTCATCAGTTATACAGCAATTTCAATGCCTGAAAGTTAAACACGCTTTCTCATTAAATTCAAGCTGATTGCGGCGACAGGAGCAGATAATTATGTAACGAGCTACACAAAACTATGTAATGCACTACCATGCGTAATAAGGGAACACTGTTATAACCTGTAATCCTTGATTTTGGTAAGCAAGGTCTTATAACTTACTTTAAGTATTTCAGCTGCCCTGCTCTTGTTGCCGCCGGTCTGCGAAAGGACAGTTTCTATACGGGATTTTTCAGCGGTTTTAACTGCAAATTGGGCAATTTCGGATAAAGGGGCTTCAGTGCCTATCTGTTCTTCTGTGTTACATTTGACAAAATTGAAATGCTCCGGCTGAAGTTCCGACCCGTCGCAGAGGATAACCGCCCGTTCTATAATGTTTTTCAGTTCTCTTGTGTTTCCCCTCCATTCATTCCCCAGAAGCATCCTCTCAGATTCAGGCGAAAGCTTCGGCGCCTTTTTGTTCATTTCAGATGAAAACAAACCGATAAAATGCCTTGCAAGCGGAATAATATCTTCCCTTCGCTCTCTCAGGGGTGGAATAATTACAGGAAAAACATTCAACCGGTAAAACAGGTCTTCCCTGAAGTGTCCTCCAGAGACCTCTTTTTCGAGGTTCTTATTGCTTGCAGCGATGACGCGCAAATCAACGTGGACAGTTTTTGTTCCGCCCACTCGCTCAAACTCACTTTCCTGAAGCACACGCAACAGCTTGGATTGCAATGAGAGTTCCATATCGCCGATCTCATCAAGGAATATCGTGCCCCTGTCCGCAAGCTCAAACCTGCCCGGCTTGATTTCAGCCGCTCCGCTAAAAGCGCCTTTTTCGTGTCCGAATATTTCATTTTCAATTAAATCTTTAGGTATTGCAGCGCAATTAATTGCAATAAAAGAGTTTTTGGTCCTCTGGCTCAGATGATGGATGGCCCTGGCAACGAGTTCCTTTCCAGTTCCGCTTTCACCAAGAACAAGTACGGTGGTCTTGAGCGGAGCCACTTTTTTGATTTTTTCCATTATATTACTCAGCCCTATAATTTCGGGCATTTTAAGAAATTTTGAGAATTCGTGTTTAAATACAAGGTTCTCCTTCTGCAGAGTCTGCTCTCCCAGCGCACGTTTAAGGAGCAAGATAAGATGGTCGGGATCAAACGGCTTAGTGATAAAGTCGTAAGCCCCTTTTTTTATTGCTTTGACAGCGATTTCAATACTTCCGAATGCGGTCATGACTATGGCCGGGATGAAAGGGTACCCTTCCCTTACTGCCTTAACCATTTCCATTCCGTCCCCATCGGGCAGTTTCAGGTCGGTAATCACCGCGCTGATATCTTCAGAGGACAGCGCGTCAATCCCGTCCTTTAGTGTCAGGGCCAGGCAGACAGCATAGCCTTCAGACTCAAGCGTCCTGGCGAGCATGTCCGCCATGCTCTGTTTATCTTCAACTATAAGAATAGTTTGCATTCTGATTTATCCAAATAATGCAATTAACCATAGAGGACGCAGAGAAACTCTTTGTCATTTTAAAAAATTAACCCCGGAGAGCACAGAGCTTTTTATCGTTTCTAAGAGTATTTAGTCCTCTCAGTGTACTCATTTTCTCCTCTGTGCACTCTATGGTTCTTAAATGCATTTTTTGGGTTTACACTGGCAAAAACAGCCGGAATGTGCTGCCCTTCCCTTCTTTGCTGTTTACACTCACGCTGCCCCCATGAGCTAACGCAATCTTCTGCACAAGAGCCAGACCTATTCCTGCGCCGCTGCTCTTTGTAGTATAAAAAGGCATGAATATCTTATTATAATCAGTCTCCGGTATGCCTTTGCCGTTATCTTTAATGGCAATATTTACCCCGTGCATGCCGGACAGGACTGTCTGTTCGATATCTATTCTTATCTTATCGCCCGCATGGACGGCATTCTGAAGAAGATTTTTAACGGCCTGCCTGAGAAGGATATTATCGCCTCTGATTGAGACAGGACCGCAGGGTGAGAATTTGATTTCGGATGCCGTCTGCCCCATGCTCTTTACAATATCTGTAATAAAACTTACCAGGTCGATTTCCATACTGCCTATGGGTTCGGATTTTGAAAACTTCAGCAGCTCTTCCATGACCCGGTCCATTCCTTCTATCTCATTCAGAATGGCCTGGACAATTTCCTTTCTGGCATCAGCATCCTCCATCCCTTTAAGGAGCAGTTTAGCGTACCCGGCAATAACGCCCATGGGATTTCTGAACTCGTGAGCAATGCCTGCTGCCACTTCTCCAAGGGCGGCAAGCCTCTCCTTCATAATGAGTTGTTCTTTAAGGGAGTTTATTTCACCGCCGAGAACACTAAAAGCTCCCATAAGCGTATTCATTTCAACAGGTTCAGGTTCCTGTGTTCTTTTCTTGAAAAGGCGGGGCAAATAGACAGCCAAAAAAAATAGTACAACTAAGATAACTGAGGCCGCCAATAAAACAATCAGCGTCTCGTGGTAAACTCTCATCGTATTGTCAAAAATTAATCACAGCCAACAGTAGCCAAAAGTAGTGGCTATGGTTGCTTTGTGGTTTGATTTTTTATCATTATTTCCCGTTGATAAGCTCGATAAGCTTATCTGCCGGCAGCGTTCCTTCGTGCACAGTCCCGCCAGGGAGCACCAGTGTTGGAGTACTCAAAAAGCCGAGGGATTGGGCGAGTTTTATATTGTCGTCAATTTCCTTTGTGCCACAACTGTTCTTAATGATCGGTCTGCCTTCGAAATTGTCCTCCATCATCTTCAATGATTTCTTGCATTCTATGGCATTGGCCTTCCAATATGCATCTTTATGAACAGGCAGAGGGAACAATTTAATATAAAAAGCGATATCCTTCCTTATCTCCACCACCTTTTTCATTTCCGTGTGGAGTTTTTCACAGAACGGGCAATCCGGATCAGTAAAAACAATTACTTTGATATGAGCGCTGCGGCTGCCTAATACCATGGCATCGCCGAGGGGAATCCTCGAGACATCTATTTTCCTGTTGTTCTGTACCTGTTCCTGTGTCCCCTTGGATCCGTTAGCAAACTCAACGATAGGGCCGGCTATAAAAAATTTCTTGGAAAAATCCGTATAGAAAATGCTTTTCCGCCCCATATTGTCAATAGTGACTTCCCATAGTCCTTTAACAGGACTCATTTGGATACCGACAATTTTTGCAGTAGAGTTCATTAATTTGAGCATTCCCATAACGTCCTCATTTGTGATCGAATGGCATTTTTTGCAATCGCCGTCACATCCGCTCTCACTGAAAGTGTGAGCGGGAACTGCATAAAAAAATAAAATCACTGCGGCAAACACTGCGGCAAGTCTAATCATCATTTATTTATCCCCTCGCAAAATTATTTGAATTGTCAAAAATTAACCCCGGAACACATAGAAAGCAGCAGGCCAAATAATGCAACTTAACCACAGAGGTCACAGAGGAATACCTCCAATAAAGGGTTATTTCTTTAGCCCTTCTGTGCCCGCTATGGTTTCATTTCTGCTCCGCTTTTTTATTTTAACCATTTATTTGTTTGAATTTCAAGTAACACTTTGTTATAATGTTCAGCAATGGAGGATTTCCTTAAAAAATCGGTACTTGAGGCGTTGTTGTTTGTTGCCGGAGAACCTGTTACCATCAGCAGCCTTTCAAAGGCAACAGATATACCGGAACAGGAAATCAAAAAACTGCTGGATGAATTGGCGTCCGACTACCAGTCGAGGAATTCCGGTATCCTTGTCATTGGGATAGCGGAGGGATACCAGATGGTCACCGATCACGATCATGCCCTCTGGATTAAGCGTTTTAAACACATCAGCCAGTCAAACAAACTCTCACAGCCTGCCCTTGAAACGCTCGCTATTATCGCATACAAGCAGCCTGTAACAAAACTGGAGGTGGACCAGTTGCGGGGCGTTAATTCCGACGGCGCAATAAAGAGCGTGCTGGATAAGCATTTTATTAAAATTGTCGGCAAAAAAGAGACTCCCGGCAGGCCTTTTCTTTATGGTACTACCAGGGAGTTCCTGCAATATTTTGGGCTCAAAAGTTTAAGCGAATTGCCGCCTGTCAGTGATTTTTTAAAGGAAGATGCAGCATGAAATAAAGGCAATGACTAAGGTGAAGGTCAAAAAAGAAGCTGAAGGTGCATTAATATCTTTTTTGTTTGCTTCATTTTTTCTCAACCTTAGCCTTTGCCTCAACCTGCTTTAAAAGGGAGGATGCAGCATGGAACAACTGAAAGGTTTATATGCAATACTGTTTTTTATCGTTATTCTTTGTTTCGCCTCAACATCAGCGGCAAATATCTCCTACACGGTAAAGAAGGGCGATACACTGCAGAGGATATCAAAGAAGTACGATGTCAGCGTATCCGACATTAAAGAATCCAACGGGCTGAAGTCCTCCAAATTAAGCCTCGGGGCAAAACTGACCCTTCCGGGCTCCAGAAAAAAACACCGGCATAAAGAAGTTGCTCACAGTGCAAAAAAATATCCATCCAAACATTTGGTCTCTGATAAACCATCAACTGAAACCGCTGAGACAGTTCATATTATAAAAAAAGGAGAGACTCTGATCTCGCTTGCAAAAAAGTATGGGACCACAGTAGATGAATTAAGAAGCTCCAATAACCTTAAAAGAGCCCGATTAAAGGTCGGTCAGCACATCTTAATCAAAAGCCATGAGCCTAATACCTATGTTGCCAGAAAAGGCGATACAGTACGCAAAGTTGCAAAACGGTTCGGGCTCAGCGGAGATGATTTGAAGGAAATAAATGGATTGAAAGGAAACTCCCTGAAGGCGGGTCAAAAAATTTATCTTGCAAAAACAAACGCTGAAATTAAAGAAGACACATCTAAATCCTACGGCTTTTATGCTGAAAAAGCCACACCGTCAGTTACTTCAGCACGTCTGGAAGAGGTCAAGGAACTCTCAACTTCCGAAGATGTTCTTGCTGATCTAAGCATACAGGAGCGCCTGATCCTTTTTGCAAAAAAAATGCTTCACCTCCCTTACCGTTTCGGCGGAAACGGGGCTTTCGGAATGGATTGCTCTGCGTATGTGCAAAAAGTGTATAGCTTTATCGGACTAGACATTCCGCGCAGTGCCCGTGAACAGTTCAACGTTGGTGAATCTGTCGACAAAGATGACCTTGCAACTGGAGATCTTGTCTTTTTCAGAACATATGCGTCGTTTCCCTCGCATGTAGGGATATACCTGGGCAATAACCTTTTTATTCATGCATCTTCGCTTTCCAAAAAGATAACGATTGACAGCCTTGAAAGCCCTTACTATTTCAGTCGTTTTATCGGGGCCAAGCGCATTATCCCGGAGGACGATTTAGATATAAGTTTCAGCGAGTTACCCATAAAAGCAAACTAACAGCATGAAAACGTATTATAAAAATTAACCATAGCCAACAGTAGCCAGAAGTAGGGGCTTTTAAGCCGGGCCTTAAGCCACTACTGTTGGCGCTGTGGTTTCACGTTTTTCCATTCGTTATTGAAAACTTCATCCCTCAAAAAGCACCTTCCCCATGTCGCTGGTATCATAGCCGCCGAGAGACTGAACCATGCTCCTGAATTCGTCATCCTCCCGTATTATTTTAAACAGAATATGAAGCATTTCTGTCTCCATGAACTCATACGGGACAGCGATATCATAACGTTCGCTGGCAACAGGGATAAAATTAAGATCGAGTGCCTTTGCGGATGAGTAAATTGCGAGCCCCGTATCGGCAAGCCCTGTGAGCACAGCCGATGCAACAGCCATATGCGTGTATTCGTCCTTTTCATACCCTTTGATCATAGACGGGCTGATGCTCTTTTCTTTAAGATATTTATCGAGCAGCAATCTCGTGCCTGAACCCGGCTGCCTGTTTATAAAGAGCACATCATCCCTTAGTAGGTCTTCAAATCCGCTTATATTTTTAGGATTATCTTTTTTTATAAGAAGTCCCTGTTGCCGGTATACAAGATTCACGAGGACCATTTTCCGATCGGGGAAAAACTGTTTTATGAAGGGCACGTTATATTCTCCGGAATATTCATCGAGCAGATGCGTTCCCGCGCAATGGGCCTCTCCCCTTTTCAGAGCCATCAATCCTCCCATGGAACCTACATGGGCAGAGGACAATGAGTAGTCCGGGTAATTCTTTTTAATGCTATTGGCCAATAAGTCGAGTGTATTGTCATGGCTTCCAATGCAAACAATAGTGTTTTTTATCTCTTCCTTATTCCTCAGCAACTCAACTGTTACTTTATGACCTGCACTCAATCCTTCTGAATTCGCTGGTATTTTAATTATTCCATCAGCCCTTACCAGTGACATAAGCAATCCCGCTCCCCTGCCAACCGGGGTTGCTATCTGCTTATCACCGACAACTCCCACTTTCACCCTGATGAATTCATCGATGCCGAGTGACGATGCAATTTGCCTCGAAATTACCGCTTGTATCAACTCCCCGGCTTTTGCCGTTAAAGCTGAAAACCTCGAAGCGACCGGCCTGACAAAAAGTTGAAAAGTAATATAGGCGGATACCGGATACCCGGGGATGCCGAATACCGGTTTGTTGTTAATAATACCGATAATAACAGGCTTCCCGGGCTTAATAGCAGCACCGTTGACGAGCACCTCTCCAAGCGATCGTATAGCCTCGAGAGTGAAATCTTCAGAACCTCTTCCTGCGCCGGCATTAATGACAACGATATCTGACAACAGGGACGCATCATAGAGGGCCTTTCTAATTGCCTCAAGGTCATCTTTAACAATGGGTAACCGTATGGGTTCCATATTGAGATCCAAAGCGAGTCCCTGAAGCATAGCAGAATTATATTCGATAATTTCAGGCGGAACAGGCGGGTGCTCTTTTACCTTTTCAGGCTCAATGATTTCGGTACCAGTAGGGATAATGGCCAGTTTGGTTTTTTTCCTGACCCTTATTTCGAGGTTCCCGCTCGCAAGCATTGCTCCGATGTCAATCGCCCTTATTATATGATTTTCAGGAATTATCAACTCGGTAGCTACAATATCTTCACCGATTGTGCGCACATTCTGGTACGGCGTAACCGGTTGGTAAATCTCGATATGCCCGCCGGCCAGATTCACATCTTCTATCATGATAACTGCATTGAATCCTTCCGGCATTGGATCGCCGGTATCAACATACAGCGCTTCACTGCCGTTCTTCAACAAAAGCGGAGCTGTTTCAGCAGCGCTAAACGTATCTGCAAACCGAACTGCATATCCGTCCATTGCAGCGGAATGATAAAAAGGAGATGAATACTTTGCAAAAACCGGCGCTGCGGCAACCCTCCCCAGAGTATCAATAACGCGGACCGTCTCGGCGGAAAGGGCCTGCAATCCAAGCTCGTCAAGACGCCCGAAAAGAATCTCAAGGGCTTTTTCGAGAGTTGCGCTTTCGAGGAAAACCTGTTTGACCATATAGAGAAGTTAGAGCTTTATTTGGTAACTGCTTCTTTGCCGGGGAAATCGACTATCTTGGACTCATCCTTCTGTACCAGGGAACGTCCTTCAAAGATACCGCCTTCTGCAACAGACAGCATTCTTGTATTGACGTCTCCGATGAGCTGACCGGTATGTTTGATCTCCACAAGCTCCTCGGCCTTCACATTGCCGTCGACTTTGCCGCCGATGATGACAGAGCGGGCCGTAATATCCCCATTAATCGAGCCGCTTTCGCCGAGAATGACCCAGTCAGCAGTGATATTGCCGCAAAAGACGCCGTCAATTCTAAAGGTGCCCTGTGTTGTAATATCTCCCCTGAATTCCGAATTTGCACCTATCAGGGCTTCGAGTTTATTATTTTTCCTTTTGAACATTTCTTGCCTCCATGATAAATTCCCGGGGGTTTACCGCTTTGCCATCATGACGGACCTCATAGTGAAGGTGAGGTCCGGTAGAATCTCCAGTGGAACCGGAGTACGAGATGATGTCACCTCTGCGCACCTTCTTCCCCACACTCACCGTAACTGAACTATTATGCGCATAACATGTGGCATAACTGAACCCGTGTTCGAGAACTACCAGGTTCCCGCTGCCCCTGCTCCAACCGGCAAAACTGACAATGCCATCAGCAGTGGCCCGCACCGGGGTACCGTCCGGAGCTGATATGTCGAGGCCCGAATGGAATTCCGGGCTGCCGTCCCTCGGGTTCTCTCTGGGTCCGAATTCAGATGTGACCCTGCCATCTATGGGCCATCCTCTCGGAGTAGCGACATAAATATCCTTCTGGTCTTTCAGGAAATCTTTTATTGCCCCGACACTTTCAACTGTCTTCCTTATCTGCTCTTGCAATATGTCCATATCGATTGAACCGGTATCATGAGCGGTCACTTTAGTATCGACATTTTCCAGGATTTTATTTTTGGTCCCGAATGCCAGCAGCCTTTGAAATTCGCTTTCGGCTTTTTTCAGAGTAACTATGGTGGACTCCAGTTGCGTAAACTGGGCGGTATAAAAACTCAATTTGGTCTTCATTTGGTAGTATTCGACAGTACTGACTGCGGCAGAAATAACGTAGACTGAGCCCACAATCCAAAGAATTACCGAAGAAACAATGCCGATTGAGGGTAATTTAAAATTAATAGTGCCCTTGCTGTCATGGGGAATGAGCATTATGGTAACAGGGGTGAAAAGTTTTCGTAAAAGTCTTTTTACTTTATGCATACCGTATTTTTTCCGCACCTCCTTTTTCAATAAAACCTATATGGTATGCGTCAAAACCATAATGTTTTAAATTTGAAAGAGACAGGCCAGAAACTTCTTCAGGCACTACTATAACATAACCGATACCCAAATTAAACGTTTTTTTCATATCGCCGTCCGGAACATTGCCGAGCGCCTTCAGGACGTTAAAAACCGGCGGGACCGGCCATGAGTTTTCCTTTATCACAGCCGTAAGTCCGTCCCTTACAATCCTGGGCACATTACCGGAAATGCCGCCTCCGGTGATATGGGCCATTCCTCTTATGTCGGCATATTCTTTAAGCGCTTTAACAGCTTTGACATATATTTTTGTCGGGGTAAGCAGTATCTCCCCAAGCGAAGCGTTCAGTTCAGGAATGTATTTATCCACCCCCCATTGCGCGACTTCAAAGAAAACTTTCCTGGCCAGGGAATATCCATTGCTGTGAAGACCGCTCGACGCTATCCCTATGAGCGCATCTCCGGCTTCGATCCGTTCGCCGGTGACAATACCGCTTTTTTCGACCACTCCCACAGCAAAACCCGCGAGATCATATTCCTCGCCCTGGTAAAAGCCCGGCATTTCAGCGGTCTCTCCTCCGATCAGAGAGCACCCGGCCTCGCTGCATCCGTCGGCAATGCCCTTCACCACATCTTTGGCCTTATCGGCTTCGAGCTTCCCGACGGCAAAATAGTCGAGGAAAAAAAGCGGTTCAGCACCGAGGGTAAGAATATCATTAACACACATGGCCACAAGGTCGCGGCCCACTGTATCATGCTTGTCCATCATGAAGGCTATTTTAAGCTTCGTACCTACGCCGTCGGTCCCGCTCACCAGCACCGGATCTTTATATCGCAATGTGTCAAGCTTAAATAAGGCGCCAAAGGAACCTATATCGGTGAGTACTTCAGGCCTGAACGTTTTTTTTACAATAGGAGAAATGAGGCGGACAAAGCGGTCCCCCTCGTCAATATCGACACCCGCTTTTTTATATGTAATTTCTTCCATAATTCACGGTATACTGAGGCGTTATTAAGATACCACAACACGGTCATTAAGTCCAAGGGTAAAGAAACTGAAAGAGGTGAAGACAGGAAAACGGCGTAGGGAATAGCAAAGCACCCAGCTTCGGGATAGTCATAAGAACTGGCAGACCACAACGTACCAGACCAGTAGGCGGTTTGTAGCAAATTCTTGAAGGGGCCAGTATTTGTTAAGCCAGAGATGGTATTCCCCAACTGATAAGTTTGAACCCGTAAGAAACAGTGGGACTCTCACAAAATCCCCCAACTTATTTCTTTTCCCTATCGATAAAAAAGACGAACCACTATGTTCTTTGGCCGCGTGCATAAAGCATCCCACAAATAAACAACTGTTGACAGCAGTACTACTATTGATACTATAATTATATATGCATAATATTGCTGAAATAGTTTCTCAGGTGAGAAACAATCCCGGCAATGTCAGATTTGTTGATTTATGCAGGATCTGTGATTACTATTTTGGAGCAGCCAGACAAAAAGGAAGCAGTCATAGAATATATAAAACACCGTGGCAGGGCGATCCTCGAATCAACATTCAAAACGACAAGGGGAAGGCCAAGGCATATCAGGTAAAACAAGTGCTCAAAGCTATTGAGATTTTGGAGGTGACTCATGGAACTGAAAAATGATCATTATACTTATAGGGTAACCTGGTCCGCAGAAGACAACGAACATGTCGGACTTTGTGCTGAATTCCCGGGCTTAAGCTGGTTGGCAAAAACACCCGAGGCAGCGTTGAAAGGTATCCGCAAGGTTGTGGCCGAGGTTATAGAGGATATGAAAAAAACAGGGGAGTCTATCCCGGAACCAATTGCTAATCGCAAATACAGCGGGAAGTTTGTGGTTCGCGTTACTTCTGAAACTCACAGAGACCTTGTTACCCAATCAGCTGAAACTGGAGTGAGCCTGAATCGTATTGTTGCCGCCAAATTAAGCCGGTGACAGCTGTTTGAAAAGAATGCTAAAGTGATCGTTCATGAGACGCCGGGCGGATGCTGCTGACAAGATTTATCAGTGCTCTTTCCGGTTAAGCGTCATTCCGCAACTTCGCAGCGGAATGACGCTTAAGTGCAACAGTGCAAAATTTGATTCAAACTATTTTCATGCTTATATCTACGGCCCTTGCTGAATGCGTCAGGGCGCCTATGGATATGAGGTCTACTCCGGTTTCTGCAATTGTTCTGACATTATCAATAGTTACATTGCCTGACGCCTCAATAAGTGCCCTGCCGTTTATAATCTTTACAGCCTGACGCATATCACTTACGGACATGTTATCAAGCATAATTACATCCGCGCCTGCGTCCAGCGCTTCCAGAAGTTCATCAAAATTTCGGACTTCCACTTCTATCTTAAACAGATGCTGAGTTTTTTTTGCCAGTCTCACCGCCTCGCTGACACCACCGGCAATCATTATGTGGTTATCTTTTATGAGCACTCCGTCATAAAGCCCGTAACGATGATTATCACCTCCGCCGGCGCGAACACCGTACTTTTCAAAAAACCGCATTCCAGGCGAGGTCTTCCGCGTATCGACAATTTTGACCCTCAGGTCTGAGACAAGCTTTTTGTATACATGGGTCAATGTTGCGATACCGGATACACGCTGAAGTACGTTAAGAGCCGTCCGCTCGCCTGCGAGCAGTGCCCGCGCATTCCCTGTAGCTTCCGCTATTACTGAGCCCTTTAAGATTTCATCACCTTCACTAAAAAAAGATTTTATTTCTATACGGGAATCAACTACTGAAAAAACCTCTTTGACAAAAGGCATTCCGGCGAGGACAAAGTCTTCTTTAGCGCGTATGACCGCCTTCCCATCCTTGCCCTCCGGAACGATCAGTAGCGAGGTCATATCGCCAGGGCCAAGATCTTCGAGAAGAGCCAGACGTATTGTTTCCACCGCCCAACATGAAACCATTTTTTTAGCGCCCTCTGAATAGTGAAAAGAGTCCGAAGATACCGCCCGCCACAGCTCCGATGGCAAGCGCGCTGCGCCAATCAAGGAGCGTGGTCACCGCACCATCTACATTTTTGCCTATCATGAGAATCGAGGTGCTGTGATTGGCGTTGACCTGATTGCCTGCTATGATCCCAACAGCGCTCTTATTAGCATTTATTTCTCCGGAAGCCACCGCGACCGGCGCAAATGAGAAGTTAAGATTTGTCGTTCCGCCTGCGGCCAATACCCCGATGCTCTGGTTCAGGGTAAGCATTTCGCCCTTCATGATTATGGCGGCCCCCTGGGTCACCTCAACACGCTCACCGTCTATGCTCAGCGCACCTACCTGCTGCAACTCTATGTTGCCTCCGTCTACCGCCCTGACTGTGCTTTGTTTAATAGTGATAAATTCAGCCTCAACAAGGTCCAGGCTTTTGCTTTCTATATCCATCATCTCTTTTTCCATCGCAGCTCCCTCCCCCTTAAATTTTACCACAGAGACACAGAGACACAGAGAAAATCAAAATAAAAAATGAAAATTGAAGTCTTCATTTATTTTAACTTTATCTTTTTGTATTATAAATTGTTTTCTCTGTATCTCTGTGGTTTGTTTTGTTTTTTAAATGGTCTTCAGAAGATTCATGTTCTCGTCGAGCTTTGCTCTCCTGGTCAAAAGCTCATCATGTTTTGTCTTATCTTTTTCGAGGACATTCTTCGGGGCGTTATTCAAGAAGTCCTCATTAAGCAGCTTTTTATTCAAAAACCTCAACGCCTCGTCGATTTTGTCCATTTCCTTCTGGAGCCTTTTGACCTCCGAACCGACATCGAGCAATCCACTCAGAGGGATATACACTTCCATTCCGTCGTGCACCGCAACTGCAGACCCCTCGACTCGCTGTATGCCAGGCCCGGCATTAAGCTCTTTGCATCTCGTCAATTTTTTTATTGATATGAGATTGTTTTCCAGGACCTCTTGAACTTCTTTTGAAAGTGTCTTGATGTTCGCCCTGATTTCAACAGAAGGCGCTATGTTCAATTCTCCCCTTACGCTTCGTATGCCAGTTACAGCATTGAGCAAAATATCCATCTGCCGCTCAGCGTCAGGAAATCGCGGAAGCTCTTCTGGATAACGCATGAGCATTAATGATGAATCGGCGTCAAATACATTGCGCCATAACTCCTCGGTGACAAAGGGGACAAAGGGATGCAATAATTTAAGGCTCTGTTCAAGGACAAAAAACAGGCACGCAACAATAGCAGTCTTCTCCTCGCTATCCTCCTGATAAAGTGTAGGCTTTGTTATTTCAAGGTACCAGTCGCAGAATTCGTGCCATATAAAATGATAGACACTGCCGGCAGCGTCATTGAACCGGTAATTCCCGAGATTTCTGTTGACCTCACTCACGGTAAATGCGAGCCTGCTTAGTATCCATCTGCTCGCAACGTCCAGGGCCGGACCATAAGCATATGGGTCCTGTCTTTGCCATACCTGTTCATTTTTGACAATAAATTTGGCTGCATTCCAGAGCTTATTGATAAAGTGCCGGTAGCCCTCCAGCCGCTCTTCCGAAAATCTCACATCCCTCCCCTGTGCCGCAAAAGCGGCAAGAGAAAATCTGAAGGCGTCAGCGCCGTATTTTCCTGTCATAACCAGAGGATCAATTACATTGCCCTTTGATTTGCTCATTTTCTGCCCTTTGGCATCACGCACAAGGGCATGAATGTAGACGTCTATGAACGGTACCTCGCCCATGCATTTCAACCCCATCATAAGCATGCGCGCCACCCAGAAGAAGAGAATATCAAAGCCGGTGACAAGTACACTGGTCGGATAAAATGTTTTCGAATCAGCAGTCGCATCAGGCCAACCCAGAGTGGAAAACGGCCACAGCGCCGATGAAAACCAGGTATCGAGAACGTCTGGGTCACGAATAACTCGGTCGCTCCCGCAAAGAGGGCATTCCTTTATATCTTCCCTCCGGCAATTGGGAATTACCTCTTTTGTTACCCGTATTATTTTAGAGTTCCTGAGAATCTCCTCATGGCCCATGCCATGTGACCGTAAATCAGCGTATGTGCCTCCTGCAACGGTTTGACCCGAAAGTGTTACAGCCCTGAAGAATATATGCTCGATCATCGTACCCTGTTTGCGCCCATCTTTAGTGCTGCAATCAGGGCAGTACCAGACCGGTATGCGATGGCCCCACCATATCTGCCGCGAAATGCACCAGTCCTTTATGTCCCGCATCCATGCAAAGTAATTATTGTCCCATGAAGATGGAATTAGTTTTGTCTCGCCGTCCGTGACAGCTTTCACCGCTCTGGATGCGAGCGATTCTATTTTGACATACCACTGAATAGTCAGGAGCGGCTCGATGACTGTTTTGCAGCGGTAGCAGTGGCCTACCGCATGCCTGTGCTTTTTTTCTCCTTCAAGCAATCCCCTGTCTTTCAGGCCGCCGAGTAATTTCTTTCTGCATTCGTACCGGTCAAGTCCCCTCCACGCTTCGCCTGCTTCGGCGCTCATATGACCGTCTTCGGTAATAACGCTTATGGAAAGGAGGTTATGGCGTTTTCCCATGGCCTCATCATTAAAGTCGTGGGCCGGCGTTACCTTTACCGCACCGCTCCCGAAAGAGGATTCAACCGACTGATCGGCTATTATGGGTATGGTCCTTCCCGTGAAAGGGAGCTCTAAGGCCTTGCCTATCAGCCTCATGTAACGTTCATCTTCGGGATTCACTGCTACTGCTGTATCGCCGAGCATTGTCTCTGGTCTCGTTGTGGCAACAGTTAAGTACCCAATTACCCCCTCTGCCCCCCCTTTTCCAAGGTGGGGAGAAGGGGGGCTAATTGGGTACTTAATATAATAGAGGGCCCCGTCAATTTCTTCATATTCAACTTCAAGATCGGATAATGCGGTATGGCAGCGCGGGCACCAGTTGATTAAACGGTTGTCACGGTAGACCAGTCCCTCTTCAAAAAGCCTGACAAACACCTCTCGTACCGCCTTGGACAAGCCCTCATCCAGCGTGAAGCGTTCTCTTGACCAATCACACGAAGCGCCCAGCTTTTTAAGCTGGTGAATTATTTTCCCCCCGTATTCGGCTTTCCATTGCCATATCCTTTCGATAAAAGCGTCTCTGCCCAGCTCATATCTGTTCAGGCCCTCTTTTGCAAGTTTTCTTTCCACCACATTCTGCGTTGCTATCCCTGCATGGTCAGTGCCCGGGACCCAAAGAACATTATATCCGGACATCCTTTTCCACCTGGCAAGTATGTCCTGCAGCGTAGCGTTGAGCGCATGTCCCATGTGAAGCGATCCGGTAACATTCGGCGGAGGGATAACTATACAGAATGGGGGTTTGTCAGCGCCCGGGTCCGGTTTGAAATATCCGAGGGACTCCCATAGAGCGTACCATTTGTCCTCAATATCTTCAGGGTTATAGTTCTGTTTTATCTCAAGCATAGTTACAGTTTAATTGATACTATTCGATTACAATACAGAAGGTGTACAGGGAACTTTCCAAAAACAATTTTTCAGGGCTCTGCAGTAATTTTTTCAATCTCTCTTTTTATGACCGACTCCGCCACTTCAGGAACAAACCTTTCAATAGCCGATATAATTTCACCGTGAAGAGATTGCATCATTTCCATTACAAGTTCTTTCGTAACATCACCGATAATCTTTGGCGCATCCTGCGCCAAAGCCGCGGAAACAACCTCTTTGATTCCGGCAGAAAGCGCCGCTATACTGTCAGGACCGATAATATCCGAGATCCTTTTCTCAACTGACTGACTCACAATATCAAGAATTTCTTCTCTGGAAGGCAAAGCAAGCGTGTCTATAAGCCCGCTGATCCCGGACACCTTGGGCGTCTCCTCTTTTAAAGCATCCGCCATCTCCTCTTCAAAAGCTTTAACCGTTTCAGTTATCTCCTTATCTTCGCTTTTTTCCCCTCCGGCAACCGTCAGCTCCTCGTCCCATTTAAGCTCTTCAATGGAAGAGGGTTGTTCTGCTTCCTGAACAGCAAAGGCTCCAGTCGCCTCCGAACTTCCAGATCCGGCGCTGACCAGAAGAGCTTTGACCTTGCTGATTAATTCCTGGGATTCAAAAGGTTTTATAATGTAATCGTCCGCTCCGGCTGATTTTGCATAATCTTCATCAAAGGGTTCAAATGCGCCTGCAAGAAGGATGACCGGCAGATGAGCAGTAGCAGCATTATTCTTGATCTTTTCACAAAGCTGGTAACCGTTCAATTTCGGCATTTCAATATCGGCAAGCACTATATTAGGTCCGAATGACTCAATCTCAGATAGCGCCTGTTCTCCGTCGTTGCAAGACTTTATTTCAAAATGCTCATCAGCAAGTACCAATTCAACAACCTTCTGAATGGTCAGACTGTCGTCAGCCAAAAGCAGCTTATATGGTATCATTTGTCCGTTTCCTCCAAAGCGTGTATAAGTAATGCTCTTGCAGCAACAGTCTTCAGATTTTAGAAGTATATAGTAATTTTGTCAAGATTTTTTCTTGCTCCTGTAGTCCTCTATTGCCTTTTTCAAAGCATCTGCGCCGAGATTTGAGCAATGCATCTTTTGAGGCGGCAGTCCTCCCAGTTCCTCTGCAACGGTTTCCTTTGAGATGCTCAGCGCCTCGTCAAGAGTCTTCCCCTTCACCAGTTCCGTAATCATACTGCTGACGGCAATAGCAGAACCGCACCCGAACGTCCTGAATTTGGCATCAATAATCCGGTCATCTTCGACTTTTATAAAAATCTGCATGGAGTCCCCGCATACAGGGTTCCCCTCCATGCCGACCCCATCGGCATCGGGAATCTCACCCACGTTCCTCGGATTCATAAAATGGTCCATCACTTTTTGAGAATACATAGCCTAACCTCCTGTGTAACACGACTCTCCGTCCGCACCCCCGCTTCCCGGGCCCCAACCTTTTGCGAAAGGAGACATGTCACGCAATTTTTTGACCACCTGAGGAAATTCCTCAAGGAAGTAATTTATATCCTCCATAGAGTTGTCTATGCCAAGGCTGAAGACGATAGACCCTTGTGCAAGTGCTGATGGGATGCCCAGCGAGAGCAATACAGGCGAGGACTTCAACGCCCTGGAAGAGCATGCAGAGCCGCTTGCAGACAATATTCCCTTCACCGACAGCATCAGGAGCATAGCTTCACCCTCAATAAATTCAACAACAAAGCTTGCATGGTGCGGAAGCCTGGCTTCGTGATGCCCGGTAAGATACACGTTCGGCAACTTCAGCACCCCACCGATCAAGGCATCTCTCAATTGCCTGCAGTGCTCCATTCTGACAAGCATTTCCTGCGCGGCAATCTCTGCAGCCTTACCCATTCCCACTATCGCAGGCACATTTTCGGTGCCCGCCCTTCTGCCGCCTTCCTGAATTCCGCCGTAAATCAGCGGCGCAATTCGCAAGCCCTCCCTCACATAAAGCGCACCAGCTCCTTTAGGTCCGTAAAACTGGTGCGCCGCCATGCTGAGAAGATCCACGCCAAGTTCCTTAATGTCAACAGGAATATTTCCGGATGCTGCAACGCCGTCAGCGTGCATGGCGATACCCAGCTCTTTTGCAGTCTGTGCTATCTCACGAATGGGCTCCAGGCTGCCGATTTCGCTGCTGGCGTGTGTCACTGAAATTAGTATGGTCTCCTTATTTATCGATTTTTTTACCATATCCGGATCGACAATCCCAAGTTTATCGACCGGCAAATAAGTGACGACAAACCCGCTTTTTTCGAGAAAGCGCGCAGAATTCAGAATAGAATGGTGCTCGACCTTTGAAACGATTACATGTTTACCCTTGTTCTGCCTGGCAACGGCAATTCCCCTGAGTGCAAAATTATTGGCTTCCGCGCCGCTCGAAGTAAAAACCACAGTGGGCGGTTTTGCATTGATCAGGCCCGCAACCTGCTGCCGAGCTTTTTCTATTGCGTCCCGGGCAGTCGTGCCCAGGTCATAGACGCTCAGGGGGTTTCCAAAATTGTCTTTGAAATAAGGCATCATTGCATCAAGCACTTCCGGAAGCAGAGGATTTGTGGCAACATGGTCAAAATAACATCTTCTCATATAAGTTCTCCTTAAAAAACAGGTTAAGGTTAAGGTAGAGGGAAAAAAGAGTCTTTCCTTAACTATACCTTTGCCTGTACCTATACCTTTGCTTTTATCGCCGGCTGTTTTTCTTTATATAGAACCTGTAATAGTCCTCAGCCTCATCCAGTCCTATAAATTCGTTTCCTGTCCGTTCGCACCACTGAGGGATGTCATCGAGTGCTCCGTCATAGTCGGTAAGTATCTCAAGCACCTGGCCCTGGTCCAGCCCTCTGATCATCTCTTCGAGCTTAAGGAGATGCATAGGACACATCATATATACAATATCAGCCGTAATATCTGCCTTGACTCCGTGAACAAATTTCATATCGTCTCAAAGAAAGGTAAAGAGAAGGCCCTCATCTATAGTCTTTGCTCCACCTTTGCCTCAACCTTTACCTTTACCTTTGCCTCGACTTTTATATCACCCGACATCAGGTTTTTTAATGTTATTGTTTCCAGAAAGGCTTCAATTTGTTCACCAAGCGCTTTCCACAGCAGATGAGTGACACAGTTGTCAACCCTTATGCAACCTTCCTCAGGATTAAGACACGATGTAATCGCAACAGGCCCTTCAAGCTCGCTCACGATAGACGCAATGCTTATTTTTTCCGGCCCTTTGTTTAAAAGATACCCTCCGCCCGGCCCTTTTACGCTTTTGATAAGACCTGCTTTCCGGAGTTTGTTCAGGATCTGCTCAAGATATGCGACAGAGACATCCTGTTTTTCGGATATTTCTTTTATAGTGACCGGCTGACCAGGGTATCCACGCGCTATTTCGTACATAGCCCTGACGCCATACTGTCCTTTTGTAGATAATCTCAGCATGTAAATATGCTATAAAACCCTACTGATTTTGTCAAGTATTCATGTGGAAGGGAGCGGCAGGGGCAGGCTGTTTATCCGAAGCTGCTCAATACGCGAAATATGGACCCGTGCCCAGACTGGAAGTCGTGTTCTCAAACCCGATATAGACGTTTCTTCCAAAGTAAAACGGAAGCCCCCAGTCGAAACCTGGACTATTGCCTCCGATATCAATAAACACCATGTTGGAGGAATTTATGAGGTTAGTAAAGTTGCCTATCTGGAACGGGACAACCGTGCCGCCGACTGGAGTGCCGGAGTATCCAATAATAGTGGCGGAAAAACTTGTTGTTGTCGCGGGGCAGAACCAGTCGGAATGGCGGGAACAGTAATTTGACAGCTCGCCACTGTAAGTGCCTGAAGTAGGAGATGGAAAAAAAAGCCCGTTCGAACCGGAATCTGTGAAACTGCCGTCGGCGCCGTCGTGACCAGACCCAGCGACATATGCGACACCGCTAAAGGTTGTGGTAAATTCCCCGTATGTCGGGTCGAGCGTATACGCGGTCGCGCCTGAAGGCGAATTGTTCGATTGAGTCCCAATCCCGAGCACAAGGGAGCCGGTCAGCGAAACCGCCCCACCGACATCAACGCCGGGAAGCTGCACTATCAACCCGTTGTTGTCAGTGGGCAAACTTGCCACAGGGTTCGAAACCTGATTAGCGAGGGGGACTGTAGTTCCAGTGCACGTCAAGCCGTTGCATGTGTAATATATCGCCGGATTAGGAACAGAATTTACACATGTCAAACCGCAGTCCTGGACTAACGGGCCAACCCCGAGGATTCCGTTGAATCCGCTCCCGGATGGACTTACATCAAGTGTTCCTGGGCAGTAGATAGCTGGGGATCTAGCGCCAAACGCAGAATCAATAACCTGGATGGGTACCGGCGTAGAAGTCTGCTCGCTTCCCAAAGTAACATAAACATTCTGAACCCACCCCCAATCCGCCGAGCCGTCTGCGTATTGGACACACTCGGCAGTGCCGTTTGATGGAGTAGTAATCAATGCGGACAAGGCCTGATTGAAGATCCGCAAGCCGTAACTGCCTGTATCCAGCAGAATCCCTCCAATCGTCAGACAGTTTGACGAACCTTGAGAGGTGCAGACAGTGACACTGACGGTTGGCTCGTTTAAATAATCGATACCGCAAAAATCTCCTACGGTGACAGGAATCACGTTACCACTGCCCGGGGACCCCGAACCGAGGCCCGCTGAACACAAAGCGCCGACCGATGAACCCGAAGAACTAGATGAACTGGATGAACTAGATGAATGAGAACCTCCCCCGCCTCCTCCGCCGCAGCCCGGCAGAAGCAAAAGAACAAGAGAGAGAAGCACTATTTTATTTAATTTCATCGACGCTCACACCGGGAGGGATTAAGGCCGGGGCGTAGGCCCTGCCCCGCAAGTCCCTCATATGTCCCCATTGCTCGACGACAACACCGGACGACTTTACCCGCAGGTGCCTGCTGCCTCTTTGACGCATGGCCTGCTGACGGGCTTTCTGGTATTCGCCCGTATAGGAGCCCAGAAGGCGCGTGATATCAGGGTAGACCAATCCGTTCCAGGCGATGCCGAATACTACTCCCGAGGACGAAACGTATTCCCGCACTGTGTTAGCTGCCGAGTATATCTCCTGTACCGTGTAACCATTGCCCGCCGTAACGCCACGAGTCGTTGCGGACAGTGCTTTTCTATCCGATTCGATAGAATCAGAGGACCCGCCAAGCGCGGCCTGGACCCGCTGGGCCGCTGCAAACATAGCCACAGAAAGTACCAGTACGAGGGATATAGAATATATTCTTGTTTTCATAGCTGCTCCTGCCGCTCCCTTCCTTAAAGAAGTTTTCTTCACTTTTGCGGTCTGAGTTCGAACATTCTTCTTTCTTCCGGGGACATCCCTATTTCTGACATGTCATCCTGAACTCTTTGATATTTCTTCTTTGTATCGTCTGTAGGGCAGCGTCTCAGTTCTTCGGCAGTTCTGGCTTCAGACACACAGCTCCTGGTACTACGCGCACTGTGCTCAAACAACTCGACGTCGTTAAGTATCTCCGTTTTGTTTTTCTCAAGAGTCGACTGATCTTGAGGCTCTTCAGCTGATACTGAAGAATAAATAAAGCCGCCTGATAAAAAAACAACAGCCCCTAAAAATAAATAAAGATATTTGTTAAAACTCATATCCTGTCCCTCCGTGTATTATATAAGCTTCCTTAACGTAAATTATACAGATGTATAGCAGTTTAAACCAATGTTGTCAATATCACTACCAAAAACCTCCTGCTTTAGTTTGCTGTTGTTCCGTGCTATGCTTTACATATAACGTACAGAAAGGAGGGCAAAAAGCATGTACCTCAGAATAATACGATGCCTGTTAATTCTGTCGGGGATGATTTTTATGCAGTCCGCTCATGCAGCTGACCTTGAAAAACATGACAAGGGTTTCGTGAAGCCTTCACAAGAAGAATTGAAGAAAGCATTGACTCCCATGCAGTACAATGTTACGCAAAAAAACGGTACCGAGCCGGCGTTCCACAACGAATATTGGAACAACGAAAAAGAGGGTATCTATGTCGACGTCGCCTCAGGAGAACCGCTCTTCAGTTCCCTAGACAAATTTGATTCCCACACCGGATGGCCGAGCTTCTCAAAACCACTGGAACCCGGAAACACTGTCGAAAAAGACGACTGGACTTTTTTTACAAAAAGGAGAGAGGTGAGGAGCTTTTATGCGGACTCGCATCTCGGGCATGTATTTAATGACGGCCCTCCTCCCACAGGCCGGCGTTACTGCATGAACTCGGCAGCACTTCGTTTCATCCCAAAAGAAGACCTTGAAAAAGAAGGGTATGGAAAGTACCTTAAACTGTTTAAGAAATGAAAATGATTGGAAAAGACCTAACCACAGCCAACAGTACCAACAGTAGGTGCCTTAGGCAGGGGCTTTAAGCCGGTTCACAGAGAGATTTCTTATTAATAAAGAAAAAACCTTAAGAAGCTCAGTGTTCTCTGTGGTCAATTGCATTATTCTGAGTTCTCTGTGGTTAATTTTTGGAGAATATGTCTGACCGTTCAGCCGTTCTGTTATTTATAAAATCGCCTGAAAAGGGAAAGGTTAAATCCCGTCTGGCAAAAACTATTGGTGAAGATTCGGCACTTGATGTCTATAAGGGCCTTGTATACAATACGTTGGAAAACCTGAGGGATGGTAACTATCTTTTCAGACTTTGCTTTTATCCTCCTGATTCCGGAACAATTATCAAAAACTGGTTGGGGAATACGTATTGCTATACTCCACAAAACGGGAAAGATCTCGGAGAAAGAATGAAGAATGCTTTTGTTCAGGCCTTTTCAGACGGAGTGGAAAAGGTTTTGCTCATCGGCAGTGATATTCCGGATATGTCAATTTCATTAATTAATGATGCCGTTAAGGCCCTTGATACCAACGATGCGGTCATCGGTCCCGCTCAGGATGGTGGATATTATTTAATAGGCTTCAACAGTGCCTCCTTTCTGCCTGACATTTTTCGGGAGATTGCGTGGAGTACTGATTCCGTGTTTTATCAAACAATGAAAGTTTTCGGTAAATCGGGCCTCAAGGTTCATGTCCTGAGAGTATTAAGTGATGTCGATACCTTTGATGACCTTCTTTCGCTTTTACGATAAGTAATGTCAAGAAACCACAGAGTTCACAGAGGAGAGAATGAGAACACAGAGGGGAATAAATATTCTTAAAAAGAAGCTCTGTGAACTCATAGTTTCAAAAACTCTGTGCTCTCGGTTAGGAGCGCCTGCCTAAGGCACCTACTGTTGGTACTTTTGGCTGTGGTTAATTTTTACAATTAGTAAAAATAAATAAGGAGGCATAAAATGCCGAAATATGATTATGACCTTATCGTGATCGGGGGCGGCGCAGGAGGGTTTGTTGCCTCCAAGCTCGCAAACGGTCTGGGTAAAAGAGTTGCAATGATCGAAAAAAATAGGCTGGGCGGAGAATGTACTTTGTCCGGCTGTATTCCAAGCAAGGCCTTAATAAAAGCAGGCATCATTGCCTGGCAGTCAAGGAATTTAAAAAATTATGGGCTTTCTGCAAAAAACGACATCGTCATAAATGCGGATAATGTCATGAGACATGTTCGGTCGGTTATAGAGAAGGTGTATGAGAGTCATCAGCCCTGGATGTTCAAGGAGCTTGGAATTGATGTCCTTTTTGGAAATCCTCATTTTATGGACAATCACACGATAGAACTGGAGGGCAGGAGTCTTTCCGCAAAATGCTTTATTATTTCGACAGGTTCGTCCGCTTTCATACCCCCTGTTGAAGGGATCGATACAGTCCCCTATTTAACAAACGAAACTTTTTTTGGCCTCGATGTCCTTCCTTCATCAATGATAGTCCTTGGCGGAGGTCCAATAGGCATAGAGCTTGCTGCAGCCGCAAACCGTCTGGGTGTAAAAGTTCATGTCGTAGAAATGTGCGAGTCTATCCTATGTAGAGAAGACAGGGAATTGGTAAATATATTGTCTGAAAAACTGAAAGAGGAAGGATTGGACCTGCATACTGAAACAAAGGCGCTGAAACTGTCCTGGGAAATGGGCCAGGTGGCTGCAACAATTGAAAATAAAAAAAGGCTGAGAAAAGAGATAAAAGCCGATTCTCTGTTGATCGCCGTAGGCAGAAAAGCCAATGTCGGGGGTCTCAACCTTGAAAATGCAGGAGTGGAATACAGCCCCAAGGGTCTTATTGTAGACAAAAGTCTCCATACAACGGCGCCCAATATTTACGCTTGCGGAGATGTTGTGGGACCCTATCAGTTCAGCCATATGGCTGAGTATGGGGCGCGTATCGCTGTACAAAATGCCTTCCTGCCGTTTAAGAAAAAAGTGAATTACAGGGATGTAATCTGGTGCACCTTCACAGACCCTGAACTCGCCCATGCGGGGTTGACAGAAGAAGAAGCAAGAAAACTGCACGGAGACAATGTTAAAGTCTACAAATATGAATATAAGAATGTCGACAGGGCCAAAACCGATGTTATTGAAACGGGGATGAGCAAATTCATAATGGACCGGAAGGGGAAAATTATCGGGGCGCATATTTTGGGAAGCCGCGCCGGAGAAATAATTCACGAAGCCCAACTCGCAAAGTCATTCAATATTCCGTTTTATAAATTGAACTCTGTAATTCATATTTACCCTACCTTTTCCGATATAGTTAAACAGCCTGCAAAACTTTCTTATATTGACAGGCTTCAGAATAACCCGGTATTGAAATTTATAAGAAGCCTTATGAAAAAAAAGATTAAAGAATGAAACCACAGAGTGCACAGAGAGATTCTCTATATACAAAAATCTACATGGAGTATCTCGGTGTACTCATAGCATTTCTCTGTGTTCTCTGTGGTTAACTTTTTTACTGCTTATGCACATGAAATATAGAATCTCGATTATTATTCCTGTGCTGCATGAGGAACCGATAATCAATCAAACACTCGACAGCATTTTTGACCTGCCTTATGACGGAGAAGTGGAAGTTATAGTTGTCGATGGCAGTCCTCATGGAGAAACCATAAGTGTCATTCGGAAAAATGAAGTTCGTAAGATTCTCAGCAAAAAAGGACGGGCACGACAGATGAATCAAGGTGCAGTTCGTGCCTGCGGAGACATACTGCTTTTTTTGCATGCTGATACGGAGCTGCCGAAAAATGCGCTGAATATACTTTCATCGGTCATGCGGAAAGGAGACTTCGTGGCTGGGGCCTTTGATTTGGGCATAAAATCGGACAGGCCGGTTTTCAGGTTAATCGAAATTGCGGCCTCCCTTCGTTCCCGCTATACAGGCGTACCATACGGAGACCAGGCCATCTTCATAAGGAAGGAATATTTTCATTCGATAGGCGCTTTTAAGGAGCTACCCTTAATGGAAGACGTAGAGCTGATGCGGCGTATAAAGAAAAATGGGGACAAAATTTACATTATTTCAGAAAAAGTGAAGACCTCTCCCCGCAGATGGGAAAAAGAAGGTGTAATTTACTGTACACTGAGAAACTGGGTATTGATAACACTATATTCCATGGGTATTCCAGCCGAGAAATTGATGAAGTTCTACAAATAACATTAACCGGAAAAAACCATACGGAAGGGAGAGACAGCGGCAGGCTGTTTCTCCCCTTCTCCTGTCTTCCTTAGATTTTCAGGGGATCGACTTCGACAACTATTTTTGCACCTTTTATCTTCACGAGTCCCTTCAGCACAGCCCTGGCCGCAGCGTGCAAAGCATTTCTGTCCCTTGATTTCAGAAGCAGTTGTATGCAGCGGTGATACTTTTTTGAATGATAAGGAAGTTCCACGGGACCAAGGACATCCACATTGCCTGAGCTTAGGGCGCCCGCGGCCCGCTGCATTTCAGACAGTAACCGCCCCGGCTCCTTCTGAACATCCTGGAAAGGCAGAGTAAAAAGTATGAACTTCGCATAAGGAGGATTATTAAAAGCCTTCCGCTGTTCCAGTTCATAACGGTAAAAGCCTTCGAAATCATAGGCCTTGATAAACCGCAATACGTTGTTCTGAGGCATTTTCGTCTGAAGAAATACAGTGCCGTCCTTCCTGACCATTTGAGCGACTGTAATTATCTCCTGAAAGGCCCTTTCATAGAGCCTGAAGTCGGGCTGTAAAAGAAGTGCATCCGTATTAAGAAAAGCAGCTGCGCCAAAAGGCCTTTCCTCTTTAACTCCGGGGACTTCGCCGCCTTCGGCAGAAACGGCAGCACTTTTTTTGAAAGCCAGACCCTTCGCATAGGAAGTCCCGACCACCAGTGCAGCAAGGTCATGACTGTTCTCAGTAATGACACGCCCCACAGACCTGCCTTTTTCAACAAGCAGGGCTTCTGCTTTCAACAACATCTCGACCTGCTCCTTGACCCTCTCAGTGCCGGCGCCGTAAGCCCCTATCGCATTTCCTCCGCACTGTTTGCAAGATACAGAACTTTTATCTGTGGATCCGCAATACTGGCATTTCAGAACATCTTCTCCCTTATGAAAAACAAGCGGAACATCACAAGTCCCGCACCGCTCGACAAATCCGCATTCCTCGCAACGCAGCAACGAATAGCCTTTCCTGCTCGACAGAAAAAGGAACCGCTCCTTCAGCGAGGCCAGACGTCTGGCCTCCTTAAGGATCTCGGGCGACACAATCATGCGGTCGCCGCCTCTGCCGCGCATGGCGACAATTTTTATTTTAGGGCTCTTTACATGCTTCTCTTTCGATTCATATCTATCGTCTTCAAGCATCACATATTTGCCGACTCTCACGTTATATACAGATTCCACCGACGGACATATTGAAGAAAGAAGGACGCATGATTTTTCGTGGAATCCCCTCATGACCGCTATGTCCCTTCCGTTATACCTGAGCCCCTCCTCCGCCTTATAGGAACGGCTGTGCTCGGCCAAAACTGCTATAAATGAAACCTTCCTGAGGGGCGCAAGGATAGCGGAACGAGTCCCGACAACTATGTCCGAAACATTTGTGATAATTCTTTTGAGTGCTCCTGCCGCCTCTTTTCCCGAAAGTTTGCTGTGTAGTACACAAACCCGCTCACCGAAAAGGTCTTTGAGGGGTGATACGATATACTCCAGGTGTGCAATTTCAGGCGCAAGTATGACAGCATGGCGAAGAGAGTCCTTCAAATGCGTCAGTGCTGATATTAATAATGATCTCTCAGCTCCCGAGGACTCCGCGCGGTAAAGAAATGTGCGGTACTCCTGCAGGCTGATGTTTGTACAGATTGCTGATACCGCAGCATTATTTGCAGCTTCGCACGGAATTATAGATAGGTCCCCCGCCCCCGGACCGACTGCCGCCGCATGCTCTTTTGTTCCTTTTGTCACGATGGATGCAATCTCTTCAAAAAAACTGCTTCTGAGAGCTGTGCCTACAGGAGTGAGATAGTAGTCTGCCAGCCATTGCAGGAATGCAATGGCGCTGGTTGACATAACGTTTTGATAAATTTCCTGAAGCTCCCTGATATCTTTTTTTATCAGCATTTCCGGCTTATCGCAGGTGCTCATGACAAGACCGCGGATGTTTCTGCCCATAAGCGGCGCCCTTACTATTCTCCCTGTCAGATCAGATGGCGCGCCGTCAGGCGCCTTATAAGTAAGGGGAGGTATTTTCAATGGGAACGCCACGTTTACATACATGCTTTAAAGATATATAATAAATACGGAAGAACACAAGAACAAAAGAAATTTTGAATGTTGACTTTTGGATGATAAATTATGGACTTTTTCATTAATTCAACATGTAGCATTCAACGTTCAAGTTTTTATGGGGAATGGCGTTTTAGTTGACATTAACGATCTAAAAGAGTAAAATTTTTTTAGGGGTTAATATATCACAGTCGTGATTTTCAAGGAGAAAAAAAATGTTTGAGAAGTTTACGGAAAGAGGCAGGAAAATCATAATATACGCCAAGGAAGAGGCGGAGAGGCGCAATAACGACTATTTGGGAACGGAACATCTTCTGCTGGCAATATTAAGAGAGGAAGACAGTATTCCAATTACGATCATAAAAAAGATGGGCCTTACTGTAGATGAAATAAAATTCGAAGTTGAAAAAAACCTTCCTATTGGAGGCAGTCTCCTTACGTTCGGTGACATCCCCTTTACTCCCCGTGCAAAGAAGGTTCTTGAACTGGCTATTGAAGAAGCGAGGCTTCTGGGCCATAATTATATCGGCAGCGAGCACCTTCTTCTGGGTGTAGTAAGGGAGGACGAGGGCGTTGCCGGAAAGGTCCTGAGGAACCTGGGAGCAAACCTTCTTGCAGCCCGGCAGCTTACTATTAACCTTGCGATTAAACCGCAGTTCCAGCAGCCAAACCAGAAAGAGCGGCGGAAAACCAATACGCCGGCTCTGGACGAATTCGGCAGGGACTTGACCTTGCTTGCGATAGAAGGGAAGCTTGATCCTGTAATAGGCCGGGAGGATGAAATAGAGCGCGTACTGCAAATATTGGGCAGGAGGATAAAAAATAATCCTGCCATCATCGGCGAACCTGGCGTCGGTAAGACCGCAATTGTTGAGGGCCTTGCACAGAAAATCGTTTTGGGCGATGTGCCTGACAGCCTTATAGGCAAGAGAATTATTTCGCTGGATCTTGGCGCCCTTATTGCGGGAACAAAATACCGGGGACAGTTTGAAGAAAGGCTCAAGGCCGTTATGCGTGAAATTCTCCAGTCAGAAAATATAATTATCTTCATCGATGAGTTCCATACGCTTATCGGCGCAGGTGCAGCTGAAGGATCAGTCGATGCCTCCAACATGTTGAAACCTGCTCTTTCAAGGGGAGAGATGCAGTGCATCGGAGCAACAACGCCCTCCGAGTACAGAAAGTATATCGAGAAGGACGGGGCGCTGGAACGCAGGTTCCAGTCAATATACATCCAGCCTCCTGCCGCCGAAACGACTATAGATATCCTGAAGGGTTTGCGGTCCCGTTATGAAAGCCATCATAAAGTCAAGATTAGTGACGAATCGGTAGTGGCTGCCGTGAAGTTGTCCGACAGGTACATAACCGACAGGTTTCTCCCTGACAAGGCAATTGATGTCATAGATGAAACGGGATCGAGAATAAAGCTTAAAAGGGCCACTATGCCTCAGGAACTGAGAGACCTGGAGACCGAACTGATCCAGCTTTCGAAGGAGAAGAGCATATATGTCCGGCTGCACGATATCGACAAGGCCCAGACCGTCAGGGCCGAGGAAGACAAACTGAAAAAGACCTACGAGCTTCAATATAAAAAATGGAAGGACTCATTGTCCAAAGATATTCCATCCGTGAGCGAGGAGGATGTCTCTTATACTGTTTCAAAAATGACCGGCATCCCGCTGCACAAGCTTGAGGAAACTGAATCGGACAAGCTTTTGAAAATGGAAGAGGTCCTTCACCAGCGTATCATAGGACAAGATGAAGGGTTAAGGGCTGTGGCCCGGGCTATCCGCAGATCGCGTGCCGGACTGAAGAGCAAAAACAGGCCTATCGGCTCGTTCTTCTTCCTGGGACCCACGGGCGTCGGCAAGACAGAGCTTGCAAAGGCCCTTGCCGAATTCATGTTCAACGATGAAAGCGCCCTTGTCAAAGTCGACATGTCGGAATATATGGAGCGGTTCAACGTATCGCGCCTGACAGGCTCGCCTCCCGGCTATGTGGGCTATGAAGAGGGGGGACAACTGACCGAGAAAATCAGGAAGCGGCCCTATTCTGTCATACTTTTTGATGAGATCGAGAAGGCGCACCAGGATGTGTTTAATACGCTGCTGCAAATCCTTGACGAGGGTGTTCTTTCGGATAGTTACGGCAGAAAGATCGATTTCAGAAACACTATTATTATTATGACCTCCAACCTGGGAGCGCGAATCATCGAAAAGGCAACACCGCTCGGCTTTCACAACGCAACTTCCCATAGTGCGTATGATAAGATTAAAGACAATGTATTGTCAGAACTCAAGAAGACCTTTAATCCTGAATTCCTGAACCGTGTCGACGAGACTGTAGTCTTCCACCAACTGGAGAAGGAACACCTGCTGGCTATTATCGATCTCCTGCTTATTGAAACCAACAAGAAGCTGACAGAACACGCACTGACGGTCGATGTGTCGCCGGAGGTCAAAGAATGGCTGCTCAACAAATATTATCAGCCTACATATGGGGCACGGCCCATGCGCAGGGCGATTTACCGTGAAATTGAGGACCCTCTTTCAGAAGATTTGATCAAAAACAAGTTCAAGAATACTTCCTTGGTGACAGTTAAACTGGAGGATGACAAGCTCGTTTTCAAAGAAGCCGAAAACTCGATGCTTGTTTCGGTAAATTGAATTACCTGTGAAATCTAAAGGGATATTTCTCGCAGTTATTTTGGCTCTTGGCGTTGCCGGGATTATATCGGTTTTAAAAAGCCAGGAACATCCTGCCAGAAAAGCGGCGGTCGGCCTTGAGGCCCCGGCGTTCGAGCTTAAGGACAGTGGCGGCAAGATCTGGAGGCTTGATGATCTAAGAGGGAAAGTGGTCCTTCTGAATCTTTGGGCCTCCTGGTGCGTCACGTGCAAGGAAGAACTGCCTTCTATTCAGAATCTGATCAACATCGAAAAAGACAATAACAAGCTTATTTTTGTTTCTGTTCTTTACAAGGACAGCCCGGAAAAAGCGCTTGCGTATATGAAAGCTAACGGGTTTACTTTTCCCATACTCATCGACACCGGCAACATAGCCGATCTTTACGGCATTACCGGCGTTCCGGAAACCTTTGTGATAGATAAAAATGGTACCATCAGACAGCACGTAGTAGGTCCGTTGCAATGGGATTCTCCTGACGTAAGGGCCGCACTGACTCGCCTCCAAAACGAATAACCGTCAATGAGACGACGAGTTCCAACCCCTCCTGAAAATGCACTTTTCCTTGTCGGAGCGCTTTTTTCAAAAGAAGACATTTATCTCAAAACGCTCCGCCATCTCGAAGATTGCTTCGGTGAAATGCTCATGGAAAGCCCTGCCATACAATGGGATTTTTCAGAGCATTATAAAGAGGAGTTGGGCGAGCCAATCTTCCGGAGATTCATTTTTTTCAGGGAACTTATAGAACAGGACCATCTTGCAGCAGCCAAGCTGAAAGCCTGCGAAATTGAAAATTCATTGTCGCTCAATGGAAAAAGAACGATAAACCTGGATCCCGGGTATCTTACTTTCGCAAAGCTGGTGCTCGCCTCGACCAAGGACTATTCGCACAGGATATATCTTACCGACGGAATATTTGCCGAGGTGACACTGTCTTACAGTAAAGACAAAGAACGTTACGTTCCCTTCCCCCACACATACAGAGACTATTATGATGATCGTTACCTGAGACTTTTCTCGATGGCAAGGGCCCTGCTTCTTTATCTGTTAAGAGGCTGAGCCGGAAGGGCAAACTTAACCCTTCCGACTCTTTTTTAAAGCTTTGCCATCTTACGCTGAAGTGTTCAGAGTGTTACTGCCGGAACTGGTCGACTGTTCCTGCTCAAGCAAAGAAATGAGTTGACTAAACTCCGCAGCCATATTTGAATTTGAGGAAGAAGTACTCTGGCTGTTACTCGTTGTGCCCGATGCATTCTGCCCCTGACTGTTCATTGCCGAGAGATCATTCAGGACATTGTTCAACGCTGTAGTCAGGGTTGAGTCTGAGGAAGCAGCACCCTGGCTGCTGGTCGCTGAAGTCAATGCACTCTGAAGTGTCTGCAGATCATTTAGTAATGTCTGCATCGGGTTCTGGGCCTGACCGCTGCCTGCAGCGCTGTTGCCCGGGTTATCTGCACTGTGGTGGTGGCGGCCATGGCTTTTCATTGATGAGAGATCATTCAGGACATTGTTCAACGCTGTAGAGAGGGTTGAGTCTGAGGAAGTAGTACCCTGGCTGCCGCTCGCTGAAGTCAATGCACTCTGAAGTGTCTGCAGATCATTCAGTAATGTCTGCATCGGGTTCTGCGTCTGACTGCTGCTGCCCGTAGACGACTGTCCTTGCGTATTATTGGACAAGTCGCTCGTGAGCTGGGTCAACGCTGTGGACAAGGCACTTTCTGATAGCGTAACCTGGTCCTGATTCCCCGAACTCAAAGCACTCTGAAGCGCGTTTGCGTCTGCCGTGAAGGTCTTGAAATCCGACCCTACGGAGTTCTGAGTCTGAAAATAATTGCTGCTGACTGGCTGTATGGACATATTGTTCACCTCCTGACTGGACAACTATGACGTCAAATATGGGTCAGCAAATCTTATACCCGAAATGACTGGTAAAGGGTAACCCCCCAACTGTTACAGGCTAACCCATTATAATAAAAAGACCTTTCCTAATTTTTCTATTCTGTCCCTCGCGTTCTACCCTTTACTATTTATATTTTACCATATAGTTATATGGACGTATTTTCCGCTTGCCCATCCATTAGCGGAAAATTTTTCCCGTAAGACATGAGCAGATCCGATGGCGACCCGCCTTTTTATTTTATCGGCTTATTCCTATAAAACTTGAACCCGGGGTTAAATCATATTGGAGCTAGTGATTGCATACAATAAAAACTGTTCGAGTTCTCTTACCGAGTCCGTATTATTGTATAACAAACCATTCCTTTCCAGTATCCTTTCACTTATTTGTTTTTTCCAATCCGCATCATTGGCAAGTCGTACCGCCCGTTGAATATATTCCTCACTATCTTCACAGACCAGGTCCATGACGCCCATTTTCTTGTAGTAGGCGTAAGTAAATCGGCTTGCCATCCGACTTGAAGGCCATGTTACTATCGGACAACCAATTGAAAACATTTCGAGACTGGTTGTGCCGCCGCAAAAATAAGGGGTGTCTAATACAGCGTCCGCACTGCTTATAAAACTGAGAAAATCATTAAAAGCAAGAAACGGCAAGAAAATTATCCTATCCGCCACATCAGGAATGGACTGACGGAATCTATCCATAAGCAACGCGCGCAAGGCCTTCTCTGCGGCTTCGAATAAAATCAGCAAGCCCTTACTGTCATGTCGTAAAATCTCGCCTAAAACACCATCAAAATCCGGATGAATTTTAAATAAGGTTTGGGGAACGACATAAAGTCTTTTGTCATCCGGCAATCCCACTCTCTTTCTGGTCCCTTCTGCGTCGTCGAATTTAACGCTGTCCGGGCGATAAAAATAGTTAGGGATATTTTTCATTCTCACAAGAGATTCGGAATATTGCATTTCGGCGCCCTCTGTTTCAAAGTGATCACAGGATATGAAGTAATCCAAATTGGGTATTCCTGTCGTATCAGGGTGCCCCCATGTCACACACTGGACCGGCGCCAGCCTCGAAAAAGCAAGAAAATAAGTCAGCGGGTCCATTCCAATGTCCGTATAAAACAGTATATCCAGCCCGCACTCAGCTATCTGCTTACGGGCCATTGCGAGTACTGGCACTAGCGTCACCGATATATCAGCATTTTTCTCTATGAATTCTGCAATGCCGTCAGATTTCTTTTTGCCAAAAAAAACATAAACTTCAAATAATTCGCGGGACAGGTTTGCAATAAAGCCCCTGAAATGTTTGCCGATTGCAATATTATGAAAATTGCTGGAGATAAAGCCGAGCTTAATTTTTCCTGATTTGCCGTTACTCCATTCATTTTTGCAGTGCGGCGCAACATAAAGCAAAGAGGGGCAGGCAGTGATATAAAACTTCGCTATTTTAACCTGCAAGTCCCGGTTGTTGATTCCATGATAAGCGAGGTAAAAATTCGTTTGGCCAACATCTTTGAGAGGATCATTCAATATATCTCCCGAGCGGAGGAAATTATCTATCGAATGCTCTATCTGCCGGCGATAAAGTGAAATATCTTCCCCGGCCGGCATAATTGCAGGAAGCAATGTCGCCAATTTTATTCTAATGCCGTAGTTGTCCTTTAGCTCAACTGCTTTCTGATAGCATGCTTTAGCTTCCTCAAACTTTCCCGCATTGTTGAGAACATTGCCCAGATTGTTATATGCCTCATGATAATCAGGTTTCAAGGCTATAGCTCGACTGTAATGGGCTATTGCTTCATCCAGCTTCCCCTGCTCTTTAAGCGCATTGCCCAAATTGTTGTGCGCTTGATAAAAATCAGATTTAGAGGCGAGGGCCCGATGGTAACAGGCTATTGCTTCATCCAACTTCCCCTGCTCCAGCAACACTACGCCAAGGTTATTATGCGCTGCGTGATCATCAGGGGTTAAGGCCAAAGCGTGGTGGTAACAAACGACTGCTTCTTCCAGTTTCCCCTGTTCTCTAAGTGCATTGCCAAGATTGTTATATGCCTTATGATAATCAGGTTTCAAGGCTATAGCGCGGCTGTAATGGGCTATTGCTTCATCCAGTTTCCCCTGCTCCAGCAACACTGCGCCAAGGTTGATATGAGCCTCATGAAAATCAGGTTTCAAGGCTATGGCACGGTTGTAACAGGCTATGGCGACATCTGGTTTATTGAGAGCATGATATACATTTCCCGCCGTATTATGATACGAAGAAACTGTATGATTTACGCCTATAGCTTTTTCAATTAACCAGGCCGCCGCTTCGTTTTTCCCCATTTTATGTGCAACAAGACCGAGTAAATGTAAGGCCTCCGTATTGTCGGGATCTATGCTCAATATATGTTCACAAACCGGCACAGACTTTCTAAGCTCTCCCGTTTGATAGAATTTTGCGGCCAATTGCAAGGCGGCAAAAGTATCCGTGGACTCATTTTCATTATTCATTTTCGGCATCCATGCACTGGTCAACTCTACGCAGCAGCATTCTACGAATTGCTTTTTGTATGCGTTGAACAGGTCCTCTGCGATAATCCCATTGCGGGTCTTGATCAGGCGGATTGACAACCATCGTTGCGTTGGCTTCAAAGAGAAGAAGTTCACCGTGATCGTTCAGACCAAAATCAATACCGGCATAATCAAGTCCAAGGTGTTGCTGAATTTGCCTGAGAGCTCCCATGGCTGTTAAACCAATAGCATCAGGCATGTCTTCTAAAAATTTAGCATCTTCTTCACGGTTTCCCGGGTTGCTTGTCATGTCTGCTGTAAAGTAATGGACTTTCCAGTTATGCGATATAGCAGCATGCATTGGATAGATTTCTCCGTCTATGAACATGACCCGATATTTACGCATATTACCAGCGGCATCTCCGGATTCGAGATATTCGATGACCGTTAGTTCTTTTCCGGGTAAATTTTTAATTGTCTCATTCAGATCTTTCCCATTTTCAATTCTGACAAAATATTTCCCTGTATGAAATCCCGGACTACGAATTAAAAGTGGAAATTTAAAACCAACGTTAGAAAGAAAGTGAGTTGTAAGATTTTCCCGCCTGATAGTTTCTGTTTTAGGAGTTATTACTCCCGGGATTTCGCCAAGGCGACCCGCATTGTCAATGCGTCCTGTACCCTTAACAGCCAAAGGCATATTGATGACCGGCTTAGTTGTAAGGGCAACTATTTTTTCAACTTGCTCCAAGGCCGACTGACATAAATCCGCATCACCGACTGCGTTAAAAACCAAATGATGCGCCGGCAGGGGCAATGATGTATCGAAATACTCTACAGCAAGGACAGTGGTCAAAAATATCTGATCATCTATATGATGAAGAAATGGTATGTTTCCCCCGGCTGCGGAAAAAAGCATAAGAAGGTCAATTGGCGGCACTTTCCCCCGATAAGGCAATACAGAAATGCTTTGGTGCTTAAATCCTAATTCCCGGTGATATATTGCCTTTTCTTCTTCCCCGGTCTCCATGAAAATATAGGCCATACCCTGATGAGCATTGGACAGGTTTGGATCAAGTTGAAGTGCAATTTCATAGTGTTTTAATGCTGCAGGCAGCTCGGAGCTTTCTCTTAATGCGTTGGCCAATTTAACGTGACCAATTGGATTATTGGGATGTTTATTTACAGCTTCAGCGAACGCAGTTCGTGCAGCAGTTCTGAATCCTATCGAATAAACTAACGACCCCAGATCAATAAGCGTATCAAAATGTGTTGGTTCTTCAGCTAATATATGCAAATATACATCTTTTGCTTTTTCTTTTTGACCTAATTCAACAAGCGTACGCGCATATTCTAAACGCAATGAGAGCGTTTTTTCTCCTTCATCCAGAAGTTTTTGAATTTGATCTAATTTTTCCTGATGTAACAAGTAGGGGACCCGGTTTTTCATTTTATGAGAAAGTTATCATCCATGTTGACGAAGGAATTCAACGAGCCACGTTGAAAGCGCTTTAACTGCATCCAGGGAAACGGCATTGTAAAGCGACACTCGCAGCCCCCCCATCGAACGATGACCTTCGAGCCCATGAAATCCTTCGCGCTGAGACTCATCTAAAAATAATTTTTCCAAAGCCGGGTCCGGCAGGTTAAAAACAATATTAATTGTTGAGCGAAAAGGCCGTCGACTACACACTCGATAAAACCCGGCATCTGTATCCAGCGCACCATAAATCAAATCTGCTTTTTTCCGATTAATCGTACCCATCGCAGCCAGCCCCCCAATTTTATCACGTAACCACCGCGTCACCAGCATAAGGACGTAGATTGAAAAAACCGGGGGAGTATTAAATACCGACCTTGCTTGAATGTGCGCATGGTAATCCAGCATGCTATGTAATGTTCTGTTGGCCCGATTTACAAACTCGTTCTGCAAGATACAGACGGTGACTCCCGAGGGTCCGAGATTTTTCTGAGCATGCGCATAGATGAAGGCATATTTGTCTATTCCAACAGGTGAAGCAAGTAAATTGGAAGACATATCGCACGCGAGCGGAACATCCTTCAAACCGGGTACCCAGGTAAATTCAAGTCCCTCAACCGTCTCATTGGAAACGTAATGAAGGTAGGCCGCATCATGGGAAAGATGCAGATCATTTAAGCCGGGCAAACGTGTATAACCAGTATCCTTTCCATCCCACACCACCTTCGTTTCACCTTCAACTTGACCCCCTATCAGTGCTTTAGCGCTCCAGTATCCCGACACAATATATTCTGCATGCCGGTCAGTACCACGCAAGAAATTCATCGGCAACATGGAAAACTGTAAGCTGCTGCCTCCCTGCATAAAAATTACATGATAGTTATCCGGCATATCAAGTAACTTGCGTAAATTATTCTCTGCTTCATCAAGAACGTCCCGAAACCAGGCGGAGCGATGGCTCATACCAAGGACAGATACTCCGGTTTCGGGTAAAGCTTCTACCGCTCTGCTTGCTTCCAGGAGGACTTCTATGGGCAAGGCACCCGGACCGGCTGAGAAATTCATCATATTGCTCATTTCACGTATCCACGCTGCGTCTATTTACCTGAAGTTCTGATTGAAATGATGCTTCAAGCGCTATGTTCTTCGCAAGCCGTTCTTTTGTATAACCAGGATAAATACCGTTCATTATGCTGAGTATAAACTGGATATGTTTTTTATCTTTGATGAAGGGCACAAAAAACGAACATGCCAAACTTCTGAAGAGAATGTAATCAGCAGGCAACTCGTCTTTAAAGCGCCATTTCCTGTCTATAAAACTGATAGGGCCTTTGTCAGGTGAACTTATGAGGTTCCACAAGACATAATCTACGGCGCTTCCATCAACGAGGTCATAACCTTCATCATCCTTCCGGTTTTTGGAGTAATAGGAAAGTAGACTCCCGTGCAATTGTCGCATAATATTAATAAGCGAATTTTCGCTATTTTGTGAAACTAACGCCCTATAGGCTTCAAAGATCAGAAGGTCGCCTTTCAAAAACTTGTCCGTTTCAATAAGATTAAAACTGGTATTTTGAGTACTAAAAGAAGCTTTACCGCCGTATAGCGGCTGACGGGTCACGAGATAATTTTTGTTTTCGTCTTTTAGAAGTGTTATCACATGGTGATATACGGAATTATATCCTTCGTTATTCGAAAACTTTTTTATATGCCATTGCGCGCCCAAGTTCTTTTTAACCGACCTGGAGGCAAGCACCAGAAATGAATTCGAGAAATGCCAAAAAAGCCGGGCTTTAATCAGGTTTTGGAGAAAAAGAGGTTCGGGGATTAAATTAAGTCTCTTGCCTGAATAATCCTCAAATGGAGTTTTTATCCAGTTATGCAGACTCAGTGATAAAGTCTCGTCGTCTTCCTTTATAAAGGTTTCAGGCAGTTTATAGTCGGGGAATACATGATAAAACTGGATGTTTTCGAATCCGGCAGCCATAAGTATGGCCCGCAGTTCATCCCTGCCAAACGTAACCGCGGTATGATTAGGATAACCGATCAATCCTTCGAAAAACCTGTTTGTGTGATCTTCCTTGCAGCCGCTGAAATATTTTGCCCCAAATTTGTTCTCAATTGCTATTACGAGCACCCCATCTTCCCGAAGGGATGATTTCAGTTTTTGCAGGAAATCAATGCAGAAAGTTTCACGAGAAGCATGCTCTTTTGCACGTAACGGAATGTACTCCATTACACCTATCAGCGACACAAGCCCATACTGCTTACCACTAAACGATGTGTCCATCATGTCGCCGCAGTATACTTGCACATTGGGAAGGTCTCTCGTACGCTCCCTTGTGACAAGGGCACGAAGCCGGCTCCCCTCTATAGCATCAACGCTGTGAAAGCTTTCGCCTAGCCACCTGGTTATCGCTCCGCATCCTGAACCAAGCTCAAGGACATCTGTGTCCTTGTCAAGGAGATCCAAAACAGCTTTTAGAATATTTGCTCGCCGTAAAGAAAGGTGATACTTTGTCGGCCAATCCTTGATATAAGACAGGAATTCAGCAGAATAGCTTGTCACGTCTCTGAGGTTTCTAAAAACATTCAGAAGGTACTCTTCACTGCTGTCTGAGTAATCCAGGGATGCTCCGGGACCAGTATATATACCCGATGTCTTATCAAAAATAAAGTCTTCCATCTTTTCCTTTTTTTTCTTTGGCCTGGAACTCGTGCCAACACGCAATAAAAACCGTTCGAGTTCTCTTACAGAGTCCGTATCATTGTATATTAACTATCCCTTTCAAGTATCCTTTCACTTAGTTCCGATCCGCTAAGGTCTGCTTTGCATTGTCCATTATCAGTTCACAATAAGTCTGTCTTCAATCATTCGAAAGAGGGAGTCGCCTCAAGCGCTGCTCTTGCACGAACAGTTCAAGGGCCACGCACACCTCAGCAATAACAGCCGTCCAGTTTCCCATTTCCCGTTGACGAAAGAGGCGCATGACTCCCGGGTACCACGGTGAATCCGAACGTCCGGTGAGCCAACGCCAATCTGCCTTGTAGTACGGCAACAATACCCAGCAGGGTTTGCCGAGAGCACCGGCCAAATGGGCAATGGCCGTGTCGACACAAATCACCAGATCGAGGCTTGCGATGATAGCGGCCGAATCTGCAAAGTCCTCAATCCCGGATCCAAGGTGGATAAGAGACAGTCCTTCGGGTGGGTGTCCTGCCTCATCTTCGCCTGCCCCTTTCTGCAAGCTGATAAAATGCACATGGGCCACAGCCCATAACGGCGCCAACAAATTAAGCCCGGGAATAGAGCGGTCGGCATCATTTTCAAATTTTGGGTTGCCTTTCCAGACCAATCCGACACGGATATCATCCGCCGGAAGAATTGGTTTCCACTTCGCAATTTTGTCCGGGAGGGCTTGTAAATAGGGGAGAGCTGCCGGAATAGAATCAATACGAGTTTTACAGTAATAAGGAATGCTGAATGGCGGGGTCCAGAAGTCGCAGCCGTATAACTGAATCTTCTCGTCAAAGGAAATAACAGTATCCACCCCGTCCAGAGTTGTGAATAATGTCTTCAATGCCGGGTGACAAACCATAGTAATCTGCGAGACGCCCTGCGCTTTAAGCACTGACGCATAACGGCAAAACTGGATCATGTCGCCGTGACCCGCTTCGAAGCCGATGAGTAAGGACTTGCCGGAGAGTTCTTCCCCTTGCCAGCGAGGACATGCCAGTGCATCGTACCTTTTGCGCGCCTGCAGACAGTACCAGCCTTCCTCAAACCTGCCCTGACGTAACAGCAGATAGCTCAGATTGAAGCGGGCCTTAGTATAGCTGTCATCCAGATTCAGCGCTGTGCGAAAGCATTGCTCTGCCTCTTCCTCTCGCTTCATACAGGCGTAAAGAGCACCCTGATTTGACCAGGCAGCAGGGGACTTGGGGTTGAGCACGATAGCCCGGTTATAGGCCGCCTCAGCTTCGTCAAAGCGCTTTTGTTTAGCCAGGAACGCACCAAAGTTCAGGTGGGTTTCTAAACAGCTTGCATTGAGCGCAATAGAGTGCCGATAGCAAAACTCTGCCTCTTCCGGAGCCCCCCTTTTAGCGAGAAGAAAGCCCAGATTGGCATAGGCCTCGGAGAAATCCGGTGAAATCCTTACCGCTTCACGAAAGCACGATTCAGCACCATCGTCATCGCCTGCAGCCATGCAGCGATTCCCCTTGAAGAAAAGAGCTTTGGAGTTGGTGCTAGTAGAGTTCATTACAGCCTTATGCCAATGCCTTCAGTGAGGGAATACCGCATAAAAGTATGCTAATATATTTATTGATTGACAGTAAAGTTTTCTTTTATTGTTAATCCTGGCAACTTAATGGCGTCGTTTCATTGAATTCGTTGGAAATCCCACCAGGAAATTTTCTGGAGCCTCTTAAAGATGACCTGAAGGGGCGGCACAGTATAAGAATTAACGACCAATTCCGCGTTTGTTTTGTTCGGACTGATGAGGGTTTGGTAATCTGAGGGTCTCCTCCGTTGGTTTAATCACCATGTTATGTCATTTATCGTGAAAACCCCCTACTTTTTATCTTATATATAGTGCGATGACCTGATAAGTATCTATCCCTGTAGAGTAGCTTTTTACCCGCAGTGTTCGTCTCTTTGCTTCACCCCGCTGGTAAGTACTCTTTTACAACTATTACTCTATTTTTTTAAGTATTATCAGATACTTTGCCACTTATAGCATAACCAAACTGCTGTTCTCAGTTGATAGTATCTTATAAACCAAATCCAACAATAATTAGATTACTTAGGCGAACTGTTCAGGATTGCGCTTCATGATTCTAATTTTGGCATTTAAATTGCTAGGTTAGAGGCAGGGAGGTGATAGATATGAGTTGGCATATTTTGAAAAACATTGTTTCCATATTGAGAGAATCGCCGCTTTACAAGGCCCTGTCATCCGAGGAGAAGCGCTCCCTGATAAAAGGACTTTCTGAAAGCTATTCTTTTCTCGAAGTTGGCAATAGTGAAGACAACATAGTCGGATATGAATCAAGCTGGGCAGATACTGTCCGGCCCGGTCGTTAAGATATTGCGTCGTCAGGACTGTCTTTCGGTTCTGAGATTGAGGGTCGAGTTCCGTGAGCAGACTGCCTCCTTTTTGAAAAATGTCCTATTTGATAACATTAGAGATATAATATTCATTGGCTAACCGGCAGCAGACGACATTAAATGTTTTTATCGTGGTCCGGCGTGGAAGGGCATCACAAAGACTGAGAGGCGTTCAGATCAATGAGAATGGAATATTTTAAAGGTCATTTGGATGTCGTGTTTTTCGTCTACGGGCTCTCTTTTGTAGTAATGGGGGTTTCCATTCTGGTCCAACCCAGAAAGGAGAGTCAATATCCGCTTGCGGGTGTCATGTGGTTGCTGGCCGCCTTTGGGATTACTCACGGTACAAACGAATTCCTGGACATGTGGATGATAATTAAAGGTAAAATTCCCACTCTGCAGCTTATTGGTTTGTTTTGTCTTACCACTTCTTTTATTTTTCTTTTTGAGTTCGGCTTACGCCTTCTAAGGATTGCTGTAACAAAACATCCCCTGTTGCATAAAAGATTTGCTTTTTTTTTGGAATGGGGCTTGCTTTCTGTTGTCCTACTGTTCATTCTTATTCTCAGTCTGAAATCCGGAGCTTTTATGGAGACAAGCAGGGTTTTGGTAAGGTATTTTATTGGGTTTCCCGGCAGTGTACTCACGGGTCTCGGATTTATTTTTTATTATAGGCTGGGGGCAAAAGACCTGGAAGATTTAAAGGTAAAACGATGGCTTATTTCAGGTGGTGTATTGTTTTTTGCATATGGAGTTTTAAGCGGTCTTATAGTTAACAAAGTGAATTTATTTCCTTCCTACTATTTAAATACAGATTCATTTTTATCGGTCGTTCGGATTCCGGTACAGATTTTTCGCGCCGTCTGCGCACTGGTTATCGCTTTTTCAATAGGCAGCATCCTAAGAATTTTTAATACCGAGGTTATAAATAAGCTTAATCGTACTAATGAATTCACCAGGGCGATTCTTGACAACATGAGTGATTCCATCTCGATCATTAATGTCAGTGATTTCACTATAGTGGATGTTAACAATGCCTTTATGCAGGAATACGGGATTAAAGAAAAATCTCAGGTCATAGGCAAGTCCTGTTATAAAGTGACACATAACAGGCACGATGTATGCACCCCTCCGGATAATAGATGTCCTCTCATAGATGCTGTAAAATACGGGGCACATACTGCAATAGAACATGTGCATTATGATATGAGCGGTGCGAAAAAATATGTCGAGGTTACGGCATCCCCGATTAAGAACGAAAAAGGCGAGATTGTGCAGGTTGTCCATACATCCAGAGATTTCGCCGCACGCAAACAGATGGAAGAGAAATTATACAGAATGTCGATTACCGATGAACTCTCGGGGCTTTTAAATCGCCGGGGATTCTATAACCTTTGTGAACAGCAGCTAAAACTGGCCAAACGGCAGAACACCAGAATTTATCTGCTTTATGCCGACCTGGATAATCTGAAAAAAATAAATGATGTTTACGGTCATCATGAGGGTGATAAGGCCATAAACGGGGGTGCCGCCATTATTAAAGAATGTTTTCGCGATGCCGACGTCATTGCCCGCATAGGGGGTGATGAGTTTGTTGTAATCCCGATAGGAACTACGGGAAGCCATGTTGAGAAAACTATTGAGCGTTTCTTAAAAAACATTGAGAACTATAATGAGAAGGTTAAACGCCCCTACAAACTTTCTTTTAGTACCGGGACAGCTTACTACGATCCGTTAACTCCATGTTCGATCGACGAGCTTTTGAGGCAGGCTGATGAATCCATGTATGAGAATAAAAGAAATAAAGTGAGGGTGCAGCGCCCGGTACCAGAACCTCGATGACTTCCTGATACAAATCCAGGGCAGCTTATCCTCCTTAATGTCCCCGCAAATATTTTTGATGTATTCCTCGTCTCCGTCGTCCAGTTGGCTATACATATATAATGACCTCCTAATACAGGGATTTATGTTAAACGTAATTAAACTTCGACATATTTCTTTTAAAATGTAAAAACCCCGATTTAAGCTGTGTTAGAGCAATCCCTGCCGTGTCATTTAGTCCGTGACCATGTAACGGAGAAATGACAGCCACGCCGATTTATCCGTCTATTATATTGGGCAATTATTCATGACCGCCTGTCAGTTCCGGTGAAGGCCGGCCGATATAATATCCCTGGCCGTAGTCGATCCCAATCTGTCTTATCTCCGACAGTATTTCCTCGTTCTCCACATATTCGGCAACGGTTTTTATGCCGAATTCGCCGGTCAGCAGCGACATGGTTTTCACAAAGGCCAAATCTTTCTTGTCCCCGATCATGTTCCTTATAAACTCCCCCTCTATCTTTACGAAATCGATAGGGAAGCGCTTTATGTAGTGGAAGGAGGAGAAGCCGGAGCCGAAATCGTCGATAGCGAACTTGAAGCCCTCTAACTTGAGATCGCGAACGAACTTTTCGAGCAGGGAGATGTTTTTGACAGTATCTCTCTCCGTTATCTCGAATACGATGGTGTCGTGGTCTATTTTATACTTGCTTGTCAGTTTCAGCACACCGGGAATGAAGTCCTTGAGGATGAGGGACTTAGGTGAGAGATTGATAAAAAGGTACCCTTTGTATCCTTCGTCTTTAACCTTTCGGAAGGCTTTCTCCATGACAATGTAATCGAGTTTGCCCACAACCCCCATCCGCTCGGCAACTTCAATGAACTCCCCGGCATTCAGGATGCCTTTGTCCGTCCTGATCCTGCTTAAGACCTCATAGCATTCAACTCTCCCGGTCTCCACATTAAGAATGGGCTGGAAGTAGGGAATAACAGTCATCTCTTCTATTGCGTTCATGATGATAAGCGTCTTCTCGCCCTCTGCCCTGAATACTTCCACTATGTCCTCTTCAGTGGGGACGATAATGGTATTTTTGCCCTCGCTCTTGGCTTTATACATCATGTTGTCGGCAAACATGAAGAGGTCCTTGTCATTCGCTGCATGGACGGGGTAAACAGCTAACCCGATGGAAACGGTGACCTTGACCTTCGTGCCGGAGTGTGAATCTATGGCGAACAGCCATGTGTTCTCCAGTATCCTGGTGGCTACGAGGAACGCCTGTTTTTCGTCGGCGTCAGGGAGGACGACAACGAATTCATCACCACCGTAACGTGCAAGGATGTCCCCATCCCGCAGGGAGCCGTGTATTTCTTCGGCAATGCCGGCCAGGAACCGGTCTCCGAAAATATGCCCGTGAGAATCGTTGATATTTTTGAAATTGTCGATGTCGATGACAAGCAGGGAGAATTTACTGGCGTGCCGCTGGGCCCTCCCGATCTCGTATCCTAACAGTTCCCAAAACGCCCGCTGGTTGTAGAGGTTGGTCAGAGGGTCCCTCATAGCATAGTATTCGAGGTCTTTGGTGTATTTGTAAATGGCCTTGATAGAGCCGATTACATTCAGAAGAGTGGTCAGAATGCCGTCTATAACGAGGGAGCGGATGGCGTCTTTTGTCATTTCGGATTTGACTCCTATTCCCACCACCCCTCCTATCTGGGGGTTCTGAAGGATGATGGATTTTGTCTGAAGTTCTATGTCATCTTCGCTGAGCCCGTCCAGGACGTTGGAACTGCTATATATATTGTGGTTGACTTTCAGGGTGGTTAAATTGCCGAACCGCTTATTCTCTGCGGCAATTTTCCGTCTGATGATCTTCTCGGCGCTTTCCTTTATCTCCTCGGATGGCCTTATCGCCCAGAAGACCTCGAGGTCTAATATTTCGTCGTCAATCTGGAAGATAGAGAAGAGAGTATAGGCTTTGATGACCTTGTTGATTTCCAGGAGCAGGTTCATGACGTGCTCTTTCCAGTCTTTCACCACTTCGGCGGTAATGATGAACTTCTCCAGCACCCGGAGTTCAAATTCGAGGATCTCCCTGTCCACTGCCACGCCTTTAATTCTACCTGCAAAATTGTCGAACTCGAGCAGAATATTGTTGAATTCAACAAACCCCAGATTGACGTTTTGCATTTTTTCGAGCTTGGTGAGGTCCTTGATACTGCTCACATCCCTTATTTTCGTATGGAACAGTTCCGTAGAGCTGTTGATCCTCGCGTTCAGGAAATTTGCAATAAGACCGGCCAGGATGAAAGGGATAGGAGATAAAAAGAAGAAGAAAAACATGAACTTCTTCTTTACTTCAGCAACGGCCGGCCCTATGTCCTGTTGAACGCTCACCGCTCCCAGTATGCTCCCCTCCCGCTCATGCAGATGGCATTTCAAACAAACTTTTTTTGCGGCTACCGGATAGATGTCGGTCAGGCGGAAGCCGTTTTTTACGTTCAGAATGTCTCCCCCTTTCAAAACGTCCCTGACCTGTGTGTCCATTTCATCCCCGTCATTTTTGTACAGCTTTACCCGGTAAGCCGTGCCGTCGTGTATTGCCTCCATGGAGAAAAGGTACTCTTGCAGTTCCTTCTCCGTAAAACCTTTCTCCATGAGATGGAACAGCGTATTGAATACCTGTTGGGAGACTGAGCGCGATACGCCGCGGGCCTGCTGTTCGATCAACCCCTGGTAGATGGAAAAAGCGGTCAGAAAAGCGATGTTGAAGCTTATGAAGGCTACAACAAGGATAGAGACGCAGATAAAAGATTTCAACCGTAATTGCTTCCTCAGGATTATCCGCAATCCCGGTATCTTATCGCTTATCTGTAATGTCAGCTTTTCGAGCCTGCTGAAAACCTTACCTATAAAATGCATCTCTGTCATCCATTAATTTAAACCTTAACTAAATACCCTTTTGCAGACCCAAAGCATCACAAGAGTTTGCCCGTGTTTCAATGAAGAAGGAGCGGTTCAGCCATTATCTTACGCAAGCGTTTCTTTTCTGTCAATGGCAACTCCATGATATGGCAACTCCATGATAATTACAGTTTAGGCCGGGTCAAAATTGGACGCTGATGATGGGTCAGAATTCCTTGCCGATTAACAGAGAGATTATGTTTATGTCAAAGTCTTTACTACCCTGCAAAAAAAAGACTGAAAATTACCCGAGGCCTTCAGCGCCCCGTTTTCATCATTAAAAAGGCCGAATACGGTTGAACCACTGCCGCTCATAAGCGCCATAACAGCACCGTTCTTTAACAGCTGCTGTTTAACAGTCCCAATCACCGGGTAGTGCCGTATGACTGCATTCTCGAAATCATTATGCGCATTTCCTGCAATACTATAAATATCACCCGAGGCAAGAGCGCGACAAATTAACTGAATATTATTTTTTTTATTCTCAATTTTTTCAAATGCCATTTTGCCTTCCCTGTCAAGAGCACCATAAGCCCATGCGGTGGAAACAGAACAATCGGCTTTCACCAGCAGAAGCACATAGGACTTGGCCACGGGCAAACTCGTCAATTTCTCGCCCCGGCCTTCTGCTGCGGCAAGAGGACCGTCAAAGAAGAATGGGACATCGGAGCCTAAATGAGTCCCAAGGGCCTTAAGTTCATCTTTGCCCAGGTCCAGTTCCCAGAAATTATTAAGCGCCATCAGCGTATATGCCGCATCGCTGCTGCCGCCTCCAAGTCCCGCCCCCGAAGGAATCTCCTTTCTAAGTATAATTCTCGCCCCCTTCCCGGTACCCGAATAGTTTTTCAGCAAAGAGGCCGCCTTATAGACAAGGTTCCGTTCGCATGGAATATCCATATCTGATTCAAGGGTCAGGGCATCGGAAAGCTCGAATTCCAGGATATCATAAAGCCCGATACAATGCAGCAAAGAGAAAATATTATGATAGCCGTCTTCTCTTTTATCAAGCACAAACAGCGACCAGTTAATTTTAGCGGGTGCTTTTACGGTAAGCATAAAAAGCGTCAAGCGACATGCGTCGTCCGTCAATGCAAAAAGATGTCTCTATATTGTTTGATTTATTGCTCATTTACCCTCGCCGCCTGACACACGTTTCTCGACGCTTTTAATTTTAGCTTCAACGCGCGCTTTTAAGCCCTCCTCTTTAGACTCGTATCGGAGAGCCGTTTTCCAGGCATTAAGCGCATCAGCATACCGGCCCATTGCTTCATAGACATCGCCCACATGCTCATTCAGCACGGGATCATCCTTAACAATATTTACAGCTTTCTTCAGAGTCTGCAGTGCCTCTTCCAGCCGTCCCATCCTGAAATATACCCATCCAAGGCTATCCACAATATAACCGCTGTCCGGTTTCAGTTCAATCGCCCGCTGGACAAGCGACAAGGCCTCAATAAGATTTAATCCCTTATCGGCATAACTATAACCCAGGTAATTCAATGCCTCCGCGTTTTTAGGGTCCAACTCGATCGAGCGCTTCAGCGCTGTTACCATATCATCGAACCTTCCGGTTTTTTCAAAGAGTATGGCGCTATTGAAAAGCAAATCAACATTATCGGGAAAGAGCTTGAGGCCCTCTTTAAAAATTGTCTCCGCCTTCGCATATTCTTTCATTTCCAGATAGGTGGCGCCCAGGTAAATATATACTTCAGGTTTATTCTTGTCAAAACTGAGAACTTCCTCGTAGATCTTTAAAGCCTCAGGGTAATTGTTCCGCTTCGAATAGACCGCTCCGAGTGTCATAAACGCATTGAAGTTCTTTGGATCAATAGCGAGAATTTTCTTCAGTTCGACAATTGCCTCATCCAGCTTGTTCATTTCATCAAGTGTTACCACCACATAATATCGGACAGTTATATCAAGCGGTCTCGCCTCAAGAACAATCCTGAACTCGGAGAGGGCCTGCTCATATTGTTTATCCTGAAGATAGAGGAGCCCGAGCTGGTGGTGAATGTCCACATTTGTTGGAGCCTGTTCCAGCAGATGCTCGAGTTCCTGGATGGCCTTCCCATAGGATTTCTCGGTCACATAAAGCTGCGTAAGCCTCTCGCTCGCGAAAGGATTATGGGGATTCACTTCCAGCGCTTTATTATAGTATTCTTCGGCAGACTTGGTATCGTTCCTTATTTCACTGGCAAGACCCAGGCTCACATAAGCGGCGTCAAAGGTCGGACGAATATCTATGACTTTTTTAAACAACTCATCAGCTTTTTTAAAATCCTTGCTCTCAAGACTGATCGTGCCGAGATAGTACAGGGCCATGACATTATCAGCGTCTCTTTTAATTATTTCATTAAGAATGAGTTCAGCCTTTTTTGCCTCTCCTTTAGACAGGTACAATACTCCCAGGAACAAGGCAGCATCGTTTTTTTCAGGAAATAATTTTACCACCTTTTCATAAATTGCTATAGCTTCATCGACCTTCTTCTGTGAGTTATACAAGTCGCCGAGCAGCATAAGGGCCGGGGCATAATCAGGGTTTGTCTTGACGACCTCCTCCAGCATCCCTGTTGCTTCGGCAAATCTGCCGAGCTTCACCATCATGGAGCTTATCTCGGTCTTTAAATAGATTGACGAAGGGTCGATTTTGAATGCTGCGTTATAATGGAACAGTGCGTCCTTCCAGTTCCCGTCAATTTCCGCTTCATACCCGAGCATGTATTCCAAATACCCTTGCTCAGCGTTAGACGGCAATGTTTCTACCGGAGGTCCCTTAGCCGCGCCCGCCTGCTGCAGGGGAGCGCACGATAAGATGCTGACTATTGATACCGCAAGTATTGTAAAAAACGTTATAATTTTGTACATTGTTTTATTATCGCACAGGTATATTAAAAATATAAAGTATTTGACAAAATAAATGGGGGGGCTAAGTACAACGACCCCCCCCGACCCGAAACCCTGAAAGTTTAAACCTTTAACAGGCGCCCTTGCATTTACATGTGGTTGCCGTTTTTTTTGCGATCTTCTTGATCACCATATCAAACACCTCCTCTTCTCAGGAGTTCATTCAGGCCCGTAAAAAGTCAGGGACTTTTTAGTGGGCCTTCGTGCAGGGCTTCAAGCCCGGACGACTTAATTATACCATAGGCAAAACATTTGTAAATATCCTTCCTGATTTGCGCCTCTTCACTCTGCATCCCGGGGCATGGGGTTCCCGGCAAATGGTCCTCTGGAGTAATTGAGGCCCGGAATCTGCACCCCCCCCTGCATTGATCGATAACAGGGCAGTGTACCCCCGCACACCTCAATGCTTCCAATTTCACCGGTTTAAGCCGCGTCCGGCATTCCCGCAAGCCCTCTCTTAAACTTCCCAGCGGAGATTGGGCATAAAAGGCGCACTTGGCAACCGCACCGTTCGCAAGCACCGACAAAAGGTGCAGCCCGCATGCATACCCGTCTCTTCCACTGTGCAGGCCGCCTCCGAAACCATAATTCAGGTATGGCCCAGCTTCTGAGGGCGGCACCTGAAAGAGCGCATTCTTTTTAAGGTGACCCGTAATGCACGGCACGTCGACAGTCCAGTCCTTAATTCCCATATCTTTAAAAAGCACTTCCATTGCAGGGAATTCTCCGACATTCCCGCCGTGTACCATGGTTGCCACCGAAACTGCCAGGCCTAAGGCCTCCGCACGCTCAATCGACTTCATTACTTTTTTGTATGTACCCTCCCCCCTGAGCGCGTTATGCCCATGCTCCATTCCGTCTACACTGAATTGTACTTCATCGACATTGAGCGTTCTCAGTACCTCTTTATCCAGCAGAAGGCCGTTTGTAAATAAGATCTTTCTGAATCCATACCCGGGAAGAAGTGCATTAATAGAGTCAAAATCACGGTGCGCCAAAGGCTCTCCTCCGGTGATCAACGAACGCAAGCCCTGCATCAACTCAAATTCATCCAGAAGGTCCCTTATTACACCTGATGAAAGTTCATTTTGTTCAGCGTTATCGATATAGCAGTGTCTGCAGCTCAGATTGCACCGGTCGGTGATTTGGAGCTCAAGATAACGCAGCGAGGGGAAAGCTGAAAGAACGGGCCGGAATCCGGAATGTGGAACGCGGACAGCAACAGGCTCGTCAGATAATATCCCTTCTGAAATACAATATGCGAGAAATTCCTTGTCGGCATTATCGCCGCTGCACCCCTCGGACTCAGCGCATTTTTTCAGAAATTCAAAGGCCGTTTCATCGAGCTCATATAATTCGTCTCCCCTGATATCGTAGAGGGCCGGGGTCTCGAGCCGCTTTAGAACAAAATTGTTTGCAAGATAATACCGCATCATTTATAATATTATATCCTTAAATATGTATAATTGCAGCTTAAGAGGCCATCACCTCATCTGCCTACATTTCTTCTCGGGCGAAGGCTATAACGCTGCGTTCGTAGAAAACTTGAGGAACGTCATTGCGGCCGCGGAAGAGGGCCTTGTTCAGGTGCATAACGGGGCCGACACTATCTGTAAAAAATGCCCTTCTCTGCAATCGAACAAGTGCATGCACAGCGCCCAGGCCGAGGCTGACGTCCTGGTCCTGGACCGTCTGGCTTTGCGTCTGCTGGGCCTTTCATCCGGCCAGCTTGCCAGTTGGAGGGACATCAGGAACGCGCTTCCCTTAATTTTTAGCGAGTGGTATGAATCATCCTGCAACGGCTGCGGCTGGAAATGGGCCTGTGAGAAAAAAACGCTGTACAGGGAACTTATTAAGAGTCTCTTAATTGAATAGACATTCGCCTGAAAATCTTCCCTTTTTAAGTTCCTGGCAGGCCAGTGTCCAGGTCATACAATTTCGTATGCAGCATCTCTGCGGTGTTCTGCTTGAAGCGAACAACAACATCAATATTCCCCAGTATGTCCTGTGCATCGAGCACCACCCGTGTGATAACGAGTATTTTCCTGTCTTTTGTCCTTTCCCGTATCATATCCGTTAAAATAGTGCGCGCTTCGCTGTCAAGACGATTCAGATCATCAAAGATGATGCACTGCTTTCCGGGCTGAATGGCGCGCAGCTCCTGACAGTTTTTCAAAACGCTCAGTTGGCCGTCACACTGTGGTATTTCCCCCGCCGTACCGTTATAATAGTATATATCGCCCATCCCTTTGACAGCTTTAAGCGCGGTGACAGTCTTTCCTGTACCTCTCCAGCCTTCGATAAGGATGATATCATGTGTGCTGACAATGTTCCGGAGTATTTCCTCCTTCGCAATAAAAACCATTTGAGGGACCGGGCATTCCATTTAGTTCCAATGTTTCTGCCTGATCGCCACGACCGTCTGATCGCGCAATATTTTCAGGTAGTTCAAATGCACAGCGGAAACTTTCTGAAAGTCTTCCCGGTCCCCCTCCACATAGAAGATCCCCAGAGGTTTTTTATTAATTATGATAGGCAAAAGGACAAAAAAGATTCTCGCAAATACCTTGCTTTTGAACCATTCAGGCAGCAACTTCTTAATATCGGGAGACTCGATATTCTTTATGACAAGATCATGCTCCTTAACTATCGATATATTGAAGATGTCGCTTGGGTCGTCAAGTGATATTTTGAACCATTTCTTCAGTTCCTCAATCCGGCTCCCAAACCCGAACCTGACACTCATGACAGGCAGCTTCGGGTCCTTTAACAGGAAAAGGGCCTTTGCCTGCCCTGACAATTGCATACCCCTGTACATTGTTTCCAGCACAATCCTGACGATATCGTTCAGGGTGAAATTGCTCAGTATCGAACTATTAATATCCTGGATGCCTTTCGTGAAAATACTTTCGGGGGTGTCTTCTTTTTCCGAACTAAGGATAATATCAATAGTTTCGAGCGCTTCAGCTGAAAAGTCCGCCAGGAGCAAATCCTGGGAGGATGAAACAGGTTTCTCCGACTTATCGGCCCAGATCATCATCTGCTTCCTAAAAGGGACCGCGTTAAGGTTGACATTAAAAATTCTCGAAAAATCATTCAGGTCCTCAAGGCTCGCATTAATGACACTCTCTAACCTGCTGCCCAGATCACCAAAGTGGGCCTTGAACATTCCTGTAAGTTTTACGATTTTCTCATCCATGTCCTTTTTTTCAGCATTTGTCGACAATATGTTAGCGATCTCGTTGGCAAAGAAGGCAATGAGATTGAGTTTATCGAGGTCACCGGCATTTGCTGTAATTTCCATTCCACGGAGTTTGTGCATGCTATTAACGATTTTGTTCGGGAAATGCCAGTCCCTGGCCATGGCCATTCCCACATCTTCATAACGCGCGCCCAGGACAGAGAGTGTCGCCGTCTCTTCCGGAATGCCTTTTTCCCGGCTGACAAATTTTATTTCCTCTATTTTATCAGGCAAGGCAAAGGACACCAGCATCTTGCCGAAACTGTGGAAAAGGGAACATATAAACGCTTCTTCCTTATTGTCAAAAGATATCTCATGCGAGATCTTCTGGGCCAGGATTCCGCTGTAGAAGGACCTGACCATTGTATCAATATGCTCAGCATTTGAGCTGTTTTTCTGGAAATGATCAAAAAGCATAAGAGTAAGAGCAAGGTTCTTGATATTTTCAAAACCAATGAGGACGATTGCACGGGAAATAGTAGTAACCTCCCCGAACTGAGAATAGCTGACGCTGTTTACAAGTTTCAGGACTTTTGAAGTTAAAGCATAATCTTTCAAAACAATGTTGGCAAATTCGGAAACTGAGACATCCTCGGAAGCCTTGAATTTATTAATAATATCAACAGTATTTGACATGGCCGGGAAATCGTGGTGTTCCTGCAGCCTTTGCAGTACAAGATCTTTTGTGCTCCGGCTATTTTCTTCCATATGGTCGGAATGCCTCTCCCTTTATCAGCACTTATTAAGGCAGGTCATGGTTGCCAGCGCGCTTTCGAGTCTCCCGGATTCTTCAACAATTACCTGCACATATTTCCAGCTGTCAGAGGCCGGGTCGAGCGCCGTTGAAAGTTTCTTCGCGAAGCCTCTGACCGCCAGAAGCGGGTTCCTTATCTCATGTGCGACCGCCTGCAACGTGTCCCTTATGGCTGAATTTTCTTCGAGAGATCCCAAACTTTCAAAAGATGGCAACCCGTGTTTTAAAGCTGTTTCCCGAAGCTCCAGCATCTTCTCTGAAAGCCCTCCGAGAGAAAGATTTGCTTTTTGGATAAGAGCGATAAGATCTTTATCCCTGTTCATATCGACCTTGAGACCATCGGCAACCTCCTGGACCTCATCAAACGTGGTGACAATAATATCTGTGAGCATGTCCTGATCAATGCCGTACATGGCTTCAGCCTTTCTGAAAAGCGGGGACCACTCCATCGATTCTTGACAAATAAGCGCAGAGAATTCACGCGCCATTTCACAGATCAGGGCCAGTGACGGTACCTCTTCTTGCCTGGATTCAATATTGTAAACATGCTGGCATTCGATAATAACTGAAGGGAACTTCCAATAACACAGCGCTGCAGCCCCGATCTCTCTGTGATCGGTCCCGTAATGCACGGTCTCCCATTCCAGGAGTTTCTCCAGAGGATGAAGGTCCAGATTCCCTTCAATTTCATGTCCTTTTACGAAAATGTGAAAAAATATCAGCAGCCCAATCTCAAGAACCAGACCGGCAACAAAGGCCTCCTCAGGATTACACGTGTGCAGCCTCCGGGCCAAAGATTTTGCGAGTAAGGCCTGATAGAGTGAAGAACGCCAGAATTTCTCGTAATCCATGGGGCCGACTTTGCCCATCGGGAATGTATCTCTCAGTGATAATGACAACGCCATCACTCTTAAATGGTTAACGCCTACTCTCATGATGGATTGCTCCACAGTCGCGACCGGATCTTTGGCCCTGAAAAATGCGCTGTTGGCAATCGTGACCAGACGGACCGTAAGACCCGGGTCCTCCTCAATAAGGTCCGCCATTTCAGCAAGGGAACAGTTTTCGTTGGAGGCTATTTCAACAAGCCTGAGCGCAACAACTGAAAGTGAAGGCAGCGAATAGCCGCCTTTGATCTTTTCGGTAATATCTTTTTCCGTCAGTTTCCCCATCACTTAAAACTAACAAGATATGTGTTGTGGTGTCAACTGATGTTGCGGTGGCCTTTTATATATGCACTCAGTATGTTGTATAATTCACAATACTATACTTAAATAAGAGGTTTAAGCCGTGTCGGAATTGACCCCTTTGATGAAGCAATACTACAGTATTAAAGAAAAATATCCGGATGCCATAGTGCTTTTCAGGCTCGGCGACTTCTATGAGATGTTTGAAGATGATGCGAAACTGGCTTCAGGCATATTACAGATAGCGCTTACCACAAGGGACAAGAACAAAGACGACCCTACCCCAATGTGCGGCGTGCCCTATTTTTCCGTTGATACATATATTTCAAAACTCATTAAAGCAGGCCATAAAGTAGCAATTTGCGAACAGGTTGAAGACCCTAAACTTGAAAAAAGCCCTGAAAGAGGAATAATCCAGAGGGAAGTGGTGCGCGTGATAACACCCGGCACCCACATTCCTGAACAGCCTAAAGAAAATGCGTATATTATGAGCATCTTTACCAACCAGGGAAAGCTGGGTATTACAGTGGCCGACCTTTCTACCGGTGAATTCACTGTCTATGAAACCGATAAACCTCTTGAGGATGAGCTGTCAAGATACGAGCCGCGGGAAATACTCTGCCCTCAAAGTCTGAAAAGCAATTTTCATTACGAGGAGTTGTCCGGAAAATATTTTGTTTCCTATTATGATGACTGGTACTTCGATTTCGGCGAAGCGTATAAAGGCCTGCTTAAATATTTCAAGGTCTCATCTCTCGATGGTTACGGATTAAACGGCATGGATGCCGCTATCTCATCGGCAGGGGCGCTGATCAGCTATCTTGAGGAGACCCAGAAACTGCTGGCCTTTAAAAAAATTTCTGTCCTCAACCAGGCAGAACATATGTTCCTTGATGCCGTCACCATACGTAACCTTGAGATAATGCACAACCTTAAAGATGGTGCAACCGAAGGTTCTCTGCTGTGGCTGCTGGACGAAACTCTCACCCCAATGGGAGGACGCTTCCTCAGAAGCGCCCTGACCAGACCTCTCCTCTCATCAGCGGAAATCGTGAAACGTCAGGACGCTGTCGGAGCCATAATCGAAGACTATGAACTGACCGAAAATCTCAGGAACGTATTGAGGAAGATACAGGATATCGACCGTATAGTGTCACGCATCGTTGCTCGTTCTGCGGGTCCGAGGGATGTTGTGGCCTTGAGAGATTCTATTGAACGCCTGCCGGAAATAAAAAAACATCTTGCATCCTCTCAAAACCACTATATTAAGGAACTGGGCAAAGAACTGCTTGAATTTCATGAACTGGTGGATTTGATTGACTTCAGCATGATGGATAATCCTCCGGTCAACCCGAGGGACGGCGGTATCATGAAGAAAGGATTTAACAGAGAGGTTGATGAACTAAGAAACATTTCAGTCAGCGGCAAAGATTTTATTGCCGGGCTCGAAACCGATGAACGGCTGCGCACCGGCATAAATTCGCTGAGAGTGGGGTTCAATAGAATATACGGCTATTATATTGAAGTCACGAAATCCAATCTCCACCTTGTGCCTGATGATTACCTGCGCAAACAGACTCTCGTTAACGGCGAACGGTTCATAACTCCGGAGTTGAAGGAATACGAAACAAAGGTATTGGGCGCTGAAGACCGTCTTAAAGAACTCGAATACACGCTTTTCCTTTCTATTCTTGATAGTATTCAAAAATATTCGACCCGGCTGCTGCACGCCTCTTTGCAGCTTGCCGCAGTTGATTTTCTTCTGTCCCTGACGGTAGTCGCAAAGCGATATGATTTCAATAAACCGCTCATTTCAGATGATGATATACTGGAAATATCCGATGGCAGGCATCCAGTTATTGAACGGCTTATCAATACACGCAGCATTCCCTCCAGAGATGAGAAATTCATTCCAAACGATACACATATGGACTGCTGCGACAACAGGCTGCTGGTTATCACCGGCCCGAACATGGCCGGCAAATCAACCTATATGCGGCAGACCGCCCTTATTGTTCTTATGGCCCAAATCGGTTCTTTCGTTCCGGCGGCTGATGCAAAGATCGGGCTGGTGGACAGAATATTCACCCGTATCGGGGCCTCCGATTTCATCGGCAGGGGACAAAGCACATTCATGGTCGAAATGGTGGAAGCCGCCAACATCCTGAATAATGCCACCGGCAGGAGCCTGGTGTTGCTCGACGAGGTCGGCAGAGGCACAAGCACCTTTGACGGTATAAGCATCGCATGGGCCGTTGCCGAATACCTTGTGAATAAAATAAAAGCCCGTACCCTCTTCGCTACTCATTATAACGAGCTTACCGAACTGGCTCTGACCATTGAAGGTATTAAGAACTATAACGTAGTCGTCAGGGAATGGGGAGATGAGGTAATATTCCTGAGGAAAATTGAGGCTGGTTCTGCTGACAAAAGTTATGGCATCCAGGTTGCGAGACTTGCAGGGCTTCCAGTGGCTGTAATCGAACGGTCTAAGGCGGTCCTTGACATGCTCGAAAAAAAGGAATCGAAGGCGCTGCTCCCGCGTCAAGCGCAAATGGACCTCTTCTTCACAGGCGACCCTGTTACCCGGGAGCTTCTTTCACTTGACATGGATTCGCTCACACCTCAAAAAGCTTTTAAAAAGTTGGGCGAACTGAAAAAGAAGGCTGAGGGGATGGCATGATCGTTGTGGGCCTTACCGGAAATTACGGGATGGGCAAAAGCACCGTATCAAATATGTTCGGTGAACTCGGGGCCTTGACCATCGACACCGATGGTATCGTGGGCGAGCTGCTTAAAGACCCTGAAGTAATAAACGAAATAAAAAATGCCATAGGGGATGATATTGCCGAGGGCCCTACGATAAATAAGAAAAGGTTGGCGGATATCGTCTTTGAGTCTCCTTCCCTCAGAATATCCCTTGAGGATATTCTTCACCCGCGGGTATTTAATAAAATAGACAAAAAACTGTCTGAACTGTCGCGAACGTGCAGCGAGGCCGTTGTGGTTATAGAAACGCCTTTGCTTTACGAGCGAAGCTACCAAAACCGGTTCGACAGGACCATAACGGTATATACTTCGTATGAGACCGCCGTGCAAAACTTGTTAAGGAAAGGCGTCCCGGAAGAAACCGCGCTAAAACGTTTGAATAACCAGTTCCCCATTGCAATGAAAATAAGCCGGGCCGATTACCGTATAGATAACAACAATGGACTTGATGCGACCAGAGACCAGGTTGCATACATATACCGTGAATTGACTGCCCTGGCAAAAGGCGGCAGTGTACCAGGCAACCTGCATGGAAATAATTAGCGATTTGACCAAGCTGCTTGTTTATAAAAATCCTGTGGTCACCATAGGTAATTTTGATGGAGTACATCTCGGCCATCAAAAAATATTTAAGCAAGTGGTTGCCAAAGCCGAAGAAACCGGCGGCACGTCCATTGCCATAACGTTTCACCCTCATCCGGTCCGCGTTCTTGCACCAGAGCGGGGTCTGAAAATGATAAATACCCAGGAGGACAAAAGAATACTTATTGAGCGGATGGGAATAAATTCGCTCATCTGCATCAGTTTTAACAGGGATTTTGCACACACAAATCCCGATGCATTCATACAAAATATTCTTGTCGATATGATCGGCGCAAAGTGGGTCATAGTAGGGCACAGTTATTCTTTTGGAAAAGGCAAGAGAGGCACGACCGCAATGCTAAGGGTCAAAGGCAGAAAATATGGATTCAAAACGCATGTGGTACGATACGCAACAGTTCATGATGATGTGGTCAGCAGCAGCAGGATACGCAGCCTTGTGCTCAGGGGAAGGGTCTGTGAGGCTTCTTCTATGCTCGGAAGGGCCTATCATATCAGCGGCACTGTCATAAAAGGCGCAGGCAGAGGCGGTACGCTGCTCAATACGCCCACGGCAAACATATCCACGCCCAACGAACTGATACCGCGGGAGGGCGTGTATGCCGTGAGAGTCTCCTTCAAGTCGCCTGACTTTAGGGGGTGTTTATACGATGGCGTGGCTAATATAGGCAGCAACCCTACATTTTGTGAAACTGCAATGAGCTACGAAGTACACATTTTTGACTTCGACAAAAATCTTATTGGAGAAAACCTGCGGATCCATTTCATTGAAAGAATCAGGGAAGAGAAAAAGTTTGCATCAGCCCAGGAACTCAAGGACCATATAGACAATGATATCAGGCAGGCAAAGAGTATACTTTCATCACGAAAAGACCCGCTTTTTTTGCAGCGGCTTTTTCAAGGTGCAGCTTCTGCGAGTGGCACGCAGAAATCAGATTAAAATATAGTGAGATGCCATTTCTTTCGCCCCTTCCGGAGCACGACTGAGGCATACCGTTGTGTACGGCGAGGGAGTGCAACGAAGCTGGAGCAAAGTCATTGCAAAAATCATCATTTTAAGTAGAGCTTGGATAGAAAGGTGATCGACTAACTTCATAAAGCTGGATTTGCTTTTACCCTTAGCCTTTTAACTTGACCCTTACAAAGTTTTAATTTCACCTTTTACCGGCACAACATAGTATCCGGGTGAAACCTTGTAACGCTCCATAAACTGCAGCAACTGGCCGCTGTCCACAAATGACGAGTCCTTCATTATTTCGAGCGTGAGGTCGGCTTGCCCGCCTTTCAAAGTGCCTTTAAGCCTCGCATTCAGTCCCCGCCCCTCCATCCAGATGGAGTCTATCCCCAGATCCTTCCCGCTTACCCTGATAAGCCCCCGAACAGTATGAAAGCAGTCCGGAGGTATAGGCAACCCGTACACCGCGCCAGTCAAATGCGCCTCTCTTATCTCAAATTTCAATTCGAAATACTTTTCCCCGGCAAGCAAACTGCCGGAAAGCACCCCTTCTCCGCTTAAGCCGAGTGTGCTTAAGAGGGCGGATTGTTCAGCTCCGGCCTTATCAATTGCGATGATACAACGATCATGCCAGTGCAGCAGGTCAATATGTCCTTCAACAGTGCCCCCTCCAATGTTCCCCCTGAACGAGAGCGGAAGCCTTATAAGCACCAGCGACAGGGGATTAATCGACCCTGTCAATGACTCGATTTTCAAAAGAACGGCGCCGCCTCTCTTTAGCCGCAACACAGGCGCATGAAATGTAAAAAAAGGCCCTTTTTTGAAGCCGGGGATTTCAAGGATGAGATTGTCTTCCTTAAGTGTTGCATTAATCCGGCTGAGGATAAGGTCTTCGGGCAGGACGATAAGCCATAAACCGATAATGATAACCAACGCCGCTGCACCGGCGATCATCGCCTTTTTCATTTAGGACGTACAAAGGCAATGGTCATGCTAATGTCAAGATTTGCGGGGTTTTCAAAAGATGCTTTCATGACAGCTTTCTTTATAAAAATACCCATCGGCGCGTTTTCTATCTTGTAAAAGAGATTTACGGCCTCGTTAATATTCACTCTCTCCACCTGTACTTCAGCCTCTTCTTCAACAGCCCCAGGGGCCTCTTTCGTGGTCAGAGGCTTTACCGACCTGATTCTCTGTTTCAGTCCAAGTGGCATGAAGATTTCGTCGACAGCCTGGAGTATCCCTTTGACATTGGTAATGGACTTCTTGTTCTCAATAACATCTATACTGCTTTTCAGTGTCCGGTATTCGCTCATGAGCGACGTAAATTCTTTCTGCCGGGCACGGGCTCCGGCGAGTTCATTTTTCGAAGAGAAAAAAACGCTCAACGAGATAATGCATACAATAACCGGAACAGCCGCACCCACAGCCTTGAGCAACGCCCTCTTTTTTATTATGCTCATGCCCTTCTTTCCTTGTTATTTGTGAGCAGACCCTTTGCAGTAATCGTAAAAGCCGTTCTTCCCTGGGCCAGCGGTTTTGTGTCTGAAATTGCGACATCGGTGCAAAATGACGCAAGCGAATTCCTGAGGGTTTGCACCTCGCTCAGCGTCCTGCACTCCCCCTTCAGTATAATGCGGCCTTTCTCAATATCTATTTCATTAAAAGAAAACCCGTTCTTGCCGGCGGCGGTCACATCCAGCAGGAACTGAAGAGGTGAAATTCCAGCAAACAGGGGCTCTTTGTCTTTCAACTCCCTTAAATGGGCCTTCAGCTGGTAGATTTCGCTGGTGATCTTTTTTTCACCAGGAAACATGTCTGAATAGCTCCTCCTTATCCCGTTATCTATGGACACGGACTCCTTCTTCATTGCGATGCTGTTTAACAACAAATGCGAAAAAAAGAGCAGGAGCAACAGCACGCCGAACAGCAGGGTGTATTTTAAAGATTTCCTCGACTTTTCGGTATCTCCGGTGTAGGCAAACTCTCCCCTCCTTAAATCAATAGCCGGGGCATCCACTTCATGGGCCGCTGCGGTTATGCGGTCTTCTGCACTCAAAGAGCCCGGAGACTGGCGCATAAGCAACTCCTCAATCTCATCTTCAGATGAAAAAGAATCAAACGCAGAAAGCAGGTCTAAAGAGGTGACCGTTTTTATATCGATGCCCTGCCGTCTGAAACCATCCAGCAGTTTCCTGAGAGAATCCTTCATCATGCAGACAACCAGAAATTTATATGTGCCCTCACGCTCCTTCAGGATGCGCGCGTCAAAAACAATCCCCCCGGAGCCTCCCAGGATGAGATTATCGAGTTCAAAGGGAAGCACTTCCCTTACCCTTTTCATGTCTGAAAAAGGAAGCTCGATAGTCCTGAAGCTCAGCATACTCAGGGGTACGCTCACATATGATGCCTCTATGTCATGAGGCGTCCTCTCAAGCCCGAGTTCATACTCAGGGCCTGCCGATACGCGCAGCACCTCTTTTTTTATATAAGTTCCCCTGCTCTTTTCGAACGTATACAGCATGGGTTGGTCCTTTAAATCAAAAAAGAGTGTTATGCCCATATAAAGTTAAAGTTCCTTCCAGTAGATGATGACAGGCTTGGAGCCTGACACTTGAAGCACACTTTCGACAATTTTCCTGATGCCTCCCTCTGTCGCCGCTGCCACAACACGAAACACGTCTCCCTTCACCGTTATGCGTCCCATCAGTGAGGCGCCTATCGTTTCAAAACCCGCCACCTTCACGATATCGGAAACATCTTGAAACGGAATGTTTCCCCTGTATTGCACTACCCTTTCAGCCATGTCACTGTTAACAGCGTCTGATAGAGACATAAGCACCGGGACCTCAGCACCATTAATATTGATAACACCGCTGCCGTATATTGTAACATAGGGAAGAAGCTTGTCATACGCTTCCCTGGTTATCCCCGGGACCGAGAGAAGCTCGTCAACACTGTCAAAAGGAGCATGTTTCAATTTAGCTTTCGAGCTGGAAATATCGGAAATAACCTGTCCGGAGCCGGGACCGGTCCAGTCTATTATCCGGTCGGCAATGGCGGGATTAAGGTTAATGGCCTTAAGCATCCTGACAAAAGCGTCATATGACTGCTGGTTCACCGCCCCATTGGCAAAAACAAGTGTGTTCAGATTAAACTTAATATTTTCATTCTCGATTCTTATCGACAGTTCCCCGCTAAAACTTTTGACCGGCTTCTTGCGGACAATATCCATAGTGCCCGGATAGGTATAAGCAACCTGGCTGTCGTTTTCAGAGATAATCCACGAGGCAAATCTTACAGCAGACTTGGCCACATAAGAAAGCCTTTGTGAAGACTGCCAGTTATATAATGCATTGGTGCTTACATAAACGCCGTAGACAAATTCAACAACAAGCGTCGTCATTACGGCAACAACAAACAGCGTTATTATAAGGGCCATGCCATCGGAGTTATTGGCTGAATTCCTTGCAGGACTTTGTGCAGTTCTACGCAGCGCCCTCATATCGGCTTCCCTGTCCCTGGTCTGATGATTTCAAAAAGTGGTATGAGCTTGTCTCTAACGCGGACAGTAATAGTAACTCTGAGTTCATCAGGCACTTTTCCGGTCTCTCCAGCATCCCAGATGCTTACCCATTGTCCGTTATAGAGGCTTTCAACAGTAAAACCATAGACATCCTCTATAATTTCAGTGCCCTTCATATTAATGTCAATGTTCCAGTAAGGGTTTATTTTTTTCATGAGGACCAGCCTTCCTTCCCTTTCCTCTATGTAATATTCTATATTCGAGAGCCCGGGTATATACGTAGAGAATGCGGTAAATGAAAGCGTCGAAACCTTTTTATCATATATGTCCATATCTTTCATCACGAAAAGCGTGAATTGATTACTTCTGCTAAAAACTGCTGAAGCAAGTTCCCGGCGTAATGTATCGAGGGCCATCCTGCCTTCCTGAAGCCTGACAAGCGTATCGCCGGCGCCCTCCGTTGCCTTTTGTGAGAGGAAAAAAGTGCTGTATAGCGCAACCAGTACTATAGATAAAAGAGCAATGGCAAGCAGCATCTCTATGAGGGTAAAACCGTAACAGGACCAACCCTTGCAGGAATTTTTTTTATGTCGCATTATTAAACTGGGAATTGGCGCCATTGTGTATCAGTTCCGTGAATGTGACGCTTTCTTTTTCCGTGGTAACTGTAACGGAAAGCTCCGAAAACACGGGAAACTCTGATTCGTTTACATCGATCTTATAATGGAATGCCTCGTACGGCGCTGAAAAATCACCGCTTGTGCTCAAGGGCGACAATTCAGCATCAGCCATTTTCTCCTGCGCAAGCATCGTTGCAACAGTAAGCACTTCGTGCCTGCCGGCGATGCCTAGATGATAATTCAAGGAGTAGATAAGAGTAACGAGGACGCCTCCTATGATTGCGAGAGAAATCATGACTTCCAGAAGCGTGAATCCTTTTTTATTGGTCATCTGTTTTTATTGCAGCTCTTCCGCTCAACTGATTGAAAACTATCATCATTGTCTCCCCGGACTGCCGCAGATGCACCACGAGGTTTTCCTGTATCCCAAATGGACCGAAAGATACGATCACCTGCCCTTCATTTACATTCCCCTTTGAAGGCAGTTCCACTGATGACAGGCTCTTGAACTCTTCGGTCTTTTCTACATCAGGGCCTTTCCATGATATGGAATTTTCTCCGAAGTCGAATGTAAGAGAATAAGAATCTTTTGTTGCAATAGAACTGTCGTTCAGATACCTCAACACTGATGCTATCTTCTTTGCATCAGACTTCAAACGCATCCCTTCCGCTCCATACAGAGACGGAAAGACAATTGCCATCAGCAGGGAAACCAGACCAATCACCAGCAGGAGTTCAAGAAGGGTAAAGCCTTCAGGTTCAGGGCTCGTGATTAGCGAGCCCTTACATATTGTAATTTGCGATGTCCGCATCCTTCCCTTCGCCGCCTTCTTTCCCATCCGCACCAAAGCTGATAATGTCAAAATCCCCGTGTGCGCCAGGCGAGAGGTAAACGTAGGGATTGCCCCAGGCATCCATTGGAATTTTGTGCTGCTCAAGATATCCGCCATCCCTGTAAGCAGTTGGTATCTGTCCTGTCGCAGGCTTATTAATCAGAGCATCCAGGCCCTGCTCCGTTGTCGGATAATATCCATTATCGAGTTTGTACATTTTGAGAGCAGTCTCAAAATTTCTAATCTGCACCTTTGTCTCGGCTATCTTTGCGTCATCAGTTTTCCCCATTATCTTCGGTGCGACAATCGCAACGAGCAGGCTCAAAATGAATACCACCACTATAATCTCAAGAAGAGTAAACCCAGAGTCAAAGACAACCGGTTTACTAATTATTTCCCTTTCATCCTTCATGATTCCTCCTTCAACTTTCTTCGTATTGTAAAATTAACCACAGCCAACAGTAGGGGCTTTTAAGCCGGGCCTTAAGCCAGGACACAGAGAAATACTCTGTGCACTCTGAAAGACTTTATGGAGCTTTTTATATATAGGGATTCCTCTGTGTTCTCTGTGGTATCTTTTTGCTTTCCTCTCTTCTATTTCACCATCTGGTTAAGCTGGAACATCGGCAACAGGACCGCAAGTACAATAAAGCTGACAACAAAACCCATTGCCAAAATCATTACCGGCTCAAGCAGGGAAAGGGCCTTTTTAACATTCCTGCCGAACACCTCCTCATAGGAATCAGCCGCCTTATTCAAAACCTCTACTATCCTTCCGCTCTTCTCTCCCGTGGCAATCAATTGCAGCAATACCGGAGGGAAACCTTCCAATGATGAAGAAAGACTGGCCCCTTCTGCAACTCTCTTTACCGCATCCCTGATTCTTTTCTCATAAACGATGTTCCCTATGGCTTTTGCCGAAAGGTCCAGTGCCCTCAGCATTGGCAGCCCCCCTTCGAGCAAAAAACTGAGGGTCCTTGAAAAGCGGGTATAATAAAGGCTTTGTATAACATTGCCGGGCAGCCTGAGCATTGCCATATCAAACAAATCCCTGCGTTTACTGTACAGTTTCCTGACACCGGCGGCAAGCGCTGCCGCAAGGCAGGCGACAAGCCACCAATAGTGTATGAAGAAATTGCTTATTGCAATCAGGAGCACAGTAATAAAAGGAAGCGCGCTTTTTGTGTCCTCGAATATCTTCACTATTTTCGGTATCACAAAAGTAAAAAGAAAAGACATAACAATAAATCCGACGCATAACATCATTATAGGATAGATCATTGCTGTCTTTACTTGCGCTTTTATCGAGGCCTGCTTTTCAAGAAAGCCGGCGAGCCGGTCCAGCACTTTGTCGAGCGTTCCGCTTTGTTCCCCGGCAGATACCATCGTTATGAACGATTCGTGGAAAATCCCTGTGTAGCTTTCGAGTGCGCGTGAAAAACTGGCCCCCGCAGACACTTTCTCCCTGACATCGATAAGGAGACCTTTCCAGTACCCGGTGCTTTCTTCCGAAAGCGTCTTGAGCGCCTCTACGAGGGGGACCCCCGAGGCCAGCAGTGTTGCGAGTTGCCTGGCCACCGTAGGGAGGGCCTCGCCATGTTTTTTTCCAAACAGAAATCTCTTTTCATTATGGACGTATTCGGCTACTTCTTTGGGAAAGACGCCAATATTTTTAACAGCAGAAACAGCATCCTTAATCCCGTCCGCCTCTATGGTCCCTGATACCCGAAGGCCATCCTGCTTATATCCTCTATAACGAAAAATAGGCAACCTACCCCCCTAGCCCTTCAGCTTAGACAAACTCGTAAAACAACATAATCTAAAGGTTAGTAAAAAGATCCGGAGGCAAGGCGCGCAAATCCTGAGGAATGAGTTCTTCTTTGTGTACGCCTCAGTGACGAAGGATGCAGCGCAACGCAGCATATTGACTTTTTACTAACCCTTCAACCTTCGATATAGTCTTTCTGCGTAACCCTCAAGACCTCTTCAATAGACGTAATGCCTTTGACAGCTTTTTCAAAACCATCCATCCTCAGTGTTCTCATGCCGCCTGCTACCGCAACATTTTTGATACTTTGAGAATCGGTCTTCCCTGTAATCATCTGCCGTATGGAATTGTCGACGTCAAGGAGTTCGAATATGCCTGTCCTCCCGATATACCCCTTATTGTTGCATCTGTCACATCCCCTGCCGCGGTAAAGCACCGGTGCGGCAATGTATTTTGCCTCTTCTTCTGCAGGCGCATACGGTTCTTTACAGTTGGGGCAGATGACACGCACAAGCCTCTGGGCAAGTACGCCGGCGAGTGATGAGGCAACCAGAAAAGGTTCTACGCCCATATCGATAAGCCTTGCAATGGCGGAAGGGGCGTCATTGGTGTGAAGTGTGCTGAGAACAAGGTGGCCGGTCAGTGAGGCCTGGATAGCAACCTCGGCAGTTTCGAAATCTCTTATCTCACCCAGCATAATAACATCCGGATCCTGCCTTAAAATTGATCTCAGCCCAGAGGCAAACGTAAGGCCCACCCGGGGGTTGACATGTATCTGTCCGATTCCTTTCAGCTGATACTCCACAGGGTCCTCAACGGTAATGATATTCTTTGCCTCCGTATGTATCCTGTTCAACGCAGCATAGAGTGTTGTAGTTTTTCCGCTTCCTGTCGGTCCCGTGACAAGGACAATACCGTTTGTTCTCTGAAGCATGGTCTCCATGCGCCGTTCATCATTTACATCAAGACCCATCTCCCACAACCCTATAACGCCCTGCTTTCTGTCCAACAACCTTAATACTGCCCGCTCGCCGTAGGTAGTCGGGACTATCGATACCCTGATATCGATGTCCCGCCCGCCGACGATGAGCCTGATCCTGCCATCCTGCGGCAGCCGTTTCTCAGCTATATCGAGATTTGCCATGATTTTCACCCTGCTTATCAACGCATCCTGTATTATCTTGGGAGGGCTGAGTATTCTATGAAGGATTCCGTCAACCCTCATACGCACATCCAGTTCCCGTTCGTAGGGCTCAATATGGATGTCGCTTGCACGCTCTTTGATCGCCTGTTGTAAAATGGCATTCAGAAGGCGGATAATCGGGGCGTCTTCGGTGAGTTCAAGGATGTCCCTCGGTTTTTCAAATTCCGTCGCAACAGCCGAAAGGTCATCTCCCGCAATGTTGTCCATAACATCTTCGGCGGAACCGGACTGACCGTAAAATTTATTAATTGCATCATTAAGGGCAGAAGGCGAAATACTCAGGGCCAGCGGTTTCAGATTATAAAGCCTGGAAATATCCCATAAGGCAAATATTCCCTTCTCATCGGCAACGGCCCCGACAAGAATGCCGTTCTCTCTTCTAAGCGGCATCATCATGTTGCCTTTAGCGTAAGAAAGAGGTATTTCCTTTATTAACGCGAGTTCAATATCCTCGTCCCGTACGACATCGATCGTTTTCATCTCTTCAGCGTCCGGTTGGATCGTTGTCAGACCCGGCGTTCACGACTTCAGGCATCAGGGAAAGTTCTTTTATGGCATCTTTTACAGACAGCCCTTCTTTTGCCTTTATCTTGTAAACATTTGTGCTCCCTGAATAACCGGTCACCATCATACCTTTTTCGGAAAGCATCAGCAGTGCCTTTTCGGCAGGTACGCCTTCCTTGAACTTCACAAAGATTTCACCGTTGGTCCGGGCGCCGCTTGCTTGTTCTCCGAGTTCTTGTTCTCCGACCCTAAATTCATTCTGCTTATCTCTCGTTATCTGCACCAGACTATCATCTTTCCTGAGCAGATGCGGGGTGATGAACACAAGCAGGTCAGTCTTAGTCTTGGTAACGCTTTTTGTTTTAAAAAGCCAGCCTAAAAGTGGAATGTCCCCAATCACAGGGGCCTTTGTTATCGAATTCTCCGTAGTATCCTGCAGCAACCCACCGATGACCACAGTGTCGCCATCTTTGACAACAACAGAGGTCTTTGTTGAGCGCTTGTCAATGGTCGGTCCGACGCTTGTCAGTATAGTATCATCAGCCTGTTCGAGCGATGATATTTCCTGATAAATATCGAGTTTTACATAATCTCCTTCAGTAATTTGCGGGGTTATACGAAGTTTTACGCCGACGTCCTGCCTCTGTATGTCATTAACTACCGTACCGCTGGTAGCAATACTTTGTTCTCTGGATGCTATAAACGGGACATTCTCGCCCACAAGTATCTCAGCTTCCTTATTATCGGACGTAAGTATCTGCGGGGTCGAAATAACATTGACCACATCCTTGAAATCACTAAGCTGAAATATTGCCGCAAGTCCCGGCGCCTGCGTAGCAGCTGTTGCTCCGGGAATAAAACTTTGCGGAATAGTAAAGTAACTGCCCATCCCCCCCAGGGTAAGCCCTGACAGCCCCGTTACTATGTTCTGGAGGGTTGTCTGGTTGACTTGACCTGCTCCGCCTATAAAGACCGGATTCCCGTTTTGCTTTGCGGCAACCCGGAAGTTTGTGCCGAGTTGAAGCAGACCGTTAAGGGAAACCTCTGCAATCATGGCCTCGACAAAAACCTGTCTCCTCCTGCGGTCCAGCTTCTTTATTGTATATACGAGGTTCTGATAATCAGCATATGAAGCAACAATAACAAGCGAATTAGTGGATTTGTCGGCAGTTATGGTAATACCCCCGCCTGCCTCGAAAGGAACAACCGGGGCGCCTTGCGTTCCGGCTGCCGCCTGGTGCGCTGCCGGAACTCCCTTGAGCATCTCCTGAAGGACTTTAGACAGTTCGACCGCATCCGCATTTTCGAGAAAATAGACATTTATCCTCCCCTGCGACTCAGGGGACGGCACGTCGAGTAGTTTTATAAGAGACTTCATCGATTCCCGAGTCCCCCTGTCACCAAAGAGGACCACGGCGTTAAGCCTCGGGTCAGCTATTGACTTCGCCTCGCCGGCGCCGGCAGCCTGCTGCGGTCTGGCGCCGCGGCTAAGGCCTTCGGTAATAATGCGGGCTACAGCATCGGCGCTTGCGTGTTTCAGAAAAACTATATCGGGCTCTTCAAGAAGATACGGCTGGTCTACGGTATCAATAATTGAGAGAATCTTTTCAATGTTCGATCCCGAATCGATAACCAGCAGCATGTTTCCAGGTCCGAAAGCGGACATATAGCCATCTTTTGAAACAACGGGCAGCAGGAGCTTCGCGGCATCGTCGGGCGGGATATTCTTAAGTTTGATAAGCCGGACAATATAACTGTCATTAACCGGCTGTCTGTCAACCATCACCCTGATTCCCTTCTGCTTTGCCTCAACAGAAGGAATAATTTTATACGCATCCACACCGGAAGGCACAACTGTAAAACCTTTTAGCTCCAGCACAGATACAAACAAATTGAACGCATCATCTATGTTGAGTTTGGCCGGGGTGATTATCGTTATTTTACCCTTCACCCTATCGTCGAATATGAAATTCTTCTTCGTAATCTCACTGATAAATTTTGTTAATGCACCGAGATCGACATCGACAAAATTAAAAGCAACCTTTTGTTCCCGGTTCTGATCGTTTGCAGGAGCGGCAAACGACGGCCCTGAAATAAAAAGAATAAATATTAGTTGAATAGCAGCAATAGAGAACAAATACTTAATTTTCTTCATTAAATTTGACCTTCTGCGTCGCATTGACAATAACAACTGTTATCATTGGAACCCGCTAAACCTGAGCGTTTTCATTATATTTATTATTGGCTCTAAAAAGCAATTTCATCATGCCACCATCTAAAACCTATAGCCGAGGAGCAGATACAGCGAGTCTATGCCCTCATTGGGAGGAAACAACCCGGCGTTGGAGTGATGTACCCACCGCGCAAAAAGGCTGATTCCTCTTTCAGTCCTGCCAAACTTGATGCCCGCGCCCGCAGTCGGAGTGAAGAAAAAGTCTCTTCCAAAATTCCTGTTAAAAAGCATCGTTTTTGAACCGATACTCACTCCTCCGCCAACATCTATGAAAGGATTGATGCATTGCCCATAAGAGCCAAATCTGATAACAGGGCCCACACCGTAAAACACCATCGACTGGCCAGCTCTTGCAGAGATGTATTCAACATTTGGCTCTATTCTCAGTTCAAATTGGGGGGAAAGCCTGGTTATCCAAGCTCCAAGGACTATACCCTCGGTCGACTTAAGATCGTTCAATCCCTTTCCTGCCCCGACGGCAAGCTCATAACCGCTGTCAGAGGCCCCGGCAGGCGGAATAAAAGCAACCGCGATAATGACGCCCAATGCCAAAGCCAAAAAAAAGTTGTCCCGCTGCATATCTAATTTTATCTGACCAGATAAGTCATGGTCATCTTGTTTCCGCTCCTGATGATATCGAGATTCACCCTGTCCATGCCCTTTAATGCCATGAAAGCCTGAAGCGCGTTCTCAGTACTTGAAATATTAAAATCATTTATGCGCAAAAGCACATCGCCGTTCTGGAGTCCGAGGCTCTGATAGATACCGTCCGGTTTTATTTCACTTATGGAAAATCCCTGCTGTTTGCCGTCAACCGTATTCGGCAGGAGCCGGGCATCCGTCATTATCTGCCCGGGCCGTTCGAGCGCCTGCCGGACTTTTCTCTGGTCAACAATGTAGCTGCCTTCACTGGTGCTCCTGACAAAAGGAGCTGCAGTGCCTGCCTTAGATGTGCCGCTGTCAGCCTGGGAAACAGCATCGATGATCGGGACATCAATCGCCCTGCCTCCTGAGAAAAGGACCGCCCTGTCCTTTTCCACTCTCTGCAGCACGCCCATCGCATGAACGGCATCGCCGATTTTAAATACTTCCTGATCGTTATTCTTGTCCACAAAAATTGCATAGCCGTATTTCTTCGGACCTGAAACAGTACCTACAAGCGTTAGACCCGACAGGCCGGACGCCGCAGACTCAGCGTTCGCAGCAGAAAGCTGCTTCAGCTCTCCTCCAGGTGTGCCAAAGGGGTTGTTTATTACAATAGAAGCATATTCCTGAAAGCTTTTCTTCGGAGCCCGGACTGTATATGAAGTGACCCGCGCAGGCGGCTGCGCCTTTCTGAATGACAGAGTTACAATGTCCCTGACAAGTAAAAGGCCAACAAATATCAACAGTAACCCCATAAGCCAGTTAGTGATAGTCAGTAATCCGGTATAATTGGACCTGAGCGCTTTAGACAGCCCTGGACCAGGAAACAGGTTATATAGTCTTATTTTCATTGAGGTAGAATCCCCTTTGCCGGGTGCCCGATCCGTAGGATTGCAGAACGAATATAAAAAAAATAATGAGTCCTTGTCAAGCCCTTTCTATAAATTGACTTGTCCTCAACGGTTAATAGGAGTCTCATAATTTAATATACATTGACAGGGAAAGGAGAATTTTTCCTTGTTCTGATGGCAAATAGGAAAATATTTCCTGATCATGGTTAGTGTCTGCCCAAAAAAATTAAATGTTAAATGTTGAATTAATTAAAAAGTCCATAATTTATCATTCAGAATTCAACATTCAACATTTGGTAAAGCACTATGGCATACAATTTGCAACACTTTATATGTTTAAATTAACTACTATAGGAAGGAGGTTAAAAATATGACTGTACAATCAGTCAGCAATGTTTATCAGTCTCATAATTCTGTAAGGTCGGATTTCACCAATTTGAGCACAGACGTAAATGCCCTTCAGAGTGCGTTGAGTTCAGGCAATCAAGATCAGGTTACGTTGTCGGAAGGCGCCTTGACGCAACAGTTAAGCCAGGTATTAAATGACCTTTCCGGTGCCATGCAGGGGCTGTCAGCCGGCAATACCAATCAGACCCAAAACTCAGCGAACGGCAATATGCTGAACTTTGAAACTGATCTGCAGGCCCTTCAGAGTGCGTTGACATCGGCTGCCCAGAACCAGGGGACATCTTCATCTTCATCATCGCAAAGCACCTTGGCACAAGCATTGAATCAAGTCCAAAGTGACATGTCATCACACCGCCGCCATCATCACCATCATATGGATGACAACACCAGTTCTAACGGCAGCATGCAGAATCTTCAAACCGACCTGCAAGCACTTCAGAGTGCGTTGACATCGGCTACCCAGAATCAGGGCAGCTCTTCGCAAAGCTCAACCCTGTCGGCAGCGTTAAACAAGGTAATAAGCGACCTTTCCGGTGGCACACAATCACAGCAGGCCCAAAGCTCAGTCAACAGCAACAATATTTCTCTTTCCTCTCTGGCTTCACTCTTCGGCATTGGGGCACAAAGCGGCAGCAATACTTTGAACGTGACAGTGTAAGCTTCCTGTGACTCTCTCCGGAAGGCGGAAGAGCCTGAATTCTTCCGCCTTCCGATTTATTTTCGCCCGTCTTCAGTCCGTTCCTCTATTTGTTTGTTTTTTAGCTTGTCGACAAGCTTTTCATAAGAGCCGGAATGTATTATTTCATTGAACTGGTTCCTGTAGTTGTTGACCAGGCTTACTCCCTCTATAACAATGTCGTAGACGAACCAACCGCCGTTATTCTTTTGCATCCTGTATTCCATAGGAACATCACCATTCTTTTTTGTAACAATCTTCGTCCTGACCACTGCGTAATCTCCTTCGTTCGTCTCTTCTCCATAGATGAATTGTTGGTCCGTATAGGACTCAATCTTTCTTATGTATGTCCGTTCGAGGAGATCGGAGTATAATGCAACAAACTCTTTCTTTTCATCCGGGGTCCTCTGGTTCCAGTACCGGGCAAGAGAACGTTTAGCCATTTCTTCAAAATCAAAGCGCTCGCTTATTGTACTACGTATCGCGGCCCTGCGCTCTTTGGTTTTCCCAGGCTTCTTCATTTCCTTATTCTTCAGAATATCCAGGACCTTATCAGTAGTCTGCTTTACCAGTGCGGTAGGTTCCCCTGCAAAAGCAACAGCAACAAGCAGCAAGACAATCACAAATACAGAAAAAAAGATAAGCAGTAAACCCCTCCGCCTCATAAAACCTCCTTGCATAAAGAAATATAATTGACGGTTTCGCAAAAAGCTCCATATGCTGCGTTGCGCTGCATATGGACTTTTTACAAAACCATCATACTTTGCCATAGATATATTTTGATATTGCTTCCTCAATATCGATGGGAGCTTCCGTTTCCCTTATTCTCCCTCCATTGGTAAGCACTTTATCCGATCCGCCCGGACTTATCTGCACAAACTTTTCACCGATAAGACCCTTTGTCTTTATTGATGCGATGGCATCTTCCTGTATTTTGACCTTGTCGTTGATAACAAGTGCAAGCATCGCCTCATAATTTTTGTCCAAGCGAATGCTTTTAACCTTTCCTATTTCGACCCCTGCAATCTCAACAGCAGCGCCAGTCTTTACCCCCCCTGCCTTCTCGAACTCCGCATAAAGAGTATACTCGCCCCTGCCTGTTACATCAAACCTGCCGAGCCTTATGGAAATAAATGCAAGCGCAATAATGCCGAGCAGCAGGAATAACCCCGCTGATAGTTCCGCATCATACTTTTTCATTTCAGACCTCCGGTAAATCAATTAATATAAATTATGTGAATTTAACATCCTCATCAGAGCATGTGCCTATAAACTGCCTGACAACGGGGTCGTTGACCCGGCATATCTCCCGCTGTGTGCCTGAGGCTATAACACGTCCGCGATAGAGCATGGCCACTTTATCGGCAACATCAAATATCTCCGGTATCTCATGGCTTATAATTATACCGGTAAAGCCGTATTTTTTATGTGTCTTCATAATAAGCCTATGGATGGAATTCATAATTATCGGATCAAGGCCTGTCGTAGGCTCATCAAAAAAAATTGTGCCGGGCCCTAAAATAAGCGCCCTGGCAAGCGCTACCCTCCTCTTCATGCCGCCGCTTATCTCGGAGGGATATTTTTCTTCGATCCCCTTCAGGCCCACCTCATCAAGCGCGCTTTCCCCCCTGTCGAGTATCTCCTTTTCATCGCAATTCGTCTTTTCCCTCAGCGGAAAAACAACATTCTCAAACACTGTCATAGAATCGAAGAGGGCGCTGCCCTGAAACACAATGCCGAATTTGTCTCTCACCTTATCGAGCTCTTTATGGCTCATCACTGAAATATCAGCACCGTCTACCAGTATGCTGCCTTTATCAGGCTTCATGAGACCTATCAGGTGTCTCAAAAGCACAGTTTTGCCTCCGCCGCTCTCACCTATAATAGCCATGACTTCCCTGTCGGCTATTGTCAGGTTTACACCTTGCAGCACCTTTTGACCGTTAAAGGACTTCTCAAGGCCGATAATTTCAATCATTTGAGACCCTTTCAAAACTATTCAAAACACAGAGGAAGCCATATAAAGAGGAAAAGTTTTTCCCTTTTTTATTTATCATTGTATCTTTCTCTGTGTACTCTGTGGTTAAAGCTTTCATAACATTTCCCCTTCATACCAAAACAGAGCCGATGAAATAATCCCATATAAGGATCAGGACTGAGGACATAACCACAGCATCAGTTGTTGACTTGCTTACGCCCTCTGCTCCGTAGCCGGTCTCATTCGTATGGAATCCTTTATAACAGGATACCCAGGATACGATCACTCCAAAGCTCAACGATTTATAGATACCCATCCTGATATCAGACATTTCGAGAAAATGCTCCATCTGTGAGAAATATGTCCCGGAACTCAAGCCAAGCAATTTGACTCCTACGATGTATCCTCCATAAATACCGACCACATCATATATCGCAGCAAGCAGAGGGAATACGATGACAGCCGCTACAATATTCGGCACACTAAGGTATCTGAGCGGGTTAAGCGCCATGGTCGTCATTACATCTATCTGCTCCGATATTCTCATAATGCCGAGCTCCGCTGTCAGTGCAGAACCCGCCCTGCCCGTGACCATTAACGCGGAAAGCACCGGACCCAATTCACGTATCAGGCTAAGCGCAACAGCTGGTCCAAGCAAGGCATCCGAACCGAATTTCCTTAGTGTATAAAAGAGCTGAATAGCGAGGACCATCCCGGTAAATGCTCCGGTGAGGACGATGACAATTAAGGACCTGGAGCCGAAAAACCTGATCTGCCGGAAAAGATACCGGAATTTAAAAGGCGGCGCAAAAATAAGACAAACCGATTGAACTAAAAAGATGACCATTTTCCCCATGGTACTTAACGAGGACAACGCCCATGCTCCTAATATCCTGATAATTTTCTCCATACGTCCTTCTTACAACTCCTATGCTATTAGTGTAGTTTCCCTAACAGTTCTTTACACTTTTGAGGCTGTCATTCGGTGCTTTAAGCACCAGAAGCAGGCGCTCTAAGCGGGTACTCTTAAGCACGGGGATGACAAATAAAGTAAAGCTATTTACGAGACAGAACATCAGTTACTAATGATATCAAAGAATCAGTATTATAAAATAACTGCAAACTTTTTTCACATCAGATTATAGGCTTTAACAGCCAGCTTGAGCGATTGCACCGCCCCGGCATCATAACCTGAATAGAGAAAAGTGAAGACTGTATTATTGGTAAGCAGCGGATCCAGTGTATCATCTATAATTCCATGTTGAATCAGTTCATTCCATGATCGCGTCCCTCTGACAGGCGAGAATTCCGCAAGGTATATCCTTACATCGAGTGTTTGCAAGAAGCTGACCCCCTCTATGACTTCAGAGAAGTCCTGCCCCGGCAGCCCGTACATGAGATAAACGCCCAGCTCATTTTTTGTAAAACCACATTGTTTGAACAGTGCTACAGCCCTTTTAAGATCACTGTTCGTCACTTTGGCCCCTGTATCATGCTGTCTTTCCAGGTCCACTGTTTCAAGGCCCAATCTGACAGTTTTAAACCCGGCCTGCCGCATCAGCCATGCAACATCTTCTTCTACAAACCGTGCGTGAAGTCCGTTGGGCGTATGAAACCCGGCAGATAACCCGGAATCGGCAATGCCCTTCAGTATCGGCCTGGCATGATTGCCGGCATCATAAAGCAGGGCATCATCATAAAAGGCGTAGTCCCTGGCCCCCTTTTCATAAAGTTCCGCTATCTCCGTCAATACCTCGCCGGGCGAACGCCTGCAGTACTTTGAGCCGGACAGCAGCTCAGAGGAGCAATAGGCGCAACGGAAAGGACAGCCTGTAGAGGTCTGGAGCGGTGCGAAAGGGGAACCAGTGTAAAAATTAAGCCTGTAGTATGGGATATTGTAACCCTTTCTTTTCAGCTTGAAGCCGAAAGTAGAAAGGGCAAAGTTAAGGCCTTCAGTGAGCGGTCCCCTGAAGATAAAATCTGCACCGGAGGCATTTACAGCATGCTCGTGATAGAGCGTCGCATAAAGGCCTCCGAGAATAACAGGCACATCACCGGCCAACTCCCTTATCAGCTCCGTCGCCTTTTGCACGCCCGGATACCAGTAACTCATAACCGAGGTCAACAGTACTGCATCAAAGGGCATTGCGGCTTTTACCTGCCTGACAAACTCATCTATGCCGATGCCGTACCGTTTGAATATTCTTGGAACGGCTTCCAGGGGGGAAGGCTTATTTACTGCTTCGGCGCGGTATTTCCCCGTACCGAAACGCCCCGAGGTGCAAGAGCCGGTGCAATCAATAAAAGAAAGCTCCGTATCAAAAGAGCTGAGATATTCCGCGACCCTGAAGAGTCCCAGCGGCCTGGCCCACAAGTTAAAGGCCGCAAAATCGTATATCCAGGGATTAACGAGCAATATTTTTAATTTCATTCCATCTCCCAACTTAAAATAATAGTTATACAATACTTTCATCACAACTGTGAAAGCAATGTCCAACAGCCATAAGGAAGGGAGCAGCAGGGGCAGGTTGAAGCCTATGGTGCAAACGTAAGAGTATCAGACAATGCCGAAACAAACCGTATACTGACAGTGAGATTCAGAACAGAAGCGGTTTGACTTTAGCGAGAATTGTCGCGAGCGATGTGATCGAAATACTATCGACTATACTTATTTTCCGAGCCTGCCAGTCTATGGAGCGGACCTGATCGGATAGAGCAACCCCCGAGGTTTTTTTCGTACCATCGAGACTTACCTCAAAAGGGTAGCCTTTAATACTCGTCGTTATTGGACAGACTAGGCAGAGACCGGAAGCTTTATTGTAAACTTCGGGCGATAAGACAACTGCTGGCCGGAAACCTGACTGCTCATGCCCTAATGTTGGATCAAAACTCAGAAGGATGATATCTCCCCGATCAGGAATTGCTTTCATCAAAGAATCTCCTTTCCAACTGGACGCCCGAAGTCGACTTCATGATGGCGGTTTTGGCGAGTAATTCCATTAACAAGTTCTTTTAAGGAATACTCCTTCTTTCCTACAGGCTTAATGACAATCCCATTATCAGCTTCGTCAATCTCGACAGTGGAGTTTACACTGATCCCGACCCTCTTGGCCAAGTCCCTAGGTATCCGTACACCTATACTGTTCCCCCATTGGGCTGTCTTCGTAATCACGTCCGCACCTCCTTTTTGCTATTACTATAGTAATAGTATATCCTATGGATATACAAAACAACAAGCTACTGGTTAAAGCACCCACTAATGGGTAAAAAATAAGGGCCGATGCTGTTATCACTTTCTCCCGAAGCAAACGTTTTCACACATCTTGATATTTTGCGCAGTACAAATAATAATTCCAGGTCGTGGGCACAATTAAAAACCTTAAGTTCGCGAAACATCAACCTAAAAAAAAGTACCAACAATATCTATGATTCTAAGCTTAAGCCTTCAGTGATCTCGAAGCCCGGATGAATTTACCTTTTGTATATTTGTTTCCTGTGTCCAACCCGCAAAACAACGATGTTTTCACGATCCATGGATTTCGCCTCTTTAGGCCTCCGAAGTCTGTCCTCTCAGACGTCACAAAAGAGGCAAAGACTTTTAAAGACATTTAAGTTATAATTTTCTCATAAGCATGCTGGAAATGAAAGAGAAAGTGCATTCGGCGACAAATATCAAATGGCCGGTTTTAGCTGGGTTGGCGATCAACCTCTTGGTCATTGCTGTGGCTGGTATTGTGATCTACCAAAGCCGTATTCAGTATGAGGAACGAGCCAGAGTTATAGCGCAGAACTACGCTCAGGTACTTGATGAATACATTAATGGAGTCCTGACCAAGATCGATATAACACTGCTGTCGGTCGCGGAAGAAGCGGAGAAACAAATCAAAAACGGCGGGATAAAGCAGGAATCTTTTAATGCATATATCTATAGGCAGTATGAGCACATCCCTGAATTTGCGGCTTTGCGCATGGCCGATGAAAAGGCGGACATTCTCTACGGAGTGGACGTACCACCAGGAGTCAACATTGCCGACCGTGAGTATTGGTTCCGCCCTCGAGATAACCCCAAGAAAGAACTGTTTATACCAAGGCCATATTTTGGGCGGATTTCAAAAGCATTCGTAATAAACATTTCCCGCCGTATTAACAACACTAATGGTTCTTTTGCCGGAATAGTATTCGGTACGCTTTCACTTGATAGTTTAATTAAAAAACTTTCAGGATTTAACCTTGGCAAACAGGCCTCTTTCGTATTGTTGAACCAAGACCGCTATGTCATCGCCCGTTATCCGGAACCTAAGGGCGTTGACATTACAGGCAAGCAGGTCGGTTCTCCTGAGTTTGTGAAATTGTTTCAGGAAGGCAAAACTGCTGCGACTTATAAAGCACGTTCAAGCATTGACGGTGTTGAACGCTTATTTTCTTATAGAAAGATTTCTGTCTATCCTTTGTATATTATTGTCGGGTTGGCCAAAGACGACTATCTTTCTGAATGGCGGAAGGAAACTGCCAAAATATTGGTGATGGTGACACTGTTTTCTCTGGTTGTGCTCTCTTTGGCATATTTGCTCCATCGTTATATCACCGACCGCCAGCTGGCCGAGGAAATTTTATTAGCAACTAAGCAAGAGCTTTTAAAAGCACAGGGCATAGCCCATCTCGGCAACTGGAATCTAGATTTGCAAACGGGTAAGGGCAAGTGGTCCGACGAATCTTATAGGATTTTCGGTTTTGAGCCTGGAGCATTTACACCTACATTTAATAAGTTCATAGAATCTGTTCACCCGGAAGACAAAAAAACAGTCGAGGCATATTTCCCGGATCTATTGTCTGGAAAACTTTGCCGGGTCGAGCTTGATTTACGCATCAAAAGACCGAGCGGGGAAGAAAGGATTATCAATGTTAAGCTGGAAGTTATAACAGATAAAAACGGCAAACCGATAGAACTAAGTGGCATTACCCTCGACATCACCGAGCGCAAGCTGGCGGAAGAGACGATGCGTGAGAGCGAAGGGTTGCTCAGAGAAGCACAGACCATTGCAGGTTTGGGCAGTTATATTATGGATATACCTACAGGTTTGTTTAAGACTTCCGACGTGCTTGATAAGTTGTTTGGAATAGACAAATCATACGAACGCTCTGTAGAAGGATGGGAGGCACTGATTCATCCCGACGACCGCACCATGATTAGTGACTATTTTAGGAATAAAAATCTTGGAAAAGAGACGACATTTGACAAGGAATTTCGGATTATCCGTCAGGATGACAAGGTAGAGCGCTGGGTACACGGAACCGGGAAGTTTGCATTAGACGCCCACGGTCACCCGTTAAAAATACATGGAACGGTTCAAGACATTACTGATCGCAAAAAGCTGGAAAAACAAATCCTACAGTCACAGAAGCTTGAAGCTATTGGAACGCTGGCAGGAGGTATTGCTCACGATTTTAATAATCTGTTACAGGGGATATTTGGTTATATATCTATGGCTAAAATTAATGCAGCCGATAAAGATAAAAGCGTTGCGGCACTGGAGCAGGCAGAAAAAGCGTTGCATATGTCTGTTAATCTGACCACACAGCTGCTGACTTTCTCGAAAGGAGGGAAACCGGTCAAGAATAATATCTCTCTTCAGTCAGTGATTGAGAACTCAGTGAGATTCGCGCTAAGCGGTTCGAGCGCTGATTACCGTATCAAGCTGGATGCAGATCTCTGGAACGTGGAAGCAGATGAAGGACAGATCGGGCAGGTTATCCAGAACATAGTGCTTAACGCCGACCAGTCGATGCCCCTGGGAGGAACAATAGTAATTACTGCAAAGAATTTACTGGGATCAAGAAAAGAGATGCCTCAATTGCCGGAAGGGAGGCATGTCGAGATTTCTATTCAGGATAATGGCGTTGGCATTCCCAAGGAGTACCTGTCGAAAATCTTTGATCCCTATTTTACGACCAAGGCTAAGGGAAGCGGGCTTGGACTGGCAACATGCTATTCCATAATCAAAAACCATGGTGGTGTAATTCATATCTCATCAAGAGTAGGCCAGGGAACTACGTTTTACGTTTATCTCCCCGCGATTGAAGCGGGAAAAGATGCACCAAACCCAACTGAACATGCTCACTTTGTTCGCAAGGGGAAGATACTTGTGATGGATGACGATGAACTTATAAGGAATATTGCAGGAGATATGATAAAGGCCCTTGGGCATGAGGTAGAGTCAGCAGAACACGGAACAGAGGCTATAGAGAAATACAAAGCAGCTATGGAGTCAGGAAATCCTTTTGATATTGTCATCCTCGATCTAACTATTCGCGGTGGCATGGGTGGAAGAGATACAATTGAACGACTTATTGCAATTAATACGGATATTAAGGCTATTGTATCGAGCGGTTTCTCAGGCGACTCTGTAATATCTGATTATCATAATTATGGCTTTAGTGCAAGACTGACAAAGCCATACAAGCTTGAAGAACTGCGAGATACGCTGAATAACCTGCTGGGCCTATGAATAAGAACTCTAATCTCTGAGACAAGAGTTTGTGGCCGAAACTCGGAAATATAGTTTCAATCTCTGTTAGCTTCTTCTTATGCTCCTTGGAAACACGAGTGCCTGCCATTCCTGATTTATTGGAATGTTAAAATCGCAAATCCTTGATCATGTCATCAGAAACAGAAATTTGACATGCTGAAATTTGCTGATATACTTGTCTTATAGTTTTATAATCGCAATATTTCCAAAGGAGGCGCAATATGAAGAGAAGAGTGCAGTTTTTTAGTGGAGCTTTTGTTTTGATGTTTGCCCTGTCTTTTGTCATTTTCGGGTCAGCGAGCGCCGCAGAAATGAAACACATGCAGGGCATGGATATGGCAATGCACCATATGCACATAATGATGGATCACGGCCTTTCGATGGTCACAGAAGGGTCAAGCCTGGTCATGCTTGCTGATATGAAAATGGCTCCGTCACTTGACCAGTTGACTATGGACCACGGACGTCACATGATTGCCGATGGCAAGGAACTAATAGAACACATGATGACCGGGAATGAGATGAAAAGCATGCACAAGACCGGGCATGGACCAGCCGATGATCCGCTCATGAAGTATACCCATGAACTGGGCGCTGCCATGAGGGGGTACGTTGATATAGTTGAAAATATGGGCATGGAAGGAGATATGTCGGGAGATATGATGACGATGCATCACATGCATATCCTGATTAACCATGCCGTCGATATGGCTGCTGAGGGGGCCAATCTGGTAATGCTTGGACGGATGGGCATGGCAAATGGCATCGATAAGGAGTCGGTAGAGCACGGGAAAATGATGCTATCCGATGCCGACAAGCTGTTAAAGGAACTCATGGAAGGCAAAGCGATGACAGATATGATGCAACAAAAAGGTGTTACGATGGACAATGCTATGATGGCTTATACACACAAGCTGGGCGCGGCGGCGAGGACGCTTGTTGATCTGCTTTCCAATATGCCAAAAAAAGTAAAACCCCTTATGTAGGTTGCGGGTCCCGGGTAATACTGAGGGTCAGGGCAGGGGATGAGTCCTCACACCGTCACTTTCAACCTGCAGGTACAAGGGCAGTAGTTTCTTTCATAACCTTTGTTAGAGGCGATTATTGTGCCAAGATATATTTTGCCGACAGAGAGGCGGCAACGAAGCCGCACAAAAAGTATCGTCACGTTAGCTTTTATATTTTTTGTGATTACGGGCGTGTGCCACGTAAGCATGGCCGGGGATAAGGACCTCCCACAGATCCAGCAGTGGAGCGAGGGAGATAAGGAGGTGTTACGCTCCCTTTCTCTTTCCTCGCTTCCGCCGCTGCCTTCCGAACCATCTAACGCTTATGCCGATAACCCGAAGGCGATAGAAATGGGGAAGAAGCTTTTCTTAGACAAACGTTTCAGCGCCAACGGAAAGGTCTCATGCGCCACCTGTCATATGCCGGATTATTCCTTCACTGACAGACTTCCCCTTGCCATGGGCATGGGTGCCACAACCCGGAGGACCATGCCGCTCATAGGCGCGGCTTATCAGAGATGGTTTTTTTGGGATGGCAGGAAGGACAGCCTCTGGTCTCAGGCTATTGGCCCGATCGAAAGCCCTCCTGAGCATGGCGTTACCCGTTCGTACTGCGCTCACCTGATAATAGACAAGTACAAGAGAGAATACACTGAGATATTCGGCAGTCTCCCGAAGGTAACTCACAAGAGCTGCCCTCCGAAGGCAAGCCCGGGAACGGGTAATCCGGCCGCTCTCAAACTCTGGAACGCTATGAAACCGGCGGACCGGGACGCTGTCAACAGGGTCTACGCTAATATCGGCAAGGCGATCGATGCTTTTGTGAGAAGGATATTGCCTTCTCCCGCACCGTTCGACATGTATGTTGCTGCGGTTCTGAGGAACGACCAGGCGGCCGCTGACAAGGCAATTGGCCGCGACGCAGTGGAAGGCTTGAGACTTTTCATCGGAAAAGCCAAATGTATCAACTGCCACGCGGGTCCGTTTTTTACGGACAGCGGGTTTCACAACATTGGGATCGACAGTCCCAAGGATAATGGCAGGGCAGAAGGCATTGACAAGGTGCTTTCTGATGAGTTCAACTGTCTCGGCAAATACAGCGATACCAAGCCTCAAGAATGCGGCAAACTAAGGTCCATAGATAGAGACAAGAGCAAATATATAGGCTCATTCAAGACCCCGACCTTGAGGAAGGTTGCAGAACGTCCACCTTATATGAACGCGGGGCAATTCAAGACACTGGAAGAGGTACTCTTTTTCTACCGGAAAAGTTCAAGCAGGGAAGTGAAGCATCGGGATCTGACTGCTGACGAGCTTTTAAAGATCGAGGCATTTCTTAAGACGCTTTCGGGACCTTTAAATTTTCCGCAATAGGTGTGTGACTCAAAAGACCAGGGCTGCAGCAAAGTCATAGTTTGCTATTTCGATTGCCTCAGCATGTTTTTCCGCACGTCAGCGCACCATATTGAGGTGTAAATTCGTGAGGTGTAAATTCGTGAGGTGTAAATTCGTGAGGTCAATTCGTGAGGTCAATTCGTGAGGTCAATTCGTGAGGTCAATTCGTGAGGTCAATTCGTGAGGTCAATTCATGAGGTCAATTCATGAGGTCAATTCATGAGGTCAATTCATGAGGCAAATGCGTGAGGCGAGGTGTAGGTAGAGGTGTAGGTAGAGGTGTAGGTAGAGGTGTAGGTAGAGGTGTAGGTAGAGGTGTAGGTAGAGGTGTAGGTAGAGGTGTAGGTAGAGGTGTAGGTAGAGGTGTAGGTAGAG
>Ga0074045_10000031_pt1 | contig 109786 bp, 93 predicted proteins | sample BogForMeECP23OM2_FD_94442 | JGI IMG/M metagenome (GOLD analysis project Ga0074045, IMG submission 94442) | Bog forest soil microbial communities from Calvert Island, British Columbia, Canada - Bog Forest MetaG ECP23OM2 | ecosystem: Environmental > Terrestrial > Soil > Wetlands ... | reverse complement strand
GCCCGCGATGATCAGCGCAAAAAAGACAACGCCGAAAAACAGCAGCACTCGCAGGCGCCAGTTCAGGATGATCCATCCAACATTCAACGCAACCGCCAGCGCCACCAGGCCAATGCCCAGGCATAGAAAGAAGATGATGGTTCCGCGGCGGCTCGTGATGCGCATGGCTTCAGGCTGATTCTACAACCGAATCTTCACTCCGGAGCCGAATGGCCATCACGGGGTAACCCCCGAAAGAACCACATCTGAGTTCCCCCGTGTCCCCTGTGTCCAAGCTTTTGTGTTTGATTTCTTTTGAAGACAGCAAAGCCGGACCAGAAGTGGCCCGGGCTTCAAGAAACACTTGCCGGCTTAGTCGCCCGAGACTGCAACTTCCGGAAGAGATACCGTGACCAGCTTGCCGTTGGGCGTCGGCACTAACCCTTTTTCCAGGTCAGCCAACTTCACCCGCTTGATGTCCCAAGCCAGTCCCAGCTGCTTGAGAGCCCAGATGCCGTACCAGTTCATATCGATCTCATACCAGGTGAAGCCATGCTGTGCGGCGGTCGGATGCGCATGGTGATTGTTGTGCCAGCCTTCACCAAACGTCAGCAGAGCCACCCACCAACTGTTGGTGGAAAGATCGCGCGTAGTAAAACGCCGCGTGCCCCAGGAGTGCGTCGCCGAATTTACCAGCCAAGTGGCGTGCAGCCCAACCACCGTCCGCATGAAAGTACCCCAGAGCAGAAATGGCAGCCCGCCGACGGCAAACAGAATCACGCCCAACACAATCTGCGGAACGTAGTGATATTTCGTGATCCAGACGTGAAACTTATCTTTGGCCAAGTCAGGAACGTAGCGGGCTAAAGTCGTCGTGTCATGGTGCATTGACTTGCCCATCAGAATCCAGCCCATATGCGCCCACCATTTGCCGTCGATCGGCGAATGCGGATCGCCATCCTGGTCGGAATATTGATGATGAATGCGGTGCGTCGCCACCCAGAAAATCGGGCCGCCTTCAAGCGCCAGCGTGGCGCAAACAGTCAGGAAATACTCAACCCACTTCGGAGTCTTGTAGCCGCGGTGCGTGAGCAGCCGGTGATAGCTCATGCCAATACCCAGGCTGCCCGAAACCCACCACAGGAACATGGCGACGAACAACGCCTTCCAGGTGAAGAAGAAGAGTGCAGCGATGGCGCCAAGGTGAAATGCCATCATAAAAATCGCCGTCACCCAATTGATTTCATTTCGCGCGGCTTGCCGTTTTTCCAGGCTTTCCAGTTCCATGTCCAAGGAGCATCCCCGTTTGTTTGGCTAAGTTCGATAACGTACATATCTAACCTACCAAGGCTCTGGGAAAATCACTGTAATACTTGTGTAATAGCGGGCTTTGCGGGGATTACAGAAGTACCGCAGAAAAAGTAACTCACGGAAAAACGAGGGCGCGGGTCGGCCAGCCGCGCCCTCTTTAACCGCTTTGACTTCACGCCTTTCAGGCGCTCTTCGGGAATTGGCTCATGAATTCTTCCTGCGCTTCCTCGATTTCTTCCATCGACATATCGCGCGTATGCGTTGCAATCGACCACTTGTGGCCGAAGGGATCTACCAGCTTGCCGAAGCGATCGCCCCAGAACATGTCGGCTACGGGCATCTCGACGGCCCCACCAGCACCGATCGCTCGATCAAACGCCGAATCCACATCCTCCACATAAATGTGCAACCCACTTCCTGAACCGCCGACGCTCTGTGGCGACAAGGATCCGAACTCCGGGAATTCGTCGGCCAGCATGAACAGAGAGTCGCCGATGCGCAGCTCGGCGTGCATCACCTTGCCATCAGGCCCTTTCATTACGCCCTTTTCTACAGCACCAAAAGCCTTCTTATAGAACTCGATCGCGCGGGCAGCGTCGCGAACGGTGATCGATGGTGTAAGGGTGTGATAACCCTCCGGGATTGCTTTAACAGCCATATTCGCCTCCTGCAGCGAAAATTCGTGCACCAGAGATTACACCAAAATATGGAGGACGATTGTCAAAGGATTGTTACAGCGGGAGGATGCCTGCAGGTGGGTGTTCGTCGCTCAGGATCCGAAGAACTTCGTAACGCCCTCTTCCATAACCACGACGCGGTCCTCGATGCCAGCCGCCCGGGCTTCCTGTTCCAGCAACTGCAGCGGCTCCTCGACGGGCTCGTGAGACAGACGAAAGGTTCCATAGTGCATGGGAACCATCCAGCGCGAATTCAAATCGAGGAAGGCATGAGTTGCATCCGCCGGATTGGTGTGTACGTTGCGGAAGGTTGGCGGATTGTAGGCTCCAATGGGAAGCAGCGCCAGTTCCGGCGACAGGCGACGGCCGATCTCGCGGAAGCCGGCAAAATAAGCCGTGTCGCCGGCGTGGTAAACCGAGTGTCTTCCGGCCTTCAAAACGTACCCTCCATAGCCGCGATGCGAATCCTTCAGAATCCGTGCGCCCCAATGTCGAGACGGAACATGGGTGACCGAAACGCTGCCATGCCGCGAGCTGTTCCACCAATCAAGCTCGATGATTTCGGAGAAGCCCAGATCGGATACGAGATCCGTCACATGGCTTGGAATGATGATGGCCGGAGCAGCACCGCGAGTTCGCAGATTGTTCTGTACGATCCTACGCAGCGACGGCCGGTGCAGATGATCAAAATGCGCATGCGTGACCAGCACGAGATCGATGGCGGGCAAGTCGCGCACGCGAACTCCGGGCCGTCGCAACCGCTTCAGCACAAAGAGCCAGCGCGCAAAGTTGGGATCGATCATCACGCTTTGGCCGCCGATTTGCACCAGAAAGCTCGAATGACCGATGAAAGTGACCCCAAGCTCCCCATTCGAGGCTAGCCGTGGGATGTGCGTCTCCCCGCAAAGTGGAGTCACCGCGGAGTGCCGGACCAGGCGGCCAAATTGCGAAGCTCGTTTGCGAAGCGCCGGGTTGCGAAGCGTTGCCTTGATCATCCTAGACTGCCCTGCTTATTGGACGAAAGCTGGAAGCGGCTTGCTTTATTTTAGTTCACTCCCGGAAGAAAGGCGCGTAATTCCGGCGGTTCCCCCTAAAAAGAGCTTTGCGGCCGAACCGGGAAAACCTCACAAAGATCAGCGCCCTTTGCTTGACCTCCATCCTACGCCTCATATCTAATTTCAGAGCGGCTCTTTGTTCGACAGGAGAATCTTAGCGATGCGCGTTGCCTTCTTAGGTTTGGGAATTATGGGACAAGCCATGGCCACGAATCTGGCCAAGGCCGGACATGAGGTTACAGTTTGGAATCGCACACCAGGCAAACTCGTGGAGGGCGCCGGCGTTGCGCCTACTGCAGCCGCAGCCGCGCAGGGAGCTGAAGTCATCTGGCTCTGCGTTTCCGACACCGCCGCCGTGGAACAAATATTGTTTGGCGCGGATGGCATCGATCAGTCGCTTGTCGAAGGCATGATCATCGCCGATTCCAGCACCATCTCTCCTTCCGCCACGGTGAAGTTTGCAGAACGGGTTCGCACCAAGGGGGTCGCCTACGTCGATGCTCCGATGACCGGATCGAAAATCGGGGCCGCCAATGGCAGTTTGATTTTCATGGTCGGTGGCGACGAAGCGATCATCGACCGCCTTAACCCATTATTCGCGGCCATGGGCAAGAAAATTTTCCGCATGGGTGACACCGGCAAAGGCCAGGCCACCAAGCTCGCCATGAACCTTCAGATTGCTATGATCTTCGAAGGTTTCGCCGAGGCGCTCACCCTCGCCACTAAACTTGGAGTGGACCCCAAGCAACTACTCTCGCTGATCGAAGCCACCATGGTGCGCTCCGGCGTCGTCGATTACAAAGGTCCGTTCATTCTGCATCGCGATTTCACTCCTAACTTCCCTCTCCGCCTTATGCATAAGGACATTCTTCTCACCCTCGAAGCCGCGAAAGAAGCACGCGTGAAGCTGCCTGGCCTCGAAACGGTGGAAGAGGTTTATGAAATGGCCACGGAAGACGGGCACAGCGATCTCGATTACGCCGCAACCCTTACTCTGTTGGAAAAGTGGGCGGGTGTGCAGGTGAAAAGCGAAGCCGCCTGAACGAGGCTCGATCGCCTCAATAGGCGAGAAGGATTCGCAAGTCGCGCAAATTATTCCCCGTTGGCCCGGTCTCAATTGCATCCCCGAGCGCGCGGAAGAATGGATACGCATCGAATTTATCGAGCGCGGTGCGAGCATCGAGACCCTTCGACTGTCCCCGCGTCATTGTGGTTCCATCCACTACTGCGCCTGCGGCCGGACTGTTCCCGTCTATTCCATCCGTCCCCGCACTGAGCACGGTAATATTCTCGCCCACAATCCTTGCAGTACAGGCCAGCGCGAACTGCTGATTGCGTCCACCCACGCCGCCGTTCGTGACTTTCACGGTCACCTCTCCGCCGGAAATCAGGCACACACGCCCAGAGCTTTTCTTAAGCTCGCGAAGGCGATTCAGCAAATGATCGGAAGCGGATTCGTAATCCCAGTCATCACAGGAATTGTCCACATGGACCACGAATCCGGCTCGCTCGGCGGCTGCGCTCGCCTGTTCCACGGCAGTCTGATTGGAAAGCACCGGCCACCATCGCGAACGGTAGAACGCTTGATCGTCCGATTTCGGAGTCTCTTCCAGGGCACGGCGCTCGAAGAGTTCGCGCGTGGAATGTGGAAACTGCGGCAACATTCCGTGCTTCTCCGCGATGCGATAGCAATCCTCCACGCTGGTTGAGTCCGGCATTGTCGGGCCGGACGCCAGGGCGTCAAGCGAAGCGTCCGGAACATCGGAGACGAGAAGCGACACCTGCTGCGCCGGAAACGCCGCTCGCGCCAATCTTCCACCTTTGACCGCCGAAAGATGTTTGCGGATGGCGTTGATTTCGGCGATCGTTCCCCCGGAATGCACCAGCGCCCGATAAGTCGAGATCAGATCGTCTGGGGAGATTTCGTCGTCGATGGGCTTCTCCACAACTGCCGAGCCTCCACCGCTGAGAAGAAAGATCACCAGCGACGCCGCGGTTTGCGCGTCAAGCATTCTTAGAATGGCGTTCGCCGCGTGAATGGATTCGGCGTTGGGCATCGGATGCCCGCCGCGAAAATAGCGGAAGCCGCGAACCTGTGCGGACGTCTCGACCGAACTGGCTACGATTCCTTCAAGAGAAGATTCCCCGACTTGATGCGCGAGGGCCTCGACCATCGTATGTCCGGCCTTGCCGATGGAGATCACCAGAACGCGGGAATAGGCTGGCAGATCGTAAAGATCGTCGCAGACGCGCAACACTCCCCGTTCACAATGGACATGGCGCGCGAAACCCCTGGCAATGGACGCTTCGGCCAGCGCGTGAAGAAAGATCTCGCGCGCCGTATCGCGCATTTGGCAGAACAGCGATTCGCGACTAGCGTCAAACATGAGGAACACTTACAAAGATACGACCCCTACGATTTCCTGCCGCACCCAACTTTCGATCGCTTCTCGCAGCTCGCGCAAGCGTCCTTCAAAAAAATGATCGGCGCCTTCGATTACAACCAACCTCTTTGGCTCTGGGATAGAAGCGATTAATTCTTGGAGCTGCGCCCGCGGGCCAAACTGATCGCGCGCCCCGCTCACAAATAGTTTTGGCTTCGCGCAGTCGCGCAGGAAATCAAACTTGTATTCGCGTGCTGCCTCGGTGTCGGCTGCAACTGGAGCCACAGGCGTTCCTATGCCGATCAGCGCTTTCACTCGCGCATCCGAAGAAGCCGCACGCAGTCCTACTGCTGCGCCAAAGGAGAATCCCGCGAAGATCAATGGCAGGTGAAACTCTGCGTCGAGCCAGTCGAGGGCGGTGCGTACATCTTCCACTTCTCCGTTGCCGTGATCGTGTTCGCCGTGGCTGAGGCCGGTGCCGCGAAAGTTGAAGCGCAGCACGGGAAAACCGAAACCGTTCAGCGCTTTCATGGTGTGGAAGACGACCTTGTTATGCAGGGTTCCGCCAAACAGCGGATGCGGATGACAGACCACTGCCGCGTGCGTCGTGTTCTCCGCGCCCGCATTCAGCAATGCTTCCAGCCTTCCTGCGGAACCTTCCAGGAAGAATGACCGGATGGATGAGCTCGGCTCTGGCACGACATTCAGATTACATTAAGTCAGAAGTCAGAAGTCAGAAGTCAAAGTGCAGAAGGTCACAGTGCAGAAGCTACGATCGCCCCGCTGCATCCCGAGGGTACGGTTTGACTTCCGCATTTTGCATTCTGACTTCTAACTTCTCGTCCAGTTTCGTCTGCTATTCTCTTCCCTCATGGACGCAATCACGCTCACTCGCCAACTCGTCGACATCGAATCCATCTCTGGCAACGAAGCTGCGGTTGGAAATTATCTTTATGGAGAGCTTTGCCGCATCGGCTACCAGACGCTCAGAATTCCGGTCGAGGGCGATCGCTTTAATGTCTACAGCACGTTGCCCGAACAGCCGAATCCACAGTTGGTTTTCTCCACGCATATGGATACGGTTCCGCCATTTATTCGTTCTTCTGAAGATGAGGCGAGAATTTATGGACGCGGATCGTGCGATGCGAAGGGCATCATTGCGGCGATGGTCGCGGCTGCGGAGCGATTGCGCGGGGAAGGTATTTATGTCGGGCTGCTGTTTGTGGTGGGAGAAGAACGCGACAGTCTGGGCGCGAAAGCTGCCAACGAATATGCCGCAAGTAATCCTTCGCATAGGTGCAAATATCTGGTGAATGGCGAACCGACGGAGAACCGCATCGCGCTGGCGTCGAAGGGAACTTTGCGGGTGGAGGTTACTGCTTCTGGAAGGATGGCGCATTCGGCTTATCCCGAGCTCGGCGAATCGGCGATCGACAAGCTGATTGCGGCTTTGGCGCGCTTGCGTGAGATGCCATTGCCGGCGGATCCAGAAGTTGGTCCTTGTACTTTGAATATTGGGTTGATCGAAGGCGGCCGCGCACCGAATGTGATTCCCGATTATGCTCATGCGGATTTGCTCTATCGTCTAGTCGGTCCTTCGCAGGATTTGCGGCGCAAGATTCTCGAAACTGCGGGCGAGCAAGTGAAGGTTGATTTTCCGCTGGAGCTGCCCTTCCTGCGGCTACGCACGGTCGATGGTTTGCCGACGATGATTGCGGCGTTCACGACGGATATTCCTCGGCTGACGAACTGGGGAGAGCCGCTGCTGATCGGTCCGGGATCGATTCACGTTGCGCATACGGATGGTGAGTTCATCGAGAAGCGGCAACTTGCGGAGGCGATTGATTTGTACTGCGCGATTGCGAAACGGCTGGTTGCAAGTTAGAAGGAAGAAGTTGGCTGTCAGCTTTCAGCTATCAGCTTTCGGCTTCGACGAAATTCAGCTTGTGGATATCTGCTGGTAATAATTCTGCTGCTGGTTTTTTGGAAAGGCTCCTTGGGGAACGAAACTCCCGATTACTGACCCTGACCAGGGACGTACCCCCTCCCACCCTCTATTCTCAGATCGCCTGTAAACATGCGGGTCGGCGCGATTTCGAATGCACGAACTCGATGCAAACTTCAGAGGGCAAAGAACTTACATTTCAAAATCTTGAGAACAAAGCAGTTAGGCTAGATTTTTGGCCGAATGGCGCAGAGTCCGTGGACTGCTTCGCCACGACCATGATGGGCTGGTTTTGATTGGCGGGCAAGGTTAGATGTCACAAGGCGCTTGTGGATTTTTGAAGGGGCTGAGCGTCCGACGTCGGCTTTGACATGGGACGAATCGCAAGACCTTCAGGACGACCACCACCCTCAATTCCGGATAACTTTTCGGCACGACCAAAAGTCGTGCCCTTCCCGAACCGCAGAAAATAGAGCGCAAACGAACCTTCAACACAGAGGACACAGGGTAGCACAGGGTAAATCTGGTCCTCCTTTCGTCGTATAAACTTGAATGATGACCACCAGCACGCTCAACTCCCTCTCACGTGCTTCTTCCGCTTATCTGCGTTCTGCCATGAATCAGCCGATCCGGTGGCATGAGTGGGGCGAGGAGGCGTTTGCTTTGGCGCAGCGGGAGAACAAGCCGATGCTGCTTGATATTGGGGCGGTGTGGTGCCACTGGTGTCATGTGATGGATCGCGAGTCCTACGACGATCCGGACGTGGCGGCGATTGTGAATGAGCATTTCATTGCGGTAAAGGTGGACCGGGATGAGCGTCCGGATATCGACAGCCGGTATCAGGCTGCGGTGAGCGCGGTGAGCGGGCAGGGCGGGTGGCCGTTGACGGCGTTTCTTACTCCAGATGGCAAGCCGTTTTACGGAGGGACATATTTTCCGCCGAGCGATGGATACGGGCGTCCTAGCTTTCGACGGGTGCTGCTGAGCATTGCCAACGCTTACAAAGAGAAAAATGGCGATGTGGTGGAGCAGGCGAAGATGGTGGAGAGCGCCATTGCGCAGGCGGAGTCGTTTGCCGGGCGGGGTGGGAGCGTGTCGCCAGGCCTGATCGCGGCGATTGAGGAATCGGCGTTCAAGATGTTCGATGCGCAGAACGGGGGATTTGGGTCGGCGCCTAAGTTTCCGCATCCTTCGGTGTTGGATTTGCTGATTGAGCGGTATGCGAGAGTCAAAACCCCCACCCTAGCCGCAAAAGAAGCGGCTAGGATGGGGCACCCAGGTCTTGGGAACTTGATCGTCACTACGCTGGAGCACATGGCCAATGGCGGGGTTTACGACCAACTGGCGGGAGGGTTTCATCGTTACTCGGTCGATGAGCGGTGGGTGGTGCCGCACTTCGAGAAGATGTGCTACGACAATTCCGAACTGCTGAAGAATTATGTGCACGCTTATCAGGCCACGGGATCGGAGTTCTTTTCGGGCGTGGCGAGAGACATCATTCGCTGGATGGATGAATGGTTGAGCGACCGGGAACGCGGAGGTTTCTACGCTTCGCAGGATGCCGACATTTCGATGGACGACGACGGCGATTACTTTACCTGGACGCTCGACGAGGCGCGAGCTGTGCTGACCGAAGAAGAGGCGCAGGTCGCGGCGCTGCGCTATGACATCAACGAAGTAGGCGAGATGCACCACAATCCGGCGAAGAATGTGCTCTACGTGCGCGCACCGATCGATGACATCGCGCGGCGAATGAATCTCAGCAGTAAGCGCGTGCAAGAAGTGCTGGACTCGGCGAAGAAGAAAATGTATGCGGGGCGGTTGCAGCGGCCGACCCCTTACATCGACAAGACGGTCTATGTGGGGTGGAACAGCATGTGCGTTTCGGCTTATCTGGGGGCAGCGAAGGTGCTTGATCTGGCTGGAGCGAGGCGGTTTGCGCTGCGATCGTTGGATCGGATTCTGGCGGAGGCGTGGAAGGATCATCGCGAAAAGCACGCGGACGAGGCGTCCGCGGTTCCACGGGCGTTGCTGCTACATGTTGTCTCTTATTCCGATCCCAAGGCTGAGCACCGCGAAGTTTCGGGATTGCTCGAGGATTATGCTGCAACCGCGCTGGCTTGCCTCGACGGCTACGAGGCCACGGCTGACTTGAGCTATTTCAAGTTCGCGCAGGCGATTACCGACGCGATGATTGCGAAGTTCTTCGACCCGGTTTCGGGAGGATTTTTCGATGCCGAGCCGGCGGCCGATGGCAAGAGCCTGGGGGTGCTGGCGACGCGCCGCAAGCCGTTACAGGATTCGCCCACGCCGGCGGGGAATCCGATGGCGGCGATTGCGCTGATGCGAGTGCATCGCTACACAGGCGACGCTGGGTATCGGGACAAAGCGGAACAGACTCTCGAAACCTTTGCCGGGGTGGCAGGGCAATTTGGGATTTTTGTGGCGACCTACGGAATCGCGGTCGTCCACTGGCTGGAGAATCCGATACAGGTAGTTGTGATTTCGGAGAATGAAGCGGATGAGGCTGGCACAGCTCTGGCGTCGGCTGCCCACGAGATGTTTGCATTCAATAAGACAGCGCTGCGACTGACAGCCAATCAAGCAGTAGCGGCGAATCTTCCTCCGGCACTGGCGGCGACCATCCCGAATCTGCCGGAATTGAAATCCGGCAAGGCGTTTGCGGTGGTTTGTTCGGGTTTCTCCTGCCAGCCGCCGATCCTTGATGCCGCCGAATTGAGACGGGCGGTGGAATCCGCCATCTTGAAGCAGAGCTAGGAACGCTTTCCCCAAAAAAACGGGGCTGACGGTTTTATGAATGAGTCCGTCAGCCCAAAAATAGCGAGCCCTTGGTTCGGCCCAGGTTACTACAGGTTACTTTGGTGATCTTGCGGTGCCAACTGTCCTCCGATTAACTACTACTTCATCATCGGCGGCAGCGCAACGCATTTGCCTTGCAGTTGTTGTTGAGGTGGGCACAGAAGTATCGGGCCTCCATCCGGGGCGGGAACCTGCGGAACGGCGGCTGCGACGTATGTGCCCACTAGTCCACACATCAGGATCGAGATCCTGACTGCTTGCTTCATGGGTTTTCTCCTACCGCGTCCAGACGACAAAAAATCACCTACCAGACGCGGTGACGAATTATAAGACACGCGTCAAGTACATCTGCGCGTGTCTTCTGCCCAGTTTCTTCCAGCCACTAACAGAAATTGCCTTCATCCGCTTCACTAGACTAACCACATCGCCGTTAATAGCTTTGTAGCGTTGTATATATGCTTACTCCTTAAACTTGCGCACGAGCATGTGTTTGCGATCGACCCTCATCGCGGAGGGCTCGAATGGAGCATTTACAAAAACCGGAATTCCATCGGAGGCCTCTCACGGGCAGGCGAGGACTTGGCGGAAAGGATCTGGAGTGCAGTAGGACCGCTGTGCGGATTGATTTACTTCTTGGATGCGACTCGGCTGGAGAGTCCGTAAACGTCAAGGGGGCTGCCAGCGGAGGCGCCCGCAGCGCGAGCGGAGACCACTTCAGGTGAGGCCACGTTTTCCTGCTGCATGGATGCCGGAGTCTGAGTTCGCGAGAGAGCTCGATCGACCATGCCTTCGAACATCGGGATCAAGGAGTCGGCGGGCAGTGGATGATGGATGTCGGTCAAGCTCTGCTCCCAGCGTTGCGGCCTCAACATGTTGGCTGGAGCTTCCCGGACGGGACTCTTGGCCCAGCTGTAGACCAGCCAGATGATCAGCGTGCAGTTGTAGGCAACCATGTTGATCAAGACCACCGAGAGATTATTCAGGTGATCGCCGACCCAGGATGCAACCAGAGAAAGCTCAACCATGGCAAAACAACCGAACCCCAAGGCAACGCCGAAGCTGTACTGGCGCCACTTCACTCCCAGGTAGCGGGCAAAGAAAAGCAGGAAAAGCACCATGCCGACTTGAATGATGCGCACGCAGCGCTGTGCGGTGAGGATGGCCTGCACCCAAGGAGCGGTGTCCACCGAATTGGTGGAAACCGAGACCACGCCCGCCACCAGCAGCATCACCAGACCGGCCCATTTAAACAGGACGGTGCCCAAGTCTCGCAAGGTATGGAAGGGCCGGAAAGCATCGAGGAAGGCCTCATGGATTACCTTGAAGCCTAAAGCGGCCATGATCGCGGTACTGATCCAGCTGGCGTAGAAGAAGGCAGAGTAGTTGCGTCGAAGGGGAAACACGACCGCAAAGGTGAGAATCTGCGCGAGGATGTAGAGGAAGAAATACTTGAAGTGCCGGCGCTGCCCGCGGCGAAACATGGCCACAGCGATACCCGCGCCCAGGACGGGTTGAGCAATCCAGAGAACGTAGTAAAACAGCCTGATTTTGTCGCTCATCGCAACAATTCTCCAGACTACAAGGACGAGTGGCCGTCAAGAAAAGTGGCAGTTTTCAATCGGCAGCGAACCAGCTAATTAGAAGAAGTTAAACCTTCTGACGCGGATGTTCAATGAACTGAGGTAACCCAAAGTAACGTTACCTTTGTGCCATTCGTCGAATGGGCACAGAAAAGTTCATTGCTAGTTGATACACGTCCAGCGCCTGCGTGCGGAGGGCGCTTTCGGCAACGCCCTAGGCGTCGGGAGTGGAGTGGATATAGGCCCGCATCATGCGGACTTCGTCATCCTTCTCGTTCAGGTCGTGCAACAAGATGTCGCGCAGCGAGACGATGCCCACCAACTGCCCGCCGTGGCAGACTGGGAGATGGCGAAAGCCGTGTCTTCGCATCAGGGCCATGCAGTTTTCGATCTCCTCATTCGTCGTGACGGAAAGCGGATCGTCGGTCATCACCTCCGCCAGACAAGTGCTGCGGGGGTCGAAGCCTTCGGCGACCACGCGCTTCATCAAATCGCGCTCGGAAAAAATTCCAACCAGTTTGCCGTTATGCAGAACCGGAACAGCGCCGATATTGCGATCGACCATGGCACGCACCGTTTCGAGCACGGTTTGCCCCATTTCCGCCTGGTACGTTTCCTGATCTTTTATCAGCTCGCAGATACGCATTGGATCCTCCCGGGTTTGGCGTTCCGAGCACCCCAAAAAGCTGTAACGGGTGGCGAGTATATGCCGGATTGAGATGCAGGGGAAGGGTAAAACAGTTGGGCTTAATAAAAATTCAAATCTTAGATCATTTCGGGAAACGTAAATCGCGACCGGGCGTGTCGGTTCCCAGGAAGACGAAGTAGGAACAGTTCCACCACGAAGTAGGCAAGCTGCCGTGCGGCCTGGCGGTGAGGACGATGTTGTATTCGCCGTTGTCCAGGCCGAGCTCCGGGATCGTGCCTTCCCGCTGGAGACTTGCCCAGGGAGCTTGCTCGCGGGGCTTGGCTCCGAGAGGCTCGATTACCGCCAGCCGGGCCAGAAATTCGTGAAGATCAGTCGCGCGGCCTTGCCCGGGGACGACGAATGAAACCTCGGCATCCTGATTGGCGAAGTGCCAGGCGAGCGATGCGGCCAGATTGACGCCGCGCTCGTAGGCGGCATCGGAAATCAAGCCCGCCGGCGGGTTGTCGAAGACGATACAAAGCTTCCGCTCATCCTCACGGCTGAACTCGCGGACTTTCAGGGAGCCGGACTTCGCGGTGGCCTTCCAGTCGACGTGACGCGCAGAATCTTCCGGCATGTATTCGCGGATGCGGTAGAGATCGGAGCCGCGTCCGCGCACGAAGCTCTCCCACTCGCCGCGCACCAGCGGCAGGATCTCAAACAGCTCGTCAGGGGGCTCAATGGGCGGGTAGACGAGAATCTCGCGTTGCAGGGCGACGTGCCGCGTCTTGCTGAGGAAGGCAAAGGGAAAACGCGTGGCGACGCCGAAGCTGGACTCGCGGTAACGACCGCGATGCTCGAAGGCCAACTCCAAATCGGCGGCCAATTCAGCTCTTGGGGGAAGATAGGGAAAGTAAACCATGCCCTCGAAAATCCCCGGCGGGTTGGGCGTCACTTCCACGCGGCGCACGCGATAGTCGCGCAGGCGCACCCATTGGTCCTGCGGAGGACGATTCAGCGGAAAAACAAACGTGGTGGGCTCCCAGCGCCATTGCTTGCGGGCTTTTTTTTCCCGCCGCGCCGGAACCACGCGAATGGAAAACGAGGGCAGCAATCGTCTGCAGTTGTGCAGCACGATCTTGCCGACCACGGGACGGCCGGCAAACACGTGTTCGGGCAAACGAACGTCCAGTGCCAGGCCGCACAGCAACAACGCCGAAACCACGCCCGAAACCAGAATCGCTGCCAGCATCGCCGCAACCACGATATAAAGCAGGTTGTTTCCGGTGTTCAGCGCGGCAATGCCGATCACCAGCGTGACCAGCACATAAACGACGCCGGTCTTGGTCACTTCATAGTGAAAGGTCTGGCGCAAACGCTCCAGCGCCACCCGCCGAGCCAGATAGGGCACCGTAACCAGGCCGACGAATACCGCCATCAAAAGGGCCACGGAGGCGAGAATCACCGAGACCCAGAGATGACCGGCTTCGCCGGTCGCGGTGGAAAACAGCGCAGCGCCGAAGGCCAGCCCCAGCCCGACCAGAGCCAGGAGAAACTTGGCCCATACCTCCGCTGTTGCCGAGTGCATCCACGCACGCACGCCCCGGCCTTCGGCTTCGCCAGCGTCCACAGAATTTAAGGTTGTCGAACCCACTATTCGCAGCCTAGCATCGCCGGGAAGAACGATCAACGACAAGCGGCTTGCGGAGAACGCGGTCGTAACCTGGCACTTCATCGCCTGACAAAAATCCGGGAAAGAGTATTGGACTTCGCGGAGGGCAGAGGCAACGGGAGATCCCTCGCCCCGCTGGCGAAAACGCGGGGCTTCGGGATGACGGCCCTCTAGCGCAGAGATTAAATTGACCTACATCCTGGCAAGAATCGATTTCTGATTCTCACCGCTTCGTGCTAACCTGCTCGCCTTACCGAAAACGGGCCCCGCAGTAGAAATGAGTTTTCATTCTTTGACGAAGGAGATCTCATGCCCATCAGCAAACGCGCCATTGCAGAGTTTTTTGGAACCTTCTGGCTGGTCTTCGGCGGATGCGGCGCGGCGCTATTCGCCGCCGCCTTCCCCGCGCTGGGGATTGGGTTCACCGGAGTGGCTCTGGCATTCGGGCTCACCGTTGTCACCATGGTTTATGCCTTGGGATTCATCTCGGGCGGGCACTTCAATCCAGCCATCAGCTTTGGGCTGGTCGTGGGCAAACGCTTCCCGGCTTCCGACTTGATCCCGTATGTGATCGCTCAGGTCGCGGGCGGAATCGCGGCAGCGGGCGTGCTCCTCATCATCGCCAGCGGAAAGGACGGTTTCGACGTACATACCGGGTTCGCTTCGAATGGGTATGGGCTGCATTCTCCAGGCGGCTACTCTGCTCTCGCTGCTTTCGTTGCAGAAGTTGTGCTCACCGCGTTCTTCCTGATCGTGGTCATGGGGTCGACCGACAGCCGCGCACCGAAAGGCTTTGCGGCGCTCGCTATCGGGCTCTGCCTCACGCTGATTCACCTGATATGCATTCCGGTGACGAACACTTCGGTGAACCCGGCCCGCAGCACCGGACCCGCGATTTTCGCCGGCGGCTGGGCACTGCAGCAGTTGTGGATGTTCTGGGTGGCTCCGCTGCTTGGCGGCGCGTTGGGAGGGGGAATTTACCGGGTGCTGTTCGCGGAGTAATTCGAGCCAACCCGTCAGTGTTGGCTTCCGTGGTGCCCATCCGTCGAAAAGCGCGACGGATGGGGCAGCCGCACTCGTGGTCGTTAATACTCCGCTAGTTCTTTCATGGCGCGGAAGAGATCGTTTGGTTGCGGCAAAACCGCGTCTTCTAGGATCGGCTGGTAGGGCACGAACGTATCGGCTGCGGCCACGCGGCGCACTGGCGCATCCAGGTGATCGAAGAGTTGGTCTGCGATGCGCGCGGCAATCTCGGCGCCGTACCCCCAGCTCAACGTGTCTTCATAGGCCACGAGGGCGCGATTGGTTTTTGCGACGGAGGCGGCAATGGTCTCCCAGTCAAAGGGATTCAGGCAACGTAAATCGATCAACTCCACCTTTACACCGTGCTCGCGCTCCATTTTCTGCGCCGCCTGCAACGCCCGGGGAACGACTGCGCCGTAGGTGATTACAGTCAAGTCGGTACCGGGATTTACGATCTTCGCCTTGCCGAACGGAATCGTGTATTCCGCACCCGGATAGGGCGCTCGGCCGTAGGTTTCGCGATAGAGGCGCTTGTGCTCCAGAAACAGCACAGGGTCGTCGCAGCGGATCGCTGTGCGCAGCAACCCTGCGGCATCCAGGGCATTCGAGGGGAAAACTACGCGCAGGCCGGGAATGTGCGTGAAGGCGCTCTCGCCGCACTGGGAGTGATAGATGGCTCCGCCGGTAAGATATCCGCCGATGGCCACACGAATTACAACCGGGCACGAAAAGACGTTGTTGGAGCGCCAGCGGATGACGGAGAGTTCGTCGCGAATCTGCATCATCGCGGGCCAGATGTAATCGAAGAATTGAATTTCCACCACCGGTTTCATCCCACGCGTGGCTATGCCGGTGGCGCGGCCCACGATGGCTGCTTCGGCCAGCGGCGAGTTGAACACGCGGTCGTTGCCGAATTCGTTCTGCAAGCCGAAAGTGAGCTTGAACACTCCGCCCTTCCCCTTCACCAGCTTGCGCTTTAAATATTCTTCGCGGCTGCAGTCGGCGACATCTTCACCGAAGATAACGATGCGATCGTCGCGCTTCATCTCGTCACGCAGGGTCAGGTTGATTAAATCGGCCATGGTCTTGGCGGCTGGCTTTTTGCCGTCAGGAGAATCGGGACCGATCACAGGCTGCGCATCGAACACACTCGACGTCGGATCGATGTCGGGCGAATAGATGTACTTCATCACGCTCTCGGGAGCGGGCGGGAGAGCTTCGAGCGCTTGATCCACGACAGCCTGAAGTTCTTCTTCAACTTTCTTTTCGAGATCGTTGATGCCCTTCTCGTCGAGGATGCCCTCACGCAGCAGAAACATCTGCGTGCGCGAGACCGGATCGCGGGCGGAATCCCGTTCACGCTCAGTATCGGGACGGTACAGGCGTTCGTCGTCGGAAAGTGAATGCGAATAAGGACGAATCACATGCGCGTGCACGAACGCCGGGCCGTGGCCCTCGCGGCAATATTGCGCGGCTCGCAGGAATGCACCGTAGCTCGCGACCGGGTCGGTGCCGTCGACCTCTTCGAAATGAAAATTGGGGAATCCGGAGACCAGGCGTGAAATGCTGCCTCCGGCGGTTTGCACTTCGACCGGCACGGAGATGGCGTAGCCGTTATCCTGCACGCAAAAAATTACCGGCAACTTGTTCAGCGCTACCGCGTTTAACGCCTCCCAGAATTCACCTTCACTGGTGGTGCCATCGCCGAGAGAAACGTAGGTGATTTCATCGCCGTGGAAAGTCACATTTTTGAAATGGCGATAGTCGGGTTTGTCGCCGCTGCGCGGGGTCGGGAGTTCGGCGGCTTTCGGATGCTGCGTGAAATACCGACCAGCCTCCGCGCATCCCACCGCCTGCAAAATTTGCGATCCTGTGGGCGACGATTGCGTGACCACATTGAGCCGGCGGTAGCCCCAGTGGGAAGGCATCTGGCGTCCACCGGAGCTGGGATCGTCGGCTGCACCTACGGCTTGCAGAAACATTTCCAGAGGCTTCGCGCCCAGGGCCAGGCAGAGCGCGCGGTCGCGGTAATAAGGGTAGAACCAGTCGTAGCCGGCTTTCAGCGTCAGGCCAGCTGCTGCGCCGATCGCCTCGTGCCCGGCGCCGGACATCTGGAAGAAAATCTTCTGCTGGCGCTTGAGCATAATCTCCCGGTCGTCGATGCGGCGGGAGGTGTACATGATGCGGTAGGCTTCGATGAGTTGTTCGCGTGTAAGTCCCTCATAAGTACGGGACTTCTTTGTGCCCGTAAGAGCCAGCTTGGGGTCGGTTTTTGTGGTCGCCATCCGGTTCCCTGATGAGTGCTGATTAACGTTCCGCTTATTAGATGCGCCAGCTAAATTAAGGTGTTACCGGGCAGGTTGCATTGTAAATGGGAATGGGAAATTGGAAAACATGCAAGTTGTTATCTATGGAGATGGACACCTTAGTAATCGGGAGGCTGGGTTGGATTATGTGTGTTGAACCCGGGCCATGAGGTACGGATGAAATCTTGCTACTTTTCCGTTGCACAATTCCAAGCCGCGAACGCATTTCGTCGCGAATGGTTCAAGCATCCCTACGGGATGCGCTCTGGATTGCCGACGCTCCCTGGCGTTGAAACGCCGGGCTATGATCAGGCGTCCTTCGGACGCACAACAGTCAGTGCCGATCTTGGGGTCAGGGAGGTAGATGCGAAGCAGTTCCACGGATTGAGCTTGAATCGGATAGACAACGATGGGGAGGATGCAGCCAGGCTGTCGAATATCGTGTGGTCGTCGTCAGTGCCGCTCTTTCGAGCTTCGCAGGCTTTGTTCCAGATCTTCGATCAGATCCCCGGTATCCTCCAGACCGATGTTGAGGCGCACAATGCGGTGCCCGTACTCAGGGCGGCCTTTGGAGCGCTGGAAGTCGTAGGCAACGGCCAGACTTGTCACCCCGCCCCAGCTGTAACCGATCTCGAACAATTCCAGCCCATCGACAAATTTGAGCACTTGGGCTTTGGTGGCTTCGGGGTTGAAGACGATCGAAAAGACCCCCGCCGATCCCGTGAAATCGCGCTTCCAGATTTCGTGTCCGGGCGAGCCTTCCAATGCGGGATGCAGTACGCGCTCAATCTCTGGGCGCGCCGCGAGCCAGCGTGCGATTTGCGAGGCCGAAGCTTCGATGTGCTTCAGGCGGACTGCCATGGAGCGCATGCCGCGCAGGGCGAGGCTGCAATCGTCGGGCGAGGCCGCATTGCCCAGAAGCTGGTGCGTCGCTCCTAGTTGCTGGTAGAGCTTCGGATCTTTCACCGTCGCCGACCCCATCAGCAGGTCGCTGTGCCCGCCTACATATTTCGTGAGGGCTTGCATAGTGATGTCGACGCCGTGGGCAAAGGCATCGAAATAGACTCCGGCGGACCACGTGTTATCCATCACAACCAGCGCGCCGCTGGCGTGCGCGGCTTCGGCGATGGCGGGGACATCCTGCACTTCCATCGTGATCGAGCCTGGACTCTCGCACCACACCAGGCGAGTGTCTTCGCGAAGCAGATCTTTGATTCCGGCGCCGAGATCCGGAGGATAGAAACCGGCCTCCACGCCGAAGCGCCGCAGGACGTGATAAGCAAACTTTCGATGGGGAGTGTAGACGCTCTCGGGGATCAGGATGTGATCTCCGCTTTTCAGGAAGGCGAAATTGATCAGCGAAATTGCGCCCTGGCCTCCGGGCGTAATGATGGTGCGGTAGCCTTTTTCCAGCTCGCAGATTTTTCCCGCGAGCTCGAGGGTGGTGGGTGTGCCGTAGAGCCCATAAGAGTAGCCGACTTCGTATTGGTCCCAACTGTCTTCGACCGAAGCAGCGTCGGGAAATAACGTGGTCGAGCCGCGAAATACGGGGCTCGCCAGCGAGCGGTATCCTTCAGGGATTTTCACGTCGGAGTGAATCAAGCGCGTCTTCCAGCTCTTCATGGCGGAATTATACGGGCGCTGTTGCGCTCCGTGGTCACCGGTCAACGCTCACCTTTGCGGGAAGGTTCGCAGATACTCGCGGATCTGGTCTCGCACCTGGCGGAAAAGCGTCATCCGTTCTGCTTCCGAGCCACTGGCCGCCGCAGGATCGAGAAAATTTTGGTGGATCACGGCCGTTGCGGCGGGAAAAATTGGGCAGCTTGCCCGCGCGTTGTCACAAACCGTCAGGACGTAATCAAATTTTTGTACGGCGAATTCGTCCACGTGCTTGGAGTGATGTCCGCTGAGATCGATGCCTAACTCCTGCATCACGGCGATGGCTTCTGGGCGCACGCGGCTCGGCTTCACGCCCGCGCTGAAGACCTCAAAGCGGTCGCCCGCGTCGTGGCGCAGCAGGGCTTCCGCCATCTGGCTGCGGGCCGAGTTTCCGGTGCACAGAATCAGGACTCGCTTCTTCTTCATAAATTTGGACGCTCAGGTTTCAGTGGGGCCGGACCCAACCAGCGAAAAAACATTACAGCAGCGCCGGCCCCCGCCAACTGTGCGATGACGAATGGCGGGGCGTCGGTGGGACGGATGCCGGCGAACGTATCACTCGCGGCGCGGGCCAGGGTAACCGCGGGATTGGCGAAGGACGTCGAAGAGGTGAACCAGTAGGCCGCTGTAATGTAGGCGCCGACGGCAAATGGTAGGGCTGAGGAACGTGCCCGAGAGCATCCCCAAATCACAGAGAGCAACCCGAACGTGGCGATGAATTCACTCCAGACTAGCGCGCGACCGCTCCGCACATGGTGCGACGCGAAGAACAGCGGTAGCCCGAACATCGCATGGGCAGCGGCCACGCCAGCGAAAGCACCGATCAACCCCGCCGCGATATAGCCCGGCACATCGCGCCATGCGATTCCAAGTTGCCAGGCGTCGCCAAGAGTGACCACGGGGTTGAAGTGCGCACCCGAGATCGGCCCAAACACCAGAATCAGCGCCCCGAGCGCCGTGCCAGTCGCGATCGAGTTGGCGAGCAGAGCGATAGCGACGTTGCCTCCGGCGAGACGCTCCCCCATGATTCCCGACCCCACAACGGCCATCAAGAGAAAAGCCGTGCCCAGGGCCTCAGTCGCAACACGTCGGACCACAGCAAGCCTCCTTGGGAGCGGCCGGCTTGACTGCGCGAATAAATGCGCTCAGGAATTTGCCATCCACCTGGGGAGCGAGGGCCTCGACGTCGATTCCCTGCCCGGCTAAAAACTCGCGAGCGTCTTGCGCACGGTAGATACGGGTCGGATCGATTTCGATATGCTCGAAGCCGGCGGCGGACAACTTGCGGCGGTAATCATTCTCTTCGAGGGCTCCGGCGATGCAGCCGACCCAGGCCAGCACGCTTTGCCGAATCTCAGGGAGAATCTCGCCGCGGGTCACCACATCCGAAACTGCGAAGCGTCCGCCCGGCTTGAGCACGCGAAATGCCTCGCGCAGCACGCGATCTTTGTCCGCGGAAAGATTGATGACGCAGTTGGAGATGATCACATCCACCGAGTTGTCCGGCAGGGGAATGTTTTCGATTTCGCCCCTCAGGAACTCGACGTTCGTGATGCCCGCTTTGCGCTTGTTCTCGTCGGCCAGGGCGAGCATCTCGTCGGTCATATCGAGGCCGTAGGCTTTCCCAGTTGCTCCGACACGCTTGGCAGAGAGCAGCACGTCAATGCCGCCGCCGGAGCCGAGATCGAGGACGACGTCGCCGGGATTCAGTTTGGCGAGCGCAGTGGGATTGCCGCAGCCGAGCGACGCCAGCAGCGCCTCTTCGGGGATCTGGCCGGCCTGGGTTGGGTCGTAGAGATTGGCCGTGATGGGGTCGCAGCAGCCGGTGCTGGCGGTTGCGCCGCAGCAGGAACTGCCTCCGGATTTCACACGCAGAGCGGCCTGGCCATATTTCTCCTTGACGACTTCCTTAATGTCGGTTGCATCGGCGGTGCTCATGGTCGTTTCTCCTATTTGCAAATTCTGACGATCTGTTCGAGTTTGAGTGCCTTGTTGCGGGTGCAGCACTCGGCGTAAAGAAATTGCAGCAGCTCTTGCAGGGCCTCGGTATTCGCCGTGTAGCGCAGGAAAGTGCCCTCGCGCCGGACCTCGACGAGGCCTTCGGTCTTCAGTTTCTCGAGATGATGCGAGAGGGTGGAATTTGGAATTTCCAGCTCACCCCGGATGTCGCCGACTACCAGTCCGTCGGGATGCGCTGAGAGCAGCAGTTGCATAATGCGCAGCCGCGGCTCGGTGCCCATCGCCGAAAACATGTCGGCGTATTTGGCGACGCGCTCACTATTCTTGACGGTGGAAGGCGCTTGCATATTTCGATGTTACTAGAAATATAGATTAATGTCAAAGAGTTCCTGCCCAGTCCGGCTGGATGCTCTCATCATTTATCCTGAAGGGAAATGATCCACACCCACCGGGCTTTCGATCCGCAGTCGATCAAGCTGGTCATCTTTGATCTTGACGGCACGTTGATCGATTCGCGCCTCGATCTGGTGCATTCCGTGAACGCGGCGCTTCGCCATATCGAGCGGCCCGAGTTGCCGGATGACGTGATTGCCAGTTACGTGGGCGACGGAGCGCCGGCGTTGATTCAGCGCGCGCTGGGGGACGAAGCCGGCAATGAGGCGCTGGCGCGTAAAGGGCTGGAGTTTTTTCTTTCCTACTACCGCGCGCACAAACTGGACCATACCACTGTGTATGCGGGCATTCACCAGGCGCTCAGTGCCATCCAAAATTCATTTCGGGCGACTCCTAATGATGATGGGGGCAGAAGATCGAACGGCGTGCCGCGGCAGATGGCGGTATTGACCAACAAGCCGGTCGTCCCGTCGCGAGCGATTGTGGAAGCACTAGGGTTGGGGCCGTTCTTTACCCAGGTCTATGGCGGAAATAGCTTTGCCACCAAGAAGCCCGATCCGGAGGGCGCGCGCAAGCTGCTGGAAGAGCACCGAGTGCGTCCGGAAGAGGCGGCCATTGTCGGCGACTCGCACGTCGACGTGGAAACCGGACGGAACGCAGGAATGTGGACGGTGGGCGTGAGTTACGGTTTCGCCCCGCATACTTTGGATGAGAGCCCGCCGGATGTGAGGGTGGACGCGCCACAGGAACTAGCTCAGGTATTCGCATAGAGCTGGCTGACAAAATTCATGCAGACGCTAAAGCGAGTCGGGGAGCAGGTCGCTGATTGCAGGGCTGGAAGCGCTGCGCCACCCAAAATCGGCATGCTCTGCGGGCATGCGCTCATGTAAACTCGGGCGACGATGAACGATTCCACCGGTTTTACTGCGTCAGAACTGCGCAAGCTGCGCAGCATGAAAAATCCTTATGGTATTCAGAAATTTCTTGATGATGCTCCCTATCATCTGGCCGATACGGCCTGGTCTCCGCGGCGGGTGCTGGCTGAGCAGACCGCGCATTGTCTCGAAGGCGCGATCTTCGGTGCGGCGGCGCTGCGGGCCAATGGATATCCTCCGCTGCTGCTCGACTTTGAGGCCGAACATGACACCGATCATGTGATCGCCATCTTCCGTGAGAACGGATGCTGGGGCGCCGTCGCCAAATCGAATTACACCGGCTGCCGCTGGCGCGAGCCGATTCATCGCTCGCTGCGGGAACTGGCTCTGACTTATTTCAACGGCTACTTCAATCTGCGCCGCGAACGTACGTTGCGGCGCTTTTCGGTCCCGGTCAATCTGAAGCGGTTCGACCGGCAGAACTGGATGACTACGGACCAGCCGGTGTGGTTCATCGTGTATCACTTGTTCGAGATCAAACATTATCCGCTGATCACGCCAGCCATGGCCAAGGGGCTGCACCGGGTGGATGAGCGGTTGTTTCAAGGGGAATGTCTGGGGAAGGCGTTCAAGCAGACAGATTAGAAGTCGCCCGCGAACCTCGATAGCCTGGAACAGATACACTCGCTTTTCCTGCGATAAAATGTGCTGGTGGGTTCCCGCATTCTCCTCCTCTTCTGGCTTCTCGCTGCCGTGTTGGCTTACGGGCAGCAGGACCCGCCTGCGGCCATTGCTTCCCTGCCCGATTTGAAGCCCGACGCGAAAGGCAACCTTTCACAGGAACAGATGCAGCAGCTGTTTCGCGTGGTGGCCGACAAGGACATGGAAAATGACAAGAGGCTGCGCGACTACACCTACATGGAGCGCGACGAAGAACACAAACTCGATGGCAAGGGTCAGGTGAAATCCACCGAAGCGAAAACGTACGAAGTAATGGAACTTTACGGGGAGCAAGTACAGCGGCTCACGGCGAAAGACGATAAGCCACTCGACTCGAAAGATGCGGCGAAAGAAGAAGAGAAGATTCAAAAGCTGATCGACAAGCGCAAGAACGAGTCCGAAGAGGCGCGAACGAAGCACGAACAGAAAGAAGAGAAAGACCGCGAGGAAGGCCGCCAGTTCGTGCGCGAGGTGGCCGACGCTTACAACTTTCACTTGTTCGGGACGGAAACGCTCGGCGGGCGGGAGGCCTGGGTGATCGATGCGACGCCGCGCCCGGGATATGAACCGCACATAAAAGATGCGAAGTTCCTGCCGAAATTCCGGTTCCGCGCCTGGATCGACAAAAGCGATGCGCAGTGGGCGAAGCTGGATATCGATTGCATTGATACGGTGTCGGTGGGGCTGTTCTTGGCGCGCATCCACAAAGGCTCGCGCATCGAGATTGAGCAGACCCGCGTGAACGACGAAGTGTGGCTGCCGCAGCACTTGGGCGCTAAGATCGACGTGCGATTGGCCCTCGTCAAGGAGTACAACGTGGAACTGGAACAGACCTTTCGCGATTACAAGAAATTCCGGGCTACCACGAAGATTCTGGCCGTCGAGGAAGTAGAGAAGAAATAGGGGGCGGCGCGTCTAGGATTCCACCTGCGATTCCTGCCGGTTTTCTAACGTTTATAATAAAAAGATTCTCATTCGACGGAATTGCCGTCTGTGAGGGTGGATCTCGTTGGCTGAGAAGCCGAGCTGTGCTCGGCATGGACAGCCGAGGGCGGCTGTACCCCACATGGGGATTGCCAGATCTAAGCGGTGGCTAAGAGCTTCCATGGATTTCAAACTCGTTTCCAACTACAAACCGCAGGGGGATCAAGGGCGCGCGATTGAAGCGCTGCTGCGCGGCGTCTACGACCGCGAGCAGCACCAGGTGCTGCTGGGCGTCACCGGGTCGGGCAAGACTTATACCATGGCGAAGGTGATCGAGGCGGTGAACCGTCCGGCGCTGGTGATGGCGCATAACAAGACGCTGGCGGCGCAGCTCTATCACGAGTTCAAGAATTTCTTTCCGCACAACGCGGTGGAATATTTTGTTTCTTACTACGACTATTACCAGCCTGAGGCTTATGTTCCCGCCGCGGATCTGTACATCGAAAAAGAAGCGACCATCAATGATGAACTCGACAAGCTGCGGCTTTCGGCGACCCGGTCTTTATTCGAACGGCGCGACGCGCTGATTGTGGCGTCGGTGAGCTGTATCTATGGGCTGGGCTCGCCGGAAGCCTACTACGGGATGATGTTGTTTCTGGAGAAGGGCCAGAAGATCGCGCGTGAGGACATTACGCGCAAACTGGTCGACATTCTTTATGAGCGCACGAACGGCGAGTTCCGGCGCGGAACCTTTCGCGTGCGTGGTGATGTGATCGAGGTCTTCTACCTATGACGACATGGCTTACCGCATCGAGTTGTGGGGAGATCAGGTGGAGTCGCTGGCGCAGATCGATCCCCTGTTTGGCACGGTGAAGCAGAAGTATATGCGGCTGCCGATTTATCCCAAGACGCATTATGTGATGAAAGATGAGACTCGGGCCACGGCGGTGGAGTCAATCAAGAAGGAGCTGGCGTGGTGGGAGGTGGAACTGGAGAAACAGGGGCGCGCGGTCGAGTCGCAGCGCATTCATCAGCGGGTGAAGTTTGACCTGGAAATGATCAAGGTGATGGGCTACTGCCACGGCATCGAAAATTATTCACGGCATTTTACGGGACGGATGCCGGGCGAGCCTCCGCCGACGCTGCTGGATTATTTTCCGCGCGACTATCTGATGTTTGTGGATGAATCGCACCAGACGATTCCGCAGTTGCGCGGCATGTATGCCGGAGACCGTTCGCGGAAGGAAACGCTGGTGGAGTATGGCTTTCGCCTGCCTTCGGCGCTGGATAATCGTCCGCTGACATTTGAGGAGTTCGAGCATCGCACCAACCAGTTGGTGTATGTTTCGGCGACACCGGGGCCTTATGAGCTGACGAAATCGGCTGGCGTGGTGGTGGAGCAGATTATTCGGCCGACTGGACTAATCGACCCGGAGGTCGAGGTGCGGCCGGTGAAGGGACAGATCGACGACCTGCTGCATGAGATTCGTGCGCGCGTCGAGCGCGGGGAACGCGTTCTGGTGACCACTTTGACCAAGCGCATGGCGGAGGACCTGGCCGAGTATTACGCTGAAGTGGGCGTGAAGTGCCGGTACATGCATTCGGAGATTGAGACGCTGGAGCGGGTGAAGATTTTGCGCGATCTGCGCAAGGGCGAGTTCGATGTATTGATCGGGATCAATCTTCTGCGCGAGGGCCTCGACTTGCCGGAAGTTTCTCTGGTGGCGATTCTCGATGCGGATAAGGAAGGCTTCCTACGGTCGTGGGGATCGCTGATCCAGACGATTGGACGCTGCGCGCGCCATTTGCGCGGGCGGGCAATTCTGTATGCCGACCGGATGACGGATTCGATGAAGCGGGCCATCGACGAAACTCTGCGGCGGCGCGAGATTCAGACCGCGTACAACACGGAGAACGGGATCACGCCAGAGTCGATTGTGCGGCCGCTGGATATGACGCTGGCGGGGATTGTCGCGGCGGACTATACGGACTTGACGGGCGCGGAAGCCGAAGGGATGCCGGAGTTCAAATCGCAGGAAGAACTGGATGCATACATCGTTAAGCTAGAGAGCGATATGCGCGAAGCGGCCAAGCGGTTTGAGTTTGAGAAGGCGGCAAAGTTGCGGGATACGATTAAGGAGTTGCGGACGAAGGAGTTTTTATTCGCGTAGAGAAGCTTCTGTCGATGGTTTCGTCGAGGTTCGCGGTAACCGTAACAGCCTTCCTATATCTATCTAATCGACAAAACTGAGGAAACCATACAGCAGTGGCGCTGCTGCCGGGCTTTGCCCGGCTGGACAGCCGGGGGCGGCTGTCCCCACATGGGCCGTGCCAGGAAACACACTGATTTCGTGTTACACTGTTTTCGTGTCCTCTAACAATCGCTTACGCAACGTGACCGTCACCCTGGAAGAAGATGTGGCACAGTGGGCTCGGATTGAAGCGGCGCGTCGGGATACCAGCGTTTCGCGGCTTCTCGGCGCGCTGTTGAAGGAGCGTATGGAGGCCCAGGACGACTACGAGAAAGCCATGCGGCGGGCTCTCGGCCGCAAACCGTTTCTGCATAGCAAAGGGCGGTACCTGACCCGCGAGGAGGTCCATGATCGCGCCCGTCTTCGTTGATTCGAACGTATTCCTCTACGCCTTGGACGAGGCGGACCTCAAGAAACAGGAACTGGCACGGACCTGGCGATCTGAGTTGTGGAAGAGCCGCCGGGGGCGTGTGAGCTTTCAAGTGTTGGGGGAGTTTTACGTCAACGCGGTCCGGTTGTTGCCGAAGGCGCGTGACGAAGCCCGCGCAGAAGTTCGCGATCTGCTCGCATGGAATCCGGTGATAACGGATGCGACGGTGCTGGAGCATGGATGGAAAATCCAGGACCGGTACCAACTTTCCTACTGGGACGCGTTGATCGTGGCGGCAGCTAAGGCGTCCTCATGCCGTTACCTGCTTACTGAAGACCTACAGGCTGGGCAAACGTTGGATGGGATCGAGGTAGTAAATCCGTTCAAAGGCGGCCCGGAGTCGATCTAGGAAGTCACCAGAACCACCGCATCGCCATCTTTCTGAGTTTTCCATGGACCGTTGTCTACCGCCCATACGCTGCGCTGGCGGCCATGGGTTTGCGGTGGAAGGTGTAGCCGTCGAAGGTTTCGGAGCGGAAGTTCAGGTTCGGGGCGGAGAGTTTTTCAGTCTGGCTGAGGAAGAGATAGCCTCCGGGCTCGAGATAGAGGTGCAGGCGTTCAAGCACGGCGAGGCGCTGGGCGCGAGAGAAGTGCGGCAGCACGTCCATGCAGAAGATGCAGTCAAAGCGCCCGATATAGCTGGGGCGAGCCAGGTTCATGCAGTTGAAGGTGACCAGGCTGCGCAAGCGCGGCTTCACCAGCAGGTGGAGAGCGCTGGTTGGATTCTGGGACGGAGTGACCTCATTGAAACCGTCAATTTGTCCGTTCGACGGCGCGGCGGTAGAACAGCCGATCTTTGAGAAGTAGTTTCGAATCGTGGCCGGGGGCAGGCCCTCCAAGGCGGACATGGGATAAACACCGCGATCGGCGGTCTCGATGCTCCAGGGAAGCAAGTCGCTGCCCACGATATGAATCGAACAGCCCGCGTTCAACTTGACCGGCTGGGTGGGCGTAGCTGACGGCACTTCGGAGTTGCTTCCGTTTCGTGCGCTTCCCTTGCCGGAGCCGTTGCCGTTGTTGAAGGCGCTCAGGTTGGCCGGGCTCACCGCATCGCAGACGGCCATCGCAATGGAATAGGTTTCCTCTCCCGTGCCGCAGCCCGCACTCCAGATGCGGATAGGGCCGGGGCTGTCGGCGGAGCGGCGGGCGCACAGTTGCGGCAGAACCTGCCGGGTGAATGCATTTAGAGCACTGGAATGGCGGAAGAATCCAGTATTCGTGTTGACCAGCCCATCCAGCAAAGACGGCAGGCTGGAGGGATCCTGCTCGGAAGAGCGCAGGCGCTCGAGCAAGGCAGTCGATGAATCCAAATCCTGGGCTTCAATAAACTCGGCGACGCGCGCGGCCAGCGCGCTATTGGGGCAATCGAGCACAACGCCGGTCTGGCGCTCGATCAGCAGGCGCAGCTCCGAGATCTCATGCTCCAAAATTGTGCTCGTCGTAATTAGCCTATGCATAGAGCCCTTCCCACTCAGATCGGCATTTCTGGGGGAGAATCGGTTTTCAACTTCCGGCGGCTGCCCCAACCACTCGAACCTTGCCGGAATCGCGTTCTGCCTGCCGTGCCACCACATTCATCTCTTTTTCCAGGGACGAAAAACGCTGCATCACCTCGTGGATGCGCAGGGTCATGTTGCGAATGGTTTCGATCTGGCCGCGCGCCTGGGCCGACAGAGTACCGGGCTCGATCAACAGCAGATCGGAGTTGCCCAGCAGTGAGGTCAGAGCGTTATTCAGGCCGTGCCGCATTTCCAGCATGTAGCGGCCGAGCATCGCCTGCTGTTCCAGAGCCGCACAGGCCTGTTCGGCGGCGCGGGCGCGAGCTTCAGCGATAGCGCGTTGCACGGCTTCGCCGGCGGCGAGAATCAAACCGTCGAGCCAGTTTTCATCGTGACGCAATACGGACGTACGTGGCCAGCGCTCGTGGACCAGGCGGGCCGTAGCCGCATCCTCACAGACGCAGAACAGCGGCTGCAAGGTGGAGTGCAAAGGTTCCAGAATCAGGGAAAGCAACTCACGCCGCAAAGGCCCAACAATGGCGACTTCGAAATTGTCCACGCTGCGCGGCCACAGATCTCCGCTCAACATGGTGAATGTGGGCACGTTGCGCTCCGCCTGCCAGCGCGCGGTGATGCTCCGCGAGAAATCCACATCGTCGGAGATAACTAATACGGTCGGATGATCCACTCGCTCGTTTCCTTCTTGCTTACAATCCCGCAAACGCGCGGGTGTGGTTGAAATGTTGTCGATCTCAGCCGTCGATCGATTGCAGGCTACTTTTTCTTCGGTGGTTGGGAGTCCTCATCGGGATTCCACTCGGGGGCCGCGGAAACTTCAAATTCCGGAGTCTCGTCGTTCGCCACCACAAACTTGGCCTTCGGTTTCGCAGCCGCTGACGGTGCAGCTTTCGTGGTTGCTGAGGCACCGGCAGCTGCCGCCATTGCTTTCGCCGGCTTCTTGTCTGGCGAAACTCGGGCTGGCGCGCCTTTGGCAGCGGCCGTTGCTTCGGCGGCCTTTTCGCCGCCCTGCTCATCCGCGCCTCGCCCCAGCGCCGCATCCACCGAGGCCCGCAGGTCCACCAGCATGCGCAAGGGCTGCCCGGAGGAATATTCCGCCTGGAACATTACCTTCCAGGACTGGCAGATCATGCGCAGCCGTACGATCGGTTCCTGCGCCGAGAACTGTGCCCGACGGCAGTCAATCGTCTCCACTCCTTGTTCTTCGAGTTCGGTCAGCCCATCGAGAATGTTGTTGAGATCGGCCAGCATGAGGCGGAAGAAGACGCGTCTCATCAAGTATCCAAAGCGGGTGAATGCCACGAGCGCAATCGGCAGATAGAAGAGATCGCCGGCCTGAACTTTGGCCTTGCGACCTTGCTCCAGCACACCACCGTGCAGCAACTCGTCCAGCGACCGGCAGTGACGCGCGGCCTCGAGGACCCGATCGAGCGCGTTCAGCCAGACCGGGGTCTTTAATTCGACCTGACCCAGCACCTGCTCCAGGCCCTGCGCTACGTAGGCAATGTCTGCCTCACTGTCTTCCAATTCCGTGGGAGCTTTCTGGCTGAAATACTGCACCAGCAGGAAGTCGATCTTGTCGCGGGAAGAATCCGTTCGCGTGGGCTGGGTCAGAAAGTGCTGCAGAAGCGCGACCAAGCCATCTCCATCCACCAGCGAACTGGTCTGGAGAAATTGCCGCAACTGATGTACCTGGATGCGATCATCCATCTCCTGCAACCATTGCTGGGCGTGCTCTACGGTTTCGCGATCGGGGGCGTCCACGGGCTCATCCAGGGCGGCGAACGCCGGGGCCTCGATTACAAACTCGCGCGCGAGTTCAACGTAGACAGGATGCAGGCGGCGCGCACTCGACCACAGCGCCGCAAGATCTGGAGCAGGCGATACCCCCTGCGAGGGTGAAGAGGATGCTGTCATGATTTCACGATCCAGTTGGGAACCGCGTGAGTAAAGCGTGCCGCCACAATTGTTGTGCCGGGATGGTATTGCACGGCCACTACCGAGGCCTCCGTATCCAGCGAGCCATCCGAATTGCGCAGCCGGATGGCGTCGGCAAACTCCAGCGGGGTGGTGCATGCAAATAAGACTTCGCGCGCCGTTCCAAATTCAATTACGGTGTTCTCAGGCAATGCAGGCTTCGGAAGTCCCAACCCGTCAGCCGGGCTGGGGTCCCCTCTCCGGCTGCTGCGGGTCAACACCACCGGAATTCGCACGGGCGTAGCTTCCGGAAAAAAGCGCGCCAGATCAGCAACCGTGCTGGGCTGAGCCGTCCGCGCCTTCGCTATTCCGATTTGCCCCAAGCAGTGATGCCCCTTTGCTTCAGGTAAAACACCTTGTCATCCCGACCCGGCTTTCGCCTGCCGAACGAATGCCTGCTGAACCGATGCTTGCCGAACCAAACAAGTGCGGTTAGGCTCCCCCCTCTTCCCGGTTAGGAAGAGCTTTGGGGAGCCAAATCCGCGGTTATGCGAGAAAGAGAAGCACGAGCGGGACCATCACTTGGAACGGAAGGATTAATACCCAGGACGTATATTTATCAATTACTTAGCAGCCACTGCGATGCCAGGAAAAACTCTTGGTGAAAGCCAAGTCTCACACTGAGACAGCCGTCTCAGATTCCGACAATCTGGAAGAGCATCTCATGCCCGGGGATGCCTGTCCGCGCGGTGGTTCCGACGAGGAGCTTACGAGTTTCCATTGAAGTTGGGCGTGTTCGGCGAAGCTGCCCGGTCAGGTTGCGCGAATTATTCCGAGATTCAATTAGCCCGCATCACCGGTGAACCGGCCAGCAGTCCCGCAGCGAGTTCGAGGTCGTGTAAATCTTCGCGGCTAAAGTCCTGAGTGAAACGCGGGTCCAGCCCCTTGCGCGAGATCTGGAGCACGCCGAGCACACTGGAATTCTGATCGAGGATGGGTACGGACATCAGCTTCTGAATGGGCGCGGGCGGAGCTGGAGTATCTTCTTCGGAGCCGACTGGTTTAATGGTCTCGAAGATACTGGCGTGTTTTACGCGGGCGAAATTATTGAAGATCTCCGCCTTTTTGCTTAACGCGGTATGGGCGGCAACGGCCTTGCTGGAAATTGGAATTGCGCCCGTGGTGCGGAGATGCTCCGGGAAAAGGAACTTGAGCAGACCGCCTTCGAGTCGCAGCAGGGCGACTTCAGCGTACTGGACGCGGAACACCTTCGCCAGCACCATGCTGACGTCCAGAGGCGTCACGCCTTCGCCCAAGACAGTTCCGAGTGGGACAAGGTTCTCCGGGAGGATGATCTCTTCTTCGATGGCCGCGTCTTCAGGCTTATGGGTCATAGAGCACTCGCAAAATTCAATTTCCAAAACCTTACCAAGTCTCGCACTTTGACCGCCAGATAACAGCTGTAATGACATCCTACAAGCCCTTTGGATTCAGCAAAGTAGCTTCGGACCATGACCTTTCGCGGCAGGCCAGTTCGCCAGAAACTTGCAGGCAGAGTGACAGTTTTTGTCAGGAGACTTGCTTTAACAGCGACCTTCAAGTCCCTCTCTGCGTTCGACCCTCTCACTTCTTTCCTTTCCGCCCCTAAAGTCATTACACTGCTTTCCTATGAGTGTTCCGCCACAACCCAATGTAAAGCTGACGAACGCCCCCGAGTATCGGGAAACCTATGCCAACAGCGTACAGATGCGAGTGAATGTGTGGGATTTTTTCCTCGTCTTTGGCACGGTGCAACAGCAGAGCGAAACTCAAGTCGAGATTCGCAACTTCCAGGGCATTTACTTAAGTCCTCAACAGGCCAAGGCTTTGCTTGGACTGCTGCAGCAGAATGTCTCCGGCTACGAAACTGCCTTCGGCGAAATCAAACTCGACCCGCGAATGAGCCCCAGCGGGCAAGTGCACTAAGGCATTTCTAATTCTGGATTCACAAGTCGCCGGCGAAGTCGGGGCGGGCTCGCGGAGATGCGCGATTGCTTCTTGAATGCTGATTCGTGTCTTCTCCGAGATGGCTTTCCAGAAACTGACAGGAGGGCGCTCTGAAGGAATACCAGTCGCGTCGCGATCGAGTGCAGTGGTCTGATGATTACCCGGCCCTGGTGTTCGCAGTCATCTTCATATTTATCTTTCTGCTGCATTTGCCTCTATTGCAGCTTCCTTACTTCTGGGACGAAGCGGGCTACTACATCCCGGCGGCGCGCGACATCCTGCTGACGGCAAGATTCATTCCGCATTCCACGATCTCGAATGCGCATCCGCCGCTGGTGATGGCGTGGCTGGCCCTGTGGTGGAAAGTGGTGGGCTACGCTCCTCTGGTGACGCGAACCGCCATGCTGGTGTTGGCCGCTTTCTCGTTGCTGGGTTTGTTTCGCCTGGCTGAGCGCGTATCGAACACGCGGGTTGCAATTGCGGCTACGCTGTGCACGGCGTTGTATCCAGTATTCTTCGCCCAAAGTTCTTTGGCTCATGTGGACCTGGCAGCGGCGGGACTCATCTTCTGGGGACTCTCCGCTTACGTGGAAGGACAACTGCTCCCTACGGCATTGTGGTTTTCGCTTGCGGCCCTGGCCAAGGAGACCGCGATTCTGGCTCCAGTTGCGATTGCAGGGTGGGAGTTGATTGGACAATTCGCGCGGGAAACTTCGCTGCATCGACAGTGGCTGGATTATGAAGCGGAGCGGGGTGATTCGCCAGCGGACGGCGGCGCCGTGCGGCGAATCGCCTCTTTATTGTTTCCGGTATTGCCTCTGGCGCTCTGGTATCTCTATCACTACTCGCAGACTGGGTACGTGTTCGGCAACCCGGAATTCTTCCGTTACAACGTGGCTTCAACCCTGAGCCCGACGCGGTTTCTGCTGGCGCTGGCTATGAGGCTGTGGCAAATCAGCGGCTATCTTCATTTGTGGGTATTGACCCTGGCGATGTTGTTTGCGATGTGGATGTTGCCGCCGCAACAGGATTCGGGTTTCGAGCGCCCGCGAATCAGCCTTCGGGCGCAGATGGTTTTGTACGTGGTGGTACTTGCTTATGTGGCGGCGATGGCTTTGATCGGCGGCGCGGTGCTGGCGCGCTACATGCTGCCCGCGGTCCCTCTGGTGATCATCGTTTCGGTCTCGACGCTATGGCGCAGATTGCGCTTCTGGCACGCGGCCATCGCTTGTATTGCGCTGGCCTTCGTGATGGCATGGTTCTGGAATCCTCCCTACGGATTTTCGCCGGAAGATAACCTCGCCTACCGGGACGACATCGTGCTGCATGAAGATGCCGAGCGATTCCTGGAAGCTCGCTACCCGATGGCTCGCGTGCTTACGGCCTGGCCCGCGTCGGATGAACTGATCCGGCCGTGGCTCGGCTACACCACGCGCCCGATGCGTGTGGTGCGCATCGAGGATTTTTCTCTGGACCAAATGCTTTCCGCGGCCGAGTTTCGTTCCAATTATGAAGTTGCCCTGGTTTTTTCGACGAAATACGAACCGGGCCCCGCGCGCTGGGACCGCTGGCGAAGGTGGACAGAATGGAAGACGCGCTTTTTCGGTTTTCATCGCGACGTGCCGCCTGCTGCTGCGGCGCAGATTTTGGGCGGTCGCATTGTCTTATCAGAGCGGCGCAAGGGTCAGTGGATTGCCGTGATTGAAATGGAGCGAGGCGAAGAAAGCATGGACGCCCGCCCGGTCCCAGCCGCGGGCTCTTTTCCTTCCGTCTACTTCCCGATCGCGCTTAAGACTGCGTCGTTGATGCCGTAGACCGTGCCATCGGCGCCGATCACGGTGGGAGTGTAGGCCTCACCAATGCCTCCGGAAAGCGTGATCCGCTCGGACAATGTGTTGGTCGTCAGATCCCAGCGGTAGAGCTTACCGTCTTCACTATTTGCCATTACCGACTTTGTGAACGGATCCACCGCCGCCGTATTGATGCACCATTCCCGAACGGCCCCGGGAAAATTTGGGAACTCGGGATCGGGCGTCACACCCAGTTTCGTGATGACTTCCCTCATCACCGTCGTGGAGGGAATCACTGGATCTTTCTCGGTTCCATTGGGATCGAGGATCGCGATTCGATTGTGACCATCCCCGGTATTGACTCCGGCATAGTTGTTGTATTTCGTCATCAACAGATACGTGGACTTCCCGTGATAGGTGCCAACGAGCGAGGCATCGACGATCGACGGCGTATCGTCCCAGCCAAAGCTGCCGGGGATCTTCAGCTCAGTAAGGTCACTGTTGAAGTGCAGCAACCAGCCGCGATCGTTGTGGCTGGGAAAAGGATTCTCAAGAACGCCGAAGTAGACGTCGCCATCGGGCCCCACGGTAGGAGTAGCGCTGCTTTCATCGGTGAAGGTGGCGTCCAGTCCGGACCAGGGATCCAATAGACGAACGCTATTGATGACATCGAGGCTGACGCTGTTCAGGGCCACCAGGTATCCGTATCCAAAATCCTGGGTATCGACCGCAACGTAAACCGTGCTGCCGTCGTTCGAGAGAGCGGGGGCGCAACTCATCGCGACTTTTGTTACCGCTGGATCGCCACTCATGAAGGCCGCCGTGACCCAGGTGCCGGTCCCATCTGGTGCGATACGGGCCAGACCGCTCTGCAGTCCGAGTGGTGTGGGGCCGAGAATCAGGAATCCAAAGAAGAGATTGCCGTGCGCATCGGTGGTCAAAGGAGTGTTGATCTGGACGTTCTGCTCGTAGACTTCCGGATCTGCCTCGTAGTTTTTCTCGCCGTAGAAGTAAAGATGGGTGATAGCACCCTTGGCGAGATTTGGATCTTTTCGCACCAGAACGCCGCCTGCGATGTCAGGAATGAAGAGCCGATCCGCATGGAATGTGGGACCAAGACCCGGCACGAATATCGCAAAGGGGGACTGATAGCGGATGTTTTGAGACCAGAGACGTTGGCCGGTCGCCCCCTCGTGAGCCTCCACGCGGAAGGTGTTCGTACCCGTTTTCACCGGCACGATCACGGTGTTGGCGGCCGTGACTAACGGCGAACCATAGTGAATGAATATCTCGCCGGTTGGCGGAGCGAGGTCCACGGGTACATGCCAATGAATCGTATCCAGCGGTTGCGATGCCACGGAGGAAACCGCCGTGTGCTGCGCGTCATGAGAGTGAGAGGCCCAAGCGCCGACTTGCGAGGCCGCATTGCGGGAAAACAGAACGCAGGTTACGCTGACCGACAGCACCAGGACAAACACGCGAGACCGTATCAAATTCGAGAGGTGGGTCATAGGCTTTCCTCTGGGATAGCACGCGAGAACGGACCCCCTGACGGTATAAGCGAAATAAGAATATGGTGTTAAGAAAATGTAAAAGGAATGTCATCTCGGAGTGAAGAGTCCGCAGTCAGCGCTGCATCAGATGGCAGGAATGAGTCTTGATTACCAGCCATACTTCTTTGCCCGGCATGAGATCAAGCGCATCTCGGGCGGCCAGGGTCAAGTGGACTTCCATCTCAACGCCACAGTTCACTCGCGCGGAAACTATGACATCGCGCTGTTGCAAGGAGACGAGACGTCCTGGGATCACATTGCGCGCACTCAGGCCGAACGGTGGAGTGATCGCCAGCAGAATGTCGCCTGCTTGGATCCCGACTAGCAGGTGCGATCCTACCTCTGCGCGCACCAGGGGAGTCTCGATCTCCACCTGATTTCTGGGCTGATTCTCGGGCATGTCTGCCTCCAGCTTGCACATCATGGTTCCGCGGTCTTCGTGCACGGACTCGACCGTAGCGTCGAAGATATTTTCGAAGCCGACCAGCTGCGCCACGGTTTCCTGGAGTGGCGCGCGCAACACTTCATGCGGCGTGCCTTGCGCGATGATCCGGCCACAATCGAGCACGAGAACGCGCTCACCCAACGCCATTACTTCTTCGCGGCTGTGGGTGACGTAGAGGATCGGGATTTGGTGAACCTGATTCCACGCCCGGAGATCGTCGATGATTCTGGCCTTGGTGGCTGCGTCCAACGCGGCGAGCGGTTCGTCGAGCAGAAGGATACAGGGATCCGTCACGAGAGTTCGGGCGAGGGCGACGCGCTGGCGTTCTCCACCGGAGATTTTCGCCGGCGGTTGCTGGCGCAGGTGATCGATGCGGAACTCCTGCAGCATGGCTGCGACTCGCTGCTTTCTGTCGGCGCGCGGCACATGCGCCAGGCCATATTCGACGTTCTGTTCAACCGTCAGGTGGGGGAAGAGAGCGAGTTCCTGGAAGACGTAACCCACACGGCGTTTCGCGACGGGCACGTGAATGGGAATGGTGCTGTCGAACAGCACGCGGTCACCTACGGAAATCCGCCCCGCGTCCGGCGCGGCTAGTCCGGCGACGCAATCGAGCACCGTAGTCTTCCCCGCTCCGGACGGGCCGAATAGTATGGTGAACCCGGCAGCGGCATCGAACTCTACGTCGAGCTTGAACTCGCGCTCGGCGGTTGCAAAGCGCTTGCGAATAGCCGCGCGAAGCGCTGCATTTGCGGACTTTGGTTCCGCGGCTGTGTGCATTAGTCGGCCAGGCCTAAGGGCCACGATTTCTGCTTTGGTGACCGGCGGTGCAGGCCGTAAACCACGGCGAGAACCACGAAACAGAAGACCAGAAGCAACAGGGCCATGGCATTGGCTCCGGCGTAGTTTGAAGCCTCAACTTGGTCGTAGATGCTGATGGAGACAGTGCGGGTCACGCCCGGGATGTTGCCTCCAACCATCAGCACCACGCCGAATTCACCCATGGTGTGGGCAAAAGCCAAGGCCACGCCGGTGACGAGGCCAGGGACGGAAAGCGGCAGCACCACGCGAAAGAAGGTGCTTAAGGGAGAAGCGCCGAGCGTTGACGAGGCTGCCAGCAATTTGCGATCGACCGATGAAAAAGATGCAGCGAAGGGCTGCACTGCAAACGGCAGGCTGTAGAGGATGGAGCCAATCACCAGCCCCGTGAAAGTGAACGCTAGAGTGTGTCCGGTAAGAGACTGCCACCAGAGGCCTACGGGGCTGCGGGAACCGAAAGCGACTAGCAGATAAAATCCGAGCACCGTCGGCGGGAGCACGATGGGCAACGCAACCAAAGCTTCCACCAGAAATTTCCAGCGCCAGCGCGAGAAGGTGATCCAGTAGGCGAGAGGCAGTCCCGCTACGAATAGAACGGCCGAGACAACCAGGGCGAGCGCTATGGTGAGGCAGAACGCTTGCCAATCAATCGACATTATTTATCCCGTCCTCTTTATTTCGGCATTTCTGGATTCTGTTCCGGCAAGGTGAAGCCGTAGCGCTGCAGCACCGCTGTTGCTTCGGGGGTCTTCACGTAATCCAGAAATGCTCCGGCATCCGGTTTGTGGGGCGAGCGCGAGATTACGACTGCGCCTTGATCCAGCTGGGGATACGCATCCGAAGGAACGATCCAGTATTTCCCCTTGCCCTGCATCGCGGGCGCCGTGGCATGAGCCAGCGCGACGAAGCCGACCTGCGCATTTCCCGATTCCACAAACTGCGCGGCCTGCGCAATATTTTCTCCCAGCACCAGGCGGTCGCTGACTTTGTCATACAGACCGTAATGCTTCAAGGCGGCAGCGGCGGCACGGCCATAGGGAGCATGTTGCGGGTTGCCGATGGAGATTTTTTTCACGAACGGATCCAGCAGAACATCCATGCCTTTGTGCTCGACGTCGAGCAGAGAATCCTTGGGAACCCACAGCACTAATCGCCCCACGGCATAACGATACAAGGTTCCGCCATCGGCCAGGCCGCCGGCAATCAACTGCCGCGGATAGTCCATATCGGCGGAGAAAAAAACGTCAAAGGGCGCGCCATTCTGGATCTGCTGGGTCAATGCGCCGGAGGCGCCGAAGGAGAGCTTCACGGCAACCCCTGTACGCTTTTCGTAATTGCTTGCGATCTCCTGTAGAGCGGAGCTCAAATCGGCTGCCGCGGCCACGCTGATTTCGCGATCCGCAGCCTCGAGAGGCGGGATTGAAACCGCGCACGCCAATACCACAGCGATAAGACCAAATAAGATCGGACGCCGCATCGACACGTTCACACCTCGAGGAAATCTTCCCCGCGATACGAGATTCGTGGAAATTGTACAGGGAACGCTGCCAATGGTTCACAGCCAGCCTTGGGATGCGCGAGCACCCGTTTTCTAATTCCCAAAATAGCTTCCCAAAATGGCTCTGAACGGACTTTTTTCGCTTTTGAGGTTGATTGGCGCTCACGGGCACTTTGATACTGGCCTCATTGTTGGACGACTATGATTTGTCCCAGATTTTATCGCGTTGTTTGCACTTCTCTGCTGGCGTTGTTAACAATTTTATTAGCGCCGATCGCACAGGCTCAGGGCGCCAGGAATCCGCTGCCCGAGACCCCAATCAGAGATGCCGATGCGGACCACGAAGAGCAGCGGTCAGAGTGGTTCCTGCACGGTCGCGTGGTCCCTGGCAAATCCTCCGCTGAACTGCGTCACCGCGCGTATCAACGCAAGATGCAGGCGCGCGCGGCTCGAATGGCTCGTGTGAGCGGCGCGCTGCCAGCCACAACTTTGGTTCCGGCTTCCGGTGGGTGGACGCCTCTGGGTCCAGTTCCGCTGGCTTCCGACGCAACTGGCACAGGTTTTCAGGACTATCGCCAGGTCTCGGGGCGGGCAACCGCAGTTGCGATTGATCCGGCGGATGCAACGGGCAATAGGGTTTACATCGGTGGCGCCCAGGGTGGGGCGTGGAAGTCAACCAACGCGGCCACCAGCATCGCGGACAACGTGACGTGGACGCCGCTCACCGACGACCAGGCTACACTTTCGATCGGTGCGATCGCGATTCAGCCGGGAAATTCCAATCCCGCCCAAAGTCTGGTGCTAGTGGGCACGGGGGAAGCGGACAATTCCTCCGACTCCTACTTCGGCCTTGGGTTCCTGCGTTCCAGGAATGGCGGAGCTACGTGGGGGCCACTGATCTCTACCGCGAATGGCGGAACTCTGGGCACACTCTCTCTAAGCGGCCTGGGCGCGACGCGCATAGCTTTCAGCTCGGCGACTGGACAGACCAGCACGGTGGTTGCGGCCATGGCGGCAACTTCAGAAGGATCAGTGGCGGGTGCGCTTACCGGCAACACGTACCACGGCCTCTACACTTCCATCGACGCGGGGCAAACCTGGACCTACGATGCTCTTTTCTCCAGAGGGCCCGGCGAAGCAACATCGGCCACGTCGGTGGTATATAACGCCGCGGCAGGATTGTTTTTCGCGGCCTTGCGCTACCACGGCTTCTACTCTTCTCCTGACGGATTGACCTGGACGGCTTTGCCGAATCAGCCCGGCGTCACGGGATTGTTGAGTGCTGCGGCTTGTCCGCAGAGCTACGTCACTACCTGTCCGATCTATCGCGGCGAGATTACTGTGGTGCCCGGACGAAATGAAATGTATGTATGGTTCGTTTCGGCGGACTCGGGCGGCAATCCAGTGGATCAAGGCATTTGGCAAAGCCTGAATAGTGGAGCTACATGGACACAGATCAATGATGGCGGCATTCTCAATTGCGGAGATACGAATGGCTGCGGCGTGGAGCAGGGATTCTACAATCTGGAACTGCTGGCGGTTCCGAATTGCGCCAACGGCCTCGAGACTTGTGCGGGCAATCCCACGGATCTTTACGCAGGCGCGATTAATCTTTACAAGTGCTCGATCGACTCCGCTAACCCAACCTGCTCCAATCCGACTTTCCTGAATCTCACGCATGTTTATGGCTGCAATCCGCTGAGCGCGCTGGCGCACGTGCATCCTGACCAGCACGCTGTGGCATTTTCCATTCCGAATGCGGGATCCAGTTCCGCCGTTGACCTTATGTATTTCGCCAACGACGGCGGCATTTACCGGGCGCTGAACGGCTTTGCCGGGCTTACCTCGGGATCGTGTTCCGGCGCGAATCAGTTTGACGACCTAAATCAAAACCTGGGGTCGATGACCCAGTTCGTCGGATTTTCCGAGCATCCCACCAATGTCAATTTGCTGCTCGGCGGTACACAAGACAATGGATCTCCGGCAACGGGTAGCGCCACGACGAGCACGAGTTGGGTGAATGTTCTGAGCGGCGACGGCGGTTATAACGCGATCGATCCCAATACTGGCAACTGGTTCGCTTCGAACCCGGATACAGGAGCTGGCACGCTGAATATTCAGGAGTGTTCATCCGGGGTGAGTTGCACCGATTCTCTTTTCAGCGTTGTGGTAGGTAGCGGCGACGTGGGCGGCGATGATGGATCTTTTTACTTCCCCTACATCCTCGATCCGCAGTCGACGACTTCGATGCTAGTGGGCACCTGCCGGGTTTGGAGTGGGCCGCGATCCGGCGGGGCGTTCACGACATTGAGTCTCAACTTCGACACACTGGGAAACGGAACGTGCGCGGGTACTGAGGTAAATGTGATTCGCGCCCTGGCTGCCGGCGGTGCAACCAACACCGGAGGCTCGAAGGTAATTTACGCCACCACCGATGGCCCCGGCCCCAATAACCTTGCTTCACCCATTGGCGGAAATGTTTGGGTGACGACAAACGCTATGCCGGTCTCAGGCGTAGCTTCCAGCTTCGCCAATGTCACCTTGAATGGACCCGGCGGGAACAGCATCAATGGCAGTGAGTTCCCTATTTCGAGCGTTGCGATTGACAGCTCTGATGCTACCGGCAACACAGCATACGTTACGGTGATGGGTTTTACTGGAGGGCCGGGACACGTTTGGCAAACTACAAACGCAGGGGCGAACTGGGTCGATTTCAGCGGAACTGGAGCAAATGCGATTCCGGATTCGCCTGCGAACGCAGTCGTGGTTGATCCAGTGGCTCACCTTGTTTATGTAGGTACTGACGTTGGAGTCTTCCAGAGCTCGACGTCGGCTGCGGCATGGAGCGAGGTTGGCCCGATTCCCGGCCCCACGTCAACCGGCTTTCTGCCGAATGTAGCGGTGACGGCTCTCGCGATTTTCAACTCCGGCGGCAAGAAGCTACTCCGCGCTTCCACCTACGGCCGCGGCGTTTGGCAGTTCAATCTTCTGGCCACGCCGGATTTCGAGATTTCGATCTTGAATACTCCGCAGTCGGTCTTTCCCGGCGGGAATGCAGTTTTCAATGGCACGCTCATCGCCCTGAACGGATACGGCAGTGCGGTGGAATTGACTTGCGTGGCAGGGACTTCGAGTCCTCCCGTCCCATGCGTGGCGAGTCCGGTCAGCGTCACGCCTACCCTCGCCGGAACGGCTTTCACGCTGACGGCTGGGACGAGCAGCGTCGCCGATTACTACTTCAACGCGCAAGGGGCCGGTACTGATACGAACAACACGACTCATCTGGCAGCGGTCGCTCTGCACGTGGTGAACTTCAGCTTGACCCCGATTTCGCCGGCCACGGTAACCGAGCCGCGCGGCGCCACCTCTCCGCCGGTAAGTTTTCAGGTAACAGCTCAGGGCACCTTCGCTCAAAGCGTGACTTTGAGCTGCGGCTTCGCGCCGGCCATCTCCGGAGCGAGCTGCGGATTTTCTCCCGCCGCGATGGTGTATCCAACTTCTTCTTCGTCGGTGAGCGTTACCGCGACAGTGACTGTCCCGCCGGGAACGACAACTGGAAACTATACAGTCACGGTGCAAGCTACGGCTTCGGGAACTGCGCCGCTGAACGAATCATTTGCGATGATGGTCACTACAAATCCCATTTTTGTTTTCAACGAGCCGAGCGCCTTCCCTAACGTCAAGGTGGGCAGTACGGGGACAAGCGGACCGATTACGATTTCTTCGCAGGATGGATTCAATGGCGTGGTTAGCTTGAGTTGCCTCTCTACGTTTGGCGCCGGCAGTTGCAGTATCACTCCGACGACGATCAGTTCGTACCCGGCCACAGCCACGTTGGTGATCAACGGAGCTAGCTTCTCAGCAGGCGCCTATCAGGTTGCGGTGCAAGGGAGCTCGGGATCGATCAACAATTCCTATCCGGTGCAGTTCAACGTGGGCGACTACTCGATTACCGGCACGCAAGCGCTGTCCGGGGCTCCGGGCGCGCAGTTCACTGCGAATCTGATCATCGCTTCTTTGGATTCCTACAGCGGTCAAATCAATGCTACTTGCGATGCCACGGCGCTTTCCGGCACGCAATGCGCGCTATCGCCACAGAGTCCCATCACGCTTGGAAACGCTGCTGTTCCTTTAACAGTTAGCATCAATCTTCCGAATAACGCCATTCCTGGCAGTTACAACATCAACATCAATACTCAGGACGTGAACGGGGCCCCCTCACATGCGTTCACGATCGCACTCACCGTGAACCAGGATTTTACGATCGGGTCGCTGACTCCGGCTACGCAAACCATAAGTCCGGGCCAGTCGGCGAGCTACAACTTCAGCATTTTGCCGGTGGGCGCGTCGTTTACCGGGGCGGTGAATCTGTCATGTTCTGGCGGGCCTGCGACTTCGCTGTGCAGCTTCACGCCCAATCCCGTGACTCCCGGCACCACTTCAGTTGCCGTTGTGATGAACGTGACCACTACCGCCAGTTCGTCCAGTTTGCACCGAGGTCGTATTTTTTATGCCATGTCGCTGGCGCTGCCCGGACTGGGTTTGTTGGGAATTCGAGGTCGGAGAAAAGGCAAAAAGTCGGCGCTCGCGGCATGCTTGTCAGGACTATTCGTTCTCGCATTGCTGCTTTCTTCCTGTGGCGGAGGGGGGAGCAACGGAGGTGGAGGAGGCGGGGGTGGTGGTGGCGGCCAGCAGCAAGGGACGCAGCCCGGCACTTATACCATCACCGTAACCGGCACTGCGGGAACATTGAGTCACCAAGCTTCCGCGGTAACCTTGATCGTCAATTAGCGAATCTCACCGCGCGATCCAAGTGCTCGGGTACGATCATGGAGCATGACTGAATCACGCTACAACGTCATCATCGTCGGTGGAGGGATTGTCGGGCTCGCCGTGGGGCTCGAAATCACGCGACGATTTCCGCGGCTCCGCCTCTTGCTGCTGGAAAAGGAAGACGGCGTGGGGCGGCATCAGAGCGGCCATAACAGCGGCGTCATTCATTCTGGGGTCTACTATAAACCGGGATCGCTCAAGGCAAAGTTGTGCGTCGCGGGCGCGGCCGCCATGGTGGAATTCTGCCGCGAACACGGCATCGCTCATCAAATCTGCGGAAAAGTGATTGTCGCCACTCACGAGGAGGAGTTCCCTCGCCTCGAGGAGTTGCGACGGCGTGGCGAGGCCAACGGACTGACTGGGTTGCGATCGATCGGACCCGAAGAGCTGCTTGAGATCGAGCCCCACGTGAGCGGATTGCGGGCGCTAGTGGTTCCATCGACTGGAATCACGGACTACGCGGCCGTCTGCAATAAGTATGCAGAGATCATTGCGGACCGCGGTGAAACCATACTCACATCGGCCGCGGTCACGGGAATCAAGCCGCGCGGCGAGGAGATCACAGTCGAAACAAGCAAGGGCCCTTTCTCCGCGAAGTCTCTCATCAACTGCGCAGGACTGTTCAGCGACCGCATTGCTCGCATGGCGGGGAACGATCCGCAGGTAATGATTGTTCCCTTTCGCGGGGAGTACTACGATTTGATCCCGGAACGATCGTCGCTGGTGCGCTCTCTTATCTATCCCGTGCCCGATCCGCGGTTTCCTTTTCTTGGGGTTCATTTCACGCGTCGCATCAGCGGTACTGTAGATGCGGGACCGAACGCGGTGCTTGCGTTTCGCCGCGAGGGATACCGGCGCACGGACTTCAACCTGCGCGATCTGGGCTCGTCGCTCGCTTTCCCCGGATTCTGGCGGATGGCGGCGAAAAATTGGCGTAGCGGGCTGGACGAATTCCACCGCTCGTTTTCCAAGCCGGCGTTTGTGCGCGCGTTGCAGCGGTTGGTGCCAGAAGTACATGACGAGGATTTGGCGCCGGGCGGCTCCGGAGTGCGCGCTCAAGCGCTTACCCGCGAAGGTGCTTTGGTGGATGATTTTCAGTTTGTACCTTCAGGCAGGATGCTCCATGTGCTCAATGTGCCATCCCCGGCAGCGACAGCTTCGCTCATGATCGGTCGTACGATTGTGAACACGGCTGCGGAGAGTCTGGGGTTGCGGTAGTCACAGTACGTTGCGAAGCAGGGATGCTTCGACTGCGGTTGGACTTCGCATTCGCGAAGCCCAATCCTCGCTCAGCATGACAAGATTACTGGGATACGAGCAAGGCCAGAACGTTCTTAGCTGCTAGCCGGTCGACCTTCGGCTTCCTAACCGGGCAGGACTTTCTGCGAGTCCGGCTGATCCGGTCTCGCGCCGGTTCTCTCCTGCGCAGAGATTGGCGAGTGACTCTTGGTAGATGGTCGCGTGCGCTTAGCCCGTCCGGGCTTCGCAACTGAGACACGTGGAGCCCTGCTAACCACGCCGTAGGCGTGCAGCACTACTTCCACGCGACTGGAGACTCCTAACTTATCGAAGATGCGGAAGAGATAGTTCTTTACCGTATGCTCGGTCAACTTCAGACGATGTGCGATCTCGCGATTGGATAATCCATCGGCCACGCCGCTGACCACATCCTGCTCACGCCTGGAAAGAATAGAAAGATTAGTGGCATTGGCGCGGCGCGCCGGCATCGCTTCAGCAAGAGCATCGAGCAGATATTTCATTTCGCGGCTGTTCGCCCACACCTGGCCGGCATGAACACAGCAAATGCATTTGGCCAGCAACTTTACCGATTCGTTGCGACAAAAGATTCCGCTGGCGCCGGCGCGGAACGCTTCTACAGCGGAACCGCGCTCGGAACGATCCAGCAACATGACGATGCGGCTTGCGGGATGAGACGCACGCAACTGGCGGGTTACATCGAACCCAAGGTTCGGATCATTTTCGAGGAATACGCCGATCAGCACTACATTCGGCTTCTCGCGTTCTGTAGTCGCGAGGATAGCGGCCGCCGAGAGCTGGGTTTCGAGCACCCGAAAGCGTTTGTTTCGAGCCAGCACATCGGACAACATCTGGCTGTTCACGCGCGTGCTGTCGGCAACCAACACTCGGATGAGAGCTTTATCTTCCCTGGGTTCGATAGAGTCGTCGGTCACCGCGCGGTCCTTCGGGAGCCCATTTGTAAATTATTCTCGGATCTGGTGACGGTAAACAGTACTTTAGTGACAAAGCCGCCCGCGCCACGCACCTAATTCAGTGTGCCGAAAATGCGAGTTCTTTGGCCCGCTGCGCTGCTTTCACGACGGCTTTAATCAGCGTTACGCGCAGTTTACCCTCCTCTAACTCCATGATGCCGTCTACGGTGCAGCCGGCCGGAGTGGTGACAGCATCTTTCAGGAGCGCCGGATGGTCTCCGGTCTCAAGGACGACGCGAGCCGCTCCCATGGTGGTTTGGGCGGCGAGCAAAGTCGCAATGTCGCGTGGCAATCCGACCTTGACACCGGCTTCCGCGAGCGACTCGATAATGATGTAGATGTAGGCAGGGCCGCTGGCGGAGAGTCCGGTGACTGCGTCCATGTGCTTTTCATCGACGACCACGGTGCGGCCTACGACGTCAAACATGGCGGTGGCTGTTTCGACGTGGCCGGCATTGGCATACTTTCCCTTGGCTAGGGCCGTCATGCCGCACGAAAGAAGGCAAGGCGTGTTGGGCATGGCGCGAATTACGGGGACCGCGGCATCGAGCGTTTTTTCGATCAGACTGTTGGGAACCGAGGCGGCCACTGAGATGACCAACTGCCGGGGCGAAATGTGGCCGCGGAGTTCGGCTGCAACTTCTTCCACCACTTGTGGCTTCACCGCAATCAGAATCACGTCGGCGTCTTTGGCGGCCTGCAGATTGCTGGTACCTACGGGAATACCCAGCTTTGCGCTGATCGCCCGTGCGCGTTCCTCGTGGGCGACGGTTGCAGTTGTGAGTTCAGGCGTCAGGAGACCGTTCTTCAATAACACCTGCAGCAGAATGCCGCCCATTTTTCCCGCGCCCAGAACTGCCACCTTCTTGCCTGAAAGATTGCTTGCCATTCGTGGTGCCTCCGTCCGGGGCCGATGGAGCCGCGCCCGGCAACGATTCCTGTAAGGTGTGATTGTAACGGGTTTCGCACGCAACCCTATCGCGCAACCCGCGAAGATGAAGAGGGCTAAGTCTTCCGCACTTTCTGGCGGCCGCCACGTTCCCATTGCCAGGCAGTTTGTACAATTTCGCGGAGAGAGCGCGTTGCTTTCCATTGCAATGCTTTTTGGGCACGTAACGGATCGGCAACGAGTTCTGGAGGATCCCCAGGGCGGCGCGGTCCCACGCGACGCGGAACCTTCGAACCGGTTACCTCTTCGATCATGGTGATCACTTGTTTTACGGAGCAGCCCTGGCCCGTCCCCAGGTTTAGCGCGGCAGAACCGCTTCCAGCCTCGAGTTTCTTAAGGGCAAGAATGTGTGCCTCGGCGAGATCGTTCACGTGAATATAGTCGCGAATGCAGGTTCCGTCGGGAGTGGGATAGTCCGAGCCGAACAATTCCAACTCCGCTTGCTCCCCGGTCACGGCCTTGAGCGCGGCGGGAATCAAGTGCGATTCGGGAAAGTGTAGTTCTCCAATCTCTCCGCTCTCGTCGGCTCCGGCGGCGTTGAAGTAACGCAGGCTCATGTAACGCAATCCGTATGCGCGGTCATAGGCTTCCAGCGCATTCTCGAAAAAAAGCTTGGAAGTCCCGTAGGGGTTGACGGGGCGACGCGGCGTGTCTTCCGTGATGGGCAGCTTTTCGGGCAGGCCGTAGACCGCACAGGTCGAGGAGAAAATGAACCTGCGTACTCCCGCATCCAGAGCGGTATTCAACAGCGTGAGGCCTCCCACCGCGTTGTTTTGAAAATAGATCCGTGGGTTCTGAACCGATTCTCCGACCTGCGAATGGGCGGCGAAATGCATAACCGCATCCACGCGCTTCATGACCTGAGCCAGCCGGGGCTGATCCGCCATATCCCCCACGATCAACTCGAAGCCCTCCACCAGGAAGGCGTGACCACGAGACAGATCGTCGTAGATGAGGACGTCATAGCCGTGGCGCCGCAGAGCACGCGCCGCGTGGCTTCCGATATATCCCGCTCCACCCACTACCAGAATCGCCAAGATATTTCCTCTTTATTACCAGTCGTTACCATTCTCCGGCTTCCTTCACACGGTTCGCAATCGCGGGACGCAAGAATCTGGCGATGAGCTGCGAGGTCGTCCCGAAAACGGATCGACCGGCAGGGACATCGATAGTGCGCCGGTTCGCTGGGCTGGAAGAATCGATTGGAAGGTCCTTGGGAGAAGTTGCTAATCGCCGTCGCCCACAGCCACTGGCTTGGCATTCAACCGGCGCAGCAAGGGACTGTTTTGCGACATGAACTCGATATGTCCACACTTGGGGCACGCCAAAACGACGTTGCCCCCATTGCTGCCGTAGGGAAGAAACGTAAGCCGCGTGAAGACGTAACTGTCCAGTTCGTGACGACAGCGGAGGCACTGCACTCCACCCACTCGAGCGGCGGGCTTCTTCTCAGTCTGCGGACCGGGAGATCGTGTGCTTTTTTCATCCGGCATTTTTTCTACACTCATAGCATTTTTTCCTTGGACAAGACTGTATCTTAGCCCAAGCGAGCTACGCCAGAGTATTACCCGAGTACTGTTGCACAATTTGAGGCTGCTGTCAGGTGTAGGTGATCGCGTCTGCGGTCGTGGTTGGCATTCGAACGAGGAAAGTGCAGATTAGGCGGAATTGAGACCTGCCACCAAAGTGACGCGCAGGCCCTCTTGATAATCGATCAGGTTATCCCACCGTCTTATGCCGGCAAGGTGCCAATCGTAATACTTGATCGAGCGGAACCCGGCGCTCGACAACATCAACTCCAGAGCAGATCTGGTAGGATAGCCGACCAGGATGTGTTCCCCCGAATCTGGAACCGCCCCGGCACTTTCGTGGGTCACCCGTTCCGATTGCACCATCACGAAGTTGCCCGGATCCGCAGTGATGCCAGTGTCCAGAACGATGTGGGTGGGTCGCAAGCGGGCAATTTTGTTCAGCAATAGCATGTGATGCATGGTGTGGTAAAAAAAGCCTAGACAGAAAATCGTATCGAAGCGATTACGCTCGAGCTCATCGAGCTTCTCGAAGATATCTCCCGAAACGAATTCCACCTGGCCTTGCGGAACGTGGTAGGCCCTTATATTGTCCTGAGCATTTTTAACAAGGTATTCTCTGGCCTCGATACCCAGCACATGGCGCGCCCCGGATTTGTGAGCTGCGAAGCTCCAACGGCCATCGTGGGAGGCAATGTCCAGCACGGATTTGCCGCGTATGATCTCTTCGTTCGGCTCGATCAGCGCCCTATATCTTTTGTTAAGCCGATTCTTCGGCGCGATGGTGCTCGTCTCATAAAAGCGCGGATAGACATCGAAGAACCCGCCGCCCTCATCGGATTTGTCATAAGACGCTCTCTGGAGACGAAGCAAAGCGTGGTGACAATAATTTCGCAACCTGCTCGCAGTTAGCTCGCGAATTCCGACCTTGGGCATATCAACAAATCGCTCAAACCACGCGCTCCCTCTTGATTTCAAGGCACCGCGATATTTTACATCCATCGCACCGGTGATGGTCTATCGCGTCAGGCAGCGACACGCCGGCCTGCTCGCTGGCGCGATTGTTTATCTTAACTGTTGAGAATTGGCCGTCAAGGTTGGAACGATGACGCAACTCAGCTGGGCGGGAGAGTGAATCTCAGCGTGACCTTGGTTTCCATCTCCACCGGTTGGCCATTCATTCTCTGCGGCTTGAAGCGCCATTGACGAACCGCCGCGGTGGCGGCTTCTCCGAGGAGTAGATCGCCGCTCACCAGCGTGACGTCCTGCACGATGCCATCGCGACCCGCATGCACATCAAGCACGACCGGTCCCTGGACATGCTGCATCAGCGCCTGCTCCGGATATTCAGGTTCCACGCGGTGCAGGAGGATGCCTTCCGCCTTATTGGGCGACAACTCGATGAGAGCCGCTGGCTGCAGTCGCCCTTCCGAGGTGCCCGCGTTCTCTATCGAACTCCCGCTGGTGTCTACCTCCGTTGGTGGAGCATGGAAAATTTCTTTGCCATTCTCGTAGACCCGCAATTCGCCTTCGGGGTAAGAGGCGCGCTTTGCACTTGTCTCAGACTGCAACTTTGCCGGTTTTGTTTCCGCACTTGTCGTCTCTCTCGGAGGCACGGCGTTCGGCTCATTCCCGGGGGTAGACGCGGGTGAACTTGGAACTTGGGCCGTCGCGGCGCGAGCAGCAGCGGGGCGTGATCTTGCGCTCATCCCTCCCAGGCGCATCCCTAAAACTGCCCCCATCAGGATTGCAACGGAAAGGAGTGCCACGCCCATGGCTCCCGTAACCCAATCGATCCCCGGCAAGGGGCGGGCTTCGCTTGCCTGAGGAAGGCCGTCACTGATTGGCAGGAAGGATGCCAACTCCGTCTTCAGCGGCTCCGAGATCTCGTCGGACGCGCCGATTAGCCCTGCGGAGACCGACGAAGACTGATGTGCTTGCGAGTTCTTGAGAATGCGCTCGGCCAACACTTCCAGCGTTTGCAGGTCACGATCGCCAAAGGCGTGGGCGCGGGAGGAAACCGCTTCGAAGATGCCGATGAGTTCCTCCTCGCGCACGAGGGGGATCACGACCAGCGAACCGATGCCCAACTCTCGGGGAATCTCAGCGGCGTCGGGATCGCTGAGAACCTCGTCACAGCACTGTACTTGCCGGGTGCGGGCGCAGGCTACGAGCAGCCAGGAATTCATATCCAGCAGCGAGCCTAACTCTGCAACGCCGCTTCCGCTGCGAGCGCGGCAAATCATCTCTCCGCCACGCGCTAAGGCAATCGCCGCCCCGGTCGCACCGGTGGCCAGACATGCCTGTTCTGCAACCTCCTTGAGTGCAACGTCTTCCACAAATTCCCCTGGGGCCTGTGGCAGCGGATTGCCGCCTCCGTGGGCCGCGAACTGCGCGGCCAAATCGGCCAACTCCTGTCTGGCGGTTGCCAGATTGTCGGCGACAGGATCCGTGGCTGACTGCCCCGCTTCCTGGGTGGTCGTCTGCGGCGGCACAAGTTCGGAGGGATCCGGCTTTGTGGAATCGGGCTGCCAGGTGGGTTGATGAGCCATACAAAGGTGACACTTTACCCAGAATAAGCTTATCAAGCGGAGTTTCTCCCTAAAGCGCTACCTTGTCAATATGGAAGGTCAGAACCGCATTTGGCCCCCTGGGGGGTCTTAGTTTTCCTGGAAACTCCGTACCGGGCGCGCGCCTGTGGGGTCCACGCGTCCCAAAATGGTGAAAAGAAATATAGATCCTTGGTGCAGCAACCCTCGCTTGTCCTTCCCCACGGTGTGCGGAATGTTAGAATCGACCCATACTTGGGGCCGATTTGCATTGCTGCGGTCGCATTCTTCCCCCAGGTTTTCTGGATGAGACATTTCATAACGCCCGAGGGTCACTTCCTGGGAGTCTGAATATGCGCATTGCTGTCGTCGGTTCTGGATATGTCGGCCTGGTTGCGGGCGCCTGCTTCGCCGACCTCGGTCACGACGTTATTTTGGTGGACAATGATAGCCGCAAACTGACCGCACTCAATAACGGACAAATTCCCATCCATGAGAATTTTCTTCCGGAATTGCTCAGCCGCCATCGTGGCCAGCGTCTTACGTTCTCCGACGATCTGCGCAAAGCCGTTGGCGCCAGCGAGGTTATTTTTATCGCCGTGGGCACGCCTCCGACAGAACGGGGAGAAGCCGATCTCTCGTACGTGGAATCGGTCGCTCGCGAAATTACCGGCGCCGTGGACGATTACAAAGTCATCGTCGAGAAGAGCACCGTCCCGGTATATACCAGCGATTGGATCCGCAGGATCATCCTGCGCAACGGCGCTGAACCCGCGCTTTTCGACGTAGCCTCGAATCCTGAATTCCTGCGCGAGGGTACCGCCGTTACTGACTTCCTGTTTCCCGATCGGATTGTCCTGGGATGTGACAACGACCGGTGCGCGGGCGTTTTGCGGGAAGTTTACGCTCCTCTCACCAGCGGCAGCTATTACGAACGCCCTGACGCTATCCCTCAACCGGATCGCTCGACCATTCCCCCGCCCATCATCGTGACCAGCACGAAGAGCGCGGAACTGATCAAGCACGCCTCCAACGCATTTCTGGCGATGAAGATTTCGTTTATCAATGCAGTTGCGTCGCTGTGCGAGAGCGTCGGCGCCAACGTGAATCAGGTCTGCCACGGGATCGGTACCGACTCCCGGATTGGCCCGCGCTTCCTGAATCCTGGAATCGGCTACGGCGGCTCTTGCTTCCCCAAAGACGTGATGGCTTTCCGGGCCGTGGCCCGCGAGTGCGGCTACGATTTCCGTTTGCTGGACGAAGTCATGCGCATCAACGAGGACCAGCGCGAGCGCTTCGTGCGCAAAGTCCGCAGCGCCCTGTGGACGCTTCGCGGCAAGCACTTGGGGGTTCTCGGCCTTGCCTTCAAGGGCGGCACCGACGACATTCGCGAATCTCCGGCTATCCTTATTGTGCAGGCTCTTTTGCAGGAAGGCTGCAAGATCACCGCCTTCGATCCTGCCGCCATGGGGCGCACGCAGGAAATGATGACCTCAGGAGTCAGGTTCGCCGATTCCGCATACGAAGCGGCGACTGGCGCCGATGCCCTGCTCATCCTTACCGAGTGGGAAGAGTTTGCCAACCTCGATCTGCAGCGCCTCAATCAAGAATTGAAATATCCCATCGTGATCGATGGCCGCAACCTGTATGATCCGGGAGTAATGGCAGCCAACGGGTTCACCTATTACAGCGTTGGACGGGCAGCGGCCATTCCAGAAGGCGTAAACGCCGCGATGAAGAACACGGCAAAGAAAGCATGAGCCAAAAACGCGCTCTGGTCACGGGTGGCGCCGGTTTTCTGGGATCTCATCTGTGCGACGCATTGCTCGGCGAGGGCTGGAGCGTGATTGTCGTCGACAACCTGCTCACCGGGCGACGTGCGAACCTTGATCATCTCCGAAATGAGGCCCGATTTGATTTTATAAATAAGGATATCTGCGAGCCCTTCGACGTCGGCCCTGTCGATTTCGTCTTCCACTTCGCCAGTCCCGCCAGCCCGGTGGATTACACGATTCACGGCATTCCCACGCTGAAAGTCGGTTCGCTGGGGACTTTCCATGCCCTCGAGGTCGCACTCAAGTACGGTGCGAAGTATCTCGTCTCTTCTACGTCTGAGTGCTACGGCGATCCGCTGGAGCATCCGCAGAAAGAAACGTACTGGGGCAACGTGAATTCCATTGGCCCACGCTCGGTCTACGACGAAGCCAAGCGCTTCACCGAAGCGGTCACCATGGCTTTTCACCGCTATCACAAGGTGGACACGCGCATCGTGCGCATCTTCAACACCTATGGCCCACGCATGCAATTGAATGACGGCCGGGTCGTGCCCAACTTCATGAAGCAGGCTCTGCGCGGCGAAGACCTCACGGTCTATGGAGATGGCAGCCAGACGCGCAGCTTTTGCTACGTCAGCGACGAGGTCGACGGCTTCATTCGGCTCGCGAAATCTTCGGAACATCTGCCGGTAAATATCGGCAACCCGAATGAGTTCACGATTCTCGAGTGCGCAAAGCACGTCATTAAAGTGACGAGATCGAAAAGCAAAATCGCTTACGAACCTTTGCCGCAGGACGATCCCAAACAACGCCGTCCAGACATCACCAAAGCCCGCACGTTGCTCGGATGGGAACCGAAGATTCAACTCGAAGAAGGCCTGCGCCTATCACTGGATTACTTCCGCAAAGCCGTGGCGGAAGAACCTACCGTCGCGAAGTAATCGCCACTTAGCAACATTCATTTCCAGCCGCCGGGAACTAATAAATCAGAGTAAACTTTGGGATCAACAGGGAGATATAACTCCCAAGTCTGCTTCAAAGGAGTTCGGTTATGCAGATAGTCACTCCCAGTCGAGTGTCTCTACGCTCCGTAAATAGTTTCGCGATGATTGGCGCTATTCTGGCTGCGTCGTTTCTATACTCACCATTGCCAGCCTTCTCCAGCCCAGTTAACTTCTGCCCAAATGTTTACATCTTCAATCCCAGCATGCCGCTAAGCGACATCCAGGCGACGGTCGATTCCATCGCAACCCAACAAGTCTCGAACCAATTCGGAACCCAACGTTATGCCTTGCTGTTCGAACCGGGCACTTACGGATCCCCCACCACTCCACTTAACTTTCAGCTCGGCTATTACACCACGGTTGCAGGTCTCGGCCAGTCTCCTGCTGATGTAGTTATTAACGGCTCCATTGACGTGTACAACCAGTGCACCGACGGCAGCTGCGTCGCGTCCAATAACTTCTGGCGATCGTTGTCGAACCTGACCATCAACGTAACCAATCCGACCTTCGGTTGCTATGCCGGCGAATTCTGGGCAGTGTCGCAGGCCTCGCCGATGCGCCGTGTCCTGGTCAACGGAAACGCCACTCTTATGGATTACTGCACTGGCCCCTCTTTCGCCAGCGGCGGATTCATTGCCGACTCACAATTCGAGGGAGGAGGCATTGTCAGTGGTTCGCAACAGCAATGGATCACTCGAAACAGCCAGATCGATGGCTGGAGCAATGGTGTCTGGAATCAAGTCTTCTCCGGTGTCGTCGGCGCGCCCGCGCAATGTTTTCCGGTTCAGACGTCATGCGGTGGCCCTTACACCACGCTCGCAACCAGCCCGGTCACCCGCGAGGAGCCTTACCTTTACATGGACTCCAACGGGCACTACAACGTTTTCGTTCCCGCCGTGCAACATAACTCCGTGGGCACGACGTGGGGGAGCGGGCCGACTCCCGGCTCATCTATCCCAATCTCGAAATTCTTCATTGCGCAGCCGACGAACTCCGCGGCGCAGATCGACGCGCAATTACTCGCTGGCAAGAACCTCATACTCACTCCGGGCATCTACAACCTGGATTTACCGTTGCTGGTTACGCGTCCCGATACAGTCGTGCTCGGCATCGGCTTCCCTACTCTGATCCCGGAGAACGGAATTGTGTCGATGATCGTCCTTCCTTCAAAAGGCGTGATGGTCTCGGGGATGATCTTTGATGCCGGAATTCCGAAATCTCCGCTGCTGCTTCAGTTTGGAACGCCGTTTGGCTGGAGTTCCAGCTCTGACCCGTCGGCGCTGCAGGACGTCTTTTTCCGCATTGGCGGCGCGGAGCCGGGGCAGGCGACAGTTAGCCTGTCGGTCGGAGGCGACAACACAATTCTCGATGACATCTGGGCCTGGCGGGCCGATCACGGGAACGGCGTGGGTTGGACGGACAACACCGCCGACACCGGGCTCGTCGTTACCGGCAACAACGTGACCGCGTATGGCCTCTTCGTCGAGCACTACCAGAAATACGAGGTCATCTGGCTCGGCAATGGCGGCACGGACATCTTCTTCCAAAACGAGATGCCCTACGATCCTCCCAGCCAGGCCGCATGGATGGAGGCTCCCGGCGTCGACGGCTGGGCAGCATTCAAGGTCGCCAATCACGTAACCAGCTTCAAGGGATACGGTATGGGCAGCTATAGCTTCTTCAACCAGGGTGTGAACATCTACGCGGCGAACGCGTTCGAGGTGCCCACCACCCTTGCACCATCGAGCATGAACGATCTGCTGACGATCTTCCTCAGCACTGCCGGGTCCGGCGGCATATTGAACGTGATCGACAACACAGGAGGCTCTTCGACCATTGCGAACCCGGATACGCCCGTCACGGTAGTAAGTTTTCCGTGATGGGATGACGCGTCCTACACTCGTTCTGATCGAGGTTTCGGGTGCCCCGCTCAAGCTCGGCTTGGGCGGGGTTTTTGATCTTTACTCATCGATAACCAGTTGTGGGGGCTGGCCCGCTTTTGGATTGCGCTGCGACAAGATGGCTGCCCCAGCTTTGCTTCTGTTGCAAAGTTGGGGCAGCCCCATTCATCCTGATATCGCAACGATGGGCCAACCCCCGCAGTCCGGAAGAAATTATGTCGGGAGGAATCCACAGCCGGCAGGATCGTATTAACCGGAACTGAACACTGGCCACTGGCCACTAGACACTGCTCTAGGAACTCTCGGCCGCGGCCGCCACGTAATCGATCAGCTGCTGCACGCCGTGGCGTTCATCCTTAGTGTTCAGATGGAACGATACTCCCATGCCGTAGCCCGGATGGGAAGATTTCACTTCGCCTCTGACCCACAACTTCATCTCGTGCGTGCGGACGACGATTTCCACGGCCGAGCCTGCCGCGAAGGCGAGCGGCATCTCGAGATAACATCCGCCCGGACTCAGATCGCTGAGGTGGCAATAGTTTCGTACCGAGCTTCCCTTCTGATAAACCTCTGCCCCCAGACGGCAGGCGTAGCGTGTTTGTCCGCGGCGGTTGCCCGGTTCATTGCGTAGACGCGCCGCAGCATCTCCATCGTAGCTCTTCGGCTCTTGCTTCTCCGTGTATTGGCCCAGCGCATGATGCTTGTCCGCGGGGACCAACTCTTCGGTGGGCCGGGTCGAGTGTTCGACCTGCACTTCCTCGGAAGCCAATTGCTGGCTTGGGGCGTCGGCCAAATTCATCTTCAGCCATTCGCGCAGAACCCGCCGCGAGGCTTGGGGCACGTCCACAAACTGAATGCCGGCGCGTCCGTTCCAGTCCTGCCACACCACTTGACCGGACAGGCGCACGCTCGCGGTCTGTCCCGGCAGTTGAAACTGAAAATAGACTTTGCAGGTCGGCGGCACCTTTTTGCCGAAATTCACCGCCATCCCATCTTCGGCCAAATCGACCAAAGTGGCTCTTGCCTGCTCCACGCCGGCGTAATCGATGGTGGCATGCGTATGCACCGCGGCGCGCGCCTTGCGGCGCTTATCGCGGTACAACACGCTCTGTGCCGCGCGCAAGCTGCTCAGAGCTCTGTCATACGACACCGGCTTGTACAGGACGAAGTTCACCCCCAGCGAAAACATCTCGCGGATGTTTTCCTGCCCTGCGACAACGGCCACCGCCAGTGTGGAATCGTTCATGCGCGAGGAGCGGCTCTCGTTCAGCAAGGAGGTAACGTCCGCCTGGGTTTCACAATCAAGGATGATCAGGTCAAAATGCTGTTGCGCGAGCCTCACAGACGCACGCACCGCGTCTTTGCACAACTCCACCTGAATGCCAAGCTCTTCCAGGACGCGCTTCAACACGACGACTGAAGCCTCGTCCACGCAAACCAGGAGTGATGAGAGAGTCATACCTGCAAGCATCCTAGGATCACCGCGGTTCATCCGACAAGTTACCGGAGTCATTGCCACGGACCCCGCCTTTGGTTGAGTCTGGGCTTAACTCCACTGCGGTCAGTCAGGTGACTCCAGTCACCTTACGGATTACAAAAGACCAATGCTCACGCGTTGCACCGTGGTGCTTTGACGCTACCCCGCACCCTCCCTACGATGAAGAATGCCCGCACCTCCCCAGGTGCATGACAAACCTGTTGCCCGCTTGCAGCACGGAGTTTGTGCTTAGCGGATTAGTTAGTGGGGATCAGGAATCAAGGCAGTTCTGGAAACACTGATTCCCCCAGATAAGAACTTATGGCATCGACAAAGACAAACGGTTTCTCTCTGCTGGAGCTGATGGTCACGGTTTCCATTTCCATGATTCTGACGGCGATAGCGGTGATATCTTTTCAACCGACAATCCAGTCGCAACACGTTAACGATGCCTACAACACCACTTTGACATCGTTGCGTCGGGCTCGCGAAGCGGCGGCGGCCGATATGCGCATCTATGTTGTAAGCTTCGGACCTGCCGTGACGGCCGGGCCGACTCCGAACGGCGGCACAATCACAGTTAACGAAACCACGCCCGCCGGCTCGCAGTTATTCAGCGTGTCCTTGCCTGCCGATGTTACGTTCCACGTGGAGCCGGGCGTGCCCACTTCGAATACCACCATTCCGACCACCCCGGACTCCTTCGGCAATGCTGCTTTCACTTTCGATTTCGACCAGAATGATCCGGCGGGTGGCGCCTCCACCGTTTATTTCTATCCCGACGGTTCGGCGAGGGACGCCAACGGAAACATTAACAATGGCGTGGTCTATATGGGCCGTCCGGGCAGCCTCATGAGCTGCCGCGCCGTCACCCTGTGGGGATCTACCAGCCGCATCCGAGGATGGCGTCTTAACAAGAATGCCGGCGTGTGGTCCTGGAGCCAAATGTGAAAAACAAACTTTATTCGCGCTCGCGTCAAATGGATCAGTCTGGCTTCTCTCTTATTGAAGTCATGATCTCGGTCCTGATTCTCGTGATTGGCCTGGTTGGCGTGCTCGGTGTTTTCGGCCTGGCAATCGCGCAGAACCAAGCCGCGCAGCAGGACATGATTGCGCGCCAACTGGCGAGCGAGACCATGGAGAGCGTCTTCACCGCGCGCAATACTTCACAGATCAACTTTTCTCAGATCCAAAATGTTTCCAACGGCGGCATTTTTGTCAACAATGCCCAGTCGATCATGTGCGCCGGACCAGACGGCATCCTCGGCACGGCCGACGACGCCGCTTGCCTGACTGCCTCGGGAGCTACTTGCCCCAACGGTGGCGTGGAGTGCCTCACCGAGCCCGGCCCCGACGGCATCGTGGGAACCGCTGACGATGTGATCCTGTCGCTGGCGAACTACAAGCGCACGATCTTGATTACGCCTTTAACGACTGGTACACCCCCGACCACGATTCCGACGCTGGTTCAGGTCACGGTCACCATTACTTATTCTGTCCCCAATAACCCTGCTCTCAAAACCTATGTTCTTGAAGAATACATTTCGTCGTACCACTAGAGAGGAACGCATGCGGCAAGCACCCAATCCGAGCTCCGGCTTCACCCTGCTTGAACTGATGGTCGCTGCCACAGTGGGACTTCTCGTGATAGCGGGTGCCGTCTCTTTGTACAGTCAGGCCCTGAAGGCAACCTGGGTCACTTCGGAGAGGTCCGAACTGCAGCAGGATTTTCGCGCTGCCAGCAATCTGATGCAGAATGACATCAGCATGGCGGGTGCAGGCGCTATGGGTTCCCAAGGATTGGGCGCCAACTCGGTTGGCTTGCCGGTCAGCGCCACCAAACCCGTGTACCCATGCAGCACGACCACCTGCAACTACATCAATGGCGCGGCTGTGGCTTATCCCAATAGCACCGGCACGCCGCTTCTGTACTCCATCATTCCCGGCCCCAACTTGGGAATCACGGTCAACGCGGCCAGTGGCGTCACCGACATCATTACGTTGTCCGCAGCCGACGTTAGCCTGGAACTGAATTGCTACACAGTAGAAGTCGCTTCCAGCACCACGGCAAACTTCGGACTGCCGATCGGTTCCGACGGCAATGTGCCCGCGACTTGCATTCTACCCACCGGGGTCCTCACGCCTCCATCGTTGGTTCCCTCGACCACCAACGCCGCCGGCCTGAATCAGGGGGATATGATTCTGTTTGCCAACGCCGCCGTCGGCGTGGTCACCAACGTGGTTGGAGGCACAAACCCAGCCTCGTGCACGGCTCCGCCTCCGGCAGGCGTTATCACATATACGATTCCCGCCGGGAATTGTTACACCGTCACATTCGCGAACGAAGCCGGCGCAGCTCCCGATCCCGGCCATATCAACCAGCCCACGGCCACCGCTCCGAAGGTGGGGGTTCTGGATGCCTACGTAGGCTCCACGACGCTATCAGCGGTGCGTTTGCTGGTTGTCACTTACTATCTCGACATTTCCACGGACGGTACAAATACTCCACGCTTGATGCGGATACAGAATGGCAAGACCCCCTCTCCAGTGGCGGAAAATGTCGTTTACCTCAAGTTCACGTATGACGTCAATAACAACGGAACGGTTTATGCGAATCAAGCTACCCTCCCTGCCGGCACCACGCCTTCCCTGATCACTCAGGTCAACGTTGCTCACATGGCCATGCGCAGCCAGTTGTCGGGAACCTCCGGCTATCAAGGGCTGGATCTCCAGACCTCGATCTCGGCTCGCAACCTGAGTTCGCAACAGGAATACCCGATTTCGGGATCGACCTTTTGATATGGATCTGATCATGGAAAAACGAGTCGCAAGTGTAACCAGGAGAACTATGATGCCTAGCGCCAAAGCCGTCTCACGAGGATTCACGTTGATCGCGTCCCTGCTGTTGTTGTTGCTGTTGTCGGGATTCGCGCTCACTCTGCTCATGATGGTCAATACAGAGCAGCGGGCGGGGGGCAACGACCTCAATAATGCCTACACCTATCGCACCACCGAAGGCGCGATGGAGAAGATGACATCCGACCTGGCCAACACCTTCAAGAATATTCAGTCGCCACAGGCTTCTGATATTTGCAGCTTGAGCAACAATCCGCCCACTTGGGACACGACCGTCTCTTACTCCTGTGCGAGCTGTGCCTACAATGTGGCGCCCATCTCGGGCTGCTCTGCACCGTTGAGCAACAGTCTGGTCTGGGGCCCCATTCAAACCGGACCAAACGCGGGTTTGTACGCGCAGATCATCCCGGTGAATATGAACGTCACAGCCCAGCGCGCGGATGGCAATGAAATGGTGAGCATGTCGCGCACGGCGGAAGTCGCTCTGATTCCCGTATTCCAGTTCGGTGTGTTTTGTGACGGCGATTGCTTCTTTGGCCGTAGTCCGAACCTGGGGTTTGCCGGCCGCGTACATACGAACGGCGACCTTTACCTGGGAGTGGCGGATGGCGCGAACCTAGTTTTTGGCGACAAGATCAGCGCCTTCGGCAACGTCATCCGACAACAAATGGATAACGGAGTAACGTCGGCGGGCAATGACAACGGCGGTACGGTCATGATTCCGACCCAGAACGGCGGTTGCGCCACACAGCTGGCCAACGTTGCTGCGGCCACACCGAGCTCCACTTGCGTCGACATCTCTGCTGGCTGGCTCACTTCTCCAGGCCTTGGATCGACGTACGGCAGCGTTGAGGGCGGTCACGCGTCGACGCAAAACCCAGCCTGGCAGAATGTTTCTCTCGGCACTTACGCCGGCTACATCATTGACGGCAACGGCACGCTGCCCGCCACAACCGATGGCCCCAACGCCACCGGCGCCACCGATTTGACCCTGCCATTTGTACAGGGCACCACCTCTGCCATTCAGATCATTCGTCGCCCGCCTCCCGGAGAAGCCACCACTTCGCTGTTGGGCGGATCACGGCTGGCCAATGAAGCCCAGATTCGTATCCTGCTCAGCGACACCGAGGATGGATTGCATCTTTCCGACTGGAACGGGACGCCGGCCCAGGACTTCCAACTGGTGAGCGCGCTCCCGACGCAGCTGTCGAATCTGCTTCAAGCAGCTGATGCTGGCAGCCCCGGCAATATTCAGACTGGCTCAATCCCACTGGTTGCCGGTCATTACTACTCTTTCGGTGAGAGCTTTTGCACGGGAACTGTCTACCCTGCTCCTACGACTACGGCTCCAGTGGCGAACGGAACGGTCGGCACCAACTACACTGTGACGCCAACCGGCAATGCCGCTGTTCTCGCTGGCACCGTCGCCTCGGGCAACTATATTGCGACCAACTACAGCGCCACGAGCTATCTTTGCCCTACCCTCACCGGCCATGGCACTTATGCCGCGGCTGCTGGTCTGGTCACGGACAACAATTTCGTGATTCCGCCCTATTACGGATCTCCCTCTCAGGTCTGGCCTCCGACAGCGTATCCGCAATGGCCGCCGCAAGCCTTTCCGCCGATGAATCCGAGCGCAGGCGTGGCAAACTTCACCACACCCAATGGCGGCACCAACGGATTGGAATGGCCGCTTGTGGGCGGCTGGCTGCTGGTGGAAGCCAAATGGTCCGCCGATGAAAAGTGGCACGGTGTAACGTCGGAATGGTTATCGCTGGGCTTTGCCCGCGGCGTGAATGTGCCCACTCAGCCCGGCTTTACCTGCGCAGCAGCGCAGTACAATGCCAACGGATACGACGCCGCGACCAACTCCCTGGCGACGGGCAATGGATGCAATTCCCTTGGCGATCACAAAAACGCCATCTTGTACTTCCAGTACACCAAGGATAGCAATCTGACCGGTGCGCCTTCGACCGCAGCGGATTACCCTCTGACCGGCGCTGGCATCTACTGGGATTCCGCCAACTGCGGGACCAGTCCACTGGCTTCATGCAAGTCGCAGTACAACTGGTACCCCATCAACTTCTACGACGCCCGCGAGGGAGAAAACAACGATAATCAGGTCTACCCTGCGAGCACTGGAACGCCTAACGGCATTATGAACGCCGTGGAGCTAGACGTGGGCAACCTGCAGAATTGGCTGCTCGGAAATACGGGCACAACCGGAAAAAGCGTGGACTTTAAGACCGCCAACGGATACATCCTGTATTTCTCGGACCGTCGGGGCATGCAGTTTACGAATCCCACGGCCGCGAGTCAGTCGCAGGCGCAATGGGGAGAATACGGCTATGAAGACACCGTGAACTACGCCAACTCCGGCAGCTCTTTCAAACCCGATGGAAAACTTGACCCCAAGAACTACAACAACGTCTCGCCGGAAGATATCAACAGCAATACCGTGCTCGACACCTATGGCGTCCTGGGCGTAGGCGACGCTTACGGACCAGCGCTGACCAAGGACACCGACGTGACTAGCCCAGCCACGCCCTATGCTCAGACGGGGGGAACGGCAGAACGAATTCCCCTCACGACAGTGGGTGTGGCCAACAGGGTGACCGGCGCGCGCCATGTGCTGAAGCTGGTGGACGGATCGTTAGGCTACTTGCCGACCATGCCGCTCGCTGGCGGATGCTCCTACACCTACGCCAACGGCAATCCGAACCCCACCGGATGCGGCGGCTTCTCGGTTGCATCGGAGAATCCCGTTTACATTCTGGGAAATTACAACACTAATTGCCCGAAGGCCGGTGCCGTGGGGTGCACTCCCAACAACCCAACCTACGACGCTACTTGGACCCCTGCCACACCAGCCAACCCTGAACCAAATCACTCGGCGGCTTCGGTTATGGCTGACGCCGTCACGATGCTTTCGAACAACTGGCTGGATGTCGGCTGTGTCACCTACCCCACTGCTACCTGCACCCAGGCAATCAGCAGAACCAGCGGCAGCATGGTAAATCCCTTCAATCCAGGCGGACAGGGTAGCCCCGCCGCCCAACCCAACCGGATTGCGATCACAACCTACTACCGTGCGGCCATCGCCGGCGGTAAGACCATCGCTTTCAACAACACCACCCAAACTCCGGAATTTGCTTTCGGCATGGATGGTGGCGTCCACAACTTCCTGCGCTTTGTCGAGGACTGGGGCGGCATCACGGCTCAGGCGTCCTTGTACTACAAGGGGTCCCTGGTCAGCCTGTACTGGAATCAATATGCCACCGGCACCTTCAAGTGCTGCAACCTGGTCTACAACCCGCCGGACCGTCAATACGTGTTCGACCCGTTGTTCTCGCAACCTCAGAACCTGCCACCCGGAACTCCCATGTTCCGCAACGTGGACAACCTGAGCTACCGTCAGAACCAGATCGCGCGTACCAACTAACGCGACGACGTTTGAACGAGACCCCGGTCCGGCTCCGCGGATCGGGGTTTCATTTTTTTGTACTATTCCCTTGATACCACTGTTTCTCTTACAGTGACGATCTAAAATTGCTCGTGCGCCCGGCCTAATTTATGAGCCCATCTGTTTCCTCATCTTCACCACTCCAGAGCCAACGCCCGGCTTCGCGCTGGACCTGGATGGCTTTCTCTCTATGCGCAGTGACTGGCATTGCCCTGTTCTTCGTTCCGGCATTTATTATCCGTCCCTTCCGTTATCAAGCGCCCCGCGCACTCCAGGTGGCCATGTCTTTGCGTCAGCGGGCTCCGATCGGCACGCTGATCGCAGCTGTCGTCTGCTTTGTTCTCGCCTACGCACTGTGGAGAATCTCGAGTCGATGGGGGAAGGCTGTTCTGACGGTCATCCTGCTGATCGTCACTTTCTCGGCGGTTATGGCTCGCCTCAACTACTTCGAGTGGATGTTTCATCCTGTCCCGGGGGTTGAGTTCCTCGCGCAATCGGAGAGCAAGCTCGACCCCAAAGAAATGATCATGTCCGTTTCCATCGGCGAGGACGCGCGCGCTTATCCCATCAGCCAGATGGCTTACCATCACGTTTTGAACGATGCCGTCGGGGGGGAGCCGATCGTCGTCACTTATTGAACGCTTTGTCACACCGGTCTGGTGTGGACGCGAACAGTCAAGGGACGGGCGCTGCATTTCTATCTCGCGGGTATCAACAACCAGAACTTCCTGATGAGGGACCGCGAAACTGGGACTTGGTGGCAGCAGATCACGGGCAAGGCCATATACGGCCCGCTGCAAGGCGCGGCGCTCGACCTCGTGCTCAGCGATGAGCTCACCTTCGGGCAGTGGAGGTCTGAGTCGCCGTCCGGCCGGGTTCTCGCGCCTGTTGCAAAGTACACAAAAGAGTACGATCCCAACTGGGAGCCAGACATCGCCAAGCTTCCAGTCGTTATCAGTTTTCCGGGCACCGAATTGAAATCGCGCGACGTGGTCATCGGAGTCAGTATCAACGGGACCGACCGCGCCTATCCCTGGGAAACTTTTGCGAAGCAAACCCCGGTTCTGGATCGTGTCAACGGCACCCCGCTGCTCCTCGTCCTCGGACCAGACGGCAAATCTTTTCGGGTCTTCGTTGCGCGCATCGATGGCCACGACGCCGAATTCTTTCTCCAGGCTGACACGCAAGAATGGGCGCTGCTCGACACACTCACCGCCAGCCAGTGGAACTTTCAAGGGTGCGCCATCGCCGGCTCCGCGCAGGGAAAGTGCCTCGACCGCGTCCCCGCTCTGAAAGACTATTGGTTCAACTGGCGCAACTACCACGCCGGGACGACGGTCTACAAACATTAGGAAAATTGCTTAAAATCAAAGCGAGAAGAGGAGGATTTCCAAGTGTCCGCCATTCGCGCCATTTTTTGGGATGTTGGAGGCGTTCTCCTTACGAACGCCTGGGATCACACCGAACGCGCGGCGGCACTCGAACACTTTCATCTTGATGAAGAAGAGTTTCGCGGTCGGCACGAGATGGTCGTGTCATCGTTTGAACGCGGCAAGATCTCGCTTGACGAATATCTGGACCGCACGGTTTTCTACCGGAATCGTCCCTTCACTCGCGAGCAGTTCCGCGAGTACATGTTCTCGTTGTCCCAGCCCATGCCGGAGGTTCTTGCCTTCGCGCGCGCGCTCGCCGATTCGGGAAAATACTTCATGGGCACGATCAACAATGAGTCGCGCGAATTGAATCTGAGTCGGATCGAGAAGTTTGGCTTAAGGGAAATTTTCCGCCTGTTTGTCAGTTCCTGCTTCGTCGGCCTGCGAAAACCCGAGAGCGGCATTTATCGCCTGGCCCTTGAGATCACGCAGATCAATCCGGAGGAGTGCTGCTTCATCGACGACCGCGCCCTGAACCTTGAGTGCGCGGTGAAGTTGGGCATGCGCACGATCCAGATGCAAACTCTCAATCAGTTGCAGGGAGATTTGGGGAAGCTTGGAGTAACGGCGTGAAGAAAGGGGTCAGGGGCTAGTGATCAGTGGCTAGTGGCCAGTGATCAGTCATACCTAAGACTGTTCACTGACCACTGACCACTGGCCACTGGCCACTGGCTAGCTTCTTCTTGGCTGCGCCTTTGACGCCACCGATGGGATGACGGCTTTCGGGATATCCGATTCTGCATTGGTCAGAGTGAGATCGCTCGACCAGCATTCGGAGATCAGTTTCCAATCGCCGCCACTTTGCCTGGCGAAAACCCACAGATACTTGCCACGTTCTTCGCGGCGTTTGCCGGTGGTACCGGGAACCAGCGCGCTGTAGCGTCCCACTTCATGAGCGAGATCGCCGACCACTTCCACGCGGATCGGTTCCACTTCTACTTCTCCAAGACCCGATTCAAGCGCAGAGTGGAAGAACTCGCGCACCGCGGCTGCGCCGCGCAACAGCGGAAAGTTCGAGCGCAGTACCAGCGCATCGGGCGAGTAGAGATCAATCAGTTCGTCGAGCTGCCGCGTATTGCAAGCCAAAACCCACTCCTGCGTAAGACGCCGAACCGCAGCCTCGTGGCGGCTCATCGGTTCCCCTTTCGCAGCCGCCGCGATGCGAAGACGGTCGGCCTCGCGCGCACTCTCCGGGGCAATGCTGCGTGTTGGCGCTGCAACCGCGCCTTCCACTCCACCCTGAAAATAATGGTGATGGTAATGATGGTGATAGTGATGGGTTCCGGAAGAGGCGCCGTCGGGCGGGTGAATCTCCTGCGCTTGCGTGGGGGCTGATGGAGCTTGCGTCAACTCTCTCACCAAACTGGCTATCGTCGCGTCTGGCGAGTCGAGCGCGGGAATTTCGGAAATTCGTGATTCAGCAGGCGGGCGTTCTCCGGCAGAATCTGTGGGAAGTCCGCACATGCCGCAGAATTTGTTACCTTGGCGATTCTGATGTCCGCAAGAAGGGCACGCGGCGGAAGAAGCGAGAATTGTTTGCGGCGCGGTCTCCTCCACTGCGGTCTCGGAGTCCATTTTCATGGTGAGCCGCTGCATGGCTTGCAGAGCCGCAGCAATCGCCTCCTGATTTGGCTTGGGACGACGCATCTCCGGAAACAAGCGCCGATTGGCGTCATCTGCCGGGGGATTAGCGGAATCAATGCCAGCCGCTGCGCCGTTGGAATCCGCTGTTGGAATCGCTCCCGATGGCTTGCCGAGTTTCTTTTCTTTATCCACGATTTAAACCACGCTGCAATGGGGTGAGGTTACGGTTCATTCTAGCCCAAGCGAGAGCGACTTAATGCCGGGAAAACTCAATCTTCCCCTCTGCTTCGGTAGGTACTCCATTGCAGGTCGCGGGACGGTATCGCCAGGAGCGAACCGTCTGAAGTACGTTGCGGTCTCCCACTGGCCCAGAGCTCTGCAGAATGAGAGGGCTGTGCACACGTCCGTCCGCGCCAATGATGAAGCTGACTTTGACCTTGATCGCCGGAACCACCAGCGGATCGGGAGTGGCAAGAGCCTGGGGAGGCTGGTTGTCTTCGCAGCGCGCCCGCGCACTCACGTGCGGCACCTGGCTAAACTCTGAAACTCGGGCGGGAGTCTTCCAGAGCAGGTGTTGATGCTCGTCCAATACCAATTGACGGAAACGCGGTGTAACCTGCACGGATGCGGCAGCAGGAATCGCTAAGATCAAGAAAAAGCAAGGCCAGAGTCGGCGAGACATCTTGCAACCCTCAAAGGGGGCAGATTCGCTCCCGTTTATATACCCATCTACCGGCAGGTCTTGGGCCAGCAGGCGCTTTCCTAATAAGCCTGTTGTCAGCCTCTTGCGGCAACCAGTGAGGCTGACGGTCGAGTAATGTGAACGCGATTGCACATGTCAGCCGGAATTTCGGCTCGACAAAGACCGGAGCGTGAGCAGCGTAATCTCCGGCGGGCAATTCAAGCGGACGGGAATACCTACAGTTCCCAGGCCCGCGTTGGTATAGAGCGCGAGACGCCCCACCTGATAGGTTCCCCAAACGTACTTCCTGGCCAATTCGGGCAAATACAGTGGAGGAAGCAGCGGGAGTCGAACCTGACCTCCGTGAGAATGTCCGGAGAGTTGGAGGTCGACAGGAAATCTGCTGGCCGCATCGGCGAAGTCGGGTTCGTGGGCAAGCAAGATAACAGCTTCGTTGAGGGAAACACCGCGAAGGCTGCGACCGAGGTCGGGGTCTCCACTGATCGCATCGTTGATGCCCGCAAGCCAGAAACGCGCGCCATCGCGCTCGATGGCGACGGACTGATTCGCCAGCACATGAATATTTTCGGCTTCGAGCGCGCGCGTCACATGTAGGGGATCGGTCTCTGCATCGTGATTTCCCAAGACCGCCCAGAGGCCATGGGGCGCGGTCATTTCGCGCAGTAGGCGGGCACATGGTTCAGCATCGAACGCCGCCGCAATGGCACGACGACGCCCACTCAAGGGCACGGACACGAAGTCCCCGGTGAGAGCGATCAGGTCGGGGCGAAGGCCATTCACGAGCGGAATAGCAGCGCGCAAAGGGTGAATAGAAAAATACGGATCGTAATGAAAATCGCTGAGCAGGGCGATGGTGAAGCCATTCAATCGCTCAGGCCAGCGTTGAAGCCAGAAGTCCTGGCGCACAATATGAGGCCGGTTCGGTTCCAGCAGGACCGAATCACCCGCAATCGCGACCGCGCCTACTGCTGCCGATCGGTAAAGAAATTGGCGTCTTGTGGTGGGAATCAATGGCAAAAGAAACTTACTCTGAGGGGAGTTTCGACGTATGGATGCATGTATTCAGGATAACCGAAATCGATGAGTCGTTAGGGGTCGAGATCTCTCCCTGCCGGCGAGAGTTGGCCAGAAGGCAGTGAGTGAAAGCTGCAAAGCATGCTCCGCGAGATCAGAAGCTGAAGCTCATCTGCAAATCGATACGGCGAATCGCAGCAGAATTAGCGAAAGGTCCGCTAGAGGGAACGCCATTTGATGTATCAAAGAATCGCGAGCCCAGAATACCGCTGGGATTTGCATAGTTCACTTTATTGAGAGCATTGCGTGCAATAAGGCCAAAAGTAAGATTGTAGCGGCGATCCGAACCACTAGGTATACCCCCTGGTCCGCCGCCGAAGAGAGGACCACGCGGGCCGCCACCGCCGCCGCGTCCGCCACCACCGCCTCCTGGGCCACCACCGGGGCCTTGATTGCCAGCCGCGCGGCCGGTCTTGGGACCGAATCCGAAAGTTTTGGTGAGACGAAGATTCAGCGTGAACTGCGATGGACCAGTGCCGTAATTGATGGGAGCAATTTTTTCACCGGCGACGGGCTTTGCATCGAAAGTGCCCCGCGGTGTGCAATAGGTGGTGGAAGGCGGAGTGTTTACCGTTGTCGGGCACGTCGCGGTGGAAATAAGCCCCGGACGATCGTTGAAGATGGAATCGTCATTGAGATCGTTGGTTGTCGTGATATTAAAAGGTGAACCGGAGCTTGCAATCATGAACGGGCTCAGACGGAAGTTGTAAGGGATAGCGAAGGATCCGCCAAAGAAGAGACGATTACGGATATCAAAGGAGGCGCGGCCATAGTCGGCGCTGATGTTGTAAGAGTTCGACGGAAAGCTGGAAACTCCGGAGGTGTCGCTGTTGGCGTAGTTGAGGACGTAGTAACCAAAAAGCTGAACCTTCGATCCGACCCGCACATTGGCGTTGGTGATCAACTGATTCTGCCGGAAGACTGCTTCAGAAATGTAGCGGTAGAGATTTTCGGTAGGCGTCGGGCAAGTGGGACTGCATGGCGTGCCGGGAAATGGAGCCTCGGCATTGATGGTGAGCAGTTGGTCGAAGCCGCGCGAGTTCAGGTAAGTCACGTTTAAGGTCGCGGACTTGGTAAGTTGACGCTCCACGCTGATGGCGGTTTGAAGTGTGTAAGGCGCATGCAGGCGCGGGCTGATCTGGTAAATCGTTGGCGTAACGGGGACAGCCGCTCCAGTGCACGTGGTGAAATCCGTAACTGTAAGGGACGGGCATACGGGATTATCGATGACGAATTGTTTTTGGTTGATACCGTTCAAGCGCTCGGCTTGCAGGATTTGAGCTTCCTGAAACCGGTCATAGAAGATACCGAAACCTCCGCGCAAAACGACTTTGGGCGGAGCGCTTTTGCCACCTACCCCCCAGGCAAATCCCAGGCGCGGCGCCCAGTCTGCGTGATCCTGAATTCCGGTCTGAGTTTCGAAACGAAGGCCGTAGCTTAGAGTGATGTTGGGGCGCACCTTCCAATCATCCTGGTAATAAAAGCCGCCATCGAAATTTCCCACGGCCAGAGCTGGCGTGCCGGATGTGTATGTAAGTTGGGTCGCGATCGGCGTGGTGAGGCTTCCGGCGTTCTGGATGGCAGAGGCGTAGGAGATTGGGCAGGGCGCTTGACCGGGAGTGGGTATGCAGGTGGTGCCGCCGGCCGGGGTGAGCAACGAAGAGAAGGTAAATTCTCCGTTGAATCCGGAGGTCTGGCTGTTGGCGTCACGAATGCCGCGCAGCCGCGCTCCAAACTTGACGGTGTGATTGCCGTGGATGATGGAAGTGTAGTTCTGGAGTTCGTAATGGTCCTGGTGGTCGAGAATGTTGCCCTGATTATTGCCGCCGCCGTCGAAGGATCCCAGAACGGTGAGGGTGGGCTGCGTGCTCAGAGCGAATTGGTTGTCGAGTTCGCGCAGATACTGGAAGCGGGTTTCGTTCACGATTTTTGCGCCGATGACTTGGGTATCACTGATTTGGAGCGTGTGCTCGGTGGAATCGGAGTTATAGCCTTGAGAAGGCAGGTTGAACTGGCCGATGCCCTCGTTCTCTTCGGTATCGTGATAATACTGGTAGCGGACGGTCAGAGTGTTGTTCTTGGTCAGAGCGTAGTCCACACGAGGCGTGATGTTGGTTCGATGACGGGGAAAAGGGACCGCCTCGACGAATGGCGTCTCGGTGAAAGTGGCGGGATCGAGAGTGATGGCGTTGACGGCCTGAAGATCGTTGATATTCCTGCGCTGGGCGTCGAAGAAAAACGATGATTTCTTGTTGATCGGGCCGCTGACATTCCCGCTGTACTGAGTGGAATCGTAACCGGGCTCTGGACCGGCAAAAGGGTTGGGAGAGTTGAAGGCCGAATCGTTTCCGTTGATCAAAAACTGTCCATGAAATTTGTCGCTGCCTGGCTTGGTGAAAACTTCAATGCGGCCGTAGCCCAGCTTGTCATATTCCGAAGAAAACGGATTCTGATTGATGCGGATTTCGCGAATCGATTCCTTGGGAGGAAGCTGTCCAGCGGTAAAACCATCGATGTAAAGCTGGCCGCCGTTGGGCCCGGCGGACGGGCCGGCGAGCGCTTGCAAATCCGTGAGCAGTTCGTCGGGGTCATCGGGGAGAGCCTCCAGTTCCTTGCCCGAGATGGTAATGGCTCCGGCGTTGTTGGCTGGATTTACATCCACAGTTGGGGCAGTATCGGAAACCTGAATTTTCTCCTGTTCAACTTCAATCGCCATTGCCACATTCAGTAGCATCGCCGGGCCTGCGGTGATCACCACATTGTCGTTTTCGTAAACCGCAAATCCGGGGGCAATCACGTTCATCGTGTACGTGCCCGCAGGGAGCACTTTGAATTCATACTGGCCCTGTCCGTTGGCTTGCGCCTTGATGGGGGTCGAACCGGTAGCGGTCGGCGTTAGGACGACATTGGCATTTGGAATCGCAGCCCCAGAGGGATCATTGATTTGTCCATGCAAATTTCCTGAGGCGGCGGGCGCCTCGGGAGTCTGGGACACGGCAATCGTCGCGCAGAACTGCAACAACAACAGAGCGGACATGAAACAGAAACACTTCCGTAACTTCATCCAGGAATCCATTTCTTACTAAGAGTCTTCGTTAAGGAATGACGTTGCGTGGTCTTTAAGGCTACGGCCCTCCAGTATCGGCAGCGGGTGCGCCAAGGCTCCAAGGTGTCAGTATCGAGGAGCTGCTGGCGCCGGGTGCAGCCCGTAAGATGGGCTCTACTCCGCTCAGCAGCGTGATCACCGTCCCCGTCCCGGCAGTGCCCTCGGTCGAAACAATGACTACCGCATCGCCTTTGTGGAGATCGGGAAGCGTAACTGCGGGAACGCGGCTGAGCATCTGCTGTAAATCCGGAGCACCGCCTGGACGCCCGCTGGCGCTATTTCCTCCATATGCCGTTGCGCTGGGAGCCGCGGCAGGGCGGGCGGTTTGGTCATTCGTCGCGGACGTAGAGCTCGAGGCAGCTGGCGCGCCGCCGGCCGCTGCGCCTTTCAGACGCATGGCAATTCTCTGTGCCATCTCAGGAGGCAGCTGACGAAGCTGCGAGTCCGGAGTAATTTTGACCATTACGTTCTTGTTCGACAACAAGTCGTGAACGCTCAAGGCTGAAGAACTTGCATCAACGGAATCGACGGTGCCGGCGATATTGTGAAACGACCCCGAGACAATTTCGTCGGCCGTCAGTTGGGTCCCATCAGCACTGCGGTCGCCGCGCGCCCGCACCTGGTCGCCGGGATGAATCTCCGCAAGTTTGCTAGGCCTAGCGTCGTCGAACTTTACGGAGTCCAGGGAATAACGGCGGATCACCGTGCTGCTGGAACTCTGAATCACAAGCGGCTTGTTTCGAACCGTGATGGTGACGGTTCCGGCAGCGGAATCGACAGATTTGACGAGGCCGTCGACCCCACGCTTCTGCCAGTCCTGGCGTTCTTCCTCATGGCGGGCTGCGAGGTCGGAACTCTTCATCACGACTATGGTGGATGCGGCAAGCGACTGGTTGTCGTCAGAAGGTTTGCCCCCGACCAGAATGCGGTCGCCAACCTGAATATCCTGTAACTGGATCGGCGTGGCATTCTTCAGATCTTTCTCACCTGGAGCGACGCGGAGAATACGAGTTGCAGGAAGCACGGAGATGGAGACTTCAGGACCGGTGTCGGGAGTTAGCGTGATCGCTGTGCCAGTGATCGCTTTGACTGCACCAATCCGGCGTGTAGCCGCGCCGGGGGCAGAGGCCTGCGTCTGGCCGGAGGAAACCGCATGACAAAGGGGAACCACAAGGCCGCTGGCTGCGCTTGCAGCACAGAAAGTGATCACCCGGAAGCAGTGTGCGGCTGACTTCATACCTTCCATTAATTTACATCGGCACACCCTGCGGGACCGGGGATTTACAAAGTTTTACTTCAAGGTGGGAGGCTTTTACACTCGTGACACATTTCGTTATGAATGCGGCGTGAAACAGAAGGTGCAATTATTCGGCGACCAGCAGATTCTCCGCGAAGGGCCATTCGTCATCAATCCACTGGACGTCGCAACGGAACCCAGCGGTGCGGGCCATTTGAACGACTTCGTCCGGGGAATACTTATGGCTGCTCTCGGTCCAAATGGTTTCGCCCTGCAGGAATTCGACAGTAACATTTGCAACGGGAATGTCTACGATCTGGCGCCGCGTCGAGCGCAAGTGCATTTCGACACTACGCGATTCGTAATTAATCTTTGCGACATGTTCGAAATGAGAGAGGTCGAAATTGCCTTCCAGTTCGCGATTGATGCGGGCCAACAGGTTCAGGTTGAAGGCAGCGGTCACTCCCAGTTCGTCATCATAGGCCGCGAGCAGTTGCGAATTCGACTTGACCAGATCCGTCCCCAGCAGCAGGGAATCTCCCGGCTGAAGAATGCGGCGGACCTGATTCAAGAATTTGAGGCCCGCCATCTGATCGAAATTTCCAATCGTGCTGCCTAGAAAGAGAACAAGGAGGTGCTGGCCGGAACGGCGCTGCGCGGCTACTTCGAGGAGTCCATCTAAGTATTCGCGCTCAAAGCCTACGATGCTGATGCAGTCAATGTCACTAAGCTCGCGCTGGCACATGGCGAGAGCAGTGGGGGAGATTTCGATGGGATAGTAGCGCGTCTTTTGCCTACGGCAAAGAGATTCAAGAATCTGCCGAGTTTTTTTCCCGCTGCCACTCCCCAGTTCGGCGACGGCAACTGTACCGGGAAGGCGTTCTACGATGTCCGCGGCGTAGCGGCGAAGCAGACGCTCATCGGCACGCGTGAGGCCGTACTCGGGAAGGTGACTGATCACTTCGAATAGCGCGGAGCCGACGTCGTCGTACAAATATTTCGACAGCAACTCCTTCTGGTTTGGCTTGGTAAGGCCAGCGCGGACGTCCGCTGCGAATTCATAGTTCTGATTGGCGGTGATAGCCTGAACAACCATGGTCAGCTCCCTCGTTTCCTCAGCGGGTTACGCAGCGAAAACCGGTATAGATAAATTGGTAGTGCGCCTGGAACCAGTTGCGAAAAGTGCGGCGCAACATGCTAGCGGCAGTGCGGGCCGATCCGCCCTTCATGACGAAGTGCCTGCCATCGAAAAAGTCGGCGGAGTATCCGCGGTAGAAGGGAAAGGGTTCGAATCCGGGGAACGGGCCAAACTCGGTGGACGTCCACTCCCAGCCGTTGCCTAACATGCCTTGCACACCGAAGGCGCTCTCTCCTTCGGGATGAGCATTAAGCGGAACTGGATTCCAGCGAGCAAAATCAAAGTTTCCGAACTTGGAAGACGGCGCTTCGTTTCCCCAGGGATACGATCGTTCGCCGCCGTTCGGAGTCGAATATGCGGCTCGCTGCCATTCGGCTTCGGTGGGAAGCGACTTCCCTACCCACTGGGCATAGGCTTTTGCTTCTGCCTGGCTCACATAGACGGGCCAATCAAGCGGCAGGGGGACATCGTTGAACATCGTGCGATACAGCCATTGATCGCCATCGCGCCTCCAAAAAGCCGGATGGGAAATTCCCTGTTGTGATTTCCAGGACCAGTCGTCATCGCTCCACAGGTCGCGGTTTTCATATCCGCCGGCGGTGACGAAGTCGAGATACTGCTGGTTGGTTACCTTGTAGCGGTCAATGGCAAACGCGGGGACATCGACCGTGTGAGATGCATACTCGTTATCCCAGCCGAAGGCTGCGTCGCCACGCGGAAGGCCAAGCGTGACCGGGCCTGGGGGAATTTCAATGCTGCGATGATCGATTGGGGTGGTGACGGGATTCGGGGATTCTATCTGAGGGACTTTTCGATCGAGGGGTAATTGATGCAGCATGTAGGCCAACGTTTCGGCGTGCATGAGGCGGTGTTCGATCGCGACGTTAAGCAGCGTGTCGAGCGGAAATCCGTCACGCCCAAACGAATTGGAATTTGAGAGCGCGTCCTGTAACTTCTCGTCCAAGAGGAAGCGGATTTTTCTGACATATTCCCGCACTGCCTCAATTGGTGGCCATTGCGAAGGTTGATCGGTGGGCAATCCACCGCCGACGGGGTCGATGCCAAAGGCGAAGAGCCGATCGAACTCGGGATGAAAACTTTTCAATCCCAGAACCTGATCATGCAGCAAGTTCCAATCGAACGCTTCAAGATGCCCGATGTAAAAAATGATGCGGTGGCGTTCAGCGATAGGACGTTCGTAGAGCGAATCGGGACGGACAATGGCGAAGAGATCATCCGTTTTCTGGCGGGCGCTGGTTAATTGCTCGATGAGTTCGTGATGAACGGCGGGGTCACTATGAGTGGCTGGCATGCGAACCTCCTGGAAAGCTGGTGGCGGATTTCAGACCGGAACAACAGGCAAACTCGGGTCTGAGGATTCTACGCGGGTCATCGTTCGAGTACCAGTCCGGGTACCATAGGGGAATGTCTCCTTCGGTCTTCCACGTCGATGCCTTCACAAAAGTCCGTTTCTCGGGCAATCCAGCCGCGGTCTGTCCTTTGACGGATTGGTTAGATGACGAGATGTTGCGCGGGGTCGCTGCCGAAAATAATCTTTCTGAGACGGCTTATTTTGTGCCTCGGGGCGAAATCTATGAGCTGCGCTGGTTTACGCCACGTTGCGAGGTCAAGCTCTGCGGCCATGCAACGCTGGCTTCGGCACTCGTGCTGATGCAAGTTCTTGATCCGGGACGGGATCGGGTGCATTTCGAAACTCGTTTCAGTGGGGAGCTTTCCGTGAGCCGTGATGGCGATTTGCTGGCCATGGACTTCCCTGCCCTCGTTCCGTGGACCTCGGTCGACGTACCTGTGGCCTTGACGGAAGGGTTGGGACGAGAGCCTGCGGAAGTGCTGCAAATTGAAGACAATTACTTCGCGGTGTACGACAGTGAGGAAGAGGTCAAGCAGGTCAAGCCAGATTTAGGGCAGCTGGAGAAGCTTCATCCCGCCGGGGTCGCGATCACGGCTCGAGGCACTGAATGTGATTTCGTTTCCCGTTACTTCGCGCCGAGTTACGGCGTCCCTGAAGATCCGGTGACCGGATCGACGCATTGCTCTCTGGCGCCGTATTGGGCGGAACGGCTGGGTAAGACACTGTTGCACGCCCGCCAGGTTTCAGAACGTGGCGGTGAACTCTGGTGCGAAGTCAAAGCAAATCGAGTGATTCTCAAAGGGAATGCGGTGCTCACGCTGAAGGGTGAGTTGCTCATCTGAGCGCAAGAGTCGGCGAGGAGTTGTGATGAAGCTACATTTACTGAACTAATGCTTTGCTGCGCAAGAATTCGCGCGCAACATCCTGAGCGTCGCGGTGCTGACCGTCGAGGGCGTAATTCAATTTCTGCATTTCCTGATCGGAAATTTTTCCGTCCAACTCAGAAAGAATCTCAGCCAGTTCCGGATGCTGCTGCAAGGTCTGTTGGCGGACGACGGCGACTGCTTCGTAAGGAGGAAAATAATGGCGGTCATCCTCCAGCACAAACAAATCCAGGGCGGGAATGAGGCCATCGGTTGCGTTGCCAGCCGCCATGTCAATCTGATGGTTTTTCAAAGCGGGGGCGAGCAAACCCAGATCCATAATGCGAGGGGGCGCGGCAAAGTGGAGGCCATAGGCGGCGGCCAATCCGGCGTACCCATCGGGACGCTCCATGAACTCGTAGCCAAATCCGGCTTGCCATTGGGGAGTGAACGCGGCCGCCTCCGATAAGGTTTTCAGCTTCAGGCGGCGCGCATCGTCACCGCGTATCTCCATGGCGAAGGTGTTGTTGAATCCGAAGGGTGGTCCCAAGGTTAGGCCGAATCGGGTTTCATATTCACTTTTGACCCGCTGATAGACTCCCGCCCGGTCGCCACCAACCTTCTGCTTGAGGATGGCGGTGAGAGCGGTTCCGGTGTACTCGGGATAGATATCGATGCGACCTGCCAGTATGGCCTGCTGGCAGATATAGGATCCCGCCAGATAGAAGCGGCGTTCGACCGTGATGTGCATGCGCGATTCAATCAACTGGGCCATGATCTCGCCCAGCATGAGAGACTCGGTGAAGTTTTTGGATCCGATCACGATCCGGTTGGAATGCGACGGGGCACAAGAGGGGAGCAGTAAGGTTAAGAACATTATGCAAACCGCGATTCCACGCTGCGGCCCACGAAACAGTTCTTGCCTGTCTAGTTTCATCGCGGTTGGAGGCGCCTCTCCAGCCATCCCAGACCGAAATCCGCCGATAGGGCCAGGATTGCGGCAGGAATCGCACCCGCCAGAATGAGTTCGTTGTTTACCATGGCGAGGCCGCGAAAGATGAACTCGCCTAAACCCCCGGCCCCGATAGCAGCGGCAATGGTGGCAAGGCCCACGGACACGACCACGGCGACTCGGACGCCGGAAAGAATCACGCTCACCGCCAGTGGCAGCTGCACCTGAAGCAAGAGCTGGCCGTCAGTAAGACCCATCCCGCGGCCGGCTTCGACGACGGAGGGATCAACGCCTCGGATTCCCGTGTAGGTATTTCGAATCACGGGTAAGAGAGCGTAAAGAGTGAGCGCCAGAATAGCGAGGCGATCGGCGCGGGCGCCGATCCATGGCACAGGCAACAGAAAACCGAATAAGGCGAGGCTCGGGACCGTCTGGATAACATTCGCAGTTCCCAGCACCGGCTTATTCCATACTGGCCAGTGCGCGCTTACGATTCCTAACGGTATGCCGACGAGAACGGCGAGCAGCGTGGAAATCCCGACAAGCCAGAGATGTTCGAGGGTGAGTTCCAGAATTTCTTCATGGTGCTGCAGGAAGAAGTGCAAGACGTTCATGACGTGCCTCGATTTGCTGCCGAGTCCAATCCTTCTCCAAAAGCCCGCACGTAGGCTGCGGCTAAGGAATCAGTTGAATGCAAGAAATCATGCGGTGGAAGAACTGTGACCAACCGTCCAGCCTCCATGAGCGCGATACGCGAGCCCAGGCGCAAGGCTTCGCGCAGATCATGGGTAACGAAGACTACCGTTTTGTTTAATCGTTGCTGGAGCGCAAGAAACTCGCGTTGCAGTTGATCACGGGTAATCACGTCGACCGCGCCGAAGGGCTCATCCATCAAGAGAATCGCAGGATCGGCAGCAAGAGCACGGGCCACTCCCACGCGCTGCCGCTGTCCTCCGGAAAGCTGATGCGGATATCGCGATGCGATCGTCGAATCGAGTTCCACCAGCTGCAATAGCTCCTGGACGCGAGCATGAATGCGATCAGGCGGCCAGCCGTCAATACGAGGGACCAAGCCGATGTTGCGCTCGACCGTGAAATGCGGAAATAAGCCAACATCCTGGATGACGTACCCGATGCTGCGCCGCAGGCGAATCACGTTACTCTCGGCAGTGGGAGCGCCGTTCACACGAACTTCGCCGGCGCTGGGGGTCAGCAGCCGATTGATCAGCTTCAAGGTCGTGGTTTTGCCGGAGCCGCTGCGCCCCAGAAGGACAAGAGTTTCGCCGCGGTGCACCTGCAAATTGAGGTCGTGAAGCAGCGGCTGCCCATTGGGAAGCGCGTATGCAATGCTGCGAAGTTCAATCACCGGCGGATTGGTTGGACTCGGTTCCATGTGCGAGTGTAGTGGGAAGAATACCGGAGTCGGAGCGCCTGGCCCAGCAGCGCGGCTCGGGTCACACTTCAGTTCTGCGGCCGGCGCATCTCGCGAGCTAATAGACGATGAGGGTCCCTCTGGCTACGATCTTCTCAGGATAGTGCGGAAATCCTACAGCTATGAGTGTGTCCAGTTCACGCAATCTTATTTCGTGGGCCATGATCCTGCTGTTCCCGCTGTCGCTGACGGCGGCGGACACGGGTTCGGCCATATTGCACAGTGAGGGCGGGGTGTGGCTTAACGGGACGGAAATAGCGGGTTCGACGGCTGTGTTTGCGGGCGACTCAATAGAGAGCAAACCTGGATTCGTCGCGAATCTTGACGCGGAAGGGTCGTCAGTCCTGATCCGAGGAGAATCCATCGTAAAGTTTCAAGGTGATTCCTTGACATTAGAGCATGGAAGCGTGTCGGTGGGAACTTCTACCTTAATGAGCGTGCATGTCAATTGCATTGAAGTGAAACCCGTTTCCGACGGCCGAACGCAATTTGACGTCACTGACTTGACGGGCAAGGTTGAGGTGGCGGCGCACAAGAACGACGTAAACATCACACAGAGTGGGACGCTGCGCAAGACGTCTTCGCAGAGCGCCTCGCAATCCGCGACCGTACATGAAGGACAGGAAGCCACGCGCGACGAAACGACAGTGTGCGGAGCCGCATCGCCGCCCCAGAGCCCCGGCACTGGCCTGAATACAAAGTGGCTTGAGATTGGCGGAGGGGCCGGGGGAGGAGCCGTTATTCTCTGCATACTGCTGTGCAAGGGTACGAAAACCAGCAACGTCAGCCCGTCGGAACCCTGAAGCTGTTCCTTTCAATCGATATATCCTCTTCGCTTCTGCAACGCATTCCGCGAATCCTCAGCAATATCCGGTAATCCAGCGTATACTAGAGATCTTAACCTCGAAGACACCCTAAACAGCACGTTGCGCCTTCGCGATTGAGAAGACTCCTTGAAAGGCGAGCGACGTGTTAAGGCTCAATATTTCCGGCAGTCATTTCTCCCGGTCTCGAGACTGCGACCGCATGCAAAGGCTCCAAATGCGGGCAGTATTGGGGATGCGCTCGTAAAACAACAGGCTGATCACCAGCGCGCGCATGGTACTGCAAGTGCGCGCAGGCATGGAGCAGGTCTTAGCCCAACTGGAACTGGAGAACACGAATGTCGGGAATTAACGGCGACAAGGCTCGATTCAACCGGCGCCGAAGACAAAAGATCAGCCGCCGGGTCAGCAATCAGAAAATGCTGAAGGCATTAGCAGAGAAGCACTTGACGCCGCCGGCAGCACCCGCCAACCTCAAGGGGAGAGTGGCATGAGCACACCGATCGTAGCCTTGCCGCTTTCGTCCATGGACAGCGGGTTGGCGAAAAAGAAACGAGTGCTGCTGCTGGACTCCTCGCAAACCAAGCGCGATTTAAGGGCTGACGTAATGAGAAAGCTTGGCATTGAGGTGGATTGCGCAGCTGATGTGCTTGAGGCACGCTGCTGGTGGCGGGCCGATTTATACAATCTAGTTTTGATTAACGGCAATGGGGAGGCAGAAGAGCGGGACAAGTTTTGCACCGATATTCGAAGTGCGAATCCACCGCAGAGAATCGCCTTCTTCGTGGGCGGCCCGGAGTACCTTTCCATTGCGCCACAGTCTGACGCTGCACCGGCGGGAGACGCCGACGCTCTTCAGAAGGAGATGATCGCTGCGCTCATTGCCCAGACTTCCCAACATACCTCGCAGCGCTGGGGAATATTGGAGGCCTGCAAGCGGATTTCCTCGGTGCGCTCCATCAGCGAGGCTCGTTCACGCGCCATACGGGAAACTCCCCGGCCCTCGCGTTGGGCGGACGCTGTTGAACAACACTCCGCAGCCGGCAACATTCACCCTCAACCCACATTTGCGACTGCGATCGCAGCGGAAAGAGAAAGAGAAGGACTTCTATGAAGAATCTGTACGTAGGCAATTTGCCGCACAGCACAACCGAAGCGGAGCTTCGGGGAGTGTTTGAGGCGCACGGCGCAGTCGAAAAGGTGAGCATTGTTACCGATCGGGAAACCGGACGCGCGCGAGGATTCGCTTTTGTTGAAATGACGAATCCCGCTGAAGCGGATAAGGCGGTCGCTGCCCTAAACGGAAAGGAACTTGGCGGGCGTGCCTTGAAGATAAACGAAGCCAAGCCTAAGACCGATGCTCCGCGCGGCGGAGGCGGCGGCGGAAAAAGATTCGGTGGCGGAGGCGGCGGCAGTCGCGACGACTATCAGGGTCACGCACGCCAACCCCGCGAACCGCGCTGGTAGCGACGGGCAATTCAATACATGCAGGGCTCAGGATGTGCGCCTGGCTGGTTGTTGAGCAGCTGGTTGCCCCGCCTTGGGCTTGCATTTGAAGCAAATGCAACCAGCGGCAGCTGCGATTGCAAAATTAACAACGGGAGAGAGCGATGCCAGGACGAGGTCGATCAAGCTTTACTAAACGCCAAAAAGAGCATACGAGGCAGCAAAAACAACGCGATAAGGCTGAGCGCAGGATTCAACGCAAAACCGAAGACCCCTCAGGGACGTCAGGCGATTCAAGCGAGTTGGATTTGAGCGAATTGCAAAGACACGCCGCAGAGCAGGCCGCACTTTTCCAAATGGGAGCCGACGACGGCGATATCACCAGCATGCCGCGGGAACGCGGTCCGGAAAAAACGGAACCGTAAATCTGTTGCCGCAAAATATTGAGGGCGCGCCTTCTGGCGCGCCCTCTTTCTTTCTCAGCTAATTGCCTTCTTTGAGATCTCAGGCAAACACTTCGCCGGGCATTTTGGTCAGCGTTCGGCTAGCAAGCGTATTCTGAACGGCGCTTTGCCGTCGATCCGCGTTTGACCAATCCACCTGCTTTCGTTCGATGCGCAGCTTCAGCGCTCGCTCGATGTGCCGGAGTTCGATCACTTCGGCGCCGGCCACCAGGCTGGAGGCCAAACCTTCCGATCCGGCACGCCCCGTCCGTCCTACCCGATGGATGAAGTCCTCGGCCATTTTTGGCAAATCGTAATTGATCACGTGAGCGACATCGTCGATATGCAAGCCACGAGCAGCCACATCAGTTGCAACCAGCACCTGATAGCGGCCTTGCTGGAATCCGCTGAGAGCCCCGTTACGCTGCGACTGTGAACGGTCGCCATGAATCATCGCCGCCGAAAAGCCTTCGCGGGCCAATTCCTTGGCCAGCCGCTCCGTCCCTCGCTTGGTGCGGGCAAAGATTAGCGTCTGGCCCTTTTCGGCGTAAAGCAATTGCCGCAGCACATCGGGCTTTTCGGCCGGACGCACCTCGTAAGCTTGCAGTCGAACACTCTCGACCGGCTTCAGCACCGAGCCGATCGCAACACGTACAGGGTCGCGCATGGCATCGTGCACCAAGCCAGCAACGGATTGCTCCATTGTGGCGGAGAAGCACAAAGTCTGACGGCGCTGGGGCAACACGGCGAGGATGCGGCGGATGGCGGGCAGAAATCCCATGTCGAGCATGCGATCTGCTTCATCGAGCACAAGAATCTTGATGTCGCACAGGTCGATCAGCCTGCGGCTAATGAAGTCCTGCAAACGTCCCGGAGTGGCAATCACCAGCGCGGATCCGCTGCGCACGGATTGAATCTGCGATTTCTCGGAGACACCGCCGATGACCAGCGCGGCTTTGGAAAGTTCCCGGCCACGCAGTTTGTCGTATTCTTCGTTGACCTGAATCGCCAGCTCCCGCGTGGGCAGCAAAACCAGCACGCGCACTTTTTGCGAGGGTTCACGTTGCAACATTTCGATTACCGGAATCAGGAAAGCCAGCGTTTTGCCGGTACCGGTCTGTGCCGTGGCCAGCACGTCTTTGCCTTCAAGGGCGTGAGGAATTGCCTGCTCTTGAATTGGCGTAGGAGTAATAAATTGAGCTGTCGCCAGCCTCTGCTGCAATGCAGAAGATAGCGGTAGTTCCTTAAAGCTTGTCATTCGTAATTTTTCTTTCTGGAGGGCTTGTGAGTACACTTGTCGTGAGTTCCTGGGCCGCTCTTAAGTTTTGACTTGACGCTGAATAAACGGCGGGCAGGAAAAGCGGAGATGAATCTTGATCCAACAGGATCACCGCGTCACGAGCAAACCGTGGCAGTAGCGTTGAAGTTATTGTAACACAGCTTAACGACTTCGATAGAAGTTACGAAAGTGATAACCTCCCGGGATTCGCTTTCTGACAACGGGCTAAACCAGTTCCTATGCCGCTTTTGCTACAGCGCCGACCTAATAGAGCAGCCAACCATAGAAAACTGCCGCCGGGAAACAGAAAAACGGCCAGCGAAGAAATCATGGGGCATTGTGTTATGAAAATGAGCCCAGATCCACTGTTTGAACCTGCGCGGAAGAGGGCTCGAACTTGACTCGTCTCGTGCTCGTGCGCCACGGCGAAACGACCTGGCATGCTGAATGCCGTTACGCCGGCAGCACCGATATTCCTCTCAGTGAACGCGGTTTGAATCAGGCACAGCAGCTAGCAAAATGGTCGGCTAGTGGCAGTCTGGCGGCGATCTGGGTATCGCCTTTGCGTCGCGCCCGCGAAACGGCTGCCCCGTGCGAAGCTGCGACCGGCATCACGGCACGGGTTGACCCCAGGCTCAGGGAAATCGACTTCGGCCGAGGCGAAGGATTGACCAATATGGAAATCCGACGATCTCTGCCCGAAGCCTTCGCGGGGTATCAGGCTGATCCTGTCTCGCATCCCCTGCCAGGCGGTGAAGATCCGCGAGTGGTTGTACGGCGAGCAATCGAATGTTTCAATGAGATCGAAAGATTGCACTCGCACAGACGCGTGCTGGTGGTCACCCACAACACCTTGATCCGCCTGGCACTCTGCGAATTGCTCGGAGTGCCTCTATCGAAATATCGCACCGTCTTTCCTTCGATTGATAACGGAGCGTTGAGCGAGATACGGGTGCATCAGGGACGGGCTGCTCTTTTGAAGTTGAACGTGCCTCTGGACGCAAAGGCCGAGCATGCTGGGGAAGACGAAGGTGAGGTTTAAGTGGTCACTTCGACAGTTGTAAAGATGCGGTAGAATACGCGCCGAGCGCGGATGCCTCCGCAAATTCTGAAATCTCGTCCCTGAGGATTTCCTACTCGAAAAGATCCATGACGCGAATCGTTCTCATTGGCGCTGGACGCGGGGGAAGGGCTTTGGTGGAGCTATTTCACAAGGATCCAGGCATAGAGATTGTTGGAGTTGCGGACAAAGATGAAGGTGCGCCCGGCATTGTGCTTGCCCGCGAACTCGGGTTGCCGGTTGCGGCCAACTACAGAAAATTTCTGAAGGCGGATGCGCCCGATCTGATTATCGATGTCACCGGCGATCCCGACGTAGCTCGCGAGGTTTACCGTTTACGGCCTCATGGAACGGAGGTTCTTGGCGGCAAGAGTGCCCGGTTCATTTCTTCCTTCGTTGGCAAAAACAAACAGGCCGATTCTCTTCAGGATCAATATCAGCTGGCCTTGCGCGAACTTGAAGCCCGGGCGGAAGGCGAGTTCATCATTGGCAACAACCTGAAGATGAGGGAAATCTCGTCGCTGATTTCTAAAGTTGCACCGACGCCGACTACGGTGTTGATCCGAGGGGAGAGTGGCACCGGAAAAGAGCTGGTCGCTCGGGCCATCCATCGCAGTAGTTCTCGCAGCAATCATCCGCTGGTCACTTTGAACTGTACGGCTTTGTCTCCCGCTTTGCTGGAGAGCGAACTCTTCGGCTACCGCCGCGGCGCATTTACAGGCGCTTACAACGACAGCAAAGGATTGTTCGAGAAGGCGGACGGCGGCACCATGTTCCTAGATGAAATTGGCGACATGTCTCTGGAGATTCAGGCGAAATTTCTGCGTACGTTGCAGACGGGAGAGATTCGCGCGGTAGGCGACATGCGGACCAGAAAAGTTTCCGTGAGAATCGTCGCTGCCACGAACAGGAATCTGGAAGCCGCGATCCGGGAAGGTACGTTTCGCGAAGACTTGTTCTACCGAATCAACACCTTCTCCATCACGCTGCCACCGCTGCGCGAGCGCCTTGAGGACATTCCTTTCCTCGCAGAATATTTTCTGTTGCGCGCTCGAGCCAAGGTCAACAAGAAAGTCGAAAGCATCTCACCCCAGGCGCTGGCTCTCTTGAAGAACTACTCGTGGCCGGGCAATCTTCGCGAACTGGAAAACATTATTGAGCGGGCCGTTGTCTTATCCCCTTCGGCAACGGTGGAGGCCGAACATCTCCCACTTCATGTTCAAGATCTGGTGTCGTTCAAACCGCAGATGGGGTTCATGCCGAGTAAGGCGCGCGCAATTGAGCAGTTTGAGCGGGAAGCTTTAGCCAGCTATCTTCTGAAAGCCGAGGGGAATGTTTCCCGGGCGGCGGCTTTGGCGAAAATTCCGCGGCGAACCTTTCACCGCCTGCTGGCCAAGTACAAGCTGGCGCACCGCACGGTGCGGTACCAGCGATGAGACATATGTGGCCCATATATGGGACACACATGTCACCATGCACAACCATGCATGTAACATTATCATTTTAAATAAGTTAAAAGTAATTGCTAGTTTGGGCGTGCGAGATACCATTGTCTCACATCGCCGGATCGTAATAATTACTACTTCTTCTTCCCTCTTCTGATAAGCAGGTTCCAACTCAAAGAAACACCGACACTTAAGAAATCAATATCCGCTAATGAGGGAATCGAAACACATTGGAACGAGAATTGCCTTGCTCATTGTGCAGGCGACGATAATCGGGGAACCGTCCGGAACGATTTCGAAAGCTAGCCATCGCCAAAAAGTCTGAGCGAAGATGCAGCCGGGCCAACCAGCCCGGCTTGACTCTGAATCTACACGCCCCGGTTCGGTGAATTCAAAAACTCACGATTTGCACCAGCAAAATGGTGGCAGAGTAACTGATTTTATAGGGAGACGGAAATGGTTGGGAACAACAACTCCGGCAAGAAAAAGAGCCGCTGGGCGGCAGGCATCACACCCTATGCGGAAATGGGCTATTACGACGCCGATTATGAAACGAAGGCCACCGACATTTTGTGCGCGTTCCGTCTGGTGCCGCAAGCAGGGGTCGATCCGATTGAAGCTGCAGCGGCGGTGGCTGGAGAGTCTTCGACGGCGACGTGGACCGTGGTTTGGACGGACCGGCTTACTCCTTACGAAAGCTACCAGGCGAAGTGCTACAGAGTGGATCCGGTGCCGGGCACGGATCAGTACATTGCCTACATCGCCTACGATATCGATCTGTTCGAAGAGGGATCGATTGCCAACCTGACGTCTTCGATTATCGGGAATGTGTTCGGCTTCAAGGCGCTCAAGTCGCTGCGCCTGGAAGATATGCGGATACCTCCGCACTACGCGAAAACCTTCCAGGGTCCAGCCCATGGAATTGTGATGGAGCGGGAGTATCTGAATAAATTTGGGCGTCCGCTGCTGGGCGCGACCGTGAAACCGAAGCTCGGTCTTTCCGCGCGCAACTATGGCCGCGTGGTGTATGAAGCGCTGCGCGGCGGACTCGACTTCACCAAAGACGATGAGAACATCAACAGCCAGCCTTTCATGCGCTGGCGCGATCGATTCCTGTTCTGCATGGAGGCGGTGAACCGTGCCACCGCAGCGGCTGGCGAGATTAAGGGACATTACTTGAACGTAACGGCCGGAACCATGGAAGAAATGTATGAGCGCGCGGACTTTGCCAAGGATCTGGGAACGGTAATCGTGATGATCGATCTTACGATTGGCTATACCGCGATCCAATCGATGGCGAAGTGGGCCCGCCGCAATGGAGTCATTCTGCATCTGCACCGCGCCGGCCACGGGACTTACACGCGGCAGAAGACGCACGGCGTAAATTTCCGCGTGATCGCGAAATGGATGCGGCTGGCGGGGGTGGATCACCTTCACGCGGGCACGGTCGTAGGCAAGCTGGAGGGCGACCCCAACGCGATTCGCGGCTACTACAACACGCTGCGTTCGAACAAAATCGATGCCGATCTATCTCAAGGATTGTATTTCGAACAGGACTGGGCGTCGTTGCCGGCGGTCATGCCGGTCGCATCCGGCGGCATCCACGCGGGACAAATGCATCAGTTGCTGCACCTTCTCGGAGAGGATGTCGTGCTGCAGTTCGGCGGCGGAACAATCGGGCATCCGGATGGGATTGCCCAGGGCGCAACAGCGAATCGCGTAGCCACGGAGGTGATGATCCAGGCCCGCAACGAAGGCCGCGACTTCCTCAACGAGGGGCCGGAGATCCTGAACAAAGCAGCGCGCTGGTCGCCGGAACTGCGGAAGGCGCTGGATATTTGGAAGGATGTCACGTTCGAGTTCGAATCAACCGACGTGCCGGATGCAGCCGCCACGGTCGCCGTCGCATAAGCCGCGCCGCCGGTCGAGGTGGCGCTGTGCAGAGAGAGGAATCAATGCGGGTTACACAAGGAACGTTTTCTTACTTGCCCGATTTCACGGAAGACCAGATCAAAGCGCAGGTGCGTTACTGCTTCGATAATGGCTGGGCGTTCTCGATCGAGCATACGGACGATCCTCATCCGCGGAATTCGTACTGGGAAATGTTTGGGCTTCCCATGTTCGATCTCCAGGATCTGAACGTTGCCATGGAACAGCTTGATGAATGCCGGAAAGCATTTCCGGACCACTACATCAAACTGAATGGGTACGACCGAACCAAGGGGCGGCAGAGCACGATGCTGAGCTTTATTGTGCAGCGTCCGGTAGAGGAACCCGGCTTTGTTCTGGAACGCACGGAAGCACAGGATCGCCGCATTCAGTACACGATCCGCTCGAGGAACCGGTCAGCGAACTAGAACGCGGAAATACCATGCACAAGCTGAATACAGATTCCGTTGTCGATGCGACCCCGCTGCCGGAGCCGACGGAGGGCTTCGTGGACGTTGGCGCGGCGCATCGCGATTCGAATCTCGACGAACTTCTGGATGAGCTTGATCGCGAACTGGTTGGGCTCACGCCGGTCAAGAGCTACATCCGGCGCGTCGCAGCGCTGCTGCTCGTCACTCGCCTGCGCGAAACAGTTGGACTCTCCAACGAACGCCCCACGCTGCATATGTCGTTTACCGGACATCCGGGTACGGGAAAGACAACTGTCGCAATGCGCATGGCGAAGATTCTGCATCATCTGGGGTATCTTCGCCGCGGTCATTTGGTGGTCGCAACCCGTGACGATCTCGTGGGCCAATACGTAGGCCACACGGCTCCCAAGACGAAAGAGATTCTGAAGAAGGCAATGGGAGGCGTGCTGTTTATTGACGAGGCTTATTACCTGTACCGGCCGGAGAATGAGCGCGACTACGGTCAGGAAGCGGTCGAGATGCTTCTACAAGCGATGGAAAATCAGCGTGAAGATTTGGTCGTGATCTTAGCTGGGTATCAGGATCGAATGGCAACTTTCTTCCAGTACAATCCTGGATTCCGTTCGCGCGTGGCACACCACATCGAGTTTCCCGATTATGCTCTGCAGGAGCTCGCGGCAATCGCGGAGGCCATGCTGCGCCAGCAGAACTATAGTTTTGACGACGAAGCGCGAGCTGCGTTTCGAGAATATCTGGAACTGCGCATGAAGCAGCCGCAATTTGCCAATGCGCGCAGTGTGCGCAATGCGATCGATCGAATCAAGCTGCGTCAAGCCAGCCGCCTGGTTCGTGAAGGCGGGCTCATCGGCAAAGAGGAACTGGCGCGCATTGGTGCGAGCGACGTCCGCCTCAGTCGCGTATTTCAGGGCGGACTTGAAGGAGACGCCGAAGCCGGACCTGCAGGCGGCATACAGCCGGCGCGGAGCAAGGAGATGCCATGAAGAGACGCCCCATTCTGCTCGGCATCGTGGGCGACAGCGCCGCCGGCAAAACCACGATCACGCGTGGACTGACTCGTCTTCTTGGCGCGGACCGCGTGACCCATGTATGTGCCGATGACTATCACAAGTACGACCGCACGGAGCGGGCGCGTCTGAACATCACGCCGCTTCATCCCGACTGCAACTTTCTTGACATTCTGGAATTGCATCTCGAGCGGGCGCACTACGGGCAGCCCATGCTGAAGCCAGTTTACGACCACAGCACGGGATCGCTGGTGCGGCCCGAATACGTCGAACCGCGCGAGTTCGTTATCGTTGAAGGGTTGCTGGGATTTCACACCGCCGCGATGCGGCAATTTTACGATGTAAAGGTATTTCTCGATCCTCCCGAGGACATGAGGCGGTTGTGGAAGATCAAGCGGGACACGGCCAAACGAGGATATGTACCTGAGCAAGTTTTGGCGGAAATGGAGAGGCGCGAGCCGGATTCGCGGGACTTCATCCGTCCACAGCGCGAATTCGCCGACATCGTGGTGCGCTTTTATCCGGAGAGCGGAGTTGGGTCCGATCAGGCGGACGGCCACTTGAATGTTCATCTGGTCCTGCGCCCAACCATTCCACATCCCGACCTTACTTATCTGGTGAACCACAAGAACGGCCAGGCTGCCGGGATTCGCCTAGCGCTCGGCCGGGATTGCGGGCGTCCGGTGGAATTTCTTGAGGTGGACGGGAACGTGAGCCGGGAACAGACTGCTCAACTCGAACAAGCCATCTGGAAACATCTGCCCGATCTGCGGCCGCTGCGCGCCGATCAGTTCGGCGACTACAACGACGGGAGCGAGGTGCGGCACAGCGATCCTTTAGCCCTTACGCAATTGCTCATCACGTATCACCTGCTGCGCGCTTATAGCAAGGACAGTCCGATACCGTTCGCTCGGCCAGTTGCGGCTCTGAGCAGGTTGAAGTCTGTGCCTGAGGAATCGCTGGTGGAAAGTGCTGTAAAACGGTGAGTGTGATGAATTTTCGCGTGCACTAATTTTGACTCGGGGTTTTCGTCTGCCACAACTTAGCGCGGATTTCCTCCACAATCTGCGCAGGTGACCGGTCGACATCGACCACTACTGCGCCCTCCGACTCTTCGGGCTCTTCAAGCGTCTCCAGTTGGCTGTCGAGCATTCTTTCTGTCATGAAATGTCCGTGTCGCGCGTGTAAGCGCTGCCGCAACAATTCCGCCGTGCCCCGCAGATAGACCAGCCGCACTTCCGGCGAGATCCGCAACCTGTCTCGATACACGCGTTTCAATGCCGAACAAGCCAACACCGCGTTTCTTCCCGCGTCAATCCACACGGCGATCAGCTCGCGCAAAGCCTTCAGCCAGGGCTCGCGGTCGGCATCGGTGAGGGGTATCCCGTTCCGCATTTTCTCGACGTTCACAGCCGGATGGTAATCGTCTCCGTCGGCAAAGTCCCAGCCCAGCTCAGACGCCAGGAGATGTCCGACAGTTGTCTTCCCCGTCCCCGACACTCCCATCAACAGGACGACCACATTTGCTCCATTCTCTCGTCAGAACTCTTTACACAATTCTCGGAAGAAGGTGCTGATTATAAGCAGTTGCCTTCTAAAGAGTTAACCGAAGGCGCCGATAGCCAAGACGGGTAATTACCATAGGTTACCAGCGGCTATTACTTCCCATTACCATGTTACGATTGTGCGCTTTAGAGTGCGGGCGTAGTCTTCAGGACATGAACTCACGTAATCATAAGAACCCAACAAGTCGCACACGAATCGCAACGGTGGCGCTCACCGGAAGGACACTCCTGAAGTCGATCGTACTCGGCGCATTGGTCGTTACGGCGCTGGCTACTATCTCTCCAGCCGCGGAACTTCCCGAAGCTCCCAGCGCGGTTGTGCGGACGAGCGCACCGATGATTACGCCCACGGTATCGGCTTCGTCGAGGATTGCTGAAGGTCATACCATTAACAAGACATTCTTAGGGCTGGCTTTTGTGTCCTCGGCCAGTACTTTTGCCGATTCTTACACCACGTTGTTTGCTCGTGAGAACTGGCTGGCTGGCAAGAAAGGTGTCTGCAATATGGAGGTTCAGTCAGCGTATCTCTATGGAACTCATCCCACGGTGGGGCGCGCGTACGCTGTGGCGTCGGCGAAGAGTGCAGGGTCCATCTTTGCGGCTTACTATCTGCGTAAACATCACAGCCGATTCTGGAGTTTCCCCTTAGTTGCGAACTCTCTTGTGAGCTTGGAAGGCGTCACTCAGAACATGATCGAGTGCAACTAGTAGATCTCTGCTTTCAGATGCTCACTGGACTTTACACTGCACGATACTCACTGCACGACGAGAGTGACAGGCATGGAATGTTGTAGATTGCCGGAAGAGCCGGTGACGGTAAGGGTGTAGGTTCCAGCGGAAGTACCGGTTTGACGGGCCGGGCCGATACCGGTGCCTCCGGCGCAGGCGGTCATAAAGAGCAACGCCGCAGTTAAGAGAATCGAGAGGATGCCGCCGCGTAGTTTCCTGCCTGATCTTCTCGAAGCAACCACTACCACGCCAAACAAACCAATCGCTTGCAACTGGATCCAGACGGCATAGATCGGCGCGCTCGGCGAAAGCTGCGGCGCCAGCCGCGAAACGGTGGCGGCGGTCGTAATGGTCAACGTGGAGGAGGCGGAGCTGGCGCCAGGGGTTACGGCGCTGGGCGATAGGCTGCAGGAGGTTGCCGCCGGCAGCCCGCTGCAGGTCAGTTTGACGGCATTGCCAAAGGATCCGCCAATCGCAGAGACCGTCAGAGTATAGGTCGCTGCCGAACCCGGCTGGATGGTGTCGGCGCCGGTAGAGTTGGCCAGGTTGAAATCCGCACCGGCTCCCGTGAGGTTCACAACCTGCGGGCTTCCCGACGCATTGTCTGTGACGCCGAGAGTGCCGGTGCGAGTGCCGGACGCGGTCGGTGTGAAAGTGACATTGATTGTACAAGTGGAGTTCGCGGCCAAAGTGGCCGAACAATTATTGGTCTGTGCAAAGTCTCCCGTGATCTGGATCGCGCCCAGGTTCAGAATGGCGCTGCCCGTGTTGGTGAGGGTCACGGCTTGCGACACACTGGAAGTTTTCAGAGGCTGGCTGGAAAAATGCAAGCTGGCTGATGACACGACAGCGATCGGGACTGCGGCGGTTGAACCAGTTCCGCTAAGATTCACCGTTTGCGGGCTGCCCTGAGCGTTGTCGGTAACCGTGAGTGTCCCGATGCGCGTGCCAGAGGCGGTGGGGGTGAAGGTGATATTGATGGTGCAGCTGGAGGTCGCGGTCAGGGTGGCGGAGCAGTTATTCACCTGGCTGAAATCTCCAGTAGCTTGAATGGCGCCGAGGTTCATGGTCGTGTTGCCGGTGTTGGTGACGGTCACGGGCTGTGCCGCGCTGGAAGTTCCCACCAGCTGCGACGAAAATGTCAGGCTACTGGGGCTCAGGGCCGCCACCGGCCCGTTGCCGATGCCGCTTAGATTGATGACGTGCGGGGATCCTGCCGCGTTATCCTGGATCGCGACCGAGCCCGAGCGAGTTCCCGCCGCGGTGGGAGTAAAGGTCACGGATAAGGTACAGCTGCCGGCCGCCGATACGCTCGTGCCGCAGTTATCCGACTCCGCAAAGTCTCCGCTGGCCGTGATGGATGAAATCGTCAGCGCTGAGCTTCCCATGTTACGAAGCAGCACGGTTTGCGCCGTGCTGGTCGAACTCACGGCTTGCGAGGAGTACTGCAGAGAATATGGATTAAGGGTTACGGATGGAGCCGAACTCGGCCCGATCTTCATAACAAAAGCATCGGTCCCGCCGCCCTGCACATTCTGAAAAGCTCCCTGCGTGACCGGGAGGTCGCTGGAATCAGTGGACCCGGCAAGGTAGAGCGAGCCGGTAGAGTCGATCGCGATCCCAGAGGGGTATTCATCTGCGCTCCCGCCCAAAAAGGTGGCAAACAACTCGCTACCGGCCGCAGGAGCAATTTCCACCAGCAGGAGGTCGCTTCCGTTGCTGTAGGCTTCAATGCCGTTCACAGTGCTGAAAGTGGAGCTCGAAGTGGAGGCTAAGACATAAGCGTCACGGTTGGCGTCGAGAGCAATCGCTTGCGGGCTGGCGTTATTATTCGGCCCGAGAAAGGTCGAGTACAGTAAGGTCGAACCCGCCGGATCAAACTTGGTGACGAAAGCATAGTCACAAGCATATCCGGAACTGCCAGGATCGCAGATGCTGGTCGAGGTTACGGGAAACGTCCCGTCACTGAAAGCCGAGCCCGTGATATAAGCCGAGCCGGAAGCGTCCACGGCAATCGCGCTGATGTTGGTCAGAATACCGCTGGATTCATAAAAGTATGTGGAGTAATCCAAGGCTCCCGAGATGCTGAACTTGCTGGTGAATCCCACGATGCTGTTTTGTGGCGTAGAGTCCGCCGTGAGATATGCGGACGACGTAGTAGGAAAATTATAGGTATTGGTAATGCCTGCGGCATAGGCATTGCCATTGCTGTCCACCGCGATTCCGTTGATCGCGCTGTAAGGGGACGACCAACATGGAGTGCCGCCGCAGTTGTAAGCCTGGTTGGTGTTACCGGCGAGATAAGTGGAATAGACGAGATAGGATCCATCAGGACTGAACTTGGTTAAGAAGCCGTAATTGCCATATACCCCACCTTGATTCGCGCTTGCTGTCGTCTGATAAGCGTTAGCCAGGGGAAAGTTTGTGGATGAAGTGTTTCCGGCGACCAACACGCTTCCAAGGCTGTCGATCGCGATGCTGGCAGGCTGGTCCGAACCATTCCCTCCGAGGTAGGTGGAGTACAACAGGGAAGAACCGTCAGCGGACACTTTCGCGAGGAAGCCGTTGAATGATCCTGGATAGGTGCCCTGATACGGATTCACCATGGGGAAATCGCTGGAAGCCGTGCTGCCCGTGACATACACCTCTTTGGCACTATCGAGCACCAGTGCGTATCCATAGTCGTCGTTGTTACCACCGATGTAGTCGGCATAGACGAGGTTGGAACCGGTGGGATCGAGCTTGGCGACGAACACGTGGGTAGAGCCGGAGGAAGGTGATCCCAGCGTGTCCAGGGGAAAGTCGGTGGAGTCGGTATAGCCCGCAAGATAAACACTGCCCGTGCTATCGACGGCGATGCCGGACGGCTCATCATCGCCGCTGCCCCCCAGATAGGTGGAATAGACCAGCACCGGATCGATGACCAGCAGCTTGCTGGCATCGTAGTGCGCAACCTGAAAAGCAATGTGCGTCGAATCATTCATCACATAAGAACCAGCTACCGGCACTCGCACTCCACTGGATTGCTGATAGACCACGGGACTTTGGAAATGAAGTTCTCCACTGCCGGTCTGGAGCACTAAGTTCCCTTCCCCATCCAGCTCAGTCTGGCTGGCTCCTGTGACTTCGAATTGGATCTGGCCGGGATCGGCTCCCGGCGCAACCGCAAAGTCGTACTCCAGTTGCTGATGGCTTCCGTAATAGACCAGATCAATCCCCGGATACACATTCTTGTACCGGACCCTGGCATAGGTCGGAATGTTCGTATGCCACTTCGCAGGATCCCGGCCGATAAAGTAGTTCACGTGACCGGGCAACCGGCTTTCTCCCACAATCGCCGGATTCTGAGCTGCTCCGACTAACCTGAATTGCAAGGTCGCATTCACGCCCTGGTGTGGTTTGCTGGAAGCAGCGCCACGGCTACTCAGTACCCGCTGGCTCGGACGCAAGGAAAGCACCATGCCCCCGGCGGTGAGAAACGCCTTATATCCCTTCCCCCGCGATAGAAACTTAACCTGTGGGTCACTCTGACCTTGATTCGCCTCAAAGGTCAGCGGAGTGGCATAGTTCTGGTAAGGTCGGGGAGTCTGCGTTAAGGCAGTGTTCACGGCTACTGGCGGTGAGGACTGCTGGGCCCGTGATGCTTGCATCGACAATACGGCCGAGGTTAAGGAGAGAACGATCCGCACGAGACTTTTAGCCTGCATTTCTTGTTAACCTCGATTCAGATGGCTCTCCCAGACGGACAACTCTGTCCATTTTCTGATCACTACGTTAGCCGGGCCGAAGACACTCTTTGCCGGAGAGTAGGTCAACCCCGTGAAACCCAACATTGAGATACCCCGGCAAGTGCACTGTTGCACGATCAACGCCAAAGTTGCGTTTTACTTAGAAGTGCTGGAAGAGGGAAGAGTTACAGGAGTTATCGCAGTAATTTAGCAGGAGAACGTTTGATAACTACTCTGAGGAGTACGTATTGTTCTCGGAATAATGTATGCCACTCGGACACTACGCTTCATTTCGCCAAGGGATATGTGATGCGGTCGTACGATTCTTACAAGCAATTGCTATTGAGTCGATTGACCCGAATGATGACGATGTTTGTAAGTACCTTGAGGTGACTGCAATTGGGACCGACAGATGCCCGGTACCCGGTTCGTTGGGTTGAGCCCGCTCATTGCCCTGAGCGAAGCTGCTTGCTCTTCGTAGCGCTTATTCCTTGACGTCGTCGATAGGCATCTCCGCTTTTTCCAATTTGGCCAGCTCGATTGCCAACCAATTCTCAAGCAGGCTTCGATCTTCCTCCGGAATAAACGAAAACCGTACGCCTGCGCGTCCTGTAGCGTTGGCATTCACAACTTTACCGGTAGCGTGAATCACACCGGTGGTGCCGGGAAGAGAGAACTGGGTAAGCACCTCACGATTAATTTGCAGAGGCTGGCTGCAATGTAGAGCCAAGCCGCCAACGCTGAGATCGCTGATTCTGGTGTTGATTTCTCCGATCTCGCCGACTCTCGCCACTACCGGTATGTCCACAGGAACACGAGCCGCGCGTCTTCGATTTTGCAGCATGGTCCCGTAAGCAGCCCGCATGCACCGCCGAGCATGGTCGATGTCGGTAGGCTTGTGGATCATAAAGTTCGCCCCAACCAGAAGAGCGAGCGTTTCTGACTGCCCGTTGACCATGGCGACGATCGTTGAATTGCTATTCGGAGACGACTTGCGCGCCGCTCTTACGATCCGCGTCGGATCGAAGGTGCCGTCCCAGTCCACAATCACGGCGTCAAGCCTACGGTGAGTGACTGCGTCCAGAGCTGAGTCCAGTTCGCCGCACACCTCGGTAGCAATCGCAAAGCTTTCGAGAATTTGATTCATTACAGACAGAACCTTGGTGTCGTTGGTGAAGAGAAGGCCATCGAGTTGAACATGTTCTTTCATAAGGATTACCCGAAACTCTGGCACGTTAGCCGCCAAAAGGAGAAACTTGCGTAAGATCTATTGCGTTCTTTCACTTACCTCGCTGAACCTATCACCTCGAAAGCGAGGTACGGTATGGGTTCTGGAATAGTGTCTGGACAGTAGACAGTCCGGGTCCTGGCAGCTAGGTTCGCGGTCACTGTTGTCGGGATGGTGCAGAATGCGTTTATCGCCCGTCTGTTCTCGGGCTGTTCGGATTTCGTAACAAAAAAGCGAATCGCGCGATTACGGATTACGATCAGCTTATACTTTGCACCTTTCCGGTTCATATTTTTGTCGAATGACGTGGAGTTGCGCGAGTTGCGTAACACACTCTACGGACCGGGTTTACCGGCAGAGAGTGCTGGACTTTTTGCGTTCCGGCGCATCTAATGGATGTGAGTGCGGGCAACGCAGGCATAAGTAAGTCGACACCAAACGGGAAGAAGCCCGGGGTCGGGCACGGCCTGATGAGTAAGCTGAGCGCGTTCAAGCTGTTAGCGATTGAAGATGATCCGCGGAGCCGGGCGTTGATCATCGACACATTTTCGCCGGAAGGAATGGAGATACTGACCGCCGGCGACGGTGACTCCGGCTTCGAACTTTTTCTGCAAGCGCGACCAAGAAATGTTGTGCTTGACCTAAACATGCCGGAAGCCAATGCGATGGACTTGCTGGAACGCATGGTCCGGACGGATCCATTGGTGAACGTGATCCTGGTAGCTGATCATTACTCCGCAGATTCTGCGGTCGAGGCCATTCAGAAGGGCGCCTGCGATTACCTGACGAGACCGATTGATTTTCAGAGACTCCGCATCCGGATAGCTAGCTTCCTGGCAGAAGCAGAGATACGCCAGAGAACCCTGGGTCTGGATCACGAACTGATCGAAGCCTGTCAATTTAAGGGGATCGTAAGCCGCAGCCCCCTCATGCTCGAAATTTTTGCCAAAATGCGGCGGGTTGCTCCTCATTTCAGAACCGCGCTCATCACGGGTGCGACCGGAACTGGCAAGGAACTGGTTGCGAAGGCCCTCCACGAACTTAGCCCTGCGTTGCCGGATCGTTTTGTAGCTTGTAATTGTTCCGCCCTGGTTGAAAGCCTTTTGGAGAGTGAGCTATTCGGGTACGTGAAGGGCGCGTTCACCGGTGCGAACCAAGACAAGGCTGGCTTGTTTGAGAGTGCGGATGGTGGCGTAATTTTTCTGGACGAAATTGGAGAGCTTTCGCCGGGAGCGCAAGCGAAATTGCTCCGGGTTCTGCAGGACCATCGAGTTCGAAGAGTGGGCGCATCCAGCGCCCGCGAAGTGGATCTGCGAGTGATCGCAGCCACAAATCGCGACCTGCAAGCCATGGTAAGAGAAGGAAAATTCCGCGAGGATCTTTATTATCGACTGGCCGTTGTGGAAATCGATTTACCTCCGCTTGCCGACCGGCGTGAGGATCTGCCCCTTCTTCAGAGGTACTTTCTTGAGAGGTTTGCAAGGGAATATGAGAAACCTATTGCGGGCCTCACCAGGAGGGCTCAGAGCCGAATGGCCACCTATCCGTGGCCGGGGAACATCAGGGAACTAGAAAGCGTGATCGGAAATGCTTGCATGATGGCGGATGGTAAGTTCCTGGACATAGGCGATCTGCCTGAGAGAATCCAAGCACAGTCAAGCAGAGAATCACCTGCGGATGAAGGTTTTTTTTCTCTCGAAGAAATTTCGAGGCGTCATGTCATGCGTGTGCTCGAGCGCGTAGGCGGGAATAAGGCTCGAGCGGCTGAGATTCTCGGGGTCGGTCGCGCGACCATCTATCAACTGCTCTCCAGAATGAAGCTTGAGAAACGGGGCGAAAGCGCGTAGCCCGTTTAGTTAGCGATTCCCTTCCAAACAATCTCCGTTACGATGAATACTCGCGCGTTCGAAATCTGGACCACATTCCGGATTCTGGACACTCATTTCTGCGAACCCGCCATCTTAGTCGGGTTTCGCTGCGTTTTGCCGCACGAATCGTTGGCCATGAGAATGCATTCAGACTTCAGGGGAAGAGTGTCCTCCTCGTCGTTGGGGCCGCCGGTACTGCTGCACATATTTGGGAGCAGGCCCGGCGGACGCGACGGTACTTAACAGACTAATGCATACTCCACGTCAATTCGCCAATACAGAGAGCGCCCTGGTCCGCCGGCGTCAAGTCGAGACTCGGGAGTGGTGGCTGTGGGGATTTGCCGTTGCGGTGACCCTGGTCTTGACCTTCGGCATCCTTTCGCTGACTTTCCCCGGGTTCCATCTGGCCAACGACAGAGTTTATGCACTGAACCTGAGGGAGTGGGTTCGCGGCCTTGCCGCCCTCGTATTGCTCTTCGATGTCTACACCGTCTATCAAAACCTCCAGCTCCAGCGCATACGCCGCCAACTGGCAGAACGCGACCAGCTCTTTCAACTCATCAGCGAAAACGCCGCGGATATGATTGCAGTGGTCGACGAGAACGGAAACCGTCTTTATAACAGTCCCGCGTACGAGAAGATTCTCGGCTATACTCCGGGCGATTTGGCCGGCTCGTCTTTGGAACAGATTCACCCGGAGGACCGCGCTCGCGTGCACGAGGCCGCTGAGAAGGCCCGTATCACGGGTCGCGGCGAACGCCTGGAGTATCGCATCCTTCACAAAGATGGCTCATGGCGAGTGCTTGAGTCCACCGCGAGCGCTATTCGTGGAGCGAAAGGCGAGACCGGAGGGCTGGTAGTCGTCAACCGCGACATCACGGAGCGCAAGCGGGCGGAGGAGATGCTGGCGCACAATGCGTTCCACGACGGGCTGACGAATCTTGCGAATCGTACGCTGTTTCTCGATCGCCTGGGGCGGGCTCTGGTGACGTCTAGGCGCCACGCTGATTTCAAATTCGCGGTGCTGTTCATCGACATCGATGGATTCAAGGTTTTCAATGACAGCCTGGGCCATGCCGCGGGTGATGCCCTGCTGATTCAGATTGGCCAGCGCCTCACTGCCAGCCTGCGGCGAGTGGATACAATTTCGCGATCGCAACCGGGCGAGAACGACGATCCCATCTTCGGTGACGATACATTGGCGCGGCCAGGCGGAGACGAATTTGTGGTGCTAGCGGAAGAACTGCGGCAACCCAGCGACGCGATTCGCGTGGCCGAACGGATTCAGGAAAAACTCGCTCTTCCCTTTTACGTGAATGGCCACGAAATCGTTATCACGGCGAGTATCGGTATCGTATTCAACAGCAGTGTCAACTCGGAGGCTCAGGACCTGCTTCGCGACGCTGAGATCGCGATGTATCGAGCCAAGCAAACCGGCAAAGCGCACTGCGAGGTATTCGACAATGCCATGCATGCCGGCGCTCTCAAACGTCTCCAGCTGGAGACGGATCTGCGCCGAGCCGTTGACCAACGCGAATTCCTTGTGTACTACCAGCCGATCGTGTCCTTGTCAGACAAACGGATTGTTGGCTTTGAGGCTCTTACTCGCTGGCAAAGCCCGAAGGGCTTAGTGATGCCGAATGATTTCATCCCGGTTGCGGATGAGACCGGCATCATCCTGGCGATTAACCGGCAATTGATGCATGAGGCCTGTCGGCAGCTGCTTTCATGGCACAAATTGTTTCCCTCGGATCCGCCTCTCTCGCTCAGCGTTAACGTCAGTCCCAAACAATTCGCCCAACCGGATCTGGCTGCCCAGATTAGCCAACTTCTCCGGCAAAACGGCATGGATCCTCGCTTTGTGGACCTGGAGATCACGGAAACGATCGCCATGGCGGACGCCGAAAAGTCTACGGGCATGCTGTCGGAATTGAAGGCACTCGGCGTTGGTTTGGACATTGACGACTTCGGTACCGGCTACTCGTCATTGAGCCGGTTGCAGAGCTTTCGCGTGGACACGCTAAAGATTGACCGCATCTTCGTTTCTCGAATGGACAGCGACCCAGAGACGCACGAAATTGTCCGCGTTATCATTAACCTCGCACATAGTCTGGGATTAAAGGTGGTTGCCGAGGGAGTGGAAACACAGGCGCAATTTGATCTGCTGAAGAAACTCGGCTGTGAACGTGCCCAGGGATACTTGTTCTCCAAGCCTGTCGACCACAATACGATTCTGAAATTGCTGGCAACCAATCGCGCCGAATCGGTAGCCTTGCGATCCAAAACCGCCGGTTCGCCTTCCGCCTGACAAGATAATCTGTTAGTAGTGACTCATTTTGACCCCAACACTGATGTTGGTTCGGGAGATCCCTCGTCCCGCTGGTGAAAGCGCGGGACTTCGGGATGACGCCAAACGAATAACAGCGCTCAAATTTCAAACTGCGCCACTGCCGATGATCTTGAAACCTTGACACCGTTTTCACGGCGCGAAAAACCGAATTTTCGCGAATCCGAGTATTATTTCCGATAACCGAAGTTCTAGAATGAACTTCATATGATTTCTTCCCGCGCGACTCTACCTCGTCTGCACGAGATAACAGGGGATCCCGCATGACCGAGAAGACAAATACCAAGGCAATCGAAGACGTGCCCAAGGCCGTCTCCAGGCGCAGCTTTATTAAGGGGGTCATTACCAGTGGCGTAGCAGTTTCTTCCGTAGGGTATCTTTTTCGCGCTTCACCATTGGTGCATGGCCAGCAGTCTGGCAACGGCCTGGCCGAGCGCTTGATCACTCTCAATGTCAATGGTCAGCAGCGGCGCGTCGACGTCATGAAGCAAGAGACACTTGCGTCAACGCTGCGTTACAAGCTCGGGCTCACGGGCACCAAGCTGGGGTGCGACCGGGCTGAATGCGGATCCTGTACCGTTCTTATCGATGACATTCCGCACTACTCATGTTCGGTGCTCACGCACACGGTGCGCGGCCGGAAGGTTCTGACGATCGAAGGCCTGGCGAGTCCGGGTGGGACCTTGCATCCAGTTCAGCAAGGCGTAATCGACGAGCAGGGATTCCAGTGCGCTTTCTGTATGTCTGGTTTCATTATGACGACCGTGGGATACCTCAAGACAAATCCCAATCCCACGCGCCTGGAGTTGGCCAACGGCGTCTCGGGCTGCTTGTGCCGCTGCCAGGACTACGACAAGATTCTGACCGCGCTGATGCGTGGTGCCGAGAATTTGCGGAGGTCGAAGGTTGGATAACAAAAAGAGTGTCGAGACCGCTAAGACTACTGAGCGACAGTATGGAGCCGGCTACAAGCTGATCGGCAAGAACTATGCGACGCCGGATCTCTACGCGAAAGTTACCGGGCAAGCGAAGTATGCGGAGGACTTTCGCGCGGACGGCATGTTGTTCTGCAAGCTGCTGCTGAGTCCCATGCCGCATGCGAGGGTGAAGCACATCCACGCCGAGGAAGCGCTGGCGATGCCCGGCGTGAAAGCCATGCTGACAGCAAGCGAACTTCCTGCACCGGCCGACACCCTCACGGACAACGGAACCGTGATCAAGGCCAGCAAATGGGGCGAACGGGGTCTCACCAACGAGCCGGTTTATGAGGGAGAACCGATTCTCGCGGTGGCTGCGGTCGATGAACTCACCGCAGCCGAAGCTATCGAGAAAATTGAGATTGATTTTGAACCTCTTCCCTTTGTGACCGATCCGCTCGACACGCTGCGGCCGGGTGGCCCGAATCCGCGAACGGATGGCAATGTGTGGGTCCGGCCTCCAGCAACCGGTTCGACGCCGAGCGCACCTGTGGTAACGGAGCTCAAGTGGACGAAGCAAGACTTCGCGGAGCTGGAGAAAGGACGTCTTCCGATGGGAAAGACGCCCGACGAATGGACGTACGGCGATGTTGAATCCGGCTTCAAGAACGCTGCACTGGTTCTTGACGAGACGTTCGTAACTCCGGACACCAGTCACCAGACTCTTGAGACCCGCAGTGCGATGGCCTATTGGCAGAACGGCAAGGTATATATCCACACGGGGACACAGAGCACCGCGCAAACGTTGCCAGCCATCGCGCGCTGGCTGAACATCAGTCCAGACAATGTTGTTTTCATCAGCGAATACACCGGGGGGGGATTCGGCAGCAAGATCACTGGTGGCGTATCGATGATCATCGCCGCGCTTCTCTCGAAAAAGACGAACACTCCCGTAATGATGCGGATCAGCCGCGAGGAGGAAACTTTCATTGGACGGGCTCGCCCGAGTTTTCAGGGACGCATGAAAGTCGGCTTTTCGAAAGAAGGGCGCATCGAAGCCCTCGACATGTTCGTCATTTGCGACAACGGCCCATACGAGGCGGTGGGCGACGCTCCTTCCTCTGGCCGCATCGTCTCTCTGTTGTATCAACCCCAAGCCATGCGCTGGCGGGGCGTGACGGTTCTGACGAACACGCCGCCGCGCAGTGCGCAGAGTTCCCCGGGCGGGCTGCAGGGGATCGTGATCATGGAGCCGATCATAGCGAAGGCCGCGCGCAAGCTGGGAGTCGACCAGGTAGCCATTCGCCGCATCAACTGCCCCGAGGGCAAAGCGCCATTCGGACCGGCGATACAAGGCAAGCGGCAGTATGCCACCAGCGCATTTCTCAAAGAAGCGCTCGACCGCGGCGCGGAGCAATTTCGATGGAGCGAGAGGGTTGCGCGCACTCCGAAAAGAATCGGCACAAAGGTTCGCGGCGTTGGTGTCTCTCTGAGCTGTTACGTTGGCGGCACGATTGGGTTCGACGGGCTGCTCATCATCAGGCCAGATGGCCGTGTCAGTTTCCAGTCGGGCATCGGCAACCTGGGAACCGAGTCGGTGATCGACGTTCACCGCGCGGGCGCAGAAGTTCTTGGCGTGCCTTGGGAAAAATGCGAAGTCATTTGGGGCAACACGACAAAGAACCTTCCATTTACTTGTGTTTCCGGCGGCAGCCAGACCACGCACGCGATGACGCGGGCCGCGTATGCTACTGCGATGGACGCCAAGAAGAAGCTTCAGGAGATCGCTGCCAAAAAGCTCGGCGGAAGACCAGAGCAATATGAGGTCGCCAACGAACGGGTTTTTCGCAAGGGGGGCGGCGCGGGCATGAGTTTGGCACAGGCCGCGAAATATGCGATTGAACTCGGCGGCATCTACGATGGCCACGAAGCGCCGGCCGACGTCCACAAATTGACGAAGGCATCGGTCGCGGCGGTCGCGGGCCAGGGCTTGGTAGCGTCGGCAAAAGATAACTATCCGCGCGACGGGAATACATTTTCCTATGTTGCCAGTTTCGCCGAGATCGAAGTCGACGTCGAGACTGGCAAGTACTACGTCGTGGATTTTCTCGCCTCCGGTGATGTCGGGACGGTGATTCATCCCCGCGCGCTAGGCGGCCAAATGCTGGGGCGCTCCACCTTGGGTATCGGTCATGCGATCGGCCAGAAATGGGTGTTCGATCCGCACTACGGGCAGATGGTTTCCAAGCGCTTCTACCAGAGCAAACCGCCGACGATTTTGGACGTGCCGGTCGAGATGCAATGGACGGCGCTGGATATTCCGGACCCAGAGACACCGGTGGGCGCTCGCGGAGTGGGCGAACCACCGGTTGCGGGTGGGTGTGCTTCCGTCTTGAATGCGCTCTCGGACGCGCTTGGAGACGAGATCTTCCAGCGCGCCCCGGTGAACGCCGATACGATTCTGACATCGCTCGAAGCGGGCCGCCCAATGCAGCATCCCTTGATGGCTCACATTTGATGATGGCTCACGTTGAAGAGATTTGAGGTTGGTTATGGCCGTGATACGAGACGTAATGCCCGCGTTCGACCTGCTGCAGCCGAGTTCGGTTGCTGATGCGCAGAAGCTTCTCGCCCAGCATGGCAGCGACGCCTGGATATTGGCGGGAGGACTCGACAGCTTCGACTGGCTCAAGGATCGACTCCGAAAGCCGAAAGTCGTAGTCGATCTGAGCGGAATCGAGGAGCTGCGAGGAGTGCGCACGATTGGGGACGGGATCGAGATTGGAGCGATGACCACCCTGACGGAAGTGGTGAATCATCCCGTCATTCAACAGAAGTATGGACTGCTGGCGCAGGCCGCGGAAGTGGTGGCTTCGCCGCAAATCCGGAACCAGGGAACCATTGGCGGCAATGTTTCGCAGGACACGCGTTGTTGGTATTACCGCGGTGGCTGGCCGTGCTATCGTGCCGGCGGCAACATCTGCTATGCCGATACGCCGGTAGGGCGCAATCGCGAACATGCCATTCTGCAGGCAGACCGCTGTGTGGCCGTGAATCCTTCTGACTCTGCTCCGGCGCTAATTGCGCTCGATGCCAAGTTTGTCCTGCGCACACCCAAGGGTGAGCGAGTGGTGGATGCGGAGGATTACTTCGTTGGTCCCGACATCGACATCACGCGCCTGCATATCCTGCAGCCCGGGGACCTGCTCACGGCGATTCGCATTCCCTCGACCTGGGCGGGCGCACAATTTTATTTTGAAAAAATTCGCGACCGGAATGTTTGGGACTTTCCTCTCATGAATGTGGCCTCGGCCATGGTTGTCTCGGGGGACACGATTCAGCGCATTCGAATCGCGGTGAACGGCGCAGCCGCGCGCCCGCTACGGTTGAAGGCAGTCGAAGATACAGTGCGGGGAAAACCACGAAACGCGGCGACCGGCGAGATGGCGGGAAAGCTGGCGGTGCGGGGAGCGATCCCACTCCAGTTCAATGCCTACAAGATCCCACTGATGAGAAATCTTGTGAAACGCTCCATCAGCGGAGTGGAGGAGGCAACGTGGACTTCCTAGAGTGGGCGATCAGTCCGTGGGGACAGAAAGTTCCAATCCACATTGCATGGTTTCTGATGTGGGTTGCGGCAATAGCGGGATTGCTGTTTCTGATTGTCCACGCGACCTGGTTGCGATTCTTCGCCAAGAAAAAAGAATTTGATGGCGCTGGTTCCCCGGAAGTTGTTGCCCGAATCCCGGCGCACGTTCCACGGCATTCGCTGGTCGCGCGGATGTTTCACTGGATCATGGCCGCGTCGATGTTCACACTTCTCTTTACCGCCTTCCTTCCGAAGTTGGGAGTGCAATTTCCCTGGGTCACTTATCATTGGATCGCTGGTGCGGTGTTGACGGTTTCCATTGTTTTTCACATCTTCCATGCCTCGTTCTGGCTCGATTTCTGGTCCATCTGGCCTGACAAAACGGACGTAGAAGATGCGTCGAAGCGGGTCCGCCGGTTTTTCGGAATGTCCGCACCGCCGCCGCGAAAGTTCGCCAAGTATCCGCTGGAAAACAAGCTCTTCCACGGCGTGATCATCTTATGTGGTTTGTCGGTGATCCTAACTGGCGTGTTCATGATGTTTCGCGTGCGCACGATCTTTTTTCCGCGGAATCCGTATCTGTTTGGTGACATGACCTGGGGCCTGCTGTACGTGCTGCACGGACTGGCGGGCGTGGGACTGATCGCGCTGGTCATGATGCATGTTTACATGGGACTCCGACCGGAAAAACTTCCGATCACAAAATCGATGATCTTCGGCTGGATGGACCGGGACTTTGTTTTGAAGGAGCATGATCCCGAGCGCTGGGCCGTCGAGACATCGCCGTCATCGGCGCGTGGAAGAGCGGAAGGACGAGGGCTCACGGATGCTGGCTGAAATCGCACGCCGTTGTGAGGCGGTGGAAGAATGCTACGAGTTCCTGCTAGCCTATGCTGCACAAGGACTGCCCACCGACCAAGGGAGCAAGTCCGGCGGGCAAATGCGGGAGCTGCTGGCTAGCGCTGTGAAGGCGTTGACCGGACTTTCCGAGACCTGCGCACTGGCAATCAAGGAAGAAGAACTCGAACCGGCCGACAAGTACTCAGCGTTCTTTGGAGTGCTGGATCGCGACGCCCGCGACTCTCTTGCCGCGATTGAACTGGTTCTGGCTCAACCCACGATTAGTTCCCAACTGGTGGACAATCTGAATGCTTCCATCCATCTCCGGGCGCTGCTCACGGACTTGTTTCTTCTGGGCGAGATCGTGAGGAAGCAAGATAAACCGGTGGGACAGGTCGCTAGTGAGGGTGAATAACCGAGAAAATTGCCGTCGCCAATCTCACCGTTTGAAACCCACGGAACCTTTTCAGCTGCGTAGACTATGCGATTAAAGATCGTGCAGGCGGGAGAGCCGGTTCTGCGGGAGACCGGACGTCCCTTAACCCGGCAGGAGATATTGGGAGACGAGATCCAAAGATTGATACTCGACATGCAAGAAACCATGCGGGACGCTCCCGGAGTTGGACTGGCCGCGCCCCAGGTTGGACTTTCGCTGCAAATCGCTGTGATCGAGGATCGCGAGGAAATACTTCAGGATCTTCCGCCAGAGGAACTTGTGGAGAAGGATCGTCACCCCGTTCCTTTCCACGTGATCATCAATCCAAAGATAGCCTTCTCGGAAAATGACAAAATCAGTTTCTACGAAGGGTGTCTCAGCGTCGCGGGGTTCTCGGCAGTAGTTCCGCGGGCCCGGGTTGTCCACGTCGACTACTTAGACGAGCAGGGAGAGCAACGATCCGTTGACGCAACGGGATGGTACGCGCGGATTCTGCAACACGAGATCGATCATCTGAATGGAGCTCTTTACATCGATCGCATGCAGAGCCGCACTTTCACGTCCGCGGAAAACTGGAATCGCTTCTGGAGAGGCAAACCGATCGACGAAGCGTCATCCACGCGCTTGCGTTAAAGGTTCAAGGTCGCTTCTGCTCAGCAGGCAGCTCCTCAAACCAGCCTCAGTGGTGGTGTTTGCCGCCGGAGTGCCCTCCGGAGTGTCCGCCAAAGTGGCTACCTCCACTCGAGTGTCCGCCGAAATGCCCGCCTCCACCGGAATGGCCGTGGCCGAAACTCTTGCCGCCGCCGAAATTCTTTGGAGCGTGTCCACCACCAAAATGGGATCCACCCGAGCGCGCTTGCTTCTCGGAGGACTTGGCAAATCCCTTGCCCATGTAACTGTTGGAAGACGGCTTACCGAAATTGCGGTTTTGAAAGCTTCCGCTCGGAGCACGATAGGAGGGCATTGACCTACCATAGCCAGCGCCGTCTCTGCTGAAGCTTTCCGCCGATCGGTTATAAAAACTGGACCCATAACTCGAACGCGCATACTGCTGCGACCTGCCGACGGCCGGGCGGTAACTGTTGGAGGGTTGCCGTGACGACCCGTAGCCGCTTCTGGGTGCTTGGTAACCGCGGCTGTATCCTTCCGACCGGCTCCGCGCGTACATATCTCTGTCTGGGGTTCGAGCAAATCCCCGCTCGCGCCCGCTGTATGCACCACCACCCGGACGGCCGTAGCCGCCCGGAGTCCGATAAAAACCGTTCGACCGCGCTGTACTCCATCCGCCGCGCGAGAACGCGCGCGGACCGCCATGCGGGAAGCCCCAATCGGCGACCGTAGTGCTATGCGAATAGTAGCTCGAACCGTGGAAGAGCACCGCGTGAGCCAGCCAGTCCAATCCCCAGGCCAGCAATCCGAAAGGCGTATGCATGAAGGCTGTGGTCGCGATGCCCAAGCCAAATCGCATGGCCAGCGGCCCGAAGGAGGAACCGATAAACGATCCCAGCGCGCCGAGCAGCGAAAATCCTGGATACGGCGAGATCGGCTGGCCGTAGACAGCCCACGGGTTGTAGACGGGCACATACACAAGCTCCGGATTCACCGGAGCGAGGACGATGTTTCCCTGATCGTAGTTCACGGTTTCCTGCGGAGTGCTTCTCAGGCTTCCAGCGGCCTGAGCACGCTGGCGCATGACCTGCACCGCGTCAAGTACATCTTGCGGCTGATTGTAGTAGGCATTGCCAAGCTCGGTGGCCCATTGCAGGTTGTAATCCATCTGCGACAGCACTTGGGGAAATGCGGTCAATGCCTTTACGCTTGGGTCCCAGGGCTGTGCATCGGCTCCTGCAGCAATCTGTTCGGAGGACGCGTAACCTAGCGCTCTCCGCCAGCGGTCGGCGTCCGCCACTTGCGCGGGATAGGTGGACGCGGTGAGTATCTGTGCTACCAGCGTATCGGGATAAAGCGCAATCGGCGCCACCAGTTGGTTCAGTTGCTGCGCGCTAAGGGGCTGCACCTGCCCATAACCCTGCTGCGGATTCGTCTGGCCGGGCGCTGAGTAAGGCTGTTGCGGATACGACTGTTGCCCGTAAGGTTGCGGTTGCTGATATCCCGGCTTACCATAGCCCGGTTGCTGATCTGGCGATTGCTGTTGCGGAGCGTACTGTCCGTTGTCCGGAGCATACTGCCCATTGTCTGGAGCGTATTGTCCGTTGTCTGGCGCCTGCTGCGCGAAGAGCTTTTCTTGCCCCACTGGGAACAAGACGAACACCAGCGTCAACGCAAACAGAGAATAAATAGGAATGCGCGATGCCGGCGTGTGCGTTAGGGTTGTCATCTTCCCTCTCAGTAGCCCACGCGGCGCGCTTCGGGGCTAACGTTCCGATCAAAACGGCCGGAGATTGCGCTCACACCCGGCCCGACGAAGAACTGCTATTTGTTCTGAACCCGGACTTCCGTTATTAGTTCCGCAGAGAAAGCGCCCGGTTTCCGTAGATCTACACGTACTCACGCTCGGCCCGCCGAATCGCTCGGTACCTCTTAAACACTTCCTTATCGCTTTCCAGTCCCAGTGCCGAGCGGATTGAGCTCCCACGGAAAGTATGAGCCAACATCTTCCATCCCTTAAAGAGGACGAACCCGGGATCGTGCTTCAGTGCCGCGGGGATGTGGTGAACCTTCATCCAGCGCTCGGCTTTCCAGCGCATGAATTCCACCTCTTCAGCCGGAAGATGCTCGGTACGGACAACAGCCGTAGTGCCGTCGTATTCTTCGAGCCGCTCGTTCATGATCAACCCTTGATCGCGGAAGTCTTTCGTCATCGGCGTTCGCGGGTAGGGTGTGGGATGCTGTATGTAGGGCCAATCCACGTAGCGGCGGGCAAATTCGAGATTGGCTTCGATCGACTCGCGCGTGTCGCCCGGACTGCCCACGATTAATCCGCCGACCACATACATCTGATTACGGTGCAGGTATTCGATGGCCTTAAGAGTGGCGTTGCCGGTTTTGTGACCGTTCGATCGCTCTGTGTTCTTGGCGGAGGCTCGCAGAAATTCCAGGTCGCCTTCCAGGATGTTCTCGATGCCCAGAAAAACGTAGCGGAAGCCGGCTCGCCGCATCAGCGGAGCAAGAGTTTCACCATGGTTTGCAATCGCCGAGGTCATGGCTTGAACAAAGTAATCAAGCTTGTGCAGCCCGGCCGCAATGATGGCCTCGCATAACGCCTCGAAACGCTTGACGTTCAGGGTAATGTTGTCGTCGACGAGAAAGATGGTTCGAGCGCCGTGATCGCGCGCGTCGCGAATGTCGGCCAGCACCCGGTCGAACGAATAAGTGTGGAAGTTGCGCCCGCGCATTTCGATGATGGAGCAAAAACTGCAATCGTAGGTGCAGCCTCGCGAGGTCTCGATCACATCCACCTGGCGACCGAGCAATGTGTATCCCTTGAGCACGCGCGCATCGCGCTTCGGCAGGCGGATCTCCTTGTCCTCAAGACGGTGCGGGGGACGGCCCGGGTTATGCGCCCAGCTTTCGCCGTTTCGATAGGAAAGACCGCAGATCCGTTCAAATCCTGAGCCCTGCTCGATCGCGCGCAACAATTCGCGGAAAGTCACTTCTCCTTCGCTGCGCACCAAATAGTCCACGCCCAGATCCTCGTAAGCCTCGGGAGCAAGGCTGGGGTCGTATCCACCCACAACGATCTTCACGCCCGGTCGGAGAGAGCGGACCAGTTCGATAATGCGAGCCGCGGTGCGGCGCTGAAACGTCATGATGGAGAGACCGACAACTTCAGGATCGAGCTCACCCACCAGTCTGGTTACAGTTTCACGAACCCGACGGTGAACCAGGATTAAATCGGCGACCGCCACTCGGTGGTGAGAATCAACGTTGCCAGCCAGGGACGCAAGAGCACCATTCGGCATGCGAATCCCAGCCGGGGGCATGTGTTCGAAGGAATCAGGCATAGATAGCAACAGGACGTTCATGAGCACCTGTCCTTAATGCATTGTTAAAGTCCCGCAGGCGCGGGTCGAACCCCAGTGACGAAGCGAATGGGCGTAATTGTACCGCAGCTTGCGCCCGAATTCTGGCGGAGAAATTTGAGCTTGCCGGGCAATTTTCAAGTTATCATTTTAGCCAGAGTGCCGTTGCGGATTGAGAAGTGGAAAGCAGCGACATTTGGGGGAAGCATGGCGATCGATTTTGTGCGCGCGCGTGAAGGAAGAGACGACTCGATACAATTTCAACCAGTCGAGCGGCTCAAAGTGTATTTATTCGGAGCTACGGTGCTGTTTGCTTCATTTGGGATGGGAGAAGCCGTGTACCGACTCTTGTTTTCGGAGTTTGATGGTATCACCGACCGCATTCCGGTGGAACTTTTGTTTGGCCTGGTATTTGCGTGGCTCGCCACCAAGTTCGTCGGCGGCGTTTACAGAAATCGTAAACAGAGGAGTGCGCGGCTCAACTTCATTTGGGCCCGGAATCACCACATACGGGGCGCTGTGGAAGGAATCACGCCTTTGGCGCACCCCGCGAAGAACCAACAATCGATCCGCGTGATCCGCGAAGAAGTCGACAGGATCGAGTTGGCGCTGAAGGAGATCCTGCCGGGCTAGATTGGTTTGCGAATGCGGGTTTCGGGAAGTTCACCTTCGCTGCAAGGTTGTTCCGCGTGAGTTCTAGGTAGGATTGCTTTCGAGCCGTCCACTGGCCGGGACGATCTTCTCCCCCCTCCAAAAGGATTTACTGACCGCGACCATTACGTTCTGCCATTTAGCCGTCATCTCATTTGCGCTGTTGTGGCAACGCCCCATAGAATGATGAAGCCGAGACGGCTCGACGATTGCGAATTTAGGAAAAAGCGTCGCTGAAGATGCTCCGTTCGCAGGTTTTTCGCCGGAGAGATGGCCGAGTGGCTGAAGGCGCACGCTTGGAAAGCGTGTTTACTCGAAAGGGTAACGTGGGTTCGAATCCCACTCTCTCCGCCATATTTTCAATGACTTGAGCTGGGTTCCGTGCCGTCACCCGTGCCGTTAACTACTAAGCGTGCTACTTTCCCCGATGCGGTAGACATTTCAT